>JAABUL010000332.1_pt1 | contig 101643 bp, 127 predicted proteins | sample 5559151 | NCBI WGS metagenome assembly JAABUL01 (sample SAMN10711876, study PRJNA513368) | rock metagenome | isolation source: Antarctica rocks | place: Antarctica: Victoria Land, Pudding Butte sud | reverse complement strand
GGCCCCCCTCCGCCGAAAATACAACCTCTTCACCTACCGCGACATCACCCCCGCCCCCGAGCACTCCAGCACCCCCCGTCTCGAATCCGGCGACAAACCAAACTTCGACACCACCGCCCTAACCGAACGCTCCGCCCCCGACCAAGCCATCGAAGCCGGCATGGCGCAATTCGCTCACATCAACGAGCCCTTCCTCTCCTGGGACTTCACGCTCAAGTCCGAAGACCAACAGACCGTCGGCAGCGTGAACCGCAACTTCGGCGGCTTCGCGAGGGAGATCTTCACCGATACGGGGGTGTACGCGTTAAGGATGGATAGTGCTGCGCAGTCGAGCGCCCTGGAGTCGGCGGACGGGAAGGAAGTGGAGCGGTATGAGCGGGACGCGACGGCTATGACGCTTGATCAGAGGGCGGTGATGCTTGCGACGGCTGTGAGTATTGATTTTGATTACTTCTCACGACATTCGCATTCGGGGGGTATGGGGTTTATGCCTTTCTTCTGGCCTATGGGGGGTGGGGCCGCTGAAGGTGGAGCCGCAGGAGGCGCTGTGGGAGCTGGAGCAGGAGCAGTGGGCGAAGCTGGCGCCGTGGGAGCGGCAGAAGGAGTCGGAGCCGTCGGCGGAGCCGCGGGGCGTGGTATTGCTGGCGCTGGAGCGGCTGAAAGTGGGATTGCGGGCGCTGGGACGATGGCTGGCTACGAAGCGATGCAGCGCGGTGCCTATGGCCAGCAAGGCGGACAAGACGACGCGAGTCCGCAAGGTCCGCCACCCGGTGATTCATCTGGAGGCGAGTTCGGACAGGAGCAGGCTGAGAATCGGCCCGGTAACGATGAGGTATGGGGCGAGAACCAGGAGCCATGGGGAGGCGAGCCGCCATCCGGTGGTGGCGGTGGTGGTGATGGCGGAGGAGGTGGCTGGATGGACACGATTAGCGACTTCTTTGGCGATTGATCGACCGCTGGATTAACTCCGCTCTTTGGGATAGAAATTTCGGTTTAGCGACGTGAGCATTATCAGCGAAGGCATGTCCGTATGGGCGGCATGATTACGACGTATATGATACTGTACTTTTAGTAGATAGAGTGCGCTCGCACGCAAAGATGCCGCGAAGCAATCAATGGGTGTGGATGGTCGATACTCTATCTTCTCTTCTCTACATGCTGTGACCTCAGGGGTACAGCAGTCAGTGTAGTGGCGGCATATGTGATCCGATCGTCGAGAAGCAGCAATACTCTGGCATTTGCCTATCAAAGAGCCTTCTAGTGGTGATTTCATGCTCCAGCTCGCAAGGACCACCTGCTCTCGAAGTATGATGCACCGACGCTGTGCCACTGAACGCCACGCTATGCTCCCGATCCACCCTCCCCTCTCAACACCTCTACTCCGCCGGCCCACCCTCTCCCGCCGGCCGACTCGCAAGTACCTGCTCCGACCCCTGCGCCCCAGTCGCCGCCCCTCCACGCCCCGCTCTCCTCTGCGTCGCCTCCGCATCCTTATCTGAGTTAATCTTCTCCACGATCTTCTCAATCTCATCGGACGCTAGCATCTCGATCTCCTTACCGGGAGCCATGATGGCGATTTCGATGTTCTTCGCGCCGGTCTGCACGACTTCGAGGAGGGATTTGATGGCCAGTTCGATGGTGTCGGGGCGGGGGAGGTCTTCTTTGTGGTTGCGCTCGAGGAATTCGCGGACGGTTTTGCTGGAGCGGCCGATGGCGTTCGCTTTCCTAATAAACACATAGTGGTTAGCGGTGGTTTATGGAGGTATGGGGAGGTTGTACGTACCATGCTGAGTAGATTCCTGACGGCTCTGTCTGGTAGAGTCTGGGCACCTTGGTACCTGGGTCGAAGCCAACGACCAAGGTGCTGATCCCGAACGGTCGCACACCACCGCTCTGTGTGTACCGCTGCTGCACTCCCGCGATGTATTTGGTAATGTACTCCACCGTCACCGGATCTTCGACCGTCAAACGATGGCTCTGTGCTTCCATTCGTGCTTTATCGACCAGGATGCGGGCATCGGCGTTGAGTCCAGCAAAGGCGAGGCAGACGTGTGTGTCGACGAGGGAGATCTTGGAGGGTGTGATGCGGGTGTCTTGTAGTTTCATCGCGCTGCGCTTCTCACAGCCCAGCACGACGATGTCGGAGCCTTTCACGCCGACTGCGCATGTTCCTCGCTTCACGGCTTCGAGAGCATATTCGACTTGGAAGACGTGGCCGTCGGGGGAGAAGACTGGTGGGTGGTTAGCTTGTGACAGTAGTGTTTGAGTGGTGTTTGCATACCAGACAATGCACGATCATATCCGCTCGCCATGTTGAGCTAGTCGTGAGCGCGCGGGCTACCTGATGTGATGATTTGAGGGATGTGGGAACGGTCGAGAACGGTGGGGTGTTGTTTAGGTGCCGGTGGTGGTGGTGGTTCCTCGTTTGTTCTCCTTCAGAGAAACAGTGCCATCAAAAGTATGAAGCTCTATCCAGCAAGGCGACTCCCAGACGCGAAGCTCGAGGAAGGTTCGGCTAGGCTCGCTGATCGGCACTTGCCGATTCCGCACCTTCCCAGTTGGGCTTCTGATATGACTGTGGTCCCGCTATCCAGGAAAACTAAATCTCGAGTCTCTCTTCCACGCAGCGGCTGGTCACGGACACCTGGATACCACTGGGGCGACGACTCAACGGTGGAGAATGTCTATCTTGCCTGTGGCGAACAGCCCGGCGCCGACTCCCAATGGCACACCCGCTGGAGGAACACCAGAAAAGCCCGTACGACCAAAGAAGAAAGGCCGGAGTTTTGCACAAATCCACGCAAAGCCGTTGCCAGTAGACATCCATCCATTGCCGGCGTTTCACCCAACAAATCCAATCTCTCTCCTTCGGATAGCATACACGTGGATCTCTCACATTCTCTATCAGCCAACATCTCATCCCGGAGAACCATATATCGGCTACTTCTCACCAGAGACCCGTTCGGTACATGTAACGGATCCAAAGCATGTGCGAGCACTATGGGAGATGGGGTTCTTTGGCAAAGGCACCTTGAGTCGTAGCGAACCAAGCTGGCTGGAGCGGGAGAAGGCTCGCATTATGACTGAGATGCGCGGCCATGGAGGACGGAAAGCTGCTGAAGATGCTACGAATGCGCGGAGAGAGGAGCGGAGGTTGTTTAAGCTGGAGCGCGCAAGGGCTGAAAGGGAGAGGACTGAGAGGCAGAGACTTGTGGAGAGGGGTGAGCTGCAGCCGGACGAGAGTGGCGGCGTAGAAGATATCGTGGTTGAGCCTGAATCGAAAGCCGAGGGTGAAGACAGCTTTGTTTCAGATGAGCAAGAGGTCATCGAAAGCCAGCCCCTGTTGGAGGCGAATCATGTCGAACCGAAAAGGGTGGATGAAGTTCTCGAGATCGAAGACTTTCCAGAACCCCAAGTGGACAATCAAGAACACCTCCAACTGACTCTCGAGGAGGCATTCTTCCTTTCGTACGGCCTTGGAGTACTGACAATCCTCCCGCCACGCGCGACAGATTCGCCACCAATGTCTCCAAAATCACTACCAAAAGACTACTCAAACAACGACGTCCTCCAACTCTTCTGCCAACACTCCAGCTTCCCACCATCACCAACACCCAGCATAGCGCCAGATGACCAGTTCCTGCTCAACTACGTGGTATACCACCACTTCCGCTCACTGGGCTGGGTCGTACGACCTGGAATGAAATTCGGATGCGACTATATCCTGTACAACCGTGGTCCAGTCTTCTCACACGCGGAATTTGCGGTCATGATTGTGCCGGCTTACTCACATCGCTATTGGAACAGTCCTGGCGGGAGAGGCCAGAGAAGGGTTGCGGAGCAAAAAGATTGGTGGTGGTTGCATTGTGTCAATCGGGTGCAGAGTCAGGTGAAGAAGACGCTGGTGCTATGCTATGTGGAGGTACCGTCACCGTTTGAAGTCAACTTGGAGCAGGGTATTGGGCAAACGCTTGCTTGTTATCGGGTGAGGGAGTTCACAGTGCGGAGGTGGTTGGCAAATCGCAGTCGGGACTAAAGGCGCATAGCAACCGAATCATTGCAAGTACGCCCGAGCTGCCTACAGTAATCTCCTATCCAGAAGCAGTTTCCAAACTTCTACGGGTAGCATAAGCTCTGCTGCGGCTACCCCTAGCGAGGAGAGTAAGTAGGATAGAGTAGAGTAGAGTAAGAGCCATGCGTATAGCGAGTGTTTACTCGACTCTGTCCGACGTTTCTTTCTCCTGTTTGTTGTCCAAGCCGTCAGTCAGAAGCCTCCTGTCGGCCGTGTACGTCGAACGAATACGAAATCTTTCAGCTGATCGTCGCCGCGAATACCACCATTTCACCTGATCGTCGCCACCGCCGTCCTCTTCGCACCTGATCGTCGAAATGTCGCCACCGGACCAAGCCATCACCGCCAACGAGAGCCATGCACAACAAATCGACGGTCAGTTTCGAAAGTACCTTTGCTCGTCACGTGACATGGCGGTGTTGGCTTGGTTCGGCATCGTAGTACTAGCGCCGTACCTTGTGACAATCTGTTTGTTGAATTGGAAAGACGTGTATTTTGGGTCGGTCAGGAGCAAGAAGTGGTTGTTGGTGCTGTCGGTCGTTTGGGCGACGATCACGTTCGTGACCATCACGGTCAAATTTTGGTGCCTCATTTTTTGGGAAGGACAGGTCGTCCTCAAGGCCGTGCTCGACGTCGCCGCCTGCTTTACGCCAACAGTTTGGGCGTTTTGGAAGTGGCGAAAGGCAGTTCGGGACGCGGCGGAAGAAAGCGGTGGTGGCACGTGCACGCGCCCTGGAGAACGGCCCGGAACCGGCGGTATCGGCGCCCGGCTCGGGACTCCGGCATCCGGACGAATATGAGCTCGACGATCTCCGTTCTCCAACTCAGTTGTAACGGCTCATCGGTGGCCACCATGGACGATCTGCTTGGGGAGAACTGGCAATCCAAGCCAACAGCCAGCAAGACGACCGCTCCTTACAAACCTCCGGTCTTGGGACCCAGTAACTCTGGCAGCACTTCACCCTTCAATCTGAGCAGACCTTCGAGCACGATCAATGGCACCTCCAAACCTACAACGCCGGCGAACAATAACACATTCGGCAATCTCCTCGCGCTCAAGTCCCAGAAAACAGAACCTTTGTCCATGCAGGAGCGTCAGAGACAGTTGCTGGAGGAGAGACGCAGACAACAGGAACAGAACACGCAGTTATGGGATACCCTAGGCAGTGGTCGCTCGACACCAGCGGCGGTCAGACAGCCGAGCCCTGCGGTGGTACAAGACGAAGACGATGAAGATATTCTCGCAGCCTTCAACAAAGATGCGCCGGTCGATGCAGCAAGCCATTTCTCACCACCTCCAGCGTCGGCAGGAGTGAGTGGCAGGAGCACACCAGCGTTAGTCCAGCCAAATGCGCTTGCTCGAGGACCGACAAGCGAAGCTATCGAAGAGGACGACGATTCATTTGGTCTGAGCACATCTGCCCTAGGCAACGGCCATGTCATCGCTCCCAAACCCTCGTCGAACGCGGACGACGACGACATCTTGGGCGACCTCGCAAAGCCAGTCACGAGGATACCCACTACGGACTCTCGGAGGAAGGAGGAACTCGCGAACGTACACGTACTTGGTCAAAGAGGTAATTCAGAGACGGTGGCAATGCAAGATGATGGACTCAATGCGGGACCGGAGGACCGAGCGTTGGCGGAGCTCGTGGACATGGGTTTCCCAGCCGACACGGCGAGGATAGCGCTGAGCGAAACTGGAGGCAATATACAAAGCGCTGTGGGATGGCTGCTCCAGCAAGCACACGAAGAGTCTCGGCAGAAAGCCAGGGGCGAAACTCCTTCCTCACGCACACGCACCCCTCAAGTTGGTAGCAGATCGCCGCAACGAAGACAGCGGGAGGAAGGAGGAGATACTCCTACGTGGATGCGAGATCAGGATGGCAGCCGGCCACATTCCGCAGCTCGACGGCGGGAACCAGCAAACGGCGAGCGAGATCCGACACAAGTCGCGCAAGAGCTTGGCAACAAGGTCTGGAAGTCCGCGAACTCGATATGGAAAGCCAGTCAAAAGCAGATGGCGAGAACCATTGCCGAACTTCAGCAAGAGCCCAGCGGCGGAGACTCGAGTCAGCCGAAGTGGATGCGGGACTCGAGTGCTGATGCCAAACCGTCTAGGACACACGAACGTGAACCTCCAGCACCTCGAAGTCGAGTCGCTCCAGCAGGTCCGACAGATGAAGCCGCTGCCCTGGATGCTCCTCGCGAGAACACACAAAAACCGACACAATATCGGACACAAGAACCGACATACCCTTTGCCACCTTCTTCAGACCCACCCCACAGAGGGAGGTCACCCGCTGAACCTCTGCCACATCGACCACTACCACGGCCTAAATTCATGCAGCAGTCAGCACCGGTGTCAGACCGGCGCCCAGCAACGAAACTCAGCAGACAGGAAGTTGAGAACCAGACTGCGCAGGCCTATGTAAGCCCTGCTAGACGAAAACGACCGACACCGCAACCTCCACCTCAGCCTACCACACCGAAGCCAGATGAAGCCATTGATCTCTTCGGCTCGGTAAAGCCGTCTTCAACGACCAAAGTCGAACCAACAGCGTTCCTGACGAAAGCAGTGCCGGCCACCAAACCTTCATCTACACCACCACCACCACAAAAACTAAACGCACCACGGAGAGTCGTGCCGACCGTCTCAACCAGTGTGCTAGAGCGCTCAGCAGTCCACCGAAAGACCGGCGGCGAGCACTTCAAAAGAGGCGACTATGTCGCAGCACACGAGTCATACACCGCAGCTCTCACTGGACTACCTGCAGATCACCCCATCGCCATCATCATCCTCAGCAACCGCGCTTTGACCGGTCTCAAGACTGGTGACGCGAAGGTCGCAGTGTCGGATGCTGAACGCGCCATCCAGATCATTGGTCCTGGCCATGGCAATGCCGAAAGAATCGAACTCGGGGCTGGCGAAGGAGAGAAAGATATGAGAGAGTTCTACGGTAAGGCCGTGATGCGCAAGGCAGAAGCGCTTGAGCACATGGAGAAGTACAGCGATGCGGCCTTTGCATGGCGACAGGCCATCGAGGCCGGAGTCGGAGGCGCCATCAGCTTGAAAGGACGAGATCGATGCGAGAAAGCAGTCGCTCCGAACCCAGCAACCGCCACAAAATCTACTACGCAAGAGCGTAAACCAGCTGCGAAAGCGGCAACCAGATCTCTGGGCAACTCACAGCAGCGACCAACGCTGTCTTCAGCTTCTTCGGCACAGGCTGTAAAGAAGTTGCGAGCTGCGAACGCAGAAGCATCGAAGGAGGAGGACGAGAAATTTGCGCTCAGCGACAGCGTTGATGCGAAGTTGACAGCATGGAAAGGTGGCAAGAGTGACAACCTCAGAGCTTTGCTACAGAGTATGGATATCGTGCTATGGCCGGAGGCGGGGTGGAAGAAGGTTGGAATGTCAGATCTGGTGATGCCAGCGAGGGTCAAGATTGTCTACATGAAGGCGATTGGTAAGGTCCATCCTGACAAGGTAAGCTAGCAGCGTACCCCTTTCAGGAAAGGATGAGTTTGCTCACATCCACTGCAGATTCCACAGAACGCCACTACCGAGCAGCGCATGATAAGTGCTGCAGTATTTAGCACACTTAATGAGGCCTGGGATAAGTTCAAGGCGGAGAACAGTCTTTGAGCTGCTGGAACTGTAAGCATAGATACTCGTGTTCTGAAGAATGAAGATAATTCCTGGTGGTTCTCTGAACCTGCCGAACCCGCATCACATTCACGGATGCGGAAAATCAGAGATTATTGACATCTCATCCAGCGAGAAGGTATGGTTGGACTCTATAGTCCTGAACATAAGGTAGCCAGGCAGGTCCGAAACAATAATGATAATGGCTTTGTCGGAAGTTTCTAGCTGAGAAGCAAGCGGTGCCACGGATGTATCGTCGGGGAATTGGTACACAAGGCAGAGAAGTTGTGTACCGTCAAGTACTTATCGCAGGGCGTAACAACCACAACGACAGACTGGATTTTAACGTCACTGACTTCCATGCCTGGAGAGGTTCTTAATCGCTGGACATCGATGTGCGCAGTAACGAGTGTCGTGATTGCTCAGTATAGATATCAGCATGAGATCCATCACGAACGTAACATTGCATAGCTGGAGTACTTGCTATAGCTCCGCGTATTGTTTTCAGAGCCCCGCGAGCGTGTTGGCGGCTGACGAATGTTCCATTCGTACCAGGTCGTTGGAAGGATGTCCTCGAGGTAGTCCAGGCATTAGGCTAAATGACTCGCCCATGCACATCACAGCTGTCTTCTTTGGCAAGTGCCGAGATCTGTCCAATGGCCAGCGTTCTCCACATCGTAGATCTTGTACAACGCGGATAATGCGGAGTCGAACGTGTGGCGTGTCGAGAACTTCGTGGAGGAGAAGCACGAAGGATCGGATTCGAGGACTGGTGAGCAGTCAGCGTCTGGCTAAACTCGACATGCCGTCTGCATGGAAGCAACAGCGGAGTAAGACTGGAGGACAATAGAGGTAGATCATTGCTTGATATAAGCTCACCAAGCTTCCGATATGGTACTTGGCCATATCTTCAATATCGAGAGGCTTGCTTCCTTTCAGTCCAGTCTGTTGGCACACCTCCCCAATCATGGCGCCGCCTCAGAACCACATCGTCTCCGGCACGAACAGAGGCGACACCACATCGATGTCCGGAAGCTCCTGGACCAGCCCTGGTACAAGTACAAGCATCTTCGCAAGCTGTACTGCTGGATGTCCGTCGTTTTGCTCGTCCAAGCAACAAATGGACTCGACGGATCGATAATGAACGGAATGCAGACCTTAACCTACTGGCAAAGCTATTTCCATCACCCGACGGGTGCCCAGCTCGGCCTGTTCAACGGCACACAGGGCTTGGGAGGAGTTTTCTCGCAGCTGTTCCTCTGGTGGTTGGTCGAGAAGATTGGGAGGAAGCTTGTGATCATTGCTGGGGCCGTGATTATCATCATTGGAGTGTTTCTGCAGTCTTTTGCTAATGGGTTGGTTATGGTGAGTCCAAGTCGACTGTCGGAATCGGACAACAGGCCACTGATTGCTGTTGCTGGTGACAGTTCGCATGCGCTCGTGCAGTGATTGGTCTTGGGTTGAGCTTCGAGTATACTGCCGCGCCGATGCTGGTTGCTCCACTTGCTCATCCGACTCACCGAGCCCAGCTGTCGACCCTGTTGAACACCTTGTACAACTTTGGCGTATCTTTAACGGGCCGGAGACTACGGGGCCGAAGGATAATTTGCATCATGGGGGTTGGGAACATCGGGAAGCAGCTGTTTCCCGTCCTCCGCCCTGATTTTGCTGACGAGATCAGGCAACACTGGCCGCGTGGATCACTCTTGGAACACTTCAGATCCAGTCCGATTGGAGTTAGCGCAGCGTATCCTTGATCCAAATGTTTCCCTCCTTGATTTCTATCACTCTAACGTGGTGGGTCCCGGAATCTCCTAGATGGTTGATCAGCAAAGGTCGTAACGAAGAAGCGTACAAGATATTGTTGGAGCACCATTGTGGTGGACACGAGAGCGATGGTCTTGCGTCCTTTGAGTTCAACGAGATCCAATCTACCTTAACGTTTGAAAAGGAGCACAGTACCGGCAGCTGGCTTGACCTTATCCGCACGAAAGGCAATCGACATCGCACCTGGATTGTGTTCACCTGTGCAATTGCTTCACAAGCTTCGGGAACGACCTTGACCGGATATTACTTAGCGGTTGTGCTTCGCACGATTGGCGTTGAGAATGCCCAGGACCAGTCCATCATCAACGGTTGCTTGACCATGTGGAATATGGGCTGGTAAGCACTGATGAGTACCCTTCTTGTATTCGAGACACTGTTGACGCTTTTATCCTCTTATATCAGGGCATTCTAGGGCGCTTATGTTATCGACAAGTACGGCCGCCGTCCGATGATGCTAACTTCTCTGACCGGAATGCTGTTCCTCGGGTTCCTGCCTTGGACCATATGCAGTGGTGTCGTGAGTCCGTGCCAGCGTTATGGAGGTGTTCGGACGCTAATGTCGATTGCGTAGTACAACGAAGATCACCAGATCGCGGCAGGATGGGCGGTCATCGCCTTCATCTTCATCTTCACAGCATTCTACTCCACGGTCTGGAACGGCATCTTGACCGGTTACACCGTGGAATGCATGTCCTACGACATCCGACCAAAGGTAGGCAATGGTGGCCGACCTTGGTGTGGCAAAAGGCCGTATGCTGACAGCTCTCGACTAGCTCATCTGCACACAGAACCTGCTGGTACAAGCCACCATTACCGGGTTCAACTATCTCAACCCCGTGGCGATAGAGCACATCTCCAGGAAGTACTACATCGTCATCTGCTGCATTATCCTGCTTGAGATCGTGCTGGTGTACTTCACTTATCCCGAGAGTAAGCACTTCCTTGTGGCTTGCGTTGATGCGATGCGTTGTATGCTGATATTCGACAGCGTCGCGAATCACACTAGAAGAGATCTCCGTCGTCTTTGATGGCAAGCACGCCGTGCAGAATGACATTCTCGCCAAGCAGGAGGAACAGCAGGACGAGCCAGAGACTGAGCAGAAGGGAATTGTTGTTGAACGGCGTGAGCTGCCGGCAGAAGCATAGGAGCTTCCCTAGAATCGTTCTGAGTCGGATAGAAGGTCATCGTCGTCCTAGGTGGCAGGACACTCGGCTTGATGTTGGCGATCGGGTCGCGGTGAGGGCATGATGAGCAGCGTCAGTCACTTGAACGGCGCATGTTGTCCACATCGAGAATAGCGTAGAGTTGACCAGTGTGACAGCGTCGCTGCAAACGCTACGAGGACCCTGAATTCACATCGCCGTCTCCAAGCAGCCATCAGGTGCGATGCAAGTACAGTAAACGAGGAGGCTACCAGTGGTCTCACCGAGACTCCGAGAAGCCATTAGGTCGTTGCTATGTTTGAACCCTATCCCATCGGCCGGACGTACTCTTGAAGTGACTGCAGCGAACGTTCTCCGCTGAACTCGTGTTGATGGTGCGACTACAGTAAATGTGATGGTCACACCACCAGCGCTGGCATGCGTGAGACACTCTCTCTTCTCCGAAAAGGGTTCGCCACATCATCGTGTCCTCCTCAGGATAGCCTCCTTTGCCTCAATCAACGCCTGCATGAAATCGCCAACATCCTCCGCGCCTTCGAGCCGTTGGCCAGCAATCTCAACAGTTGGTACACTCGTCACACGATCCTGCTTCCGCGCTTTCGCCGCCAGCGCGTCCACTTCGACAGCTCCAGCCTCAGTCTTCAGAAACTCAAGCACCTCCGCACGAACCATCCCCACCCTCCCAGCCGCTCCCGCAAGACCCTCATGAGAAGTGATATCAAGCCCCTCCTCAAAATGCAGCCGATACACCTCCTCAAGGAACTCTTTCCTCCTCTCCGGCGGTGCTAATCGTAGCAAGCGATGTGCATCGCGCGTACTGCCGACCCGATTCTCCATGCTGAAATTGATGCCGTTTTCCCTCCCCACGCGTTCGAGTCGGGTCTTGATCCCGTTGACTCGTTCGTCGCCGTTCTTGAGTCTGATCGCCTCGAGTGCTGGGATGCTTTCGCCTTGTTTGGCATCGGGCCTGAGGTAGTACGGGAGGAGATTGTAGCGGATCTCATCGTGGCGGCCGTCCGGGTAGGTGCGTTGGTAGAGGTCGATGGCTTTGGCGAGGGATTTGTGGCCGATGTAGCACCAGGGGCAGATGAAGTCGAAGTAGAGTGTTATCTCGAGGATGGCCATGGTGGACGTGGTAGTATTGAGGGCGTGGGGGGTATATTGAGATTGAGAGCGAGAAGGAAAGGTACTTATGCGTGGCTGTGAGAATATATATGCGGACACTACGGCCGCGTTGTTGGGTGCCTTGAGTAAGCAGGCATTGCGTGTCGATCTTGGCTATACATGCGTACTCGTATGTGGTATACGGACGACCGACGTATCTCTAGGCGCTTCGTTTCGGTTGACAGAGTCCCAAGCAGTCTCACAGGACCGTTCGTAGCAGGAGGATGTAGAGCGGATGGTGTGGTGGGTCTCTTCGAATTAGAGCGAGAACGCTGTGAGATAGACTTTATGCACCCGGGCCGGCGCGACCGGAGATGGGCAAGCGGAGGCAAGTGCGGGATGCAAGGGTCCTCGAGCAATGCTGGAGAACGCAGGTGCGACTCATTCGTGAGCCATTCTTTCTATGCGCCTCCTCTTCTGCTCCGCGACAAGACTCTGCCTTGACCACACAGCCAATGTCTCATCCATACCTTGCAGACTCCCGCGATCAAGAAGAGCCAAGCCGATAGCCTCCACGACAGCCCCCCTCCACACGCTCTCACGCAGCATGGCTGCAGTACAACAACCGCCGTGGAGTCCTCCGTCCGATAGTCTCGAGCCGAGGACAGCCAGCATCCGCGTGTACAACAGCTTGACCCGAACCAAAACACCCTTCTACCCCATCAAAGACAAGCGCATCAGCTGGTATGCTTGCGGGCCAACTGTCTACGATGATGCCGTATGTTGTGTGGACGAGGTGGACGTCTGAAGTGTGCAAACTGACGGTGGACAGCATCTTGGCCATGCGAGGAACTATGTCTCCCAGGATATCGTGCGCCGAATACTCCAAGACTACTTCCGCTTCGATGTCAACTTTGTCATGAACATCACCGACGTTGACGACAAGATCATCCTTGCCGCTCGACAACAGCACCTACTGGCTGAGTGGTTGAAAAAACACAAAGCATCGCAATCGCAGAAAAGCGGCACTTCGAATGGCGTGGGCCCGCTTGTCAAGCAAGAAGTACGGCAGACAACGACAGAGGCTATTGGAGCATACACCAAGAAGAACCTACCTCTGATACCCGCTGAGACAGAGCCTGAGAAATACGAAGAAGAGGTGCAGCGGCGATATGGTCATGTTCTCTCAGGCAAGAGCGTCGCAGACGATGGCAAACCAGCGGGCGACAAGGAAGCCAAGATCAAAATGCACCTTACCATAGCTCGTTCCGCTACGGAGGCACAATCACTCTCCGACCCTTCGCTTGACGAATATATCGCGAAAGCATCAGGCGTGCTGCTGCCATACATCGACTCACTATACTCGTCGACGGTCAAAGGCAACGATCACGACATCTTCACCACTCTGACCAAACAATACGAGGCGCGATTCTTCGACGACTTGAAAGCACTGAACGTCCGATATCCAGACAAGTTAACACGAGTGACCGAGTATGGTCCACAGATTGTCGACTTCGTCAAGCGGATACAGGACAATGGTTTCGCGTACGAGCACGAAGGCAGCGTCTACTACGATATCAACGCCTGGGAAGCGAAAGGTGGCTACTATGCTCGCCTCGAACCCTGGAACCGCAACGACAAGGAATTATTAGCGGATGGTGAAGGCGCTCTGGTCGCGAAGAACACCAGCTTCAAGCGCTCGGCCGCCGACTTTGCACTCTGGAAGGCAAGCAAACCTGGCGAGCCGAGCTGGCCAAGTCCATGGGGTGAGGGCAGGCCTGGCTGGCACATTGAGTGCAGCGCTATGGCATCCGATATTCTGGGCAAGCAGTTCGACATTCATTCCGGCGGCATCGATTTGGCGTTTCCACATCACGACAACGAGCTGGCGCAATCAGAAGCATACTGGTGCGAGCACGGTGACGCACATGTTGGCCATCAATGGGTCAACTACTTCTTACACACGGGGCACTTGTCAATATCTGGCGCGAAGATGTCCAAATCGCTGAAGAACTTCACAACCATACGGCAAGCTCTATCTGATGGAGCATGGACGCCACGAGGACTGCGCATCGTTTTCCTGCTTGGAAACTGGAAAGACGGCTTAGAGATCACCCCAGAAGTCGTCAAAGCTGGGCTAGCTTGGGAGGAGCGAGTCAACAACTTCTTCCTGAAGATCCGAGACATGCAGTCTCGACAGCCTCACATCAACGGCAATGGCACAGTACCACAGAAGACTGAGATGGACAAGCGCCTGGACGAAGCCCAAGCGAAGTTCCGAGAAGCTCTTTCCGACTCCTTCGACACACCGACAGCTATGCGTACTATCTCCGAACTGATCACCACCTACAACTCCACACCCGACAAGCAGATCTCAAATGCCACCAGCGTCGCCATTGCGACATGGATCACGAAAATGGCCCACATGTTCGGCCTCGACTCTAAACAATTACCTCCTCCCGGCCAAGTGGGATGGTCTGGGATCGACATTCCCGAGAAGGCAAAGCCATTCATCTTACCCCTAGCTCGACTTCGCGACAAAGTCAGAGAGCAAGCAATCGCAGGCAGGCTCAATCTTGCAAGCTTAGGCAGGATGGAGGATGTAGACACGGTCTTCGGCGCGAATCAACCCTATGCCAACGCGAACGCCGACTTCCAGCGCACAGTCGTCAATCTATTCAAGAAAGCCGCGGCGCCGAAAGACTACCTCGCAGCTTGCGACGACGTGCGCGACCGCGTGTTGTGGAATCTCGACATCTACCTCGAAGACCGCGAGCATCTACCCTCGCTCGTCCGACCACTCTCATCATCCCTTCGACAAGAGAAGGCAGACCGGGAAGCTATCGCTGCTGCGAAGGCCGCGGCGAAGGACCAGGCTAAAGCGGACTCCGCGGCGGCTGACCGCGAGAAGCTGGAGAAGGGCAAGTTGAGCCATCTGGAGATGTTCAAGGCGGACAAGGAGTTCTCGGAGTGTGACGAGGAGGGTTTGCCGACGAAGGATGCGGCGGGCGAGCCGGTGGCGAAGTCGAGGGCGAAGAAGTTGAGGAAGGATTGGGAGAGGCAGAAGAAGTTGCATGAGGCTTTTGTGGCTGCTGGCGAGGCTCCGTAGGGTGGGTGTCTTGGGATGTAGGATGAGTGGTGGAGACTTTGCGATTAATTCGAGGCATGTCCAGCGAGTATAGAACTAACATGGCTGTGGTACTCCGTTCTTCTCGTGTGCAATGCATCTTTTGCCTTCTGCCAGAGCTCGTCTTCGATGCTCATGCACTGGCACTGGCAGTAATTGGGAGAAGCCGACCGCCGAGAGCTTCTTTTTCAGCCTCCAACGTCACTTCGCGTTCACCAATCCAAACCTTGATTGCGGAAGCAGACGGAGACGGATAACGCGGTATCAAAAACATCTTTAACAACGACTTCTTTTCGAGAAACCTCATATCTACCCATTGACTTCTCCACGCGCTCGATCTCGGCAGTGCATTCCATAGGCGTTCTGCAGGAGTTCCATTGGCATTGTTATCGCGGAGAGCTTGAGGCACAATGGCGGCCAAAGCAGCGCCGCCCACCACGGGCAAGCTCACGCCTGACTTCGTGGCGAGCGATTACATGAAGTTCTTTGGAGCCGGAGCGTTGGCAGCATGCGGTACTCATGGTGTACGTATGTTGGATCGTGAACTCCTGGTCAGTGGCTAATTGGTATACCTAGGCTGCCACGCCCATAGACGTGGTCAAGACCCGAATCCAAGTCGACGACAAGCTCAAAGGCCAAAACATGCTCCGCGCCGGACGCTCGATCGTTGCTGGCGAAGGAGCCGCCGCCGTCCTGACTGGCTTCGGACCCACCGCCGTCGGCTACCTCGTGCAAGGCGGAGGTAAATTCATGGGCTACGAGTTCTTCAAGAAGAAGTTCGTCGACTACGCGGGCACCGAGGAAATGGCGATCAAGTACCGCATGCCCATCTACCTCTCCGCGTCCGCAGCAGGAGAGTTCTTCGCCGACATCGCGCTCTGCCCACTCGAAGCCACCAGAATCCGTCTCGTCTCGCAGCGAGGCTACGCGACAGGACTAATACCCGGCTTCGCTCGCCTTGCCCGCGAGGAAGGTTTCCGAGGTTTCTACTCCGGCTTCGTGCCCTTGATCTTCAAGCAGATCCCGTACGCCGTCGGTCAATTCTCTGTCCACGAGTTCGCGAACGAAGCGATCTTCCGTGCAATGGGTCCGGAGCGGAAGGCGAAGCTCAGTCATTTGGAGGCTACGGGGGTGGAGCTCGCATCGGGTATGATGGCTGGTGTGGCTGCTGCGGTGCTCAGTCATCCTGCCGATACGCTGCTGAGTGCTATCAACAAGGGTGCGGGGGATAAGTCGCAGTCGACTACGAGCCGGATGTTCAGTCTGGCGAGCGAGTTCGGGCCGAGGAGATTGATGCTTACGGGGTTGGGGCCGAGGGTGGTTATGACGGTTGGGTTGGTGGCTGGGCAGTTTGTTATTTATGCGCAGTGCAAGACGCTTGTTGGTGCGCCGCCGGGGATTGAGATTCATAAGGAGGAATCGTAGGAGGAGCAACTGGGAGAAAAGTCTTGGAGGAGAGCGAGAGCTCCTCGTGGGAATAGCGTGAACGCTGGTGCATCAGGAAGATCGAAGGGATAGTTCAATCTAGAGGCGTCCTGAATGGTGCGGCTGGATTTGAGCGGGCTGTTGGACATGGGAGGTATGCTGCAACTTGTATGTAAAAAGAGCGCTAATGTATGTATACTTGCTAGAAAGTCTTACATCTCACTCTGCAGGTCTGTCTACGGGTGCTACACTTTCTGCTCTGGCCCCGTTCTGGTGTGGCACCCATTCAGACGCTCTGAGGGACGAAGAGGACCATCTTCGCAACAAGGAACTGGAAGCTGCTCAAGTTGTGGCGGCGGGTGGCTGGCATCGAAGGGCGTCCAAATCTTTCAAAGTGTAACAGGGGAAGGGCGATTCGTGGTTAGCTGGATGAAAGACGTTGCGCCGACACTGGACGGCAGACAGGGCAAGGATCGTTGTTAACTATGCGTAGACCGGCGAGGAGGGTCTGATCAATAAGTGGAGCAGAATTGTGGTGATCGTGAGGTGCTTCGAACAGTGAAAAGTGCCAGAAAGCGTGTCTTCCAAGCGCTGCCATAAATCACCATTATTAGTCCTCCATTTGCTAAAGTGAATGTCCCCATCACATCGTTCGTATATCGTGGCCTGCGTCAGTGCTGTTGATACCTGCATACTTCGCCACTGTCACTCATCATACAGTCTTGGACAATCCAACGCCGTCCAAGTCGAGATGATACCCATTCCATGCTATGCTGACGACCCGGAACAGAAGAAACCACTGGTGCTGTGGGTCATGATTGCGCTTGAGGGATGGCTTTGGTTGTCTGCTCGTCGAGCTTCGATGGCGCGTTCTTGGTGGCAGCGGTCGTGGGACCGCCGTTGCTGGTGGCGGCTTGTGCTGCCCTGCGCCTTTCGAGGTCCCGTTGAAAGCGTGCGACGGACGCTATCAGTTCCGCCTCGGTCTTTTTCGAAGGCTGAGGATGCTCGTATTCCGGTCGAGTCCGTTGTGTCCTACTGTTCATTTAGAGGTGAGGTGGCTGTATGTGGCTTGTAGATCTACTTACTCAATCTGAGGCTCGCTGAGGCCATTGAGTCCGCTGGACGAGCTGTCAGGTGGTGTATCCCCGTTCATGGTTGCAGATGGCGTAGTCACGAAGAGTCACAGGACCAAAGTACGACTCTTGTGGTCGCGCAAGGTCAGAACGCGGCGGCCTCCACCTCTTTAGCTGGGTAGGTCAAGCGCATTCGACGACGTGGGTTGGACACAGCCCCTTGCGACGCCCACTGCACCTGGATCTGCCTTCGACCAAACAACCCAGCTCGCCTCACTCGCCCGGGCGCCGCTTGGGCACACTCAGCAGAGCAACGTCCAGGAAATCGACCTGCAGCGCTAAAGGCGGCATGTTGTCTTCGGCTACCTGCAGAAACGAACCTCGAAGGAGCGCGGGAGCTACCGCCAGAATACGCGTGCGAATGGGAGGCGCTGCCATGCAACCTAGCTTCACCTAGACCACCGGGCGACGATGCTCGTGGCCGTAGTTCGCTTCCATCCTTTTCTGCGTCAACTTGAAATCAACCACGTCTCTGTCGGCCGCGATGGCGACCGCAGCAAGCACGTCACATTCGCCACCTCAGCAAACAAACTACAAGCGAGCTCACAAACTGGCGTAGGCACACCGCTTCCGAAATTAGACCCCTGCAGCCCACCAAGCTATGCTGATCTGCGGTGCGGCCACTCTTGGTCCCTGCTGCATATTGCTGCACTCCACCCAATGCATAAATGTGCACGAAGCTTGTGCGGGACGGTAGTTCTACCCGTCACCGCTCGATCGCCCTAGGAAGCGAGGCATGGTGTCCTGCATCCAGAGCCTCAAGCATGAGCAATAATTGTCCATAGAGGACAAAGTACATCCGTAGGCGAGGCGGACTGGGCCGCGCATACGGTGCAAGACCTGGTGACTCACCGTGGCTTGATGTTGACGGCGGGACGATCACGGTTGACGCATCTTTGCGGGGTGCTCAAATCCGGATTCAGAGTCTGGTCAAAGCTTCCACCGCTTCTGTGCCCATCCATTGACAGCTAACGTCGTTCATGCCACTACGAAAACAGGTGCACTTGACTGTGTGGTCTGCGAGTCGGCATCTCGCCAGCCCGCCTTGAATGCCCAGCTCACCAACGTGACTCACATGGTGGCATCAGCTGATACAGCCTATCAAGACAGGGTGTTTTCATCCGTAAGAGGTCGAAATGCACTCGCCCTAGTCGTGGTTGGCGTTACACAAAGACTAATGCAAGTGTAAGGCTAGATGTTAGGAACACCTGCATAGTTGCATCGTAGGACAAGCATTACCGGGGCTCTAGGGCCGTGGTTAGACTAGGCTGATCTGCAGTGAGTCCTTGTGGGCGATTTCGGCTAGCCATCCGAGAGGCACGAACCAGTCATAATTACAACACTTCACCTACAGGAATCTCGAAGCCGGTATATGAGCTGGCGAGACTGCAGCTGCCGGACCCGACTGAAGTTGGGCCTTCCCTGAAAAGTCACGATCGTGATCTCAGTCGTTCGCTTCTACGTTAGGCTGCCTTCCAGCTCACGCCAGTCGACCAGCACACGACGATCTTGCCCTTCCTGGCTCTACGACAGCTATGATTGCGAATCCAAATCCGAACCTGCTCTGGATGCCTCTATCCGGTGGGCATTCGGGTCAGATGCGGCATCTTGCAGTCGGGTCCTTTGAGCCGAAGCAGGGAGGCGACGGGGTGGATTGGTGTGTCCAAAGTCCACCGGGGACACGAAGTTCCGGCCTGTCAGGCTACCGAAGTAGACAGAAACCGACGGCAGCCAAGACCTCTCTGTTCGACGAATCGTTGATGTGGACTTTTGACTGTTGCTGCTGAATCACGTTGAGACTGCCGCTACTCACCAGTGACCAATCGAATGATCTGTTGAAAAGGTAGCTGTCTAAAGACAGTAGCATCAAGATTGACCATTCAGGAAACATTCAAGTCCATCTTTGCAGAGTACATTGATCATGCGGGAGCAGGTAGGGCATATGGATGGAAAAACAAGCATCTGACTGACAACGTTCTACCTTGTTCGTCGCATCAGCCATATATTTGAATGACAGACGAACCGATACAGCTGACAGTGGCTTATTGACCGCTGGAAGATACACTGACGCGAGAAACTCATGGTTTCGAAAACAAATCGATGTGTTCATTCGGTAAACGGTAACTGTACTGAGCCAAAGTCGCCATAGTCGCCTACAACGACATCTCCGGGTAGGACGGGTATGGGAATGATACATGTTCCAGTGGTCACGAACTGGCCGGCTCCAAGCTCCATGCCGTGACCGCTAAGCTCATTGGTAAGCCAGGTGAGAGCAATCGCGGGATCCCCGAGAACTGCTGCACCGCTCCCTTCGACCTTTCCTACGCCATCGCCTTTCCATCCCTTGACAATATGAGCAGGCAAGTCCATGTTTCGCCAATCTGCGGTCACCTCTGGTCCAAGCACAAAGCGGTCTGCACAAGCGTTATCGGCAATCAATTGTGCTGCACCCACTGTCGTAAAATCCTCATACCGCGAGTCTGGCACCTCCACCCCGAGGAACAGGCCATCGACGGCTGCCATGACCTCCTCTGTCTGGTAGGGCGGTGGTCGTGGTGCGAGCGTCTTTCCCATCCGGAATACGAACTCGAGCTCGGCCACCTGCATCCGATTCGGTCCCAGTGGCACAGGGTTGCCGTGCTTCGTTACACGCTCTTGGAGTATGCGGCCAGCAAGTGGACGGTTCACATTGATGTGGTGCTGGCCAGCGGCACTAGTTGCAGCGATCTTCCAACCAAACAACGGCTCTTTGGTGAGACGAAGAATATGTTCCTGGATTTTGTATCCATCAGCGGTCTCTGCTGGGCGTAAAGACTCCGGGAGTGCGTGGAGAGTTGTCCCGCTCTGCCAATGCTTGATGAGTACATCCGAGGCCTCGCGGGTTGGCTCAGTCATCCTTCGGTGGTTGGAGATGTTGGCCGATGGATGATGATCCCAGTGCGTTGTCGTTCCTGCAGGATATGATATTTCGGCTGTCTGGGCGTAGCAGGATTCGAAGCATTCTATAATCGCTTCACCCGAAATTGGTAGTTCTTCTGCGAGGGGTTGTTCTCGAGGCCCGGACTGAGGTCCGAGATTCCGAAATCGGACCTACGACTTGCAACTCCTTTCGAGCGAAGAAACGACGTCTACAGCGTGTTCCGTCGTTATTGACACGAATCGTCTGGAGTGGACAAGAGTAGTTGTTTCGCACAGCTGCACGCGAACACCTACCCCATTCTTCTGCTGAATGAGCTCCTCATAGCTCTCCAAGTGGCGGTGTAGCAGCTACGGGTATCTCACAGCGGACCTCATAACCTCCCTCTCGAGCTGCATCTACAGATGAGGAAAGTCATGTTGGAGAGTCAATCGAGGCGACACCTAGAGAAGGTCTGGTTGTTCAGGCTCCAATGCCAGGTGGTCTGACTTTAACGACGTGAGGTGGTTTACTGCCAAGGCAACTGATGTCATGTCTCAATGGATATCTAGAATCTAGAATCTAGAACTACCTCCTAACTCCGGACACAAGACAATACATCACTGCGCCGGTTCGAGGCGGAAGGTAGGCTTTTTCGCATCCCCTCTCGACGCGGAACATCGCTTTGTGGCGGAGCGAGCTTCACATTGTGACCACAGGACTTCAAGCTTCGCAAGCAATATGTCTCAAGTAGAAAAGCCTCGTACTCTCGACGGCAAGATGTATGTGGATATGACTACACGAACAGCGAGCCTACTAACGGCTTTCCAGCGCCATCGTGACGGGAGCGTCCCGAGGAAGTAAGAAGATGCATGAGCCATAGCCATTCGTCACACTTACACTTCTCCAGTCGGCAAAGCCATCGCATTCGACCTTGCATCTCGCGGCGCGAAAGTGGTCATCACTTACTCCAGCGACCGTTCGAAGCAGCCCGTGGAGGAATTGATTGCCGAGATCGAATCGAAGGCTAAAAGCTCCGCTGTCGGTATACAGTGCAATCTTCAACATGTCTCAGCACCGCAGCAGATTGTCGATGCATCAGTCAAGGCCTTCGGCAAGGATATTGATATTCTTGTCAACAATGTAATTTACAAGGCCCAAAATCCCTCCCCTAGCTAGACTATCCGAGACATCTTGTGAGAAACTGGCTGATGGGTCCTACTTCCGTACTCAATAGGCTGCTACGATCAGCGATAAATTTGTCCAAGACATCACACCGGAGCACTTCGAGGAGGTCTTCAATCTGAACGTACGAGCACCACTTCTCATGGTGCTAGCAGTGCTCCCACACCTACGGAGGCCCGGGCGGATCATCAGCATCAGCAGTGTCGGAGCTCGTGAGGGCTATCCTGGTATAGGGACCTACGCAGCGTCCAAGGCGGCGCTGGAGGGCTACACTCGCAGTTGGGCGGTGGAGCTGGGCCTAGATGGGACGACCGTGAACACAGTTAACCCTGGGCCAGTAGCCAGCGCAATGCTGGACCAAGTTGATCCAAAGACTGTTGACTCGCAGAAGCAGAAGACTCCGATCGAGCACAGGGTGGGCACTGCAGAAGAAATCGCTGAGATCGTGGCTTTCCTGGCCGAGCCTCGATCATCCTGGGTCACAGGACAATGTATCAGCGCAAGTGGTGGCTATCATACTTATTGATGGCGGTCTCAACGGCAGTCGACTGCACTCGAAGATAGTGAGCTTGGTTCCAAAGACTGTAGGCCCATATCAAGCGAGCTTTCGTCCTTCGATCATTTTCGTTGTCACAGCCTTCGTGAGTTGTGGATCCAAGATAAGCTAAGGTAAGGTACTTCTAGACATTGGCACTTTGCCCTGCGTAAAGATTCGGCACTGCTGTGAGGGGCATTTTTATCTTGAAGAGGGAAATCCAAGCATGCGAGGACGAACACAATAGTCACTCTTGTTGCAAGAGCTCGAGGCTTCCTTCTTTAAAAAATCTCACCGCTACGAAAACAGTCGACGTTCGAGACCATGGCCGCAGTTTCAAACGACAAACATGGTGCCTCCAAGAAACACGAGCCGCACTACGAGCTCCCAACAGCTGAGGCGCTGAAAGAAGCTGGCGAACTCATGCTCAAGGGTACCAGTCAGTCTTTACTGAGTCGGAGACGTTAATGATCTACTTGTCCAGATGAAAATGGCAACGAGGTCCAATTCAAATCACTGTATGAGAACAAGACTGGAACGCAGCAACTCATCATTCTTGTTCTGTTGAGACAGCTGCATGCACATCGTCGTTTGTGCATAAGGCAGACGCTGTCTTAGACCTTTGTGAGCGTATCGAGCAAACGTATCTGTAGATAGATATAGCAGTCTCCTCCTAAAGGAGACTTGCTTCTGTATCGAACACCTTCTACAGTTTCAGCATGTTCGACATTTCTTCTGTGGAAACTGCGAGGACTACATCAGGACGATCAGCGAGGAGCTGCCACCAGCATTCTTGAATGCCTCGACACCTAAGACAAAGCTCACCATAATCGGGTGCGGCGACGTCGCTCCGATCCCATCCTGGCGTACCCGCACAATGCACAATATCCTTGGAGCAGACAACAGCTTTCCCATCTACACGGATCCGAGTCGAAAGCTATATGCCAAGTTGGGCATGATGACGAGTCTCTCGGCTGGTGAAAAGGCACCCGACTATATCAAGCAGGGCGCGGTCCAGAACGCACTGAACTCAGTAAAGAATGCTGTCGTGAGTGGCGCGGGTGCTCTACAAGGCGGTAGTCCCTCGCAGAATGGTGGTGAGATGCTCTTTGCGAATGGCGAGCTTGTTTGGTTCAAGCGGATGAGGCACACGCAAGACCACGCGGAGGTCGCAGAGCTCAAGGATGTACTTGGCCTGACCTAGGCGTTTCTCAATGATACTAGAATATCCGAGTATTGCTTGAAGGACCTTTTGGTATGTGAGCGTGCCCCTGCACAGTTCCGACAGTTTGGCTCCTTCCCCTCCGCTGCTTGCGATGGAAGGGCAACGTCAAGGTTCCTGCAAGCGGATTATAGTATGGCTGGGCTGCTGCTTATTGCGAATACTGTCTCCAATCTTTCTTACTATCTCTCGTACACGGTACGGTGTACCGTCCTCCATATCCCACTCACTATCCCAAGTTTTCAGGGTTTGTTGTCGGCGTACCGCTCATCCGCCTCCAATCTCGGACAGGGTTGAGTGTTGATCTGAATGCGATGCTGGTCTCGACTTGGTGCAAGTCTCAACGGAGAGCTCTGCGAAGGCTTCGCACTTGCCTCAATGCCGATACGTAGTCGCTCGCAAGAGTTTTGCACGATCTGGTGCCTGGCTTCGCTACTATCATTCGAGCTACCAGGCGTGCTCTTCTCCATCCTTGATAGATTGTAGCTCTCTGGCCCAGCTTGACTTGTGAAGCCGAAGCCGAAGCTCGAGTTGGAATTCATGGGGAAAGCTCGGACGGCCGAAAATGTACTCGAAACTATGGCCCAGGAGACTTCAACCTGCATCCAGATCGCAACAAGCGCACTGTCGAGGCCAGGATCTGTTGTGGCCCGGCAGAGGCGATTTGTGTAGACCAGACGTGCTATGGACAGGCCAATGACAGGCATGCGGAGGTAGAAAGCACAAATCACAATGGCTTTCTTGCTGAAGGGCATTTGGATGGACCATAGTTGGTAGATCGGCAATATCATTAGGATGGCTTCGGTGCATATGTCGAATGCAGTAAAGGCTATCCACCTTATGGCCTTGCGTTCTGCTGTCAGTCCTCTCCTGCAGCCAAAATGTAAGGGAGTCAACTCACTGGCACCCTGCAGTCTGAGGCGTTCTCGTAAAACGTCCAATAGTATCCTGATCTTGCTGGTAGCGCTGTTGTAACAATTAGCAAACTGGCGACTGCGATGACGATGAGCATGCCAATGGTGCCCTGATAAAGCCAGAGCTGCTTTGGGTTCTTGGTCAGACGGAGAAGGAAGGCAGCGACGGCTATCTTCGAGAGATACAGCGATATCGCAAAAGCGACGATGCCTGCAATGGTAGCCTGTACTGCAATCAGCCTGTGGCAGCAACAGATATCTTATTCGACCACGAACGCTATTCAACAACTGCAAATTGCTCTCCTCCTGATTGTGATGCCATGGCTTCCCTGCTCCATGGGCCAGCGCAATGTAGTTGGTTGCGAAATGGCCTATACACACTGCGATTGCTACGGCAATGACTGTATCGTCGATACCATAGAGGTTTCTCCGAACCCAACTCCTCAGAACAGCTGAGCAGAGGACATAAGTTAGGCATAGACTCGTTAACAGGTCCAGAGACTTTTCAAATCCGGCCTGCTGGTTTGGCGGCCCAACCATTGATGCAAGTGGGGTATATAGCTGACTCACGGGAACGCTCTGAGCGGACAACTCTTGGACTCTTGGTATCGACGTACTTTTAGATGCATCTTACGAAGCTTCTATGCGTTCTGCTCTACTCCTCCAGCCGAAGCAAGTGACCACTGCACGTCCGTGGTGTTGCAACCGTAACACCAAAGAGCCACAGTAGGTCCCTGTGCGCAAGCATTGAACGCCTACATTGTGTCGCAGAGACGTACGGATAGAAGTGCTTCGTCGTGCCATGGTGACTTGCCGGTCGATGACCTGTGGTGCCCTGGGAGTTGATTGACGCATCTTCAATAGAGAGCTGCGGCGATTCGTGAGCGAACATTTGGTTCGTGGGTACAAGCACGATAGAGTCGGACGAGGAGAGACCAGAGGCGTAAACAAAAGAAGCTTGTTCGTACAAGCTCTCAGCGCCGTCGGCCACCATGCAGGGATGCGGCGTAGTTCTAGCGCGGCGTTCGGGTAGGCTTGATGGATGAAAAAAATTCGGCCCCGTGCAGTCGGCTGTCGGTGCAACTACCCGTATAATGGCACACTGTGTCACCGATGGTGATTGAGATACCTGCTCGAATGTCTGGTACGACGTGCCAACCGTCCGTTGCCCGACCTTCTGTGCCGTGACACGTGCAACAATGGCAACGGGTAGAAGCACATTCAACTGCTTCAGCCCAAGTCCACGCCCACGCAATTTGATCGCGCGACGGTCAGCCAATGACGTTCGCGCAGATGCGCACCGTGTGCGCCGCCCAGATGTGCAAGTCTGCATCAGCTCGCTCCATGTCGCCGATGATAACAGCCGGGCGTGGTGGTAGCGGAGAAGAGAGAACCAGGCCATGTATGGCCACGATAGCAATAGATTGATTGCTTAGGATGAAACCGCAGACCGCTGCCGCCCTGATCGTCTCATGCACGTTCCCGATGCCATTGTAAATCCTCTGTCACACTTGCTGCGAGGTGCAGTATCCCGTTGTGATTAGACGTAGATGGTGTACAAGCTACTGAGTTTAGCTCACTTGTCCTGATGAGCTGCTTTCGTTCGATCAACTCTTCTCCGCCCGCTTTGCCGAAAGCTACGCTCGATCCTTGTTGTCGTTCATGGCTTCGAAGGCTAGTGAAGGAGTCTCGACGCACGAGCTACACGATCGCAATGGCAGTCAACTTGATAACGATCAGAAAGACTTTGGTACCAAAGGTGGCACAGCGCAAGATGCCATCGATATGTACCGCATGGGGCGGCCGCAGGAGCTACGTGTACGGAATACACCTCTCTCGAAGTTGGATATCGAACATCAGTGTATTGACCATCTCCACAGCGCAACTTCAAGTTCGTGAGCATTGTGGGATTTGTGACCATCCTTCAGGCGACATGGGAATGCACACTGTTGGCCAACTGGCCAGGCTTGCTCAACGGCGGAACGGCTGGCATCATCTGGAGCACAATCGTGGTCTGGCTGTTTATGATAGCGTTGATCGCTTCCATTGCCGAAATGGCTTCAATGGCTCCTAATTCTGGCGGCCAGTACCAGTGGGTGTCAGAGTTCGCTCCATCATCCATGCAAAAGCCGCTTTCGTATGCTGTCGGATGGGCCTCAACAATCGGATGGATAGCTGGCGTGCCTTCATGTACTTTGCACTTGCTGGTCTGGTCCAGGAAATGGTTGCAGTCGCCTACCCAGACACCAAGTTCGTGGAGGCGTGGCAGATCACCATCCTGATCTTCGCCTTCACCCTTCTGGTCGTTGCTATCAATATCTGGGGTGGCCACCACCTGCCACTCGCCGAGGGTATTATCCTATTCGCGCATATCTTTGCCTTCTTCGCATTTCTCGTCACCTTCTGGGTCATGGCCGATCATGCGCCAGTGCACCAAGTCTTCACCCAATTCTACAACGGCGGCGGCTGGCCAACGACAGGGCTCTCCTGTATGGTTGGACTAACAAGTCCCATTTGGAGCTTCATAGGGTGAGTAGAACGCGTTTCCTCTTCGAGACACTGCTGACATGTTGAACCCTTTCGTGTAGGCCAGACGCAGGTGCACATATGAGTGAAGAGCTCAAAGATGCTTCGATCCAGCTGCCGAAGGCTATGATGTGGTCGATCCTGTTGAACGGAGTAATGGGCATCACCATGCTCATAACCTTCTGCTTCTGCATTCACGACGTAGATGCGTTCGTCAACATGGTTCGCTGTAACGAGATCGTCATTGTCTGAATGGAGTGCTGATGGTGTTGTAGGATACCGACTATCCAGTTATCGTCGTCCTCTACCAAGCCACTGGCTCATACGCTGCGACATGTGTTCTGGGAAGCATTTTGATCCTTTTATTGTTCTTCTCCACTGTCACAACGGTTGCCAGCTCATCTCGCCAGATCTGGAGCTTTGCAAGAGACCATGTAATGCGGACCTTCTCACGACTGATTGGCGTAGCTCACTGACATGTTTGTAGGGCTTCATTTTCTCTGCCTGGATTCGTCAAGTCGTACCTGGCTGGGATGTTCCAGTCAACTCGCTGCTCGTTTGTCTCGGCGTATGGCTTATTCTCGCCACGATCAACTTCGGCAGCGACGTTGTTTTGGGCGCCATCCTCTCGGTGAGCAACGCTGCGCTTCTGCTCTCGTACTTCATCTCAATTGGAGCTCTGCGTCTTCGTCGGCTCCGCGGTGAACCGCTTCTTCCCCGTCGCTGGTACGTCCTGAGCAGAAACCCTCTCAAGACATTCGAGACATTGGCTGACATGTCCTCGTGGCGAACGAAAGGTCGCTGGGAAAATGGGGAGGTGTCATCAATGACATCACGCTTGTCTTTCTGGCCGTCACATTTTTCTTCTCGTTCTGGCCGTCGTATTCGCTTGCAGCAGATCCGACTGCATTGGCAGACTTCAATTGGGCTGTCGTCGTGCTTGCGATTGTTGGCCTTCTGGCTTTTGTGTATTACTTCGCTGGCGGGAGGAGGAAGTACGTCGCTCCGGTTGGTCTGGTCAAGGCGGAATAGTGTCGGGATGCGGCTGTATGATACTCGACGTGCATGCAAGTACTCCTTGAATGGTAAAGCCAATGACGAGTTCGTCCATCGCAACGCGTCTCCCTGCCAGCAGCTGAGAAAGGCAAGCTCAACCCGCGTTCGTCTTGAAGTCCTCCAAAATCTTCGTAAGTTCCTTCAAGCGCACAGGCTTGCTCAGAAACATGTCACAGCCGCTGGTGTAGGCCTCCCGCTGGGCCTCCGCGCTGCCCAACCCTGTGAGCGCTAGGATCTTAGCCGGCTTGATGCTGTGCTCGATCTCATATGTCCGGATGGCCTGCGTTGCCTCGAACCCATTCAAGACTGGCATGTTGATATCCATTAAGACAACCCGTGGCATCGGAGACGGGCTAGGTCTCTTCGAATCTTCGTGTGCGAGCTTGTAAGCCTCGAAAGCTTGCTTGCCATTCTCCGCTGTGATGCAAGGGAGGCCTTGCTTGCGAGCGTACGTGACCAGTAGTTGCAGGTTGATATGATTGTCCTCGACGACCATGATTGGGAATTTCGGATCATCCGCTGGCACAGTAGTAGGCTTGGGGTTGCCGAAAGTTGGAGAGAATTTCTTTCCGCCAGCTGAATGCTGACTGCTCTCACCAGTACTGTGTGCTCTGATGGGCATGGAGAGCCTGGCGCCGTTCCACGGGTCGTCCATAGCCCCGAGACCGGCCTGTGACTCTGCTCGTAACGAATTGCTGGCTTGCATGCTTTCTTGCTTCTCGAGTATCGACCGTATGGCTGCGTGAAGCTGTCTGGGACCGCACGGCTGGACGACGTATCCCACAGGCTGATCAGAGAATACGATGTCCACGCGCAGCCTCAATTCCCTCTCTGAGATGATGCATTCGCAGAGCACCACGAGCGGCTTCGCAGTCATCGTGTCTCTCAGCGTCCGATCTTTGTTTCCCTCCCATCGCTGGAGACACAGGAGCAAGTCTTGCTCTGCGATGATATTCAGGTTCGTTGTTCTCGTCAGATCCTGGTTATCGATGATCGCAGTCTTGATGCCCTGTTGGTTGCAACATTTCGTGACCGTGCTAAGGTGCAGCTGTCGGGCTTTGTAATCTGCCGTAGTTATGTCCAAAGTGTCCAAATTGATGATACCAGCCGTCAGTCCACTAAAGGGCTCCAGAGTCATCTGCGACGCCTCGGTCTTGTACTGTGGTTGACTGGTCTCGAGCGGCACAACAACAGTGATACAAGTCCCGCCACCAGTCTGGTCAGTCTGCACATTGATCTTGCCACCGAAGGTTTTGACGATGCGAGCGACAATGTGCATGCCGAGCCCGGTTCCTTCAAGAAAGCTGTCCTCCTGTGAAAAGGCCGCGAAGAGTTCTTCCCTTACGAATTGTTGTGACATACCCTTGCCCGTATCTTGCACCTCAAGCACTGCATTGAGCCGTCCATTCGGCTGACCAGAACTTTCGGTCCTCAGACCGACATAGATATGCCCGTTGTCGGTGCATCTAGTGCAAACGAGGAGAGATGGTAAGCGATTGTCTCAAGGTTCTGACAAGGAAAGTGCTCCTTACTTGAGGGCATTTGTGATCAAGTTCATGGTCACGCGCTTCCAGGAGCCCCCATCCAACCTACATTTCCAGCTCTCCGCGCCCGGTTGTTCGATGTCCAAGACTGTGGTCACTGATCTCGCGCTGTGGAACTTGCGGTTGTAGAGATATGCGCTGACAGATGTGTGGACCGATTCCTCCGTAATTTGGTCGAGCGGTGTATCGGCATCCAGTGATATCAAACCTCTCATATCAGAATGCGATGACTTGGTTATGGGCGCCTTCAGACCTTTCAGAACATCCTTCCGGAGGTTTCGAGAACCGTGTTTGGCGCTGTAGTTGATCTTACTAAAGTCCAACAGGTTGTCGATGATTTCGAGAAGCGTACGTCCTGATACGTCGATTTGATGGACCATCGAGGTACTAAAGTCATCTAGACGCTGATCTTGAAGGACTTCCGCGGAGCCAAGAATCCTAGAGAGCAGAGCATCGCTGAGTCAGTACTGTCTCGTAAGCAGAAAGCGTCTGCCTATTCACTCACCCATGCAGTGGCGAGCGCAATTCATGCGAGATCGATGAGATGAAATCGGCCTTGGCTCTGTCCGACCGCTCCATCTCTCGTCGATGTATCTCCGCAGTGATAACGTCACAAAACGCAGCGACCTGTGAGAAAAAAGGGTACAGTCAGTTTATATTTCAGAAGGAGAGTCCATGGTGTGAATTGTATTCTTTGGACTTACGAAGTTCATCTCACTTTCGTTTGAGAACAGCCGGATCGGAGAAGAAGTCCACAGAAAGCACGCCGCATACCATCGTTTCCGCTTGTGGTCCCACAGCCCGTACAACGCAAGGCTCTGGCAATCCGGAAACACACGTTGCAGTTCTGCTGTTTCTCCTTGGCGGCTAGAATTGCGGCTTTTCGGCTTGTAGGTCGTGGAAGTAGCGTCCGAGGAAGACTCGTCGTTCGTGAAGAAGTTCCAGATGTTCCCGTTAGGATATCTCTTGAGCAACGACTTCAAGAATCCTTCGCTCACACCATTGCTGGCGGAATATTGCTCGCTTGGCGTCGTTTCACTTGGTACATGGCATTGGCTGAGAATGCGGCAGACGCTATCTTGTTGATCCTCGCTGTCACCTCCACTAGTCCCCGAATCTGTGGGTGGTTCCGAGCTGTTCGTAAGATCCTTGGCAAAAGACCCGAAGCTTGTTATGGAGGCGTCTAAGAATAGTACCTCATCGACGGCGATCGCTTGCTGAAGTAGAACCGATGCCCTTTGGAAAGTTGAACTCAAGGCAGAAGATATAGCTGCCGCGTGAAGCTCGTCTCCGTAACTGCCGCTTGTGCGTTGGCCTGGGAGGTGTTCAATTGCTGCCATTGCGGACATGGTACTGGAGCGCCGCAGACTTTGGGCCTCCTCTAAGCCATCGGATAATGCTCCATTCGAGTCCGACTTGGCGGCAGGGTGGGGTAACTGCTTGCTGCTGTTGTGCGGTTTACCAGCTCGGGCACTGGATCGCCTAGACGGTGCTATCTGTTCACCGTTTGGTTTAATATCGGACAGTGGCGCTTGTTGAGTGATCAAAGGACTTCGCATCTTCCTCACTGGCCGGCCCCGTCCACCGTTGGCTTTGTGCCTCCGCGTTCTCGAATCAGAGGAGCCTTGGATGAATGAGTTCAAGCACTCAACCATCTGAGAACCTCTTTCTCTATCAGCCTTGGCGCGGAGACCCTCGAGATGTTGCACCACGGTAACACTCATCTCCCTCATGAATTTCATCTCCTGTTCAGTAAGCCCTCCGCGCACCACATTATCAAGCACACAAAATGCTCCGATATTGATACCTCTGGCAGTAGTGATCGGTACGCCTGCGTAGAAACGGATGTTTGGAGCATTGGCCACGTAAGGATAGTTGCAGAACTGCTGAGTCTCCCTCAGGTCCGGAATGATATTGAGAGGGATCGTGCTGGCTGCAACGTTTCCATCTGGACGCGTTGGAGGGAGATTAATCGTATACTCGCATACCGAATGTGTACGATCCTAGAGTGATGGACGTAAGGGTCAGCAAGTGTCTCAGAGACTTTTCTCAGCAGAGGCATTGTCGCAGCACGTTTCATGGTGCTTGATGGTGTCTCGGAGAACACGTTTCTGTCTAGTTCACCTACCACTTTGGCGTAGCCCATCCAGAGCTCTTCCTTGTGCCGGGACTTGTCCTGCAGCGAAAGTGTTGGCGTTGCTTCAGCGAGGATGAAGGCATGACTAAGGGGGCCGACATCAGCAGTAACTCGCATCCCTAGTCCACGAAAACCTTACGTCTGGTTGAAGAAAAACAGTAGGGCCCTGTTGGCCCTCATCTGAAGGGCACCAAGCTGGCAGAACGCTGAAAGCGCCTTGTCTGGAGATCCTACAGGTACATGGCGCTTGAGAGCTTCAGGATCGGCAAGATCGCAATAGACTGGGGCGGTGTTGGAAAGGTGTTCCAGCGCGTCGTAATATTCGTAGAATTCTCTGAAGGCAGGCAGGACTCAGCATGAGTCTCTTGGGTTGTTCACAATGTGCTTTCTTGCTTTCGCAAACCATGCATACCGTTCGCGTCGGCTCTCTACCCGAGCCCGACGCTGTTGCGCCTCATCACCACCTGGCATATTGATCGACATGATGCGCCGCGGGTGGGTATTACTTCTTGTTCTCGGTGTGGCGCTATCTTCATGATGCACGTGAGTACGGTAATCGGCAACAAGTTGACGTGATATGGGGATCTCAGAGTAGGAGGTGTTGTAGCAGTCTGTACGAGTGATGAGACGTGCGGTCGCTCCTCCGAGGAATCTGCGCCAGAGAATAAGGTAGAGTTCTGGACCCCTGTTGTCGCCTCACTCGGGCCTAGACGGTCTCAACTTTCTTGATTCACAATGCAGCTCCGCAGCGCGTCACCGTACCCAATTTGACTTGGAATTTGACGATAAGCCGAATGAAAGCAGTGTGCGATGCAGTTGTTCTTCACGACCGCCCTCCCAGCAGTCGATACGTGTGCTTCTAGCTACCGGATTTAGAAACACCATCTCTGCGATCCAAGACCTTTGCAATAAAACGCCACGTGCACTTTTCTCGGGAACGAGTCGGTTGAGCTGCCGGATGTCCATTTCTCTGGGGGCACAAAGCTCCGAACATTTGTTCATTATTAGTCTTGCGTGGGGTATGGGAAGGATGAAGGATGAGTAGGACGAGAGGACGAGAGGACAATTGAACATGTTTCCTAGTCAGGGAGAACCAGGGCCCCACCGAACCGTTTGTGGCACGCGGCAACCATGCGACGGCGCATCGATGGGACGTTGTGGCGGTTAACCCGAAATCCTCAATCCACAGATGCTTCCGAGGTCCGACTTATTACTGTCCTCGGTAGAGTTCCGCCACGGCATCGCGAAGTTTTCCTTTGTGGACGGAAGCATGCCCATCAAGTTGAGGCCGAGCAACAAGACGCTCACGCCTACGCCCCTCGAATGATAACAAACACCATCGAGCTTGCGAGCTGACCAAGCCCACTTGCCGTGTTCGCAGGGATCAAAGTGCGCTACTCAGACCTATCTTTCCTCGGGCCTTCTGGCGCGTCTGAGCGAGCAGCAACGAAGCAGGTGCGGTCCATATTTGATCCATCTGAAAGTACATCTCGGACCGTCGGGGTTGCGTCCTTCCTACCCGACCAGCATGGCTATGTGAAACAAATCCGCTTCCAATATGTTTTGCATCCGTAGTGCCAACGGGAAAAACGAATTAAACTAAGCCGAGGAAACGGGCTGGTGGAAAGTCTAATCGCAGCCCATCGGAACTAGCATCGACATAACCACTGCGCAGCAGCAGTGGCGCACGAAGCGAGATACTTGCATCACGGAAGGAGCGTCCGGAAGGCGGGTGAGCTCCGAGAGATGTCGTTTCCCTCAAGGGGACTGGCAACACGGAGATTGTTCCCCTGCGTGGCTTGCTCAGGACTCATCACGCACAACTACATGCATTCTACTACATCTGTAACATTCCGCCTCGCATGAGCAGTCTACGTTTCTAGCCCGATCCTGGTCAACAGCCATGGCACCCAATCCACTGCACCGGGACTACTCACTCGGGTCAGAGTTCTTCGGCAGACCGACAAGGCAGACGCTATCGTTCAGGCCGCCCTCGGAGTCTCGCACACCTCAGAGGGTCGTCCACAATGATGACTCAGTGTCGAGCAGCGAGACGGAAGATGAGTTCGCACTTGATGGAGCTGGTGATGAGCCCACCATGGACAATCGTCAGCTTGACATGCTCTCCAGCGGCGATGCACGACCAGCTATCTCACCGGACATTAAGCGGAAGCCCCGCGCATCAACACCATCTGTGACCACAGCATCGGTTCTCTCGTATGATCCGGAGAGCAGAAGCAGCACCGGCATATCACCAAGCAAGCTCCCGGACTTCTTCAGTCAAACTGTCTTTCAAACAGTACTTCAGAACCCTACGATCAGCCATCAGCTCTTGAAGTATTCCCAGACTCGACTGTGTGGCGAGAATATGGAGTTCCTGGCCAGTGTCAACAAATATCACAGCTTGTTGAATGACACCTCGAAGAGCATTTACGAGATCCACAAGGACTACATCTCTGACCGTGCGCCCAATCAAATCAACCTCGCCGAACAGTCGTTGATCAAGGTGAACCGCGAGACGAAAAATGCCCTGGCGTCCACGCTACCTCTCCTGGAAGCTGTATTCGCGGATGCTCGACACGAAGTAGAACGACTCGTCTACAGCAATGTCTACGCGGTAAAGCACTCCTGGATAGAACCCTTCTCATGTGAGAGACATGGCTAACATTCTTACCTTCCGTGATCAGGATTTCGTTCGACACCAGATGGGCGTGAGCGCTGCCAAGGCTTTGGGGAGCGATCAGAGCAAGTACGGCGGGCTGGGAGACTGCTTCGTTCTCACGGATCCCACGAAGGCCGACAACCCGATCGTGTTTGCCTCGGACGGCTTCGTCAAGGTGCGACCGACTTCCCATTCTGTCTGAGACACTGTTGACTCCTCTACCTTCATCTTCTCTAGGTGACCGGGTATGCCAGGGCAGACATCATTCCCAGGTAAGCACTGATGGTCAGAAGGGTCCTTTGAGACCCGATCGGGCTACGTATTACGCTTTAGGATTTTCTAGGGTCTTCGAACAAGCTGAGACGCTTGCTGATCTTTTTACCTGCTGTTCTGCAGGAATTGCCGGTTTCTCCAGGGTCAATACACAGACCAGTCCTCCGTGAAGAGACTTAAGAGGGCAATCGCGAAGGACGAAGAATCAGTTGAGCTGATCTTAAATCGGAAAAAAGATGGAACGCCGTTCTGGAATCTGCTCTACGTGACTCCTCTCTTCGCTCCACAAGGCCAGAGTCACGCGCAAGAACCGGTTTTCTTCCTCGGAGGCCAGATCAACTGCTCTTCGACTATCCACAGTCAGTCTGACGTATTGCGTATACTCTGTGAGTCGAAGGAGGAAGAGAAGGTTAATTGGCAGAAATCTCCATCTCCACCCCTGAGACAACCTCACAGCCGTTCGATTCTCAACGCTCTTAGAGGAAGCACTCGAATCACTTTGTCGCCTAAGCCGGCGGGCATGGAGCGTACGCTCCTCAACCGAATGGAGCAAGTTCCGCTGGAACACCAGATGAGCACATTCTACAACGCCTATTCGAGCGTAAGACCAGCATACCATAAAGCTCTCCAGGTACAGTGTGCTGACTATGGCGCGGCAGTACATCGTAATCAACTACAGCACCTTCCTAGTAAGCTTCATCTCGCAAGGACTCACCGACCTCCTGTTTCCTATCAAAGCCAAAACCGCCTACCACGCTCAAGCAGTCGGCACTGAGATTTTCAAGTTCCTTGCAAATCACACTGGCTCCGGATCATTAAGCTGGGACTTCAAATCAGCTGTTAAAGGCGCACTGAAGATGGGTCAAGCCATCACCTTGGAGTTGCAGCTCTGCGCCCGGCCGTTGATGGGCTTGGAGAGTTTCGCACTCCACTGGACACCGTTGAAAGACGAAGCAGGTGCCGTCCACTGGATCGTCCTTACGCTGGGCAATGAGCGTCTGGTAGGGCTAGCGATGTGATCTCCGATATGTCCGAGCATTCTCTACATGTATACCCTAATCGTTGTTAGCGACCAAACACCTATGGGTTTTTTCTCCGTGCTCGCCAACCACTACTGGGATGAGCTGAGCAACGGCTTGACATATCTCGTACGGTAAGTATCTGTGAGATGCTGACAATGCTCGTGAACTAGCATTAATGCTCCAGGGTTGCCATAGAGGCTTCAGATTAAGTTGATCACGGCAGAGAACGAGCAACCGATACTCATCAGCTACCTCCGAGAACTTGCTCCGCAACCTGTTTCAACAGCTCTAGCTTCTGCCACTGCACTTTGGCACTCGGTACTCCATGCAATACGCTCAGCGAAGCAAATCCACAACTTGGGCTGACAGCAATGTTGTCCCGTATCACGTCTTGCCGCGTCTTACCTTGAGCCTTCGCGATAATATCAGCAGCTTCGTGTATTCTGGACCGGAGACCTTCGAGTGTCTCCATCTCTGCGGACTTCGTGGTAACAAGACCAAGCACGATGACCTTATCCGTGGGTAGATGCTGTAAAGGAGCGAACGAGTTAGCGAGATCGTCGAACTCCAACGCGAAGCGCTTGTATTCCATTTTGCTGAAGATGTTTGGTGCCATGTCGTCGAAGCCACCCACTCCCGCAGCATCGCTTTTCGGCCCGTTTCCGAGACAGAGATGAACAGCGAGGGTGAGATCAGAGGGCATGTCTCGAGCAACGACGTTATGCGCGAAGATCGCGGGATCGAGCAGAGCGTCCAGATCTTTGCCCTCGACTTTCTGGGCCTCCAGATATGGCTGATCGCAGAGCATCGCAATCATTGGATCATCGATCTGGACAAAGCGACTACTCATGATTAGCGGCGGTATGGAATCGATGGATATGACTACGCACATCCCAGCATCATAGAGGGCTAGGACCTCTTGTCTTACTGCCTCTCCAACGTCCTTGAGATACTCATACTCATCTGTATATGCTTCCTTGGTATACGCAAGGCCGTCTTTCAGCTGCGTGTGAGCCCAGTTCGGTGCTGGAATGGTCTCCAGGTAAGAATCAGCAGTAATTCGACACGGAGAGTCTCGATCATCTACTCACGAACTTCACATCCTTCCACCGCTCCTGCGGAAGCAGACTGCGGACATACAGCCAGTCGTTCATGTAGGTGCTGCCCTTCCAGCGAATTTTACCGACTGCTATCGGCGTGTCACGCGACGGTATGCCTCTTCGAGCATAGGGTCTCACGATAGGGAAGCCGGTCCGGTACGTTTGCTCGAAGTTCATCTGCCGTATCTCGATGCCCTCAACCCTCTCGAAGAAGCCGCTGACGAAACTCGCTCGTTCGAACTCGCCAGATGAGATAGGCAGGACGCCTCGCTTCACCTGCTCGGCCACGACATCCTTGATGGCTTTGTGCTCTGCATCGTGGACTTTATCGATGAGATCCTGGCTCGCATCGTCGTGAATCTTCGTGTGCATGCGCCCCCAGTCGGTCACTGCAAGCTGGGCGTCCTAGAACACCGATGAGTCAGTTGGAGTAGTCCTCTAGGTTTCTGAACGAGCATTGGACGTACGAGGAGGTATTGCGGCCGAATAAGCGATCCGATTTGGTCTGCGCGGAAGGTAGGTGCCATTGAGCCGAAAGGAGAGTCGAAAGTTGAACTCCATCATGAATACCAGGCTGCTCAAGGCCATATAGGGTGTCACGGAAGTTATTGTTGCGAGATGTTCCGATGGGTTTGTTCGAGCTGAAACCGCATGGCGGGGACTTTTGCGAGCGAGGATGCGAACCGAGTACATCCATACGAAATACCAAGACCTTCTCAACCCGGACAAGGTCTTGGTCAAAGCCGCTTTCGACTTATTAGCGCAACGGACGGACCTCACCAAGCCCATCTCGCCAACCTTCTTAAAGTCCGAAGCATCCTCGTAGTTCTTGAGTATCTTTTCGCGACATCCTCGAAGCGGGGAATAATCACCGAGGCGACGGACAGGACGTTCGACGGCCTTCCCAGACGCTTAACTGCTGGTGTGCGGTGGTACCAATGGATATGTTATCCTTCCTAAGACTTCCAACAAATACAGCTGGGCCGAGAATTTTCGACAGACGCATGCGGGCAACGAGACATGCTGTTCATCAAAGAGTAAGATGCAAGTCCGCTCGGACGGTCTCGCATGCTGAACGTTCTCGTAAATCCTGGTCGTTCTCCTAAAGACGACGATCCTTACGCTCCTTGTGTGATCATCGTGCCCAGGACGCCGCGGCGAGGCACTTGCTGCCGTCTCTCCCAAGAGCGTGTCAGCTCCCACTTTTGCACAAGAGCAAGATCATTAGGAAGCGAAGGCTGGCTGGGAGAGCGGGGAGAAGTCCGGACGAACGCGCCGAAGCTTACTAACTTGTTTGGAGTTTTCAATGCAAGTAAGAGGTGCAAGAACGCTTGTCTGGAGCTCCAGTAGCATCATAAGAGTCGGCCCATGGAGAACATGCGCTTCAGTCGGAGTCGTGGGGCTTGACATTAAGGTTGTACAACAATACCAGTCGTTCAGCGGGCATGTCTGAATGGATAGTTGCGCGCGGGGGCTGCGATGGCGAAGATGATATCAACTTGTGGACGACGTTGAGAACAACGCTGATGCTGGGCGCCACGCAATGGGAGATGGTTGGAGGATGAGGTGGTCTCAAGCGGAGAGAGTACATCTACGTCATGCTGATATGCCATGACCCTCCCCCAACTCGAGTCGCCAACTCGAATCGTTCACCCTTCACGCATGGCTTGTCTGCCTGGCTGAGAGGCGTCATACGCGCTCGATTCATACTTCGGAATCCTCTGTCGACGGCACATCATCCATACTTCGATCTTTCGTCTGGTTCTTTCGACAGCCCCAGCCACGGAGGCGATCTCTCAGCATCTTCTCACTATTGTGGTCAGCTATCAACTTCATTCTACGAGCCAGATTTGGTCTTACGTGACGAGGTACCCATGCAGCCGCAATGTTTCAACAATCTGCCGCGCAGTGTTCTGCTTCGAACAATATAGCTCGATTATCGATGGCCGCAGAACGGTCCAGTCCTCAGCGGTGGGTGGCAGGCAAGGCAGCAGGTCCATCGCCGTCGTTTGGTCGTTCTCGGGCTGTTCGTAAGATGCAGACGAGTGGCAGTGCTGTTCTATGTTCGGACACGCAAACGAAAGGTGGACCAATATCAACAGTTGCGATGTGAACATCGATGTGCAGCGATCCTGCGTTATATGAAAGATCTGATGCCGGACGAGCCTGTAACACTCGCAATATGGTAGGTGTTGGGTTTGTTCTACCATGTACAGGCTAACAGCAACATCGTAGCCTTGCAGCGTTAGATCGAAGCTAAGGGGCACTATCTTGTACTCTGCAGGTCTGCAAAACTTTCCTTATACGTTCGCTCTAAGTCTTGGACTTCCTCTGACTTCTGCTGGATCCTCAGTACGCCCTGCAAATCCAGCACAATCTTGGAGAACCCAGGCCGCTGGCGACCCTCCTCATTCGCGTCGTAGATGAGCAGGGCATCCTTGAGTTGCCGCTCGCTTGCACATAGCTTCCCACGGCTACGCAGTACTTCCGCGAGACAAATTCTTTGTGTACAAAGCCTCGTTCGACTCACCCATGCCGATCTTCTTGAAAGCCTGCAAGGCAAGGTTTGCATTATTCTCAGCATCTCGAAGTCTATTACCAGTCGACTTCGCACTGGCATGGGAGCACGCTTGTTGTCTCACGTATCCCAGCGTACGATGAGCCTCGGCGTACGTATATTGGCAACTGTGTGCTGGCAAGTCTGCTATCACCGAACTCAACTTTGCTTCTGCCCACTGGACATAGCCCAGTGATGCAAGGACTCTGGCCCCATATATCTGTTCCTGAGCAACGAAAACTCCACCGTCAGGAGGCAGATGGCTGATCCTAGCATACAGTCGCACGTCCATCAATTCGAACTGCCTGGCTGAAAGATTCTGTGTCTGACTGGCTTGCACACCACAAAGCAGAGGCACCGGATGTGTCCTAGGAAGCGCCATCTTCGCAGCTTGACGGAACATGTCCTTGACTGTGCGAAGGGTCTGCGCCTCCCACAATGGCATCGCGTTGGGGATGTCTGCACCGTCGACTACCAGCCGCAGCAAAGCTGTCAGTGCCCTTGGATGCAAAGTCAGGAGACCATCGCAATCGAGCTTTGGCATGACGTTGAATGTTGGCTTTCCGAGCTTTACCAGATCCTGCCAGGTTTGCGGAGATCCTTTGCTCTGGCCAGAAATAGCCATATGTGCATGTGCTGCCAGTTTCTGGATCTCGAATGCTGGCTGCTCATTTCTCCGCCGCCAGGAGCCGCTCTCGACCAGGCGATCAAGGTACCCGGAAATCTGGCTCAAAGCCTCTCGAAGATTGTGCTCACTGTCTGGTGTGTTCGGAGTTCTGCTTGGTTCCGGAGTGATAAATGCACTCGTTGGGTGGGGCGCTTCGAAGTACCTGCTGCCCTTGATTGGCACACGGCAAGTATCTCCAGGACGGATCAACGTGACATTAGCCTCCGAGTTGCTTTCGGCTACGTTTCGAAGCCATGGAGCATTGCACGCCGGCTTCAAGGTGCGTATTCCGGGAGTCTGTGAGAGTAGGCGCCGCTGATCGACCTGTCCCTTGGCTGTATACTTCCTCTCCAACCGCCATTCCCGGATTTAGAGCAACTAGTCAATCGCGACACGAGACATGCACGCGGCTCCACCAACACACCTATCACGCAACATTTTCTGAGATACATGGTAGCCATCATCTCCCAGTCGCTTCACTGTCAGCTCTGCGGTCTGTGTTCGATACCATTCCGTCACCGCTGGACGTAGTTGCTCCCAATCGTCCTTCGTTGGTACCTTCATGATCACCTACCAAATACTGGCAGTGAAAGTAAACCCTCCTCATCTTGACCCCTTCGCTCTACCCATCGAAAGGGTTGCCGTGCCATAGCACGACAAGGCTGGAGAGTCATGACGTACTGATTTGAGACCAACGCAGCCATTCCGGTGAAGCTGGGGGGTAGTGCATCTGCGTTGGTCGTCAAGGCAGCGACTCGCCTAGTGTGCCCAGACGTCGGCAGACTGGCGCTGAAATAAGCCATCAACGCTAAAATGTACTGTGCATACAAGACTAGTCCAGACGGACCATGAAGATGCTGACAAAGATCGAGACTACTTCGAAAGCTCATATCCTGGCGTTGACGGGAGCAGAACATCCGAGGCGAAGGATCTGAACTTCTATGCTCGACCAAGTAAGGAAGTAGGCGTTGATCCACGTGGACAGCGGTGAAACAAGGCTTCGCTCAAGACAACATCTCGAGAGGGAGATTTCTCAGCGAGCAGCGTTCCAGATCTCCAATGGTGATTTCATGGTGTCCAACGGTATACGGAGTCGTTGGATATACCGCAGCTCGTCTCGAACCTCGAGAAGGGATATTGAGAAATATGAAAGCGGGACAGAATCCCGTGAGGCCGGAAGGTGATGCTTGGTATAGCTTGTACATGTAAGCGGCTGACCATGTAGCTGGCTGACATCGCGGTATTGGAGAGCACAATCACAACAAGCTTCCTTCGTTGCAACCGCATCTTATCTCTCGACTGGTGTCAACTTGATCTTCAAAGGCTGCAGCTGCCAGAGAATGTAGAACCTCGCATCCTGCACCCAGGTATCGTGTAGACCGTCCAATTCTAGATCGAAGTTCCACAGCAACTTCGCTATGACGAGTCTAGCTTCAGCCAGCGCCAGCAGCTTGCCTATACAATTGCGAGGTCCCAGACTGAACGGTCGCAGAGACTCGTCCGGCGTCATGCCGTTCGGCCCTATCCTGTCGACCGAATCAGATGTATCAAGCCACCGCTCAGGCTTGAACTCCAGAGGGTTCGCGAATAGATCTTTGGACCGCCCCATGTACCACTGGCCCATGGAGACGTAAGTCTGCAGCTGACTGTTAGCGAGTCACCAAAACCAGGCATCATACCAAAGACTTACACCGCCAGGTATGACTTCACCAGCAATAACGTGTCCTCCTCTCGGTGTCAGTCGTGGCGTGATGTAGGACGCAACGGGCTGTATCCTTAAAGATTCGTCGATTGTGGCTTTGAGATAGTCCATCTTACCTACTGCCTGTAAAGTGATTTCGTCGGTCGATGTGAATGACGCGCGGATCTCGTCCTTCAACTTCTGCATCACTCGTGGGGTCTTGCAGAGGTGGTAAAGGGTAGCACTCAGGCAAGTACTTGTCGTTTCAGCTCCACCTCCGACGATCAGAACGCTGTTCGACGTGATCTCAGCCTCCTAGAGACCAGTCAATACGTTCACGCGTAACACTTAGACACCGGCTACTCACACTCAGCTTCTCGCTGTTCTTCATCTCACGCAGCATGAGTCCAACAATATCTGGCCGCTTCTTCTCGCCCGAGAAGTTCTCTTCGTCCTCTCGTGCCAGTCTAGTCTTGACAGCACTAATCGCTAAATTCAGGAAACCCTCTCGAGCATCCCTCGACTCTTGGCTCATAATAGGAAGGAAAACCTTGAGGGATATCCCAAACCTGCGGAATTGGTTCAAAGTGGCTGTAATCTTCAACACAGCCAGCAGAAACTCAGGCCAAGGATGCATACGGCGTCTTTCAAGGCATTGAAATTCTTGGTCGAGCGCCAACTGCCCGATCACATCGTTGAGGGCCCCTGTGGAACAGAAAGTTAGTGGTTAGCATAAGTCTCTGCCATTCTGCGGAATCTAAAGGGTCCCAGAGCGCAACATGGAGTCCGATCGAATCTCAGAGAACGCTGTGATCCATCAGCACTTACATAAGAGCCACTCCACCATATTCTGCGAGCCCTCACGGCTGGCATCTGCAAGTTGAGAGCACAGTAGATTGACGTAGTGCTGCAACACGGGCTCTACTTCCTTAATACCGGCGTTGAGGAATGCAGGTCCAGTCAGACGGCGAAGACGAGCATGCTCAACGTCGTTAGCAGTGATCATACTGTCTGGCAGCTTCTCCTCACTGCCGCCAGGACTGAAATGGAACTCGGACTTCGCCAGCTGGGGCCGAGAGTTGTAGATCTGGGGCCATGCTTCTGGCGAGCTGAAAGAGAGCTCGTCGGGTGCAATGCGAACCGTTGGGCCGTACTCGGCGTGGATAGCTGCGATATGTTTGTAGAGGTCGCCGCGTGAATGGTGTATCGAGGCCGGGAGCCTCATAGAGCGCCATAGGAGAGGGCCTGGATATCTCGCGAGCGGATGGAAAGGCGAGATATTGTAGGCAGTCTTCAGTGCCGCGTACGCCAACAACTGTTGCGATCAGTATTGATACACCTAGTCTACTTCTACGCGACCAGGCGTTGAACAAGACGTGTCTGCTTACCGCGAGCGAGCCATATATGCCAACGCGTAGGACAAGCCCGGACAAGTGAAGCACGCTGTCCACGATGCTCGCCATGATAGTTGTGGCGTCCGGATGGTATATCTTCTACTCAACCTACACTTTCTCGTGATGGTATATCATCTTTTGAAGTATTTATGCCTCGGATCAACCTACATCCGTTCGTACTGTTGGTCTTCACGAGGATGTTTGCCTCGGCAGGAGTCTAGAGCTACAAATCGCCAGTAAGACGGCCCGTGCTCCGCAAGACGGTGCAAGAACGTAGATATTTGTTGCTATACCGTGTCAGAGGGACGGATGCGTGTAACGAAACGCTGTACTACTACGCAAAAGCCTGCCCATGGGCAGCAGGATCATCCACACTCAGCCCATTCTTCCCAATGCTGCCGCCCGATTCAACCATCTCATGAGCATCCCGCAACCCTTTCGCCGTGAGCGGGAACGTCTGCGTATGATGGCACTTGACCACTCCTTTCTCGACTAGCTGGCGGAGCTCTTCAAGCATCTTGCCGTGGCTCTCGACATCTGTCTTGTACCACGGCTTCGTTCCCAGCAACTCCCATACAAAAGTGATCGACTTCGCCATCATCTCTGTGCCATACTGCGGGAAATCTTTCGTCTGGACGATCGAGCAAATCTTGCCAAAGGGAGCACAGACCTTTGTTGCCACCGGAAGGTAGTTTGCTGTTGAGTGTGTCAAGAAGATGTACTTCAGTGGTACGGCCAGATCTAGTTTCACAATCTGGGCCGGTATCTCGCGGTGGTTGACTGTGTGCGTGGCACCCATCTGTTTGCTGAAGTCGGTAGTCTCCTGCCGAGAAGTCGTCGTGATAACGACGGGTAGCTTTAGGACGTGACGAGCAATCTGTGATGCTACTGAGCCAACGCCACCTGCTCCGTTGATGATTAGAACCGCTGCCTGTTCCCCAACCTTGACTTGCATCCGTTCGACAAGTGCTTCGTAAGCCGTAATCCAAGTTAGAGGCAAGCAGGCTGTTTGAACAAAGCTAAGGTTCGTCGGTTTTCTCGCAATCGACAGGCTGTCGACAAGTTGCAGTTCAGCATTACTGCCGTGTCTGATCGGTGAGCCCGCGTAGTATACTTCGTCACCAGACTTGAAATCTTTCACGTCGTCACCAACAGCTTCCACTACTCCCGCTCCGTCGTAGCCCAAGATCTGGTAGTCGTCACCGGGAACGTAGTTGTAGTAGTCCGGAAAATCATCATAAACTTTGGCTCGGACCTTTACGTCGATCGGGTTGACGCTGCACGCCTTGACACTAGGCCCAACTGTCAGCGATTGTGCAACACGGAGTAGATGTGGATGGTCAAGCCCACCGTACTAGCACATCAAGGCCTTGAGGTCTTGACGGATCTGGAACCTCGCGTGAAATCAACTGTTCCACACCACCATACCTTTCGACCGCAACTGCTTTCATCCTCAACCGGAAGATTGGTGAGCTGACGATGTCCAGGTATGGAGGTCAATGTCCAGCTCGTGCGACTTCGTAGAGAGATGTCTTAGCCTATAAAGCGGAAGTTGTCAACATATCATCATCTTGACGCAACTTCGGTGATCGGCAAGGATACATGTATCGTGAATTTGCTTGGCACTGACCTGCTCTCTTGCAGAGAATCGTAGCTTTATGCCTCGCTTGTCTAGAAAGGTCAGAATATGTTTCAGTCCAGTCGAGCATGAGGGTCTTATGTACCCATGCCTGCGGTCGTATACAATCAACACAAACGCGGCGCTGCCCTTGGAGTCTTCTCATGTGTGCAGCGTGCGCTGCGTCTTTTTCGGTGCAATGGTTGCTTTCGTCAAGGCGTCTCTAAGGTCGTGAGAAGGTTCGATGGTGCTGTCGACCTGGATCTTGCCACGCTAAGATGGCAAGAATGACGAGAGTCCCACAGATGAAACCAAAAGACTGCCTAACAAGAAATGAAGAGAGATTCGATTCGTGAGTCGACTCAGGAGATTACGAAAGAAAATATGTCCTCGCGAACCTCGCCATATTCAAATGCCTGGACTCGCGCAACCTCACCTCACAATTGGAATACTCCTACCTTCTTGCTCATGGCGCACCATCGATCTTGCATGTTGAAGATCGGTGGAGATGTGTGCAAGTCGTAGTTTGCAATAGCCATGACTCGGGCCGCCTGGCGTAGCATTAGATTCTCGTCCACAGCTTCGTGCAGAAACGAAACCTCGAGGTCGGATGCAATCCTGCCAAGCCGCTCACCGGTCGAGCCATAAGCGAGATGGCAGAGTGAGGAGCAGCTGCCGGTAGCCATCTCTGACAAGGAACCGTGATACTGCCTCGTGGCACAGCCCTCTTATGATGGATCTCAGAGGCCTGTCCATAGGAAACAGTGCTGTAGAACTCGAGGTGAGGTGAGAGAAACCTTCTCGCCTGAGGAAGTACCTGTGAACTCAGTATAGTAGAGCGACCCCTGTATGCACTACGCATTGGTGCTGAATGGGGCAGGTCCGACATCCCTGTTTGCGTATATTGCAACAGAACACTGGTGGATCACCAACGACAAACGACGAAAATGAACTCGTCGTAACGTGCAAAGGCTCGAGCCGTCGCGTCACACAGACGACTCCGCAGTTGGCGGACAGCGTAGTTTATGAGCTCTGTGATTGGCTGGGCGCATATCCAATATGCGGCTGCAGGAAGACCGGATCTGAGGCCGCACGTTGTCAGCTCGGCGAGATGATTGCGCCAGGTGGTCACGACGTGTGCTGAGGAATTTGTTACTCGTGACGTTGCGCGCTTGCGGATGTGAGGTGTTTGCTGTGGCTCGACCAAAGTTGGGAAGGGTCGAATCTTCTTGGCCCGCTTTCCAGGCTCGCCAGTCTGACCACTGCACCGCACAGACTGCACCTCACTCTCCACTTTGACTCTACGTGACCTTAGGCCATTGCGACTGCATGCCTTCAGCTGCTGCTGGTCTCTCCTCGTCCATCTGAGGCACCCTATGTCGAGTTTTCGCAAGCGTTTCAATTTCGGAGGCTCGACACGCACTCCGAAGGGCATTGCACAAAGCTCCAGCGCCCAAAACGCATCACAGACGTCGCTTGCCCAACCAGCTCCCACCGCTCATCCCACCACCAACGGCATTTCCACTCCGTCTGAGCAGCGCACGCTCAGCACCACCCCCTCGGCGGCGTCGGTTCCCACACTGAACAACAGCACACCGCCTCCGAACAGCACACCACCTGCAGCAGCACCCGCCGCTCCTTCGGCCATGAATCCAAACGGCCGCCCACCATCGTACTCCGCAAACCTCGGCGCACCACAACCCAACGCAGGCAGACCAACGTCTCCCATGCCTCCTCCCATCAACACTGGCGGTGGTTACGCCAGCCACCCGCCCGCCAACCAGATGTACGGTGCCCCTCCACCAGGCTACCCAATGCAACAGCAACAGCAGCAGCAGCAGGCGCCACATCAAGGCTACGGCTACCCAGTCCCAAACCAGCAATTTGGACAGCAGAGAATGGCCGAGGTAGAGGGCAACCAGCGCAATAGAGCACAGCTCATCGTTGGTATCGACTTTGTACGTGACATGTTTCGGCTGAAACCCAAATGCTTGGCGCTTTTTGCTGACATCTGTTTCCAGGGCACAACATTCTCTGGTGTTGCCTTTGCATTTGCGACTAACACCGAGGCCAAGGAGGACATTATCGTCGAATGGCCGGGTACAGGTACCCAGACAAAACAGAAGGTATCTTGTCATTCACCGCAACCGGGAGGTCGCGCAGCCCACTGACTTCGTGTATCCAGATTCCAACAGTTCTATACTATGACCAACATCAGCAAGTCGTGGGCTGGGGTCCAGATATCGCCGATGCGCTCGCGCCGACCGGCTACCCAAAGCCGGGTGTGCAAAAAGTGGAATGGTTCAAGCTTCAGCTCATGATGAGCGGCAACACATACATCGATCCAATCAACCTCCCGCCGCTTCCACCAGGCAAGTCCGAGGTTGATGTCGCTGCCGACTATCTGTTCAAGCTCCGCCAAGCTATGCGCAACCAACTACAAAAGACGCTGGGTGAGGTCTTTAACCGAGAAGAGCGAAACATTCGGTACTTTCTTACAGTACCCGCTATCTGGAACGAGGCTGGAAAGGCTGCGACAAGAGCAGCTGCCATCCAGGCTGGCTTCCTGCGGGACGAGAACGACAACCGCCTGACGCTCATCACCGAGCCAGAAGCAGCCGCTATGTTCTGTGCAAAGACCGGTCTGCTCAATCTCAAAGTCCACGATGCCATTCTTATCGTCGACTGTGGTGGTGGTACCGTCGATCTGATCGCATACGAAGTCGAGGAAGAGCAGCCTTTCACGGTCGCAGAGTGCACAGCTGGTTCTGGAGACTCTTGCGGCTCGACAGCATTGAACCGCAACTTCTCCAACATCTTGCGTGCAAAGATTCGTAAGATGAAGCTTCCCGACGGCTCAAAGACTGCTGGAAAGGTGTATGCCAAGTGCATCATGGACTTCGAGAACAGAATCAAGGCAGATTTCCGAAACAATGGCCAGAAGTGGGCCGTGGACGTTGGTATCGAAGCTGAATTTCCAGAAGCTGGCATCGAAGAAGGTTACATGACCTTCACGAATGAGGAGATTCTGCAATGCTTCGAGCCTGTCGTCAATCGGATATTGGAGCTGGTTAGGAACCAGATTATTGCCATTCAAGCGCAGAACAGGCTGCTTCAGGTACGAACGGACATACTACCATATAGAAGTGCTCGATGCTAACAAATCGCAGAACGTGCTTGTTGTGGGAGGCTTCGGTGCGTCAGAGTACCTCTTCCAGCAGATCAAGCTGCACGTACCGCCGCAGTTCCAGAACAAGGTTGTCCGACCTATGGACTCCGTCGCTGCCATCGTCAAGGGTGCCGTCACCGCCGGTATCACCGAGCGTGTCGTTACATCCCGTGTCGCACGAAGGCACTACCTCATGGCCACCCTCCAACCTTTCAAAGAAGGCCACCACCCAGAGCAATACCGCGTGCCATCGCTCGATGGCAAGGATCGGTGCAAGTACACCAGACAGATCTTCGTGCAGAAGGGACAGAGAGTCAAGATCGGCGAGCCAGTCAAGGTCTCGTTCTTCAGGCAGGTCGCACCTGGCGCTACGCTCATGTACGAGGATGTGCTCTACGCCTGCGACGATGATGTGTGCCCCGAGTACACCAAGGACCCACGTAAGTTGATGGTCAGGCGGAACATGAAGATGGTGTCACTAACAATTATACAGGCATAAAGGAAATCGTCACCCTCACCTCGGATCTCAGCCGAAAGAACCTCGAAAAGGACTTCGAGCGCATGGACACTCCACAGGGCACCTTCTACCGCGTCTACTTCGACATCTACCTCACCCTCGACGGATCCGAATTCAACGCCGAGCTCGTCTGCCAAGGCGAGGTCATGGGTCGTTGCTCAGCACGGTTCAGATAGACAGCCACGCCTGGAGGACACTTCTCGATTCATGCACAGCGCGCACTTCTTATGGGTCAGATTCGAACGACGGGTAATGGGGTGCCATGGGCGCGGCATTCGACTGCGAGGTTGGATAAGTCAAACGGTATCAGGGACAACCAAGCGTGCATGCTTTCCGCCGCGAGGGACCTGGATAGCAGGGCATGGTTTTGAGGTGGAACACTTATATGCGCTTGTAATGATGAGTGGATGAGCAAGGAATGGGCGAGAGGTGGCTGGAGGTGGTTGCTGCGGAGTGGTGTTGCGAGAGATCTGGAGCGGGCCTCGTTGTAGCGTTATGCTGCGCGAAAAGAGTATGGCGTAATCTGGATGATTTCTCGAGTAGATACCTTTGGTAGAGTGGTAGCATTTGTCTATATATTCTATGGTGGTGATCTGCAGAGTGTGTACGTGCCCATGAAGTGAAGTCGATTTAAAGTGCGAAGCAAGTGTTAATTTGACCTTCACCTTCCAACACACCTTTTACAAAGTCTCGCCTTCTATGTTTGAGGATAGATTGAATCGAGTATATTGGGGACGACATATCCTGGTAACGCCTAGCATCGTTATCCTCACCCACGCGATAAGTCAAGTCTCATCTTGCTGCCCAACCCCCATCCCAAAATTCGACCTTACATCTCCGACCACGCCACGCGGGCCAGGCTACACAACTCCTTGCTGCCGGCACTCAGCACCCGAGACATTCTTATCGAGACGCCAACTCTGGTTCGAAGATTTTACTGGATGCGCATACTTGGTTCTGAAGGTTCTGGACTGGCGGTGTGTGTAGGGCCGTGAGCCGCGACGGGTGGAACACGCAAGGAACGATCTAGGATCCGGAATTGAAGTTGGCGGTATGAGAGTGGTGACATGGCGGCGATGACGATGGGGATGGAGGTGAGTTGTGTGATTGCTTCTTTATATTCTTCTTTCGTCCCTTGGCCTGATGGCGGCAGGCGTGGGATGGTGGTTTCATTGGTGTGAGGCTGCTTGATATGGTGGTTCTTGAGCGTGCAAACGACTTGGCGTATCGTGTGACTTGACACGTTGTTGCACGCTCGGTTGTCTGCGCGGTATCCCTGTGCTCCTTCCTCCGCTGGTGGGCAGGCAGGACCGGACCTACCCTTGGTCCTCGAGAGCAGCGAAGACAGACACGTGTCCACCGCAACGTCGTTGAGTCTCAAACAACCCAAACTGCCGCCATGCATACTCTTTTCGGAGAGAACATCCTCAGTCCGGCGGCAGATCAAGTCCCGTTACCAGACCCATTTGAACTTGCATTCAACCTCTATCCATCGGCCAGCTCTGATACACCTAGCAAGAGCTCGCCGCCACAGAACGACTGGTTAACTCAATTGCAGAAACAGGCTCCGACGGACGGCGCTACATCGTTCTCTCATGGCACACAGCAGGGACCTCCGCCACGGCGGAAAGGAAATCCTCGACTTCTGTTCATGGGATTGCGAAGGTATGCTTCAAATGACATTCTGCGTTGATTCCATTCCACTGACATATTAACGTAGATGTGGCAAATCGTCTGTACAGAAAGTGGTTTTCCAGAAACTACCTCCAGCAGACACGCTATACCTTGAGGCAACCAACAAGATAGAGAAGGCGTCTATGCAGTAAGCTAAATTCCTCACGGCTCCGACAGAAACGAGCTAAACGTAATGGCACAGGTCATTCATGAACTTCGAGAGCGCCGAGATACCAACACAACTGCCCGTCCTCTCACCGGAATACGAGCATGCTACGGTCTTCACCAACATCGGCGCCGTCATTTGGATCATCGACAGCCAAGACGAATACCTCACGAGCATCAGCGAACTGCTCCGTGTAGCAGTCTTTCTTGCCGAGAACTACCCACGCGCCAACCTCGAAGTCTTCATCCACAAGACTGACGGGTTGAGCGAGGAGTACAAGTACGACACATTCCGTGAAGTACGTCAGCGCGTGCAAGATGAGCTGTCCGACTTCGGCTACGGCGATCGGGCCGTAAGTTACTATCAAACCAGCATCTTCGACCACTCGATTTTCGAAGCCATGAGTAAAGTCATCATGAAGCTTCTGCCTCAGCTGCCGGCCATGGAGACTTTGCTCACCAAGCTCTGCTCTACGTGTCGAATTCAGAAGGCGTACTTGTTCGACACGGTGAGCAAGATCTACATCGCCACAGATACCAGCCCGACATTTCTGAAGGACTACGAAGTCTGCTCCGACTATGTCGATGTTATCGTAGATATCAAGCAACTCTACGGATGGTTGGATGCTCCGAAAGACGCCCCGAAGGACGGTTCGCAGCCTCAGAATGAAGATCCAGAGCTAGAGAGTGAGGGTACGCAGCCAAAGATCGAGGGTGTCCAGCCAAAGAGCGAAGCTTCACCGTCGAAGAGTGGGAGTTCGCAGCCAAAGAGCGCGCCGGACACGAATATGCTGGGCGAGAGCATGGTGACGTTTGATAAGGGTGGCGACAACTACATGTATGCGAGGGAGATCAGCAAGTAAGTCGAGCTTCTACTCCGTGTTACCGTCAAGCAGTGCGTTGTCTGGAGCTAACAGTGTCTTGCAGTTCGCTCTCCCTCATATGTTTGATGGGACAAGGCAGTGGTCCGGACAAGCGCAAGTTGATCGAGTACAACGTAGACATCTTGCACGATGCGTTGTTGCAGGTGTTCAAAGTCTAGAACGGGAGGTGCCAGGATACCTTGGCTACGATGATGGAAGCAATCTTGGTGGAAGCATGACGGGACAGCATCTACCAGCCTGCTAACAGCTCAGCGTTCCAGCAGTTTGAGAGAGCGACAGACAGCTCTGACACGCCTCCATAGTACTGTGTATATGTAAATCGATGTACATACCTCGTCAATCGGTCATTTGTTGTCCGTCTCGGCCGTCCACAAACGTCCGCTTCCGGTATGCCCGTCTTCTTCGCAAAGGAGCGAGCTTTGATGCCTCGCTTTCGTGTTCATATTACAGGGCGAGCAGGGCTAGCAATCTTCCATGGCCCCCATGGCACGCAAAGTATCATAAAAGTCAGCACCTTGGACATATAAATGCGTGACCCAGCTGGGTGGTAAACAAGCATTTGTGTCTTGTCCCACTTCACATCTCATCGATCGTGGTGTGACAGAATCGCCGAACCCTTCACAATGCTTTTCGACGAGGAGCTAGAAGTCGATGTATGCCACCAGATCGGGCACGATCGAGTACCTGAAGCTCATTAAACCGTATACAGGTCGCAGCGAACATCGTTACAGCAGATATGGAGGAGGAGAGGAAGAAGTATGGACTGCTGAATGGTGATCCTGCTATTACCAGACTAGGTGCGTCTTGCCTCTCGAAAAAGCTACCGGGGTACTACTTCTTAGCGGCTGTACCACGGCTGGCGATGCCATCTACTGACTCTACAGAGCCGCATTTAGAGCTTCAACACCGCATCTGGCAGCTGTCCCTGCCCGACTGTCTGACCCTCGCACCCATTCCGACTCCCGAGAGCGGCAAGCTGAAGGATGTCATGGACATTGGTTGCGGTACGTGCGCTTCTACCGCTCCCGCCCTCTCCAGGATCCCTACTTGAGGGTCGAAACTCCTGGCCGTTGCAATACAGCCGCGGGAGGTTCTGAGTCTCGAGAATCGAGAATTGAGAAACGCTCACGCATACACTCTCATCGTCATGTGGTATTGTTGGCTCGGTCTTGGAGAACAGGCTGAATCCTTCAGACTTCGAGTTGGCTATCACGAACGGTCTGCCCAGCAGGAGGTGGCGGTTGCGCCCCGTTTCTTGAATCGAAAGTTTTGAGAGGCTCGTGTGGTAACGCTCATCGCTATATCGGGTCTCTGTTTCGATCTTGGAGAACAACCATACCGACCCCGGCTGACAATCGATTTCCGACACAGGCACTGGAGCCTGGGTTCTCGACCTCGCGGCCGCTTACCCGTCCGCACGCGTGACTGGGATGGACATTAAGCCTCTCCAACCTAGCGCTCACTCGTCAAACGTGCATTTCGTCGTTGACGACTTCATGAACCCATCCTCGTCCGAGGGATGCCCGTACGACCTCGTACACTCCCGCAGCATCAGCTCCGGCATTTCCGGTTGGCCTGCCCTGGTTTTAAAGTGCTGGGAATGCCTGCGCCCAGACAGGTGGATTGAGCTCCAAGAATTCCATCTGCCGATGCGGTGTGACGACGACACGATGGCTGGTACTGCATTCGAGCGCTGGAACCATTTGATGGTCGAAGCAAGCGCAAAGACTGGTGTCAAGGTAGATGGCGGGTTTGCCGAGGTTCCAGACCTGTTGGACAAGGCAGGATTTGCTGAGATCCAGCGCAAAGGCATGAGGTGGGCAGTTGGTCCGTGGCCGAAAGACTCGACGGCGAAGGAGATTGGACGAATGTTCCGGGCGGTTAGTGTGATGTTCGGGATCTACATTGAATGTCGAGATGAGCTGATTCGTAGTGCCCTAGGACCTGTCCATCGTACTGGAAGGCATAAGCCTCAGGTACTTCCCTAAAGTGCTTGGCTGGAAGCCCGAAGCTGTGTCGGAGCTGTGAAAGGAGGTTGAAGCAGAGATGGCGCAGTGCAAGATGCATGCGTATGTTCCGATGGAGATCGTATGGGCGCAGAAGCCGGGAAGTGCTGTCGAGTAGAGCACTGTGATCGTGGGTGGCAAATGCTGCAAGGATGATCTACCAGTATTTTCGCAACATTATGATCACTCCTCACCTCATTACTGGCGGTCGTCCCTCTTTATTCCACTTCACTCTCGAGCAGATCCACTCCACTGCCTCCTTCACACCAGTGCCCGTAAGTGCACTCAGTGGCAACACCCTTGAGTCCCGCACGTTCTGCCCCGTCTCGCCTTCGAAGACCTTCCGCACAAAGCCTTCCTTGATCCGCACCACCTCCACGCAGTCCTCACGATCCTGTTTGTTGGCCAACACAAGCACAGGAATGCCTGATGTTTCGGAGTGCTGGAGCACGTCTTCGAGCACCAGTTTACATTCTCCAAGTCGTCCCTCATGATCGGATGATGCTGCAGGGTTCGGGGTAGTAGAAGGCTCTGAAGACGCGAGGTGCGTCACATCGCCGTCCCCAATATCCGTGCTGTCCACTATAAACACAATAGCGTGGGCGCTGCTGTAGTAGCTCTGCCACAGTCCGCGCAGACTATGTTGTCCGCCAACGTCCCAGATGCGTAAGTATAGGTCCGGAAGATCGATGAGGCTGACATTCTGGCCTACCGTAGGCACAGTTTGCAGGTGCGGCTCATATGGCGCGTTGTGGGACGCGAAGATGGACTTGATCTGCTCGAGGAGTGTCGTCTTGCCCGCGTTGTCGAGGCCGAGGAGTAAGACCGAGTACTCTTCTTTGGAAGTGGCGCGCATGTATACCGACTTGATCAAATGATACATCTTTGCTGTGCCTCGTTCGTATTTGGCCAGGTGGTCATGTTAAGATGTGAGGCGAGTGACTGCTCTGATCTTGGGTCGTGACTATCTGCGAGGCCAGCCTTTGAGCACTTTCATGCTGTTATGAGAGACTGACTTGCATGTTATCTATCATTTGTGGTTTCAGTGTAGTTCAATTCTTGAATTGGTGGCCACGTGATCGTGCGGATGAGGAAGGTGGCGCGGCGGCTGCCAAGAAAGCCCGCACCCGATGATATTCGCAACCGATACAACCACCTCCATCACCGTCACTCATCACAACACACACGATGGCGCCAGCAACCAAGGGCAAGGCAAAGGTAAGGCACTGATGCACAAGACATCGCACTGGACGTTTCCTGACACCGAAGTAGAAGAAGTGGTCCAAGGGAAAGGTCAAGGACAAGGCCGTCCACACCGTGATCCTCGACAAAGCCACCAACGAGAAGCTGCAGAAGGATGTGCAGTCCTACCGCCTCGTCACAGTCGCCGTGCTGGTCGACAGACTGAAGATCAACGGCTCGCTCGCACGAACAGCGCTGAAGGATCTGGAGGAGAGGGGCGTGATTAAGAAGGTGGTTTCGCACAGTGCCGGCAACATCTACAGTAAGTTCTGGATATGACTGGAGTTCGTATGGTTTTGCGCAAGAAGCTGACGATGCGGTTACAGCGAGAGCGGTCGGTGGCGGAGACTAAGCGACGGTGGATCGGATGGACAGCATTTTCTGGCGCATGCGTGGACGATGAACACGATTGTCATGGGCTGAAGGGCGATGGACCGGTTTCAGACCAGATACCAACCGAGAGACTGTTGATAGCAGCTCGTCAGGACTCGATAAATGTTCTGCAGAACTCGGCAATCCATCAACTGCCAACAAGCTACAACATCCATCACATTCTGGTGTACAAACGTCTACCAGCGTATACGCTATGCATCAACATCTTCACAACGGCCTATAAGCAGCCCCCTTGTCCACGCCCACGGCCTTGGGCTTCGGCCTCCCTTTCTCCGCACGCTCACACAACTTCCGCACTGGCAATGCCTCCAGCCATCCATCCTCCCGCACCACCCTTCCCGCCGCAAAGTAGTCCTTTCCTCCCTCGCCCTCAAACATCTTCGCCCAGCCGTCCAAAGTCTCCTTCACCTTCTTCCGCGCCTTCCGTAATTCTTGCTCTCGATGCACCTTCTGCCCCGCTTGCACCTTTACGCCGCCCATCTCATCGAATGGTGGCACATCAATTGGTACATAGGTCCACTCCGCACCTCTCAAATCTGGTGTTGAGTCTTCCGCAAAACAGCCCGTGACAAATCCTCGCGCTGCGTCCTTGCCAGCGAAGACGTGGTAGCTCCCACCAGGCCCGTACACCCGTCGGCCGGCGCTGACATCGTAAATAGTACCGTTCAGCGCGAGGTACAGAGGAAGACTCTCATCGGTGCCGTTGTAAAGCGCAAGCTGGGTGTCGGTGAGGAGGACGGGTCCGCTTAGCCAGCGCGCCACGACTCGAGGACGGACGAACCAAGGCCGGTGGCCCCAGAGGAAGCTGTCGCCAGTAACGAAGTAGGAGAGGAGGGTATTGAGCAGTAAGAGCCCTGCAATGATTCTGACGACGTCGAGTACGCCAAAACCACTTTTCCCGCTCCTCTTGTCAGGCGTATCGTTCGCTCCATTGGTATTACTGCTGCTCTTTCCGCTCTTCCTCTCCCTCAGACCTCCATTCGCGTCCGCCATGATGGCAATACGGCTAGATAGGTTTGTATCCTTTTCTGACCTTCTTTCTTCCTGGGATCGCTCACACAGCCAGCAGCAGTCTCGGGTGGTGTCCTCCTGCTTCAAGGCAAACTCTTGCGACAGTCGATATCTATCGAGAGTATTACATTTACCTTTTCACGGATTGGTCCTCGACTCCTCCTGTGCGCCGAGGCTCGGAATTTAGAGTTTAGACGGTCTCGACTTTGTTCTATTCAAGGTTCGGACGATCGCTCTACGCCTAAAGAGGAAGGAGCAAACGTTGCTCAGGGTGTCCAAAGACGACGCAGGTGCAGTGTGAGTACCATGGACTGATACCTCAAAGCGATGAATAGAAGGATTCTCGGAGACAGTATCAGCCACTGTCTGAGGACCTGGGACGTTGAAAGCTTGATCAAAAGTTCGAGACATCTGCTAAACCTTCTACCATCATTTTAGGCGTTATCGTACCAGTACCAACATGATCCCTAACACCGACTCCCACGCTCAAACATATCGCTCCGAAACTGTGTCAAACCCTGTAGAACCCAAGTATCCTGCAAGCACATCGAAAATTCACCATTTGAGAACGCTCAAGCACAAACACATTCAAAGCCTCGGGACCTGCGATCCAGCGTTCTCGAGCGTCTGATCTTCGGTATTGGCGATCGATGCTCCAGCGTCGGCAGCACCGGAGGTCAATGAGCCATCCAAGTTATCGGCGACCTGTACCACCGGGTCGGTAGCGGTGTGAAGGCCCGCAGCATCTCCTATGGCGCCAGCACCGTTGGCGATCTTGTCAAGCTGACGCTTGGCTTTGCCGGTCTTTGTGACCGAAGAGATGGTCTTCGCTGTATTTTCCTCGGCGTTCTCGATGCCGTGGCCTATGCCGTTGTTGGTCTGGGTCAGGACGGAGTCGCAGGCGGCACCTTCTCCTGCGAGCTGGCGGACGCGCAGCTTAGCACCGCCCGAGGTGGAAGAGACAGTGCTGGCAATGTTGTCCTCTGCGTTTTCGACGCCATACCCAACCCCGTTATCAGTCTGGCTGAGGACCGAGTTGCAAGCCGCGCCTTCTCCGGCAAGCTGAGGCAGTGGTGCTGCGAGCGCTCCCGTGGCTGTAAAGGCCAGGATGGCAGCAGTAATAGAAGTGGTGAAGCGCATGTTGTTGACGGTATTGCGGAGATTGAGTGTAGATGGAGGTAAGGAAGTGAAGGTCTCGGTACTGATGAGGGTGTGAGATGCGCTCAAAGAGTGCTATACTGGATGATGTTGGGTTGCTGTGCTGGAAACTGACTCTGTGCTGGGAACAGGATGGGGTTTATATCTTCATCCGGGTCAACAGAGAGAGGATAACAACCCACTATGACAAACGTCATCTTACATGGATGATAATGCTGATGGGTACGCATTGAGGTCGAGGGTTCGTTATGCGAGTAAAGCAGAGACTATTGACTGCAGGTCTACCGCTCGAAGCTTGGGTGGAGTCTGTCTGTTGGTGCGAACCTCGTCTTCGTATGATGGGTAGTCGATAGCCGTTGTAGCAAAACGTGGACCCAACGTGTTGCTGAGCTGCGGGAGGAAGAGTCCAGTCCCTTTTGAGCATGTGCAAAGAATGGGTTGCCCTTCCGCATTCGCCGCAGTTAGGTTCCAGAGCGTGGTCCGGCCTGCGTGCAATGCTGAAGTCAAAAGCTTGAGGAACAAATGAAGGGAAGACGAAAGCTAGGCAGGTTCCCGTAGCATAGTGATCGACAATATAAGATCCCAGAATGGTAGTAAAGCTTGAGCGTGCTTCGCGTGCTTGTTAGCGTACTTTAACTTCTGGCTTGAATAAATACCACCAATGTAGGTGCCATGACGATAGGGTATGCAGGCATTCGTCGTATTTGGAGCGCCGTGGCTTGAAGGAGCCAATGCAGGTGAGGTTGATAGCGTGAACACGCTGAGTCGCTGAGCAGTGCCGCAGTATTTCCGGCAATGCGGACAAACCTTCGAGCGTGCAGGCTACTTGGAGCTGCTGTCCAAAGTCGTTTTTACCCGCTGGAAGCCCGCTGGGAAAGCCCGCGTGAGATCCGGGCCAAGCACGTCGGTCGACCACGTTGTTGTGCGGCCCCGGGATGGTGTTGACGATCAACGCGCTGGCACGAACGCGGTGCCTGTGAAGATCTCCCGCTCGATGGTGGCCTTCTGTGTGTCATGATAGTTTGAGCCCAGCGAAAGTTTCCGCCACGTCCTAGTCCACGAGAGCCAGCATCGAGCTCCCTAGCGGAGCCATGCTCGGTGACTCGCATACTGTTCCTGCTCGCCTCGTCGATGGTCCGATCTTTGCCGCGAGGGCGTAGGCTGATGACACGGGGGAGGGGAAGCTGTAGATAGTGTTCCCGAAGTCAAAACTTGACGTCAAGATAAGCTGGGCGGGACCTGAATAAAGTTTGGCACCATGGATCGTGACTGCCTCGTGGTTGTTTTGTACACCGCTCGGCGTATCTCGATGTCTTGACTCGTTTTCTTGTCCATGCCAATGCCGAACAAGCGTTGCATAAGCTTCGTCTTTGCGCCGGAAGTCACCCTGCGTCGTCGACGAGAGCGAGGGCTTCAACTCTTCCACAGGGTACTACTTCAGTGGCTTGCTGAAGGTTCATGACCAATGCTTGATCTCAGCAGCCACGCCGTCACCTTGTGAACACCACGCGTCTTCTCGATGGCCTGTGGTCCGCCCAGAGCAGTACGATGTGCCGTTGTTCAATGCAGAGAGCGAGCAGGGCCGCTTTGTGTTGCGATCAGCGTACCTTCTTGAAAAAATGCGAAAAATGATGCGGTAGTACATACAACTCTGGGTATCTCAGCTGGCTAATGAATAGCAAACAAGGTCACCGATTCCGAACTCCAACGCTATACAGATACGACGACTCTCTCACTCAACGATCCGTTCATTGCCCTTCAACCTCAGAGCATTCTGCAAACCAATCATGCCTCCACGCATTTTTTCCAAGTCGTCGACCTCATATGTGGTGGCATACTGCAGCCGCCTCACCGCTTCGTACACAGCATTATCGTCAGTCCTCTGCTGAGCCATCCCGAGAAGCCGACGAGCTTTTCGGATCCTGTCCCAGTAATCGGCGATCTCTCGTTCGTAAGTCGTCTCCTCGAAAGGAACCTCCCATTTTTTCTTCCGCTCGGCTGTCCGTGCGATCGTGTCGGCCATGGCTGTCCACTTGTCTCCGCCGATGTCGTGGAAGTGAACAAGCAGATCGCCGCGGACGCCTTCGAAATTGGTGGTGTTCATCTGGTATCCGTTGTACCACAGCCGTGGCTGGTATGACACCTGCTCGCGGAAGCGGTCCGACCGTAGCACTGTCTCGAAGGCTGCTTGGCTCTTGTCGGTTGCAAGTTCAATCTCCGGGTGCGACTGTCCTGCGTTCAGTACGTCGACCAGTAATTTGACGCTCCACTCGTGCACACGGACGAAGAAGACGCCGGCACTGAAGCCTTCACTGTCGCGGGTACCCAAGAAGTTCACTTTGCTAAAGTCCTCCGGAGGTAGGAATGGCTCGACTGGAACGTGTGGGTTCAAGATGATCACATCAGGCCCAACCCACATCAGCCATTCCGCCCGCAGCTCCTTCGGCTTCGCCAGCTCTTCCACGATGGTTGAAAGCAGATATGTCGGCTTGCTCCAGTAGCGGCTCACGATCTTCTCCCGCAAAACCCTTTGGTCGTAGCCATGATTGCGATTGTGCTCTTCATGACTCCGTATTGCTCCCTCGTATAATTGGTTGTCCTGGCCGAACAGCGACGTGACTTTCATCACTTTCGAACCATGACTCCGCCATAACGACTCTGGTGTGAGGTGGCTGATAGCCTCTAGCGACTTCCGTGTTGTCGTCTCAAGCTGCTTGGGAGCAAGGTGTAAGGATTGTAGCAGGATGTAGAGGGTCACCACGATGATGGTTCCGAGGGCGATGTTGCGGACCTGTGTCTTTGCGTGAGCTTGGAACTGACTGTCTCGTCGAGTTTCGGGTGGTTGCGACTTACTGTGCGGATGGTTAGCCTCTTCATCTTTGCATCCCGCCGCCATTGGATATATCAAAGAACGACGAACGCGTTATCTCTCGAAGATGGACGTACCCTGAGATCCATTGCTCGATGATGGCGCAAGCAGCATTACGTACTCGCCGCTAGAGATTGGGTCAATTGCGTCTTCGAAATTTCCTTTGGCGCGTGCGCGTTGATTGCTGAAGCAACATATGCGCAAGCGGTACAACGAGCAATTGACGTTGGGATTTGGTCGAGAAGGAGTACCTGCCTAGATTGCTTAGAGTATGCCGGAGTCATCGCGACTCCCCCTCCTCATTCCACGTGCGCCACTTAAATTACATGTACCTCGCCAGGGTGAGATTGTTTCCAACAGAGCAGATAAGGGGAGCCGTTCCGTCATCTTGGTACGGCAATCAGAGGATTTGGAAACCAACATCGTCCGGTGTTAGAGAACACTGACTGCAAATCTGTAACAAAGTTACGGATTCTTGTGCCTTTGTCAGTCTTCATGGTCGCACGGCCCCGTTCAGGCCTCCAATCGGGGTTAAAAGTTTGTGCTCCTGGATCTTACCTCAACACATAGCGTGGACAGGCCGAAGATACTGTACTACAGCGGGTTGTATGGATACTAGAGAGGACGTGTTCGTCGGGCGTACCGTGAGCATCGTCCGGCCCTCGCTTGAACTCGTAGCGAAACGGTGAGTACGAAACTACGAATGTACTTCGCAGAACTTCACTGCCCAGGTGCGTACTGTCCTAAAGCGGACACTACAATGAGCTCCGTACGCTTTGACAACGGACCAGCTCCACAAACGGGGTGGAAAGAGAAGCCACTGTTCGGGTAAGCCGCTGTCAAGCTGCTCTTGGTCCATACAGAGCTATAGACAACCGACATGAGTCTGCAGGGACACCAGCAAGAAGCTGTTCGAGCTCCTACAAGCATTCTTACCACACCTCGGTACGCAACGGGCAGCTCAAATGACAATATTTGGCCATTCACCGCCAGCTCAAGCATCAACACTGATCACGCTTGCGTGGGAGTAGTGGGAATGTGCTTGCCGAGCGACATGGCAGAGATGCATGGCTCGCAATGCGCACCAGCTAGCCACGCTACTATCCCACGTCCGCTACGTTGGTACGTTGAGCGGTATATCTGGAGTATGCGAAGCTGTTCGCCGTCTCAAGCTGTAGGGCGTTTTCTGGAGTCCAATGTGGATTTTCAACTCGAGACTGCAATTCTCCTCATGAGCACACGGCAAGATGAACTACATGAAACGCCTGAGTGTCAAGCTGAGCATGATACCCTCGGACGACGAAGTCGATCGCCGGGCTTCGGTGTACAATGAAGAGGGTCGAAAGCCTTCTGTATATGTATCGCCCGAAGGCGTCCGACATCCCGTCGACGAAACGAACCAGAAGCTCGTGGAATTCCGAATGCTAGTTGGGAGTAGGTGGTTGCATTGCTGAAACATGCTAGACAAACAACGAGTAAGAAGTGCTTCAGCTGACTGACCTTGATCTCCAGTCAGTACGCATGGTTCTTTCAAGGCGCCTAGAGGCTTCGATAGCTACCAGAGGCCGGTAGCTACCACTTGAGGGCGTCCCGCACCGAATACAGGCATCTACGCTACCGTAGTGGACAGCGAGATCAAGTGCAGGAAGGGATACAGATTCTGCTCGAGACTCATCAACAGCTGCCTCGGGCTCCAGCTAATCGTTGCAGCTGCCTTGACTGCGTTGGGAGCTTCTAATAGCTCTGCAGCGGCAGTGACTGTGTTTGGTATGCCGCATTTATACGCGCATTCAGACATACGCTAATGTTTTTCACAAGGTGCCATCAATACCGTGATCGCAGGATTTCTGACGTACCTAAAGGGCTCTGGGCTACCACACCGGTTGAAGTACTTTTCAGCACGAATGGACGAAGGTGCGAGAGTATATCGAGCAACGGGAGCGGGACTTCAGCATGACTTTTACCACTCTGGGCGTGCAGGACGAAGTCACCGTTGTCCGACAAATGTTTGAAGAAGTCCAGGCAGACATCGAAGCGAACACACCAGACCGTTTCGTCGGCACCGGCAGTCTCAATGGCAGGCGGCCAACAGTGGCACCAAGTCCGGCGATAGCTGGTGCTAAACAGAGCGAACAGAGCTCACGCCTAGGCGAAGAGGTTGCGTTCCGTCTCCGCGACCTCGAGAAAGATGTAGATGGTCTGGACGACCGAGCTGTCGCGGAAGCTCATCACTTTGTGTCGCAGAGCTTACAGGAGCTTAGCCGCATGAGAGACATAGTGCAAGAGAAAGCTGAAGAGGCTTCGAGCTTCGAGCAACAGATTGCGGACTACAGCAGAAGCTTGTTGGGGGCGAAGAGACAACAGGTCAATCGGCACGTAGACCACGTGGGAAACCAAATGAGGGAGGTAGGCGAGCAAGGCAGAGCCGTCGGACCAGGCAGTCGAGAAGCAGGCGTACAGGGCGAGCAATAGCTTACAGCTCACTCGATACTATCGATACGGTACAGCATTTCGAAACAGCTCTCAGCCTCCTTTCAACACCTTTGGGTGGAGTTGCGCTGGGATGAAGTTAGTTCGAGCAGTTTTGACCTTATGTAGGAGGCTTCACCAGCTTGCTGACCTAGATTAGGCCAACGGATCCGTCGATGTCGAGGAGGTCATTGTAAAGCTTCCCGAGCGGTATGGCGAGAATGTCGCCAAGGGTCTGGAAGAACATATCATCCGTAACATGCCCGACTATGAGTACTTGAAGCAGTTTGCTGTTCGATCTTGTTAGCTGGACAAAACCATAGCTGCTGGGCTCCACCAGTGAAGCGCAGAGCCTCATGCCCATGCTCAAAAAGTTATGGGATCAATGAAAGTACTTCACCGTGTATACCATGCACCGCGCGTGAGATAAGCAGGACAAATGCCCACTCATCAGCCGCCCAGAAATTCCAGCCCTTGAGCTGAGCGAATCTACCCAATAACAACACTTCGTTGCCGATTAACTTTTGACCGAACGTTCTTAATTAGCCCTCGAGTTCCTCGGCTGTCGGAGCTCCCCTCATACTAATTGTTCTTTTTGCCTTCATCATGTCCATATCGTTGTCGACAGTACCAGAGGCAGTTATGGAGTCCGAACCGAAAGAGCGAAGGTACTTAATCAGACGGCCCAAAGCGCTTCAGTACTTCCACAATGGACAGCTCAAGAAGGCAGCGGAGAAAGAGCGTGTTGCTGGGAGGTTTGAGCTGTTCTTCGAGTTGCTTTGTACGTTTCCAGCATGGTTTAAGTGGATCGTATTGACCTTGTACAGATGTTGCACTCGTACGAATACCAGACCTCATCGTACTCAGGAACAGCAATGCAAATACTGACCAGCCCTTCTGACAGCCAACTTCGCAGACCACCTGACCGAAGAACCAAGTGGAGCTAAGCTTCTGGTCTTCATCCTTGTCTTCACTCCAGCATGGCACGCATGGGCAGACGCAAAAGAGAACGCCAACAACTACTACAACGACGACATTCTCCAGCGATGCGCCATCCTCTGGATCATGGCGCTACTTATCTTGTACGGAAACAACGCCAACTACGTTGCGGAGGACATCAAGGCCCTGCGAGCAACAGTCGCAGCATATCAATGCATCTGGTTCACGCAGCTGTCGTTCTTCTTCATGTATAGCGTGGCGAGCCATCATCACCAAACGCAGAATCGCATCTATGCTGGTTTGATCTTTCTAGGCCTCTTCATTTGGGCCCCGCTCTACGTCGAAGAGGTCAGCCATGGAGCCAAGATTGGGATTGCTTTCGCGGCCATCATATGGGAGGAGGTGTCCTACGTTGTTGGATTCAGCCCGATTGTCGCGAACATGATGGGTCTGGAGTTCTCCACGGCCGTAGACATTGGTCATGAAGGTAAGCACTAATGGGTAAAAGGGGTCTCCGAGATACGATCATGCTCCGTGAGGCGCTTTGAGACCCTTTACTCTGCTGCATATGTCTGAGACTTTAGCTGACCCTTTTACCCTCCTGTTCTGTAGATGATCGCTACACAGCTTTTACCATCGTCGTCCTTGGAGAATCTGTAAGTACGCTGTTGCGCAGAACACATCTGCCTTCTGAGCCATTGGAGGTTTCTTCTGACCAATTCTCCCCTCTTCCCATAGACTTATGCGATCTTGGCTGGATCTCCAGCGGAGGGCGGCTTGACTACCAGGTTACTTCGCGCAGTCTGGACACTGGTCATCGCATTCTGCTTCAATAGCATGTATGTCTTTACGGACGGAGCAATAGAAAACGATCACCCTATTCGAAGATCAGTATGGACGGCATTCCCCTGGCTGTTGATACATCTTCCCATGTCTGCCGGTCTACTGATTGGCGGTCATGTCTCAGCCTACGGCACCAACCATCTGATGGAGAGTGGCCACAGATGGCTCTGGGGAGGTGGTCTTGGTGTTGGCATGCTTTGCATGTGGGTCCTTGCGCAGCTGTTTCTGGACTGTGATCCGCCCGGCAAACTATTGCTCCCAAAGGTGAGTCGTCACCGTTCCGGATTGTTTGGCGATCCGGCTAACAAGGTATGGCAGCAACTGTGACTACTACCACGTCTACTTGCAGCCATTGTGTACGCGCTGCTGCCACTGGCGTCAGAAGAACGACTAAGCGAGACTGCCCTTATCTCCACGGGCGCTGGAATCAGTGGCTTCGTTGTAATCTGGGAGACTATTAGCAGCCTTGAATGTGGCGCCGGCATGTTCGAGAGCTGGCAAGGCAAAATTGCCAACTTCGAGACTGTCATCGATGTTGGGACCAGGAGGAAAAGAAGCGACGGCGGAAGACTGATGAGAACCGAGACCGACGGCACTATGTCTGCAGAGATCGACAGTGGCACAAGCTGAATGAAGCAGTTTTCGAGCCTTGCAAGACCCATTATCTGACACTCACGGACAATGCTGTCCGACTCTCGAATCAACCCATCTATGTCACCCTGCGCAACACAAATGGCTTTCGCCAGTCTGCCAGCCGCTATTTCCGGGACAATAGCCAACGCCGAAAAATCCACAATCCCTCGTCTGAGTGTCACAGCGTCTACAGCCAGAGATTCTCGAACGTCCCGCTCGAAGTCATCGAATGTCATGCCCTCTTCGAAGCCAGCACGTCCAGTAATGCCCTTGTAGCATTCGCCTTGCGCCCGCCACATTGCCGCGTCGATCTTGGTGGGATGCTGCTTTACTGCGATACTGGCGAACTCGAGCATATCGTCCACAGCTTTTCGCAACCTGCAGACGACGTAAATCATCGCTTCCTTCAGAATTATGTCAGTGAACTCCGGTTGGGAGTGGAAGATGGTCTGTGTGATCTGTGTGGCCAGGTCTTCGTTCATTGCGTGTGGGCCAGCATCCTCGAGCCTGTCGAGGAGAGTGTCCAGGGATTGTTGTTCACGGTCGTCCAGCGTTGGTACGGCCATTGATGTAGCCAGGGTGTAGCGACTTGTGTGCGGTTGGAAGTGGTAGGCTGAATGTGGTTATGAGAACCAAAAGACTTGCGTGAGGTGAAGTGATGAATGAGCATTTGTTTGCTACCGGACACTCATGTGTGTTATTGTCACTAGTCATTTTCGACTCAATGGTTGAAGTACAATAGTACTAAGCAGTCTGAATCCCCATGCCTCGTTCAGTCCACCGATCCTTCCTCCAAGCACTCGACAACCCTCAAGTGTCCATAACAAGATCATCCTTGGGTCCCCTGTTCGCAGACTTATAGTCGTTCTTCTTGCTCCACCTCGTCAGATTCCGCTTCTTCTTATCATCTACGTGGCAAACATCGTCATGACGCGACCGCAGTGACTCCCCCAATCAGTTTATGCTAGCACGCGTCTCCGCTCGTGACTACAGCGATCGTCGTAGATGGAGTCCGTCATGACCATCGGGCGCCAATGGCCTCACACCAGCGGCCTGAGCGCGAGTGGAGAATTCACTCCAGGTCCATGGGTCGATATCGAGGTTCTGGATATTGAGTCCAGGTGATGTCGAGCCCTGATCTGGAACATTACAGCATCGCCTGTCATATGCAGTCATGTGTCAAGAACGCTTGCCCTGTGTGTAGAGCATGGAGCATTGCACTACTCCAAGGCTTCGACGCTGCTATGTTGCAGCAGGCATGGACGTCTTGTCATTAATGTCCTTGCCCAATGTGACATCGTGGGCATCCGTACTAGTATATCACTGTCAGATGTCCTCACGTATCCGGCTTCTTGTGCTCCATTCTGCCATTCATCTCCTCGACCATCGTGTCCTCACTGAAGTCGTCCTCGTCAAGCTCCTTCGCGTTGACACGCTCATAAGACTTCCGCTGCAACCAAGACGGGCCATTGCGTCGGGCTATCCACAGCAAAGCAACGACCACAACAGTAACAGCGCAGCTCACGACGCCCAAGACGTAGGACACAATCGGACTCTCCAAGACAGAGATCCATTGCGATGTTTGAGCAGTGCCGGAGTGGTCTTGAAGCCACTGCGCTTCCTCGGCGACGACTGAGCTGACGAGGTTCGATGGCGGCAGTGTTTCGATTGTGGTAGATTCTCCAAGCGCGTTGCCGTCGCCATCGAGAGCCTCAACAACGACGTAGCTGGCGTATCCCTTATACGAGATCATGCTCTCGAATCCTTGTCGTAACGTTGAACCCACAAGCTGCCTCAGCTCGCGTTGGGATTCGTCTTGTATAGATTCCATGTATGCACCTCGGTCGCACCGTTCCAGCTGACATGCACAACCGTGTTGACCTTGTCCTTCTTGCTCTCTATAGTCGCCGAGTGAACATCGGGAGGCTGTTGTGGACGGCCAACCCACTCGTACTTGTACGCACGGTAGGTATTTGCGCCTTCGCGCTTAAACTGGGCCTGCATCAGCGTGCGTCCGTCCGGTGCGTGTTCTGACTGTAAAGAGTGCTTCGCCCAGCCGACAAAAGCGTTTCCGTTGTCCAGCATTTGCACGCTGCCTCGTGCAGCGGTGTACTTGCCGCCAGGACGATCAAACTTCGCAGCAACGTCGGCGGTCATAGGATTTGTGTCAGTCCGTAGGGAGAGAAGAAGGCCAGTTGAGGCTTCGCTCAGCGGGTGTTCCGACCTTCCATCACCTCTGGCGTTATTGAAGACGGTGATGAGGGAGTGTGTTTCGTTCTGGCTCACGACACGAGCGTGATGCTGCCGACGGAATTTTGCATCATCGTTCAAGTATTTGAAGTCGCCGTGGTCGGCTTCGAGGCGCCATACGATTGAGCCGTCTTTGTGCGAGATCTTATACAGTGTGTTGGTATGCCTCGAGGACAAAAGATAGTCACCGTCCGGGAACTTGTCGATTGAGTTGAGATGGAGGATATCCCAGCCACCTGGTCCGGCGTTCCCGTTGCACATCTCCTCGAGACTGCCTTTGCTGTATGTGCTCTCCTCCAAGTCGATGTGGCCATGTGCGTTCCACTCGAACAGTATTTCCGACGTTGCAACATCCACCTCTTTGAAGCCTTGCCATTTCGCCGTGCATTCGCCGTCAAACCCAACAGCCTTCGATTCTGCCCGAGTAGCATTCTCGTATACTTTTGTCAACATGACCGCTCGCTTGCCATCGTCGATCACGTTGAAGTCGTGCATATTTGTGGTATGCCTGTGGCCAATTTGTTCCATGAGCCAATCCGGAAGTTCCATACCAAACATGTCAACCGTGTGCTCAATCTTATAGTCGTCGTTGAGGATCAACCCATCAGCATGCTCTGTGAAGATGAGCGTGGGCACCATCTTTCCCCCAACTTCAGCAAGTCGAAAATCATAGATATTAAGATTGTTGAACATTGGCGATCCACTCCAGATAAGCTCTCCGTCTTGACCATAGATGTGCGGACCGTTCCAGCTGTTGTATTCACTTTGCTCTAGAGCGGCATAAGGTGCCACGAACCAGTACCCGGGCGAGAGAGCTTCCTCGTCGAAGGTCTTAATACTCCATCGTATGGGATTGATGTCCGGCCTGGTCACATAGGTAAAGTACGTCTCTTCGTCTGAGTAGTGGAACTCGTCTGGCTTCTTCGGCCTGCCGTGTCTCGAGTCCGCGTCCCGGGGGATGTGTGATGCCCGTCGTGCAGAAACAGTCTGAACACAGAAAAGAAGAGCAAAGACGACAAGGAACACAGCGCGAAGCGAAGATAACTCCATTGCGTTCGAATGAGCGACTGTAGCGAGAAAGCAACGCGAAGGAGGTTCGAAGGAGCGACAAAACCAAAGGAGTGTGGTAATACAATACCTTCACGGCCGCCTCTATATTCTTATCAGGTCTCTAGATCCCCACAAGCTTACCTTTGATACCCTGCGGTCTGGGCAAACTTATTATCAGGAGACCATGCTAAATCTGTCCCCCTCGTCTCTCCTTTGGAAGGGTGGAAGTCATAATATCGACCTTAGCGTGAGCTTGGCAAGATCCGACGTGTGGATCTTGCCTAGAAGGTTCAAGCGCTAAGACACGTTTCTAAACGGTCGGGCCCTCGGCGACGAACATATACACAAGTCCGAATCACCACCTCAGCCATCTTCAACTGCACGACAACATCGAACGCTGCTATACACGGATGTAAATTCCAATCTCTGGCTTTCTTCGGAGGGTACACTCGGCGCGTTGGTGTCTCGCCCAGCCAAGGCGTACCGTGCCGCCTCCTAAATGAAGGAAGTCAGCTCGTACAGCATGCTGATGTGGGCGCGGCTACCTTGGCGAGACAGGATCAAGCATGCAAGCAGCGATCTGTACGGGGTAGAAGTGCCTCATCACTGCACTTGGCAGTAGCTCCAAAGCCCTCCCCCAGGTATCAAAGGCACAAGTTGCTCACGATGGGCACGAGGTGAGCTCTATAACCAACACGCATTCACGAGAACAGCTGTTGAGCAGAAAAAGATCATGATTGTCCTTGCTCGAACCTGCCTCACCCATCGACTTCGTTCCTGCCTCCTACGGCTCTGGCAAGGATGACTTCAAATCTGCCATACTGTTCTGCTCGAAAAGCTCATGTAGCTTTTCATCCAGCCACTTGACATCCTCGGTACTCTGTCCTGGTCCTATACGACCATGTCAGAATCAAGAAGGCAGCCAGAAGAGGAGTACGGTATTGGCTTACCTCCAGCCCAGTGGCCCCAAATCGATGGAAACGCGATGCACTTGCCGACCCCAGGCCTCATATGTTCCACCTCGATCTCGGAGTCTTCAGGAGCTGCGACAGGTCAGCCTTGGCATTTTGAGAGGCGCACATACCTGCTCACGAAAGTACATATCGGTCTTGCTAGGGAGCACCACCGCCTTCGCCTTAATGCCCTTCATCGCAGCGTCGAAATCGCCGTTGTAAGGCTCTTGTGCCGAGCAGTCTGCAGCTTGCCACGTGTACAGCATGACGAGCATGTTCTCGGGATCTGTAACGATCAGCTCTGGTCAGAAAGCAGAATGAGGATTCAGCATACCTTTGGACAGCGCCCAGGCTTCCCAGAAGTTCAACATGAAGTCTTCGAGATCCTTGAAGCCGAGTACGGACTCGTACAACTTCTCCCGGTAGAAAGCCTGCGAGAAGCCCCAGCCAGCTGCAGGGTAAATGGTTGCATGGGTCAGCAAGTGCCTCAGGCCCGTCGAAGAGTTTCAAAAGTCTCAGAGCACGACATAAAGTCCGATCGTGTCTCTGAGGACTCTTCTATCCACCAGTACTTACCGTATACCCGTCCGAGGGCTTTCAATCCGACTGTGCGTTCCTCCTCTGTCCACGTTCGGTACTGGCCTTGGATAGCTTCGCCTTGACAGACACCTCCAGACGTCGCCTGCTTTCCACCCAGCACCGCGGCCTTGACGCCCTCTAAGAATACCTGGTTATGGAGCGAAGTCTTCGCACTACCACAAAACGGCACGACCACATCCATGAAGTCGGGATACTGTGTCGCCCACTGGTAGGTCTGTCCAGCACCCATCGACCAGCCAAGCACGGCGAAAGCATGTTTGAACCCGAGCTTCTCGGTCACGAGCTGATGCTGTGCTCTAACATTATCGTAGAACAAGACATCCGGAAATGGTTTGAGGTCTGGTTTGTTGCTTGGGCTCGACGATTGACCATTACCGAAAAGCGCTGTAACTACGATGAAGTACTTTGTGGGGTTGAGTGTCTTGTCCTCGCCGATCAGCCACTCATTATCCGAGATCGAACCCGAGTACCAGGAAGGGTAGATGATCAGAGGTCGACTCGTGTCACCGTAGGTCTTGTATGCAATGTGAGCATCTGGGATGGTACCGCCATTCTTGAGCTTCCAGTCTCCAAGAGAGTAGGTCTCGTAGTCGTTCGCCATTGTTTGATGCAGTTTCTGAGATAACAAGATGGGACTACAATTGCACAGGCGGGTTTATAAGTCTATAATCGCGTTGTATACCACCTATGGCTCAAGATCAAGCTAGCCTGGGTCTCGAGGCCCGATGCCCCACCATTTTAAGCTAGAGGGGTGGTTGGGGGATGATGTCCGATCTATAACACACCACGGCGCTGACAAACATGTCTACAAGATGCGAATGTCGGCCGAACATTCAAGGTAATGTGTTGTTCGTCTCTCACTCACTCACGGAGAAGACTCGGGCCATCAACCATAGGTCAGTCAATGGGAAGTGTCTGCTCTTGAGGTGAGAAGGTCCAGAACTGTAGCGATGACGTACTGAATAGCCTACTCCGACCGTCACGGAAATGGCAAACATTATTTCTCTGGTCTCGAGACTGTTCCGAACTTCACTTCGCTGAATACAACTGACTTCGCCACTCGCTTGAAACGTAAAGATGGCGTCCACCAACGCCCATGAGCAGATGATGGACAGGTCGGTACCGACCACTACAGTATCATGAAGCCCACTAACATTCTCAGCGAGAAACACGTCAAACGCAATCCCCACGGCAACTTCAAAGAAGTCGAATCCTCCCGCGTGGACTGGCGACAAGAAGGCGAATGGACCGTCTACAAGACCAAAAACCCCAATTGGAAATTCGGTGACGGCGCCAACGACAACGGCGAATGGAAGAACCACAAACACGTCTCCATTGATCCGTACCAGGAAGGCCGGCCCGCGACTTTCAACTACAAACTTCTTATTAGTGCTATCATCCCGCGACCCATTGGCTTCGTGAGCACGAGGTCGAAGGACGGCAGTTCTACCAACCTAGCACCGTTCTCGTATACCCAGATGGTTAACCACGATCCACCGATCTTCGTCGTGGGATATGCTGGCGGGTTCGACAAAGCGAAGGATTCGTTGCGTAATCTGGTTGATTCGGGAGAGTGCGTGATTAATATGATTAGCGAGCACTACCTCGAAGCTGCGAACGCTTGCTCGGTGAACGCGCCGTACGGTATCTCGGAGTGGGCTTTGTCGGGTTTGACGCCGATGGAGTGTACGGATGTCAAGGCGAGTCGGGTTGGTGAGGCGGTGTTTAGTGTGGAGGGGAAGTTGCTGGAGACGAAGGAGTATGAGAGTCGGGCGACGCAGGGGAAGAAGACTGGCGTAATGGCGATTATTGAGGGGGTGAGGTTTTGGGCGAGGGAGGATGCTTTGAATGAGGAGCGGAATATGCTGGATCCGAATGTGAGCCCTCTGGTACATTGTGAAGATGTGCTTGCTAATGGTATTGCAGGTTCTCCGCCCGGTAAGCAGACTCGGTGGCATCACGTACGCGCGAGTACTGGATGGTGTCGAGATTCCAAGGCCGGAATGGGATGAGCTGAAGCAGGAGGCAGAAGCGGCTGGGCTGGCGAAGCCGAAGGCGGATGGCCAATAAAGTATCTTCCCACTCTACAGCTACAGCAGCGCTTTCACAATGCCTTCTGGGTCTTCGACGAATGCAGAAAGATATGCCAGTTCTTCATCATCCTGTCCAACCTCCACAACCCGATCAATTCTGCCATCGTCAAACGCGATACCATGCCACAGTAGCACGCCAATGTCTCTAGCAAGCCGCACCGCCTTCTGCACGACCTGATCGTCTAACCTCGGAATTCGCTTCCACAACGCACCCCAGAACACTGCTCGAAGCTCCGTGGCGCTGTCGTACCACACGAACTTGTTAGGGCCTTGCAGCCGTCCGAGAAGATGGTCCACACAGTACAGACTCATACCGAAAGGTAAGTACTCTGCTTCAGCCCAATCAACCATACCACTGATCTTCCAGGTCTTGGAGTCGACCATAATGTTCGAGGGAAGTAGATCGCCGTGCGTGAGCACCACAGGTAAGACGTCTAACCCTCCATTCTGAAGATCTGTCCTACAACGTCTCGCAAGTACGCGACGAGCTGGCGTTGGCAGGCCGCTCTCAAGCCATCGTAACCGTTGCTCAATCGTCGATCCCACACGGCCGGTACATCTTCTGGATTCCGGTCGTTGGTTCATGGATCGTCTTCCTTGATGCCAGGCACAAGCGTGGAAGTCCACGAGACTATCGAGTAAGGTCTGAAGTTGTTGCCTTGATCTATCGTCCACTGTGTTCGCTGTCGGAAGGACGTCACTCAGTCGTACGCCAGGCAAGAGCGACATCCGACATATCTGAACGCCAGCACGAACGATAAGCTCTTCGAACAGCGGAGCTAGCTCCCCATACCATACTCGCGCATCCCGAGCGATCGAAGGCGAGATAGCGTGCTTTGCAGGACGAATTTGAACGATAAAAGCTTCGAGCGAGTCGCCGTCCGCATCGTGGTCTCGTCTTATGGTGCGTCGTCGTAGCAATACGGTGTACGAGCACCCTCCCTGACAACGCGCCTCCTCGACCACACAGTCCGGGTATCGCTCTTGAATAAAGCTCAAGCATGCTTGCCAGTCGTTGGCGGAGAGACCGTTGCGAAGAGCAAAAGGAGGTATTCGTTGTAAAGCCGACATGGACACATCGTGCCGAGTATAGACGAAGTCAAAATAGCATACCTGCCCAAGCCCAGAGTAGCAGCAAGGCTGCCACACCTCATGCACCTCTGAACCTGTAGCGAGCGTACATGTACCTGTCCTGACAAGAGGGGTAGCTGCCGTATCCTCTCACATATCATGCAGTGCTTCATGCATGTGAAGGAGATGCCATGTCACCCATGTACTGAAAAGTGTGGGACATCGGAAGCTCCAGTCCAGTCCACTCAAACCATCTTCTATACCATATCAACTCATGCTGTCCACATATATATACTCATCTCGTCCTCATCTCCCGTATCCCTCTACACTGCCGTCTCGGTGTCGTCTCCAAATTTCAAGGGTATCGGTGAAAGTCTCCCGCTTGCCACAATGCTGCTCATCCCAAAAAGGAAACCTTTCATCTCTCGACTTTCGTCCCAAGTGCCTCAAGTGGCCGCCGCAAGAAGTGAAAATGATGCTGTGCGAGTCTGTGCCAACGGATCCGTGATATTCAACCATCGTTCCTATCCAACCCATGCTGAGTACCTCAAGTCGTCCCAAACACCGGCGCCTTGACCAGTACGCTCCTCCCTCGAACCGCGACGCCAATACCAGCTGCCATGCGCACGCGAGGCATATCCCGCATCCCCTGTGAGCTTTCGGGCCGGTTGAGACTGCTCGAGCTGCCTGTCGCGCCGGCCTGTTTCCGCTGCTCGCCCTTGCGGTCGTCCTTCTGCCTACTGTTGCCTGTGATGGCGCTGAGCATACTTCGACCCTTGGATGTCTTATCGCCGTGTGAAGTGGTGTTCTCGGTGTTGTCGGTGATATCGCTGTGCGCGCTCCGCATCGATGACCGCTCTGTCGCATCTTCTAAAGCGGAGAAGCTGAGTGGTGGGATGCCGGATTCCAGCTTCATGTGGTCCTGCATGATGGGGTTGCCGGGCATGTAGTATTGGATGTTCACTTCTCTGCTTTCCACTGGGAGGTGGATGGCGATGCTGACGACGAGCTCGACGATCATGTGGACGCCGCCTTCGAGGTCCGAGGGTGGTGGGTCGTGGAGGTGGGTAGCGAGGGCACTGCAAAGACCTTCTTGCAACTGCTCGGTGAGGTAGGCGCGGTTGTCGGCACACGAAGACGCTCGTAGGGACTCTTGTAGCCCTTCCAGCGTCGATAGTCTCCATGCCACCACCTTCGCTGTGAGGTTCTCATCCTCTTCCGAGGTTTGCGCAGGCGGTGCAGCACGACGGATGTTCGTTTGTATCATCTTCAGCTGTCCCGACAGTGTGGGCTCCAGATCAGGATGGAAGACCTTCTCGAACACCTCCGAGACGATCCAGCACGATATGAACGCTCTACCAGCTGCTGTCATCTCTTGCTTGCCCGTGACAACGGCGTCTCTGTTCACTGACCCCATGAGCCATTGTGGCACGCTCTTCCAGCTCTTGCGGATGCTAAAGGCCAACTGCGCGATGAGACCGTCGAGACGATTGAAGCGGGTGGTGTATTCGCTGTCGTCGAGAGATGTCCGCGACTGTGAGAGGCGTTGGTGGGCGAGACTGTTCTGCAGGTTCTTGACCTGGTCCTCCTTCTCGAAGTAGTACTTCTTCACTTTGGTGTATTTCTCGCCTGTCACGTGCGTCAGTATGCAAGGGTTGATCTGAAGTGAATGCGAGATTACGTACGCAGCTCTTTGTGATCCTTGATCAGTTGGTCGACGTCCTCTTCCGACATGTCTGCGCTCGACTGCACCGGTTGTGGCGTCACGCGTCCGACATCACCAGCCGTCTTGCCTTGTGAAGCGGCCTGCGACGGAATGCCTTGGCTGACGGCAGGAACGACGGAGGTATTGAAGGCAGGTACACCTTGCTGCTGCTGACCGCCGTTTTGCCCGGCGCCGAGGGCCGAGCCTTCCCGAGAGTTTAATCCGTTATGCATGCTCTGCCGGTTGGAATTGCCAGATCGTTGTGCTCGAGGGCCTGGCAAGCTGCCATTGTTGGCTGAGGACATGGACGGCTCCTCTGAGCCTGCCGACGATTGCTGCTGCGAACTGCTGTAGCTGCGCGATGACGACAGCTGTGGCCGGGCGGGGTCTTGCGAGAGAAAGGATGCGCCGGCGTCGGGAGGGGAGTACTGAGTGTTTTGTTGCTGCGAGGACTCCTGAGACGAATAGTGAGGCCCCCGAGCGGCCGTACTGACGGGTTGGGTATGTATAGCAAGACCCGCGTTGGTGTGGCTAGGCGGGGCCGTGCGCGAGCTCTGATAGGCTGACGGCTGCGACGAAGGATGCGGCTGACTCTGCTGGTAGAGCTGTGGCTGTGCCTCCTGCGGTGCCTGGTATGTGTTGTTAATATAGCCCGACTGCTCGCTCAAGGACGTCGACGGGCTTAGAACAGCCTGCCCTCCGCCTTGCCGCTGCTCGCGGAAGCCTTGCTCGGTCTCCAGCCGGCTCTGCTGGCGCTTATTCCAGCGTTCCTGGGCAGCAGTGTTCTGTCCGCTGTCGGACGATGTCTTCCCCGGCGTTTGCGGTCCCCGCTGGTTCATGGGATCTGTGGGACTCTCGTATATATCCTCCGGCTGCACCTCGGACTGCTCGCGAGGCGCTGGGAGCTGAATGAAATCCGGCGACCACAGCGCTGCTGGTGACGGCTCCGCAGTCTCGTTCCGACGCGCACCTTCTCTTCTCGATACTGTTTGCGAGCGTCCAATGCCTCCCGTCAATGGCGGCGAAGGCGGTGGAAAGTCGTCTGGCGAAAATGGAGCGCCGTTGTCAAAGCCCGGCTCGATTGCAATTGACCTCCTATCTGCATTGTCCACCGCATTAGCGACGGCCGATTTTCCGCCTTACACACTGCACATACCACCGCTGTAGGTCGAGCTGAACCGTTCGCTGACTGTAGCACTCCGATTGATGTTGGAACTGCTCTGCTGGGGCCGTGGGCTACGACTGGGGTCTCGTGGTCTCGGCGACAGAGGGAGGTCCTGTTCCAGCGATGTCAGCGGTACACTCCTCAAACAGAGTCTGTCGCATCCGAGCGGAGCCGTACTGGATGCTGAGTTCCTCCTTCTTCAGGGAACAGGTTCTTGCGAGTGGGCTTGTTAAACCAGCGCATCGATGCACATGCCAGGGACGGTATCGAACTCTAGAGCGTGTCTTAAAAGAGCTGGTCTGAGCGCGGGCTATTCTGGCACCACCCCTCACAAGCGGGACAATAGGGAGGTGGAGGAACTGTTTGGCGCGGGTATGGTAATAATCACATGCGACTTTCGCTGCCAGCAGCTGGACGTGAGGATGTAATAATCACAAGGTAGGTATGTGAAAACGCCAATGTACTGTCAGCGTAGACGGTCGACATGCAGCCACATGCACATTCGCGAACCAGTGAGAGCGGCCGAAGTCTAATCTTTAAAGTTTTGACTCTGTTATTCTCTGTTGTTCGACTCTTCTTCCAAGTGTACACATTTTGAACAGACGTTGTTGCTCTCACCTTACTGCCGACTTGCCAATGTCTGCTAACGTCTGTCCCTCCGAGGCGAGCCACCCTGTGTAACGAGCCACAAATTTGATATCGGCCTGTATAGATTCCTCCCTTCCAATCCACGAAGTAAGATCAACGGTGTATTAATCGCCAACCATTTCTCTACTAACGTAGCGGACTACATCGGAAATCGAGCACGTAGTGATCGCGCTATCGATCATTTTGCTAGCGTTGCTGATTAATGCTTCTATTTAGTACCCCTGTTCAACGACTACAGGAGTGCACCCTCTAAGATTTAATATACTAGAAGGAAAATCAAGATGCTAGACAATAGAACATACGTGTTGTCGAGACAACTTAGATAGAGGGCGGAGCGTGTGTAGGTTGGAAGGACGGAGGATCAAATCTTTCGGCGGCGCGAGCTTATAGTCCGGGTTAGCGTTACGGCAGCTTAGCCAGAATTAGCATAGCTCGAAGCCGCCGTAGGGCTGTATATCTTTGCATAAGTTAAGCGCTCGGCCGATGCGGCCGCAGATTCTAGAAGTGTCTGTGAAACACCCACACAAATTGAAGCCAGGCTGCCTGTTGCGCACTGCTACTTTGCATCACGACTATTCTTGATGCCTCGTACTGTATATGGTCCTCTCGTGTTCCACCTCTTGTTCGCTGACGTAGATCTAGCTATATGCCGGGGCGAGCAGTGCTACAGCTCGTGAAGCTACCGGTGGATTAATCCGAGACCCCTGCCATCATCGAAGGCAAGGTCAAGACTAGCCATCGAGGCTTAGTTTTGACCGTAAACGGATTCTCTTTCCGCAATAGAAAATGAGCCAAGCTGAATTGAAGTTAGTGACGGCTATGCGGCTTCATATACACACACTTACGGAACGGACACATGGCAAGCACAAGGAACGCCAACAACGAGGATGCCCACTGGAAACCGAGTCCTACCAGAGCTATCAGCATTTTGTTTAAAACACATATACTTATACAGCAACACACCATGGTACATCTGAGTCTAGATCAGTCATAGTCAGCAAAGCAGCATATATCTGATGGCTGGCAGGGGGCGAACCCCAAAAAGCTACAGAGGTTAGTATTAGTCATGTCAGAAACATAGTGCGTGACGCACCGGAAATGTCGCAGCAAAGATGGCGCGGGTGAACGCATTAGCTGCCATAGCTGACGCTGCGTACGTCGGATACTGTTTGTTTTCATGAATCAGCTACAGGCCGTCTGCGTTGTCTAGGTAAACATACACATTCGACCAGGAAAGTACTGCACACCTCAATCAGCAATGATCATGACATCCAAGCATGACATGACCCACAAGATGCCACTGTAACAGAGCAAGATACCAAGTCCAAACATACCACTGAACACTATCGGTACTGCTGCAGCTTTAGCCTATGTGCTGTAAGCGGTCGTACGGCGCAATCCTACCTATCCAGTGAATCCTAGGTAGCAACAGGTCGTCAGCAGCTAATCGACGCGACACGTCAGGCATTGAACTAACGAAGGCTGTGTCGTCCATGCAAATCCTAGAAAGTGTCAGGTGTGATTGATTCTGATAGTTGGCACGAGTACATGCTTACCGAACAATGCTACGGTCGCAATAGGAGCGCCACTTTTGACGAATGAGTTCGGGAACCATAGCAGATGCGATATGCTTACATCATAGTTGACGGTAACCGGAACTCTGGCTCGCCTCTTCCACTGTGCGAATTACTCAACCTCATATCTGCATGCGTCAGATACAATGGACTGATCGGAAGTGCTAGACTTACACAGACGCTTCCACAAGCCATCGCAAGATGCGCCAATGCACATGCCAATGAATATGCCCAGGAAAGCTAGACCAGAGTTCCAGGTATTGAATCTGTAATTTGTCCCAAAGATGATAGGAAAGGCCCCAAAGAATAGATAAAGAACCCCCAATAGCAAAGCGGAAAGTATGCAAAGACTGAGGCATATCATCTCGTGATAGAGCAGGTTAAAGGGCCTTGAGCAGTTGCGAAGAATAGCTTTTGCTACTGAGACTGGTGGGCCATCGTATATTGAGCTGTAGCCAACGTCGCCAGTAGCTTGCCGTACCGCAATCGCCTTTCTTCGTAACAGTACGGGCGTGTACGTCTCCGGCACCAGGAAATAGAGAGCGCACCATTGTATGGCCGACCAAATGATCATGACGTAGAATATCCATCGCCAGTTAACGAAAGAAACAACCACTCCACCCCAGACTGGGCCAGTCGCAGGACCACTGAATGGTGCGAGCGTGAAGAGCATCATTGGTGCACCAAGCTCCTCTTTGTTGAACATGTCTGCAATGGTACCGCCAGCAACGCTGAGAAAGGCACTCCCAGTGAGTCCGCTGAGGAATCTTGACACTAGCATCGTTTCGATGTTGCGAGCCAGGGCACAAGGAATGAGCCAGATCGTGAAGAGTGCATACGACACCAGGTAGACATGCCGACGACCGTAAAGCTCCGAGAGAGGACTCAGTAGCATAGGTCCACATCCCAGTCCGATGACAAAAACTGTGAGCCCTAGTGTAACAAGCTCCTGGCTGCATCGGAACTCCCGTTGAATTTGTTCTGTGGCGACGGTATAGATGGCGCTTGCGCAAGTCACGCAAAATGCACTGCTAGCAACTATAATGACGATAGTCCATTTTCTCCAGTGCGATGCCCACGACTTGCTGTGAGGATCCATGGGGTCGTTATCTCCATCCCATTGTACGACGTATCTGCCTTCGTAGGAATTCATCTGGGTTGAATCGGGGTCGTGGTAGACGGTCCCTTGCAATGCTTTCGCCTGTAGAACGTTCTGTAGAACGTAAGTGGTGACCAAAAAAAGGTTGTAGCGGGAACAGATCCTCTTCCGTACGATTCACATCTGAAGAATCCTGTCATGCAAGGGATTTGGAGGTACTTGTCTGTACCCATTTCACAGGAGGTGTATAGTGAAAGTACTACAGCAGGGGCGATCTTGCAATTTGTCAGCTGCAAGATGGTTCGGACGAAGCTCGGAGTCAGTAGGTCTCTTATGCTACTTGAAAATGGTTCCATCATATACGGAGTGTCTTCAAATTTGTAAGCAGCGACTTTCGGCCGGCTGAAGATCGGATATGCAGCCTTTGATGGGGTTAAGGATAATGTTCGCGCCGGTTGAGGTGGTCGAAGATGTCGTGAAGAATAGCCGACGTTGAAGTAGAGATGAATTCGCGATAACGGCGCGGAATTGTCTGCTTGTGCGCTGAGTAAACAATATTGTCTCGCTTGACAATTTGATAATGATCATCTCGAGAAGTTCTGAAGTGTTTGTCAGTCGATCGCCAGCGTCGAATTGAGGATAGGGCGCAGCCAATGTTCTCTGCGGTCGTGCCTCAGCGACCGCTGTCAGCTCTTGGCCAGGTGTGACGTATGACTCTGTGAGTTGCTGCGCAAGGCTTGCGGTTGTCACACATATAACTCAGCACCTTGCGTGCCTCTTCACCACTGGTGTTTGGTGGACGGTTAAGTTCATATATAGCCCGACGGTTGGTGTTCTTGGACCGCATCTCCGTTTTAATAGAATCGATTTGAGTGAAGCTGACTGCTACTGTAGCAATCGCGAGGCAATGTAACACTGCGCAACAGGCAGCCTGGCTTCAATTTGTGTGGGTGTTTTATAGACACTTCTAGAATCTGCGGCCGCATTAGCCGAGCGCTTAACTTATGTAAAGATATGCAGCCCTACGGTGGCTTCGAGCTATGCCAATTCTAGCCAAGCTGCCGTAACGCTGACCCGGACTATAAGCTCGCGCCGCCGAAAGATTTAATCCTCCGTCCTTCTAACCTATACACGCTCCGCCCTCCATCCAAGTTGTCTCGACAATACGTATGTTCTATTGTCTAGCATCTTGATTTTCCTTCTAGTACATCAAATCTTAGAGGGTGTACTCCTGTAGTCGTTGAACAGGGGTACCAAATAGAAGCATTGATCGGCAACGCTAGCAAAATGATTGACAGCGCGATCACTACGTGCTCGATTTCCGATGTAGTCCGCTGCGTTAGTGGAGAAATGGTTGGCGATTGATACACCGTTGATCTTACTTCGTGGATTAGAAGGGAGGAATCTATACAGGCCGATATCAAATTTGTGGCTCGTTACACAGGGTGGCTCGCCTCGGAGGGACAGACGTTATATCCATATCGGTCGCACGTTACCATTCGCATGTTCCTCAAACGTGGTTCAGCATGGCTTGGCGTGCGCTCAGACCCTGGTGTATTTTTAAACTCTCCCTATTCTCTCCGCACATTTGGCAGCGGCGTGACGGCAAGGTCGTGACAGAGTGAGCGGTGGCGCCACCTCGACCAACATAGATAGATGTCGGTCTTCTCAGACGTCTTGTCCTACACAATTATCACCGAGACCTCCTTCAAGCGAGGGCTTGTCCATATTATGGAAGCGACTGATACATCACCCCACCGAGCCTCGATTCTCTTGAGCCATTCTACCTGAAGGAAGCGATCGAAGGATCGTTGCCGGATATGTCACTGCGAGGCTCGAATAGGCCATCATGGCCGGATCGCTTCAATCCTTTGTAACACATCGCAAGTCCTCTTCCGACACCCTACTATTCCTGTGGTTCTCGCTATTCAGCCTCGGATGCGACGGCCTGAATCTCCGTCCACGAATTCATCCATCTCGCCCAGGACAACAAAGAACCTTCACGGAGACGAGCAGACACCCACCGAGCCAACCGTCCAGAACAACTCGCACTTCGCGAAGACTGTAGTCGCGCTCGCGGCCATCCTGAAGGCCACCAGAGCTTGTCAATGGTGCGTTTCGAGATGGATGCGATTCGCACCCGACCAATAGCCGCTGCCACACAGCTCCCTGCATCTTCGCGGAGCTTGGCAAGCTCTGTGGTACCTGGCGATCACTGTCGTATGCTGCACCGTGACCTCCGACTCTCACACGCACGCTCACGACTTTCAACGTGCGGGGCCAAACAACCGGAGCATGTACGTTGTCGTCAATACCGGGTCGTGCTTTCCTTCCTTGGGCCTATAGACTAAGGTAAGGACGCTTCCTTCGAACCTTTCCTTTGTTAGACCATCGTTCCAATCCCTCGTCACTGTACAAATTCGACAATTTAATAATCTTTCTTTGTCCGGAACGCGAGCTCTTTGACGAATCTAGATTGTCTTTGAGCGTGGCATATTACACGAATTCACTGAGAACGATACTTAATACGACCGCAAGAACTCTCCAGCTTGTTATTCTCACATCAACTCACAAACCTCACTTCAACTACACGAACACGTCAACAACAAACCGGAGATCACTACCGCGCAACCGCAATCATGTTCTCGACCATCATCATCCTGCTCACAGCAATGCTCGCAGTCTTCTCCTCCGCCGCATCGGACGACTTCCAGGTCACCAACCTCTCCATCACAAAGGTGGACGGCGGCAACGTCACCATCAAATTCACAGTCCACGATCCAGACCCTCTCGGCAAGGAGACTAAGTCCTGCGGAGGGACATGGAAGATCGCCTCCCACGGCTATCCAGTGGACTCTTACAAGGTCTGCGGCGGCAACACCACGTTCGGATGGCACATGGAGAGCTACCGGAGTATGGAGGTCTTCGTTCTCGGGCTTGAGCACTCGTACACGGACCCATCGTGAGTCCCTTCAACCCTTCATCCCTTTGTCGTTTTCTACGAGAACAATGCTAACGTGCTACAGTGTCGGCAAACCACCCTACGACCAAATCACAAACTTCGCGAAGACCAACCTGACGCTCGCAAACCACCCTTGCAAGGTCAACAAGGGCCAGAAGGTTTGCGCGCAGAAGGCCAACACGGTCATCAGAGCGCCGATTTGGGGCACGATCGCATAGACGCGAGCGAAGTTCGTGCAAACGCGTACGATGTCGAACTCGTATTAAACGACTTCGGTCTCGGAGAGGGTTTCATTGCGATCTACAGCACGCTCCCAGCGCAGGATTCGGGCACAGGGTGCCACAACGCTGGGAGGCTGCATGATCTTCAATTGGAAGCGGGAGATGGCTTCTGTGCATATGCGGTGGAAGGTGACTGCTAATAACAACGCTGCATGAAAACCGGGTGTACCATATTACGACTGGGCTGTACTATTAGATGACGGATGTGACCTACTAGTAATATGTAATATTAGAAGCACGTACAGTACTCTCGACGAACCGAAGCATCCACGATGCTACTGTTCTGTAGCAGATTCTCTTCGCCGCCCTATTGATGTGGACGAGACCGAAGCTTGACCCATCCGGGTCTCGGTCTCAAGATGAGAGTTCTGCTTCAAATCACCATCTTATGCCTCGTCTTACAACAATCAGTACCTTGCCGGCTCGAGATACTGTACACGTACTTTTGCCTTCCGCAGGCAAACAAGGTTGTGGCGTCAGGCGTTTGCTTGCTTGCGTATGCGAGTCATCCCGCAGTTTTGACTCATCGACGACGCCCAATCTTGCCGCATTCAGTCCAACCACACTATAGCAAACTTTTCTTTATGAGTGAGTAGGTAGGCAACGTGACTACGCACACCACCTGACATGAGTCTTTGCTCACGCGGTTGGCCACGGGTTTGCGATGTCGGGATCGTGAGTCTTGCTTGCTGTTCGTTTGGTGAGATAAAAGGGACATCTAATCCCATCTACTTTGATCTTTTTTTTGTGGCATGCAAGAACAACATTCATTCATTCTCGATGGACGGCTACTGAAGACATACATACGACACACTCCTTCAACAAACATCGATCGATATCATACCTTAGGCGAGATGGGACAACGACAAAACCGAAAACGAATCCGCCACCGACCCCTTCGCGCCTCACGACTGTCGTTACAACCGATGCCTTTCCAACCGATGCCTTTCCTTGCTTCGACGACGACAATGACGCCTACGGTGATGAGTGTGCGGTATAGCTACGCCTCTCCACGATCGAGGTCAGACCAGAGCTCATCAGATACGGATTCGAGCACATGTTCAAGCCAAAGTCTAGCTCGAGAAGAGGATCCATTATCCCGCGACCTCAGGATCTTCGGCGGTGGTATGGAGGACGAAGCAGGAGCGACAGATCTTCGCGGTCCGATGTTGGATGTGGTGTTGGGGTTGTTCGATGGGTTGGATTACGATGATGAGGTGTGCTAGCAGTTGGGGAGCCGGCTGGTGTGCGAGGGCGAAGGGACAGAGGGATGTTGGATGACACCACGACAAAGATTGGAAATCGGGCAAGAACGACCCTGGCTATTGGAAAGACGCCATAGATTGAGCAGAGCGCAAGCTCGAACATATCTCATCACATCATGCAAACATCACCACTCATCTCCTCTCACATCTTATCAAACACAGCCGTCCCCGTAACCGTCTCCCTCGTCCCAGGGTGATACCGACTCTCATCCCTATCCGTCTCCTCCCCCTCACTCTCGTCCCCGATAGAACTCAAGACCCCACTCCTCTCCACCTCAGCCCCATGCATCATATCAAAGCTCTCCCCACTCGAACTCGCGCTCGGACTCTCCGCCTTCTCCCCGTCCTTCCTCTCAAACAACTGCTCCGCCGCCCGGGAGCGCTGCCCACTAACCTCCCCCGCCCACACTTGGCCCCCATTCGACGCCGGAGCCCTCGAAACTTCCCGCTCCTGGTTCGAGAACTCGGACGCCTGGCCCAGCCCGAGGTTGCGATGGTGCCATTCGCCCAAGAACATTCCCTCGGGATCCGCTTCGTTGCGGATTTTGGTCCAGGTCATTAGGTCTTTGCCGAAGGCGTCGATAAGGTAGGAGCTAGATGTGAAGGAGAAGTTTTTCGCGTAGTGCGGTTTGCCGCCTAATTCGCGCATGAGCCACTCGAAAGCTTCGTAGTAGCGATCGCGGCATGGTGGGTCTTGGAGGTAAGGGCGGTAGAGCGTGGCGTTTAGGTAGAGCGTTGGGCCATCGGCGCAGGTGTTGTCTAGGAAGGGGCGAGGGGAGGGGTTGTGTGTGCTGTCGGAGACGCGGACTTCGATTGGGCAGTGGACGTAGAGGCCCTTCGAGCTGAACGGGATGTCGCCGTTGCCGGGCTCGTTGTTGAGCCAGGCTGAGAGGCGGCTGATGGCTTCGGGGCCTTTGTTGAGCGGGATGGCCCACTCGTTGACGAATTGGGAGTAGAGGCAGTTCATGAGGAGGCCGGCGCGGATCTCTTCGACGGCGGTGGTGGCTTTGCCGGTGCTGAAGCCGTATTGCATGCCGAAGACGAACCACTCGACTGCTGGGAGGATCCAAGGGACGTAGTTGGACAGCCAGAGAAGGTTGTGGTAGGTGTGGAAGCCGACGGAACCGCCATACCATGTCTCTGTCGGCGCACGGAGTGGCTTCTTCGTCTTTTCTGCGGACCAGATGATTGCGCGCTTCATGTATGGCATCCACCACACCCGCGTGAACTCCTTTTGTGTCCATAGGTCTGTCTGCCACCGACCAAGTATATCATCCAGTCCAACAAGCTTCTGCTCCCACTCAATATTGCACGACTCCGTCATCTGAAACTCCACCTCCGTGATAATCCCCAGCGCACCCAGCGATATCAGCGCCGCGCGAAACAGATCCGGATTCTGCTCCTCCGAACACCTCACCGCCTGCCCATTCGCCAGCACAATCCGCAACGCCTTCACATTCTCCGACAAAATCCCATGCCGCAACGAACTCCCATGCGTCGCCGTCGCAATCGCGCCGACAATGCTCTGCGCATCAATACTCCCCAAATTCGGCACCGTGAGCCCAAACTTGGCCGCCTCTTCATTGAGCTGCCATATCCGTATCCCCGCCGCGACTGTCAGAGTCTTCTTCTGCGCATCCACTTTGAGCACGCTGCTGTAGTCGTCCAGGTTCACCATCCAGGATGACGTGCACGTGAGGTCGCTAGGCGAGTGGCCGCAGCCTACGACGACGATTCGGCGGCGACATCGTCGGGCGAGGTTGACGATCTTTTGGATCTCTTCGAGGGATTGCGGGCGGATGTAGAGTTCGGGGCGGGATTGGAAGGTCTTGGCCCAGGTTTTGTGGATGTGGTTGGGCTTTGCGCGGAAGGCGACGGTGGGTTCGGTTTTGGCGATTTCGCGCTCGATGGACTCCATGTTGGCGAGGGTGTGGTGTGGCAGGAGGGAGCGAGGGAGGAGGTGGAGGGTAGGGGACAGGATATTCAACCGCAGGTGTTCGAGAGGGTCTTCATTATGGCGATGCTAGTCAAGTCTGGCATACAGAAGTGGATCGTATTAGGTTGCTGTTTGCAAAGCACAAGAGGGATGTCGTCTTCGGCGGGCAGCACCTTGGGCGGAGCTGCATGCCCGCCGAGCCGTCATAGACTTGAGTCAGTAAGGCAACATCCCTCATACCACCAACACGCGTATGATTTGCAGCCTCTCACCTTACCTTGACATTCTGCTTGAGCAAAGGTCGGACTGAGTCTGATTAAACACAAGCAATCGCGTCAGTCCTTAGCAGGGAAACCGGCATAGTACATACCAACAACCTTCAGTTATGCAAGCACAACAACCGCTCGCGTGTCAGGTCTTCCGTCTGACAAAGCAGCTCGTTGGACAGCTCGTTTGCGCGCACCCACAACCACGAACGAGCCGATCTTGCTGGTGCATAAACCTTACTACCAAACCGCAAGGCAGCCTTCGTAAAGACCATGCACACAACACACACTTTCTTACGAAGCAGCCATCTGAGTCACTGACGAACCCATAGAGGATGATAGACTAAGGGCCTTGATATATATACCGCCACCCGCGGCGTCCAACTCCAAGGTATAGCCTAACTCATCGTTTCATCACTTCCCTCCCTCAACCCTTCTTCCTCTATCCATCTCCAAACAATCATGCCCGCCCGCCTCCTCTTCGGCAACATCAACAAGCTCGACCCCTCCTCACTCAAACCCGTCCTCCAACATGCCGGCATCCAGGAGCTCGACACCGCTGCTCGATACGGGAACGGCGAGTCCGAGCGGATCGTCGGTCGTGCCCAACTGGCAAACGACTTCAAGATTGACACCAAAATCCTTATAGGAGATTCTGGAGGCGATGGCTCGTTGACGCCAGAGGCGATTGAGCAGAGCCTAAGTAACAGTCTGGTGTCGTTGGGGGTAGAGAAGGTGAATGTGCTCTACTGCCATGGTCCGGACACCGTGACGCCGATTGCGGTGCAGGCGAAGGCGTTTGATGAGGAGTACCGGAAGGGGCGGTTCAGTTATGTAAGTGATGTGGCTGAGAGGAAAGGCGATCGCTGATGATATACAGCTCGGCGTCTCCAACTTCCCACCCTCAATGGTCTCGGACTGGCTCGCCCTTTCCCAGCAAGAAGGCTACATCAAACCCTCCGTCTACCAAGGCCAGTACAACCTCCTCTGCCGCGGCTACGAGGAGACGCTCTTCCCGCTCCTGCGCAAGCACGACATGGTGTTCAACGCCTACGGTCCGCTCGCTGGCGGCTTCCTGCTCGGGAACTTCACGCCTGCCGGTCTCCAGACGGGAAACCGATTTGTCGCAGGCTCTCCGTGGGTAAGCTGGTACGATAAGCCGAGTATGCATGAAGCGGTCGAGCGGTTGAGGAGCATTGCGGCAGAGGCGGGGTTGGGGATGGATGAGTTGGCGCTGAGGTGGATTGTGTTTCATTCGATTTTGAGAGAGAGTGATGGGGTGATTCTTGGGGCGACTAAGATTGAGCAGCTGGAGAGTAACTTGAGGCAGATTGAGAAGGGGCCGTTGGATGAGGGATTGGTTGGGCGGCTGAATGGGTTGTGGGAGGGGGTGAAGCATGAAGGTATGAATGTTACTACAACTTGCAGTGGTGTGCCGTACTGACTGACGGTCTTCTGTAGCTGATAAGTCCTTTTCCTGAGCGTTGGACTAACAACTTGTGAAGGCCGTGATGAGGGGTTCAGCTACTATGCGGGATACGGAGAAGCTAGGAACGCAATGAGATAGAACTGAACGTCACCTTTCGAAGTCGATAGAAACCTCGGCGTTGTAGCAGTCCACCCTTCAGCACCTAGAACGCATATGCATACTGTCCACGTGCAAGTGATAGCCAACCCAAGACTCCACTTTCCTCAACGGCTCCGACCGTGAGCACAGCGCACAGGGCATCGAGCGATCGTGCGAAGCGTGGTCGATGCGTGGCCGAAACATTGGTTCCAAGATCCTGGATCGATATCGGGAATCTACTCCCCACCCTCTCCACTCTCACCACCACGATTTGCTGCCTCCATCTTTACCTCATGCCTCAAAAAACTCTCCCCTGCCTCCTTGATAAGATGCAGGAAGTAGCAGGGCTACCCGTCAAGAGAGCGACTCGAGAGCAAGTGATAGTCATCAGTACTCGGCTCCAAGACGTTTTCCGCCTGCATCAGATGGCAAACTAGGTTCATGACTAGGATCCAAGATGGCAAGCGCAATCTTGCACTTGGGACCGGGATCGATCTGTCATTAACGTCCACGGTGTACTCGGTCTTCTCCGGCACCTCGAGTCCGCCACATACAGTATGCCTCAGCGCAGGCCTCGACCGTACTTGTCGACACTGTTGCCATGAAAGCTGCTATGACTTCTCATCATCTGATAACCACGGAGCGGCGGAGCGACATCTCTGCGAGCTGGCCGAGATCCACCATACCCGCCCCACGTCTTGCGCAAGGATGAGAACCGTTCCTGCGTCCCTTTGACGAATCACCACCGGCGCTCGCGTTAGCTCATCTTGAAGGATCCTCTAGTCATGACGTGGATTCAAGATCCAACGCTCGTCTTTGGTCGATGCACCGACTCTATATCCCGGTAGATGTTACCGCTACTCTAGGCACCTCGAACGCCATCTCATCACACATCCCCGACGTGCTGGGATATCGTGCCGTCTCTGCAATGGCGAGGCGCATTCCTTGACGAAGGATTTCGTTAGTTCGAATATGTGCTCCTGGTTACGACCGAATCGCTGAACTTCGTTTCTTCGTCGTCTCGTCTCGTTCTCGTTCATCGTTAGACTTTGAACCACCACAATGTCGACTGGAATGCATACCCACTACGTAGGTTCAACCAAGGGAGGCTGTCTTATTATATGTCTGACAGCACTGACTCGATTCTAGATGGGCCTTGCAGGCGGGGCCCTTCAAACGGCCATCGCTTTCGCTGCAGGTCTCAGCTTCGTGGCTTTCGGATACGGCCAAGGAGATCTCGGAGGACTCGTTGTCGAGTCTGACTTCAACAACTTCTTCCCTCAGTTCAGCTCTCCGATCCATTTTGGCTCTATCGTCGCGACATGGAACATTGGTTGCTTCGTTGGAGCTTTCTTCACCATCTTCTTGGGCGACAGACTGGGAAGGAAGGGCACCGTGGTCACAGGTCTTGTGCTGGAGACGATTGGCAAGATCATCCAGTGCAGCTCTTTCGGCATTGGACAGTATGTCGCTGGACGTATGATAGCAGGCATTGGCAATGGGTGAGAAAAGCCTAAGGCTTGGAAGTTCGGATGCAGCATAATGACTCTGATAGCTTCGTCGCCTCCGGCATCCCAGCATGGCAAGCAGAATGCCTAAAGACCCATAGACGTGGCACACTACTGCTCGTCTCCTTCGGCTCTTGCATCACCCTGGGCTCGGCCATATCCTACTGGATCGTCTACGCCCTCTCGTTCACGCAGCCGAGTTCAGCAGCATGGCGCGTACCCATCATCCTGGCTGCGATGTTCACCATCCCCGCACTACTGATCATCGTCTTCATGCCCGAAAGCCCTCGGTGGCTTCTACTCAAGGGTCGCGAGCAGGAGGCAATGTCGGTGCTGTCGGCCCTCAACGAGCTGCCGGTCGACCACGAGGACACACGTCGCGAAATCCTGCAGATCAAGTACGCAGTCAAACACATGGCGTCCTCTCAGCCAAGCCAGGTCTTCTCGAACGGCGAGTATCGACACTTGCATCGCACCCTGCTCGCGGTTGGGCTGCAGGTAATGCAACAATTCACCGGAATAAATATCTTTGTTCAGTACCTTGCCGCCATGTTCGTCGTCCAGCTCCAGTACGAGCACAAGCTGTCAATACTGTTGGCCGCTTGCTGCTCCACCGAATTCTTTTTGGCGTCCGTCGGTGTCGTGTTCGTCATCGACCGCTTCTGGGGTAGACGAGATCTGACTTGCTTCGGTTCATCTGGCATGTGTTTCTGCATGGTTATGCTGGCCATCTTCAGCTATATTGGGCTTGAGCACAGTGAGCCGTGGGCCTTCAAGGCGATGACAGCTTTCCTCTTTTTGTACTGTACATGTAAGTATTCGTCAGATCGTCCCAGGGTCTGGTGACCATCAAGCTGACGTTACCACAGTCTTCGCAATCGGCTGGCAAGGCATGAGCTGGATGTGGGCAGTAGAGCTCGTGCCTCTTAGCATCCGTGGCCCTGCAAATGCGATGTCGACAGCCGCAAACTGGCTCAGCAACTTCATCGTGGTACTCTGCGCGCCCATTATGTTCAGCAACATTACCTGGAAAACGTATGTGGTGTTTGCGGTAACCAACTTTTGCTTCGTTCCGATCATCTACTTGTAAGTCCCAGGCAGACCACGAATTCCATGCGAACGTTCATTGACCACAAACAGCTTCTACCCCGAAACCGGAGCACGCTCACTCGAAGAAGTCGACATCGTCTTCAAGTCCGCCTCCCAACGAGGCAACCCCTGGCTCAGCGCCGTCACGGCTGCCAAGCAGGAGCCGAAATGGTACGACAAGAATGGCGAACCTACCGACTCTTATGGTGGCTCTGAGAAGGGCGATATGGAGAAGGGCACTTCCAGTGGACATAGCTCGAGTCCAGAGCGGATGTTCACGGCACTTCCGACTTATCCACGTTCGTCGATGGATCAACGCCTTGAGAATGAGGCATGGCATGACCATGTTGCTGCTCCCGCTCCGTCGATTCGGAGGATGCACTCGGATGCTTGATCATAATCCAATAAGCAAATGAAACCCAGAGCCGGGTAGCGGAAGCATGCCTTACACAAACGCAAACAACAGCATGCGTCCCGGTCGGACAGCTTATTGTACCACAAGCGCTCCATGTCACGAACATCGACACTATTACCAAGCACATACGAGACGGGAGGGTGAATGAACTGGGCGGTAATACACAAGGGATTGAGCAACGATACTCTGTTCTCACGGATCAACGTAACGGTTGTGGATGTAAGATAGCTCTAAACGCAACCAGAATACTGGAAGTGGGCTACCTGAAATATGATCGTCGATGTTTCAAGTGTGGGTGGATAAGCAGTCAGTGCTCTAGATTCTGGGACTTCACCTATGTGTCCTCGACAGTGATACCACACTTTTGTACTGAACCACAGAGCCGCATTATAGCCAGTCCAAGGAGTCCAATGGGCTCGTATCGGAACTGGTCATGTAGGGTACGATCTGGTACCCTACATTACGATCTGGAAAGGGATTGGACAGTGTCATACCGGGGAAGCTTGTGCTACCGTTCGCATGAACATACGTCTGAGGGGTGGAGTGGAAGGCACTGTATATGAAGGCTCGCATTTCAAAGAACACAACCATTACTAGTCTGTTCTTCAATTTTTCCTTATATCACGATGACACTCCTTCGGACCGTTGCTGTGCTTACGCTCCTTCTGAGTTACGCTGCTGCTTTCTGGCCACCAGGGAGTCATCAATGGCCTACGATCACCGTGACTGAAACCACTACAGGTGAGATGAACCCGGTCGACGAAACCAGCTTTCAATTGTGTTGCGGAGCTGATAACAGAATAGTAACCAAGTTCAACCCCTACACATCACTAGCAAGGTGCAACTGTCCCCATGAGACCATCATTACGACCACGGCTACAGGGAGATGACACTGCCCTCTCCAAACCATCGTCACCACAACTCAGACCAAGAGCGCCTACTGCAACACCACAACCTCGGGCCTAGCCACTGGGACAGCAGGAACCGGGACCGGGCATGGAAGTGCAACGGGCACAGCCTCTTCATCATCTCCCACTTGCACCCTTTCATCCCAGCCCGGACACTTCTACCTCACCAGCCCAAACAACGAGTCGCTCTATGTCTCCTCTACCTCCATCCCCAGCACAGCAGACTTCTCCAACCACCACGCCACCATCTTCCACGTCCGCTCAACCAACGACGGCAGCATCACCGGCATCCAGCAACTCGCCTTCAACACCACCCTCGGCAACTCAACGGTCCGCTCATGGGGCGCCTATATCCAGACCGCCGGGATCACCGACAAAGGCAGTCCGATAGTGTTCTTTGATCTGAAAGATCCACCTTCGGGGTACAGTATTGTGACGGCGACCTTTAGCACGTATTTGTGCCAGATGAGTCTCATGACGTGGATGATGCATGATCTCAGCTATCCGCTGGAGTGTGGTCGTGATTTGTGGCTGGGTGGTGGATTGTTGAATACTCAGGGGTGTCGAGCGGTGAGGTTGTTGGTGGGTGCTGTTGATCCGTGATAGTGAGGACGTGTTGATTTGGCTTGCGTAAGGGAAGGCATCGCTGCTAGATCCACGGTGGTTTCAAGTCTGTTGATACAAGCGCACGTGGCTGCTGCACGATGCTTCTATTCACACAATCTTCACTCTTTTTATCTGAACATCATCCTATGGTATCATCAAAGCGCCAAATCCACATGCAACAAATATGCCATCCTATGCAAGACACAACGCTCAATTGGAAACGAGCCAATAAGTCCCACCAAGCGTAAAGGCCAGTATTATAGCAGTCAAGATACCAGCGCCGGCCTTGTCACCAGTGGTAATCTTCTTCGTCAACCACGGACTCGTCGAATCACTCGGTACATTACCAGTCGTACCCGCAGTTCCGTCGCTCTTACTCGTCCCTCCAGTCTTCAGGGTCACTGGTGCGTACAAATCGTTCACCAGCAGCATATTCGCTTGCACAGCTGCGAGTGCTGACATCTGCTGCCCTACGCCCGTTGTGCCGTCCCACGTGGTCGTGAGCCAGTGGTAGCCGCAGTTGCTGTTGTCGGGACCACTGCATTGGCCAGCTGCGCCTTGAGCGGACGCCTGGATGTAGGGCCAGATCATGTCGGCTGTTTGGGGGACAAGTTGGGCGCAGAGGACGAGCCATCGGATGGTGAAGGACTTGAAAGTTAGTCCATCGGTGCTACAGTCGTTGTAGGGCTCGCATCCGACTTCCTGAATAACTTTGCTTGAGTCGTGGAAGAAGATGTTGAATGTGCCGTTCACTGTTGTAGCATTGGTTAGTGTGTCCACTACAAGAGCTTCGTCTAGTGTTCCCATGAAACTTACGGATGCCATAGAGAGGCTCCAACCACTTTTTCTCCTCAGTGTGGTTGTAGATGTACGCTAGTCCGCCAATGAGGATGCCGTAGTTGTAAGAGAACACACCGGACGTGTTCGGCTCCGTACAGTTAGTACCAACGCCCGTACCATCGGCTATGCGGGTGCCTTGTGGTGTGTTCGGAATGTACAGCGACGAGCCCTCGATCCAGTTCCACATCTTCTCCGACCAGTCGACATACGTCTGGTTGCCGGTGTAGCGAGCGAGCCTTGCGGCCAATTGGAAGAAGCCGCCATTCTGATAAGAAGTCAGTCTTTCACGTTTCCGACAGAAACTCAGCAGAGTGGCCACGACGTCCATACCGATGCGATGTTCTTGTAGGCATATCTGCCATATGTTAGCAGCACGTCCTAGGTTTTGTTATTCTTAGATTCTTGTATGCACTCACCCTGCAGCATATGGCTGGATCTGCCACCTCAAACCGCCACCGCAGGTACCTGGGTCCCATCTCTCTGCCTGCAGATTAAACACGGCTTGTGACATGGCCGTCCACGATGGGTAGCCTACCGGCGGAGGGGGGAACTTAAACTCCGCCGCCGTCATTGTTGCAAAAGCCCAGAACACCTGATCGTCGTTTCCCTCATCTTTCGTCTGGTTGGTCGGCATAAATTCGCCATTTGTTCCGCCTTGCCACGACATTGCTTGGATCGTTGCTTGGTTGTATGATGGATCTCCGGTGTCTGCGACGAGCGAGAAGTGTTAGCGCGACTCATTTTGATATGGTTGCAATGATGCGAGTCTTTCGAGGCGGAAGTCTACGCACAATAGTTGTAGTCGACCATATGCATAAACATCGCGCCCGTTTCCCACCAGTAATAAGGCTGAGGTAAATTGCCCGGGTTGTCGCCGGTATTGTTGCCAGTGTAAGTTGCCATCATGTCATACGCAATCGTGCTCGCCGCCTGCTTGATCGAGTCCGCCGAATCGATCTGCAATTCGATCGCATTGGCCGCGCTTATAGCCAGAGGCGCCCATAACGACCAAGACAACACCATACTGTCCAAGATCCAGATGTCGAGACCGTGGGAATGGAACGGATTCGCAAGGCCAAGATATTGAAAGGGAAACAAGCCAAATCTAAGAGGGATTACAGCGGATCGGAAATGCTTGTCTGACGCCGCGCGTGCTGCGGACCATAATCCCGGCTCCTCCAGCGCTGGGCAGGTACGACCACGCGATCATTGGCTGGTCCGAAAGTACGGGTTGCGTTGCGAGGAAGATCTTCAGAACGATATTGTCCCGGGTGCTGTGAACATCGCTGTACACAGTCGAAGGACCACCTTCCACTGCTATAGACCGACATCAAACGGACGAGTACTGACTCTACCAACGATAATGGACGTCTCGGACATATCGAAGGTGCTGCTGTGGCGTATGCACACGCGAAAGGGGCAGATTGCGTGATCCTTTGGAGCTTCTGCGATACCCGAAGCAATAATATTTGATGAAATCTCTTGTGCCCCTCTGACTGTACCTAAGGTTCTTTCTGGTCACCTGCGCCTTCACGGCGAACGCAAGACTCATCGATACACCGTGGCTCTTCCTGAAAAACCGAGAGATCGAAGGTTACAGGAGATGCCTTCATGAATGCCCGAATGCGGAACCCTAGAAACCACGACGCGAGATCTGAAGACACCACTGCGGTGCGTCTTGTGCGGTGACAACGATGCCGCCGCCGCCGTCCAAGATGCCGTACGGTGACCCCGCGAACTCCTGAGGATTGTTCAACGATGTGGGTACTACCTCAAGCAAGACGGGAACAAGAACGAGCTTCAGCTTTACCAGCTTACTTGTCAAAGCGTGAGCTTCCAACAAGCTTTGTCGATTACTTGGAGAACGTTCTACTGCAGCACAGGTGGGCGATTCGCCATGGACAGTCGTTTTAGACGCACCAGCGGGAATCAGTACTACTACAACCACTGTGAGGAGCCCAGTGGCACTGCTGACACGATCTAGATGACCCGTATGACCCGGTGCCTGGCTGCTACTTGAGAACGCTCAACTATCTTCGTTGTCGGTACTAACTACACACAGTACCATTCCTGCTTATAGCTGGAAGTTTAATCATTCGTAGGGCTCCACAAACCTCACGACATGGCCTTTCATATATGGCCTCACACCCGAGATGCACAACGAGCAGCCTGCTGAGCCGATCGACCACGTACGTTGCCTGCAGGATAGCACGGGCTGAGCGTTGCGCAGGAACGCCGCCACCAGTGAATCAGCTTCCTAGACGAGAGCAGTGCACACCTCCTCTCGCAGTTGGTCTATATATCTGGATCGACGCCATCTTGCTGTCGCCGCAGAATACCGTAACAGTTGCCAGCTGAAGGGGACCATGACCCACGAAGCTGGCTCACTGGGATTCCCAGACCTGTCTGTTGTCTGGCTGTCCACACCAGACCATACTACGGAGTCCGAACGTGGGTTGTTCAATACAGTGGGCACAGCTTTGCGCGTAGACCTCGATCTTCACGACAACGCACCAGACCCGAGGCCCTGGTGCTGGGATCTGCTCGGATGAGCACTCACACCAATGCGCCAACACCATGTGTACGACAGGCCTTCGACGGGATACTTGCAACATCACACGACCGCGCGCATCGTCGATGGCAACACCACGGGTCTTTCTTCCATGGGCGGTTGTCACGAGGGTCGATTTGCTGACCGGTGGTACTGCCAATGACTGCCTAGGCATGGACAGAACCTCGCGCGAGACGTTCGACCTGAACGGAAGAAAACCAAACACGATCGTGTTGTCTCAGCAGCAGGGAGGACGGCAGGAAGGAGCAGGGCTTCCAACGTGAGCTGTTAACACCACATCCCTTCGATCACCGACAAATACCGACTGCGAACACACGATCGACTTCTCGACTCACCCCTTTCACGCCATGTCGCACCCAATCGCTTCACCAACGGGTCAGCACGGGCTTGGCAAATCGGCGCGATGGAGTGTCGCCGATCGGAGGGGTCATGAGAAGGATGAGAACATGCCAAGACTGCTCGAGCTTCAGCTAAAACTGGCGGGGCGGGCGGATCTTTGGTGGCGGCCTGCTACTCGGTGGTACGAATCTCTGCGTAAGTGGGTGATATGTTCTTGAGCTAGTGCAAGGAAGACATTGCAAAACTTGTAGCAAAAGACACACGCAGACCAGAACACGAAGGACAGCACCACTTGTCAAGACGCTGGCTCTTTTTGGTGACAGTCCAACGACTGTCAGCGGCTTGGCATCAATGCTACGTTGAGCGCAACATTCCCCTTCCTGGAAGTCGGGCGCCCCTCCCGAAGGAATATCGCCGCGGCTGTCCAGAGTGATCACCCAAGCGACCGTCTGAACCCTGCCAACCTCGTGTGGATGACGGCAGTGGGGTCCTGTGGGGAGCCTGAATCTATGGATCAGCACGGTCCAAGATGTTGCGATTTGCACTGGTCATGGTTCACGCTTGGCGTCATGCTCCACCTGAGGCAACAAAACAACCATGAATGCGCAGTTGGCCGGTTATTTGACTTTCGTCAGGGATCGAGGTGCATCTCAAACCCCAGCCATAAAGCAAAGAAGGCAGGCAGCTTTGCGCCAATGACAGGCGGAACCAACCGGCCCTGCAGCAGAGCGCCAACGAGGCTGGCCTTCGATCGACCTAGAAGAGCTTGAGAGCAGACGAGCGTACGCGGCCAAAGCACTTTCTCCGCAAAAACGCAGAGTAACTTTCCCCGCCCGCCAATCAGCCGGGAAGCACGGACATGGAGAAGCTTAATATCGGCACGGTTATGGTTAGCCTGCCGTCATGGTGGCGTTGGTTCGAAGGTGTTGAGCCGTTGCTACTGCAACCTTCTGCATCTCCCAGCCGAAAGAAGAAGCTGGGTTGAGCTGAAAGGGCGGGCAGCGTGTCCAACTCCGACGAGGCGGTGCTCACCAATATAACCAGCCGCCGACCTCCACTTTCCTCGAGTTATCTGCAAGGCACATTCGTTTCGTCCTTTGATCAACTGCACCGCCAACCAGAAAGTACCTGTCGTTATTCATACCATCTCGCCAGCTTGCTTAGATCTGTACATTATCTGTACTATATTACTCCAATACCAGCAAGATGCAGTACTTCGCTCTCCTCGCTCTGATCGCGTACGTTGGGCACTGCAACTCCCCCGATCAATTACGTGAACCACAACTAATGAATGAACAGGACCGTCGCTGCCCTACCGCAGGTGACTCAGATCACTGATGGTATCGCCGATCCTACCGCTTCGTTCAATGGTATCGCATGCTAACATACCCACCTGCAGGCCAGCCCCAGGCCCCGACATCGATCCCTGCTGCCGTCACCCAAATCAGTGAGTCTCATGCGATGCCCAATGCATACATTGAACAAAAGCTAACCATCTCATAGGCGATGGTACGTCTCAGGCTCTATGCTCCGCTCTACGACCACTGGGAGCCGTCCCGAACACTGAGTACACCAGCTAACCCTCCTCAGGCCAGCCACAGGCACCAACCTCAGTAGCGGCACCAGTTGTTACTCAGATTAGTACGTTGTGCATCAATCAAAACACCTCCAGCAATGACTGACCAAACTACAGGCGATGGTACATCACTTCAATTCGCACGGCTGAGAGCCAACCACTAATCCTCTATTCAAACAGGCCAGCCCCAAGCACCAACCTCTGTCGCCGCGCCCGTTGTGACTCAAATTTGTGAGTTGTTAACGTTCACACCCGCGATATGGACCTCTGCTAATGTCTATACGAAGCGGACGGCCAAATCCAGGCTCCTACCTCAGCGCCGGTGGCCCCTGTCACCCAGATCAGTGAGTAGCATTGATGGTTGCAGGTGGAATTCAGCTAATAGACTTAGGTGATGGGCAAGTTCAGGCCCCAGCCACCCCATACCCAACCGGCGCCGCATCAACTGGTGCCATGCCATCCGGCACTGGCGTCATGCCCTACTCGACCTTTGTCCCGGCCACCGGCGCCGCCGCCACCGCCGGACCAGTTGCTGGGCTCATGGCCATTGCCGGTATCGCTGTTGCGCTTTTGTAGATAGCGAACTCTACAATACCATACCCAGCAACGGAAGGATGGAAAGGAAAAAGCGATCAGCAACGGCATGTCAAACGAACTTCGACTGGAGACAGTTGTCTAGTGCTGTTGCAGCAGCAGTCATAAGTCTTTCGGGATCTTGTGCTTCGAGACGACGAGGGATGGATTGATTGCTTGTGAGAACACGGATAGCATGATGGGGGATGAACAAACCTAATGGTAATGATATATGGCGTTAGCACGAACTACTCTGTAGATAGGTGGAAATGCAAGGTTGAGACAAACCAACTCTCACTTCCCTCCTTCATACTCTCCCTGTCTTGTAAGTAAGCAATGCACCCAAGGTTGATTGGCCGATCGTCCAAATCTCTCATGTTCGGAAAGTATCTATGGGGCAGCAGCTCTTGCCGTCTTCGATATGTTTTCGAGTAATCTATAACAGGCGTCCTTCTCATTGACGCATAGCTATATTTTCGACTACTGTGAATCTACGCTGGCACTAAGCCGAAAAGTCCCTCCGTCCTCGGAACCACCTTGGCAGGATGTGTCCACAGCGCCGGCGGATTGATGCCAGTCTGTGGAAAGTACACCGTCCACCTCTCCGTAGGCTCTTCACACTCCCCAATCACGCATCCCCCACTGGTGTTCCGGCGTAGTCCATTGCGTCTCTGCACGTTCCAGAGTCGAGGCAAGGATGTACAGCCGCCGTCCTTCCATTGCACGTTCTTCTCTCGACACCACTTCCGCGGTAAACGCAATAGCGAGGGCTTCCAGACCGCCGTCGGCGATGGTGCGGGTGCAACGGAGCGGAAGCAGGACCGGCGCGGCGAGTCTGCTGGAGAAGATCTTTTCCTGTGTGCGGCGTTTGAGGCGGAAGCCCATCTTGAGCTCCGTGGGGAAGTCGAGGGTCAGTTGCAGCCCTTTGTTGGTCATGGAACAAGGGAGGCGGAACCCACGTGCATATCGCTTCTTCATTGCAACGGTTGCGGGGCTTCTGAAGTCGGCAGGGGATGAGGTGAGGGGACCAGATAAGCTATCGTCGGGGTGTGAGTCCGCGCTGCCCCAGGCGAAGACAGTCTCGTCGTCGGTTTTACGGATAAGCTCGAGTTGAAGGCGCTGAAAGGCTTTTGTGCCGCCTTCGCCGTAGAGGAGGGGCATGTTGACGTCGAGCAGGCCGAGGAGGCAGTACCCGATGTCTTCATCCCGTGTCGTGTGGCGGGACGACGCCCATGTTAGTCGAGTACCTACGGTGGTGTGCTGTATGACGAGGGGGTCTGCGAGACACTTCGGATCGATCTTGGTGATCTCTGCGATCAGCTGCGCGTGTTTTTCTTCCGTCCCGATCCACTCAAATTGGGAGTTGAAGAAGCAAATGTGCTTCGGGGCGAGTACTTCTTGTAGAGTCCATCCACGTGTGAACCATTCGCTGTTCTCGAACTCTTCCCGTCGACAGTACGATTCAGGCTCGAGCAGAGGACTCGGATGGACATCGTGCAAGAACACACAACACAGATATGCCGAAGCATAGAAGTTATACATCGAGTTAATAGCCTCGGTGAGCTCGGCGCTCGATTTCTGTCGGCAATGAGATCAACCATCTACCTCAGCTAGGGACCCAAACAGACACCCGGTGCCCTACCTTGTCGATACAGCCTTTTGTTCATTAAGGAGAACCAGTCAGTAAGGGTATCGGTAGTCTCGGGGGTGGGACTCTGCTCAACAGCGTACTCACATGTGTCCATCCATACCCAAGAAACGTCCGCGGCCTTTGCGATCTCGCATGCTTTCTGTATCTTCGTCCAGCCCCGGCCAGCAGTACGAGCAGACGATAGATAGAGCGGATACTCTTCGTAAGATACCTCCTCATCCGTCCAGCGGTGCGATACAATCACGTACTCAACGTCTCTGGGATTGAAGAACTCTTTGAATTCGAAAGTCGTAGTATTGATGAGGCGCATCTTCGCTGTTCTGACCGGCAGGTGCTACTCCGCCTGAGCAAAGGAGCTCAGTAACCACGAGGCGGGCAGGGAGATCTGTAAGAGACACACTGACAGGGACGGCGAGAAGTACCCATTCTTCGTGTGTTGCGAATAGAGACAGCTTTTCCGTGCTCTTGTCAAATCCACAGCTGAGGTGGTGTCGTTAATTCACCCCGCCAAGCCGCCATCAATGCCAGCCTTCATGTTCCTGTTGCAGTGCGAGCACAGAGACCAGTCCAGGTCCATGTCTCCGAAAGCCTTTTCGCATTGACGACTTACGTCGTCTCAGGTCCAGTAAATCGCAAATTGAGGTCTTTGTTGTCCCTCAGGTCTCACGATACATCCGTGTCAGTAAAGTTGAAGGCTGTGGGTCTCCCATGATCCACATCCGATCGCCATCATGCTCCGGTACCCATCTTGGCCCCTGACCACGTCTCCGTCCTCGAGAGATCCAACGGGACGTGCGGGCCCAGCGGCCCTCCATCACTTCGTCCTCCGACTGTACCGTTGTTGCGGAAGCGATGGCAGGTATCTGTCGCTCCATTGTCAAACGTACCCATGCAGCACGATGGCGATAGGACCAAGCCGTCGCCTGTCCTGGATAATGGAATGCATTGGGTCCCAAGGCTTAAAAGGTCACACAATTCTCCGATGGCCGTATCCCAACTCGATCTAGGACGAAACCTCAGCGTGAACGTCAGCAAGGTCGACAATATAGCAAAACTCTCGCCGCACAACTGTGGCCGTCGGATTGAAAGGGGAATCTTGAAGCACCCCTCTCGAAGGTGGCTTTGTACATTCGGAGAACTGCGGAACATAAGCACGTCTCCTTCTACACACCGTACAGACCTCAATCTGACCGCAGCGCAGCGAGGGCTATGCACTTGCCCCCTCCCACCCCTACTCCCCCTCCTTCCCCCGATACTCATCCGCCTCATACCTCTTCCCCCTAAACGCCCAAACCCCCCAATTCCCACAACTAACATCCCCGGGGTCCAAATCATTCAAATCCCACCGCAGACTCCTGAATCGATTCTCCCCCGGCTCCATCAGCACGTCCATCTCCCCTCCCGCTTGCTCCTTCACCCACGCGATATCCCGCTCCATATCAAAAGCACTATACCCCGTACACAGAATCGGAACCTTTGTCGCCAATAGCTGCGGCAAAGTCGGCGCCCACTCGTGGCTACTCGCCGGATGCCCTAGCCCCGGATGGAACAACACGAAAGCGTCGAAGTAAGGATCAAACGGCGCAAAGTGTTGTGCCTCGAACAGCGTGTGGAAGTACTCCACATACGTGGTTACTTTCATCCCGCCGCCGAGACGGTCTTCGACGATAGCGCCGTAGGGGTTTGAATCCGTCCTTGGAGGCAGGGGGAATTCGTCGTCGCGGTTCGACATGCTTTCCGGGCCGATGAAGATTAGGTGGAAGGAGAGGCGGGGGAAGAGGTGGGAGAGTTGGATCCAGACTTCGCGGGGGAGGGAGGATTCGGCGCGGGCGCCGAGGATGAAGAGGCGGATGGGTGGGGGGTTGGGGCGGAGGCCGGAGATGGTGGTGCCGGCGCCGGTGCGGGGGGGGTGCATTGTATATCGTAGAGCTATATTACGAGTTCTTTGTTAGTCGGGAACTTGACGTGAAGTAGAGATAGTGGGTTAATTTTACCAGACAACGAGCGCAGTCCCTCGGGGGTGAGGCGGTCTTTGAGACTGTACGGACTTAGTTCGTGCAGGATGCTGCCGATGGTCATTGGGTAGGTCAACAACCGCGTCGCCTGCCGCATGCTTCGTTCGTCGTTTATGGCGTTGAACTCGCGGCTGTAAAGTAGGGTATCCCAATTCGTCATATTAACCTGCGCCTCCTCGATCTGCGAACTCGGGTACTGGAATTCCGGAAAGAACCGTCCGGACACCAAGTCGTGATCATCCTCATTGATCTGCTTGAGGGTGTCGCAGATCTGGATATGACTCTCGTAATCACTCGCGAAGTGCTCCTCACAGCACGACACGGGGATCCCGCAGTCGGGACACTCGTACCGGACGTGTGCTGGAGGCTGAGTGCCAGTTTTGCGGTTTTCGGGATCGTCTGGTGACTGGGGATTACGGGTTGGTTGGTGGGAGGGGTGGGGACAGTAGGCGTTTTGGCGGATTATAGCTGCTCGCTTACGGATCTGAGGGGCAGGCGAGTTGGTGAAGGAGTGGAGGAGGTTGTTGGGTTGGAGGAGGGCGCGTTCGTGGATGTTGGAGGGTTGGTCGATTGTGCGGCCGCGGGTGGCGGAGAAGGGGGGGAA
>JAABUL010000331.1_pt1 | contig 101838 bp, 193 predicted proteins | sample 5559151 | NCBI WGS metagenome assembly JAABUL01 (sample SAMN10711876, study PRJNA513368) | rock metagenome | isolation source: Antarctica rocks | place: Antarctica: Victoria Land, Pudding Butte sud | reverse complement strand
TCCGTAGCAGATGCGGAGTGCTGAGCAAGGGTCAGTAATGGAGCTTCGAAGAGGTCCGCAACAGATGCGGACCTTGTCCTCCAACAGTCCGCATCTGTTGCGCCTCCTTCCACCTGCCTGAGTTCGGCACGGGGCTCTGGAAGATCCTCAGGCATTTGCACGGTATCCCAAGCTTTGATTCCCGCTTAAACCCTATCTGCCTGAGAAAAGCTCCGGCCTAAAAAAAGGCTACTGTTTAAGCTCAGCAACTGCGGGTCGGCTGGTATCGTCACAATTTCTGAAGCTCCTTGACTGACTTCCACAGAAAGACACAGTGTCAACCAACATCACATCACCGGCTGCATGCAGCAGAGCGGCAAAAGCAGTGCCCGCAGCCAAGACCGCGGCGAACAAACGCTGCAACGCGCCGATCGACTCTCTCTTCAAATGAAGGGTTTTTCGCTCAGCGCTGTCCTGCCGCCATCCGCTCATGACGCTACAACATTTCATCGATCAGCAAGTACAGCACAAGAAAGGGCAGCGTTTCTGCTGCTTTGTGGAGAAGGGCGCCTACGTGCCTCGCAAGCAGCTTGGGCAGACGCCGGCTGGGCTGGGTATTCATGGCAACATGCTGAAGGGCATCAAGGCGATGTATAACAACAGTCAGGTAGCTGTCAAGGTGGCAGGCCACCATGGCAACATGCACAAGTCCTGTGCAGGGCTGTCCCCTCAGCCCGACATTGTTTGGTTTGTACATGGATGGCTTGTTTGAGTACCTTCAGTCAGTGGAGGGCGGCAGCGGGCCACAGCTTAGCAGCGGCCAGTGGGTGTCGGCGTTCATGTACGCAGACGACAAAGTCCTGATGTCGACGACGGCACAGGGGCTGCAGCGTCTGATCAACGCGATGGCGCAGTACTGCCGCGGCAAGGGCATGACGATCAGCCCAGCAAAGACGGCAGTGGTTGTGTTCCGCAGTAAGTCGCACAAGGCGGCGTGGGAGCACACCTGGACATGTGACTGCAGCAGTGCGACGCCTGGAAGTATCTCGGCCTCGTCTTCACAGCGACCCGCGGCGTCGCCGGCGGCATGTTGGAGATGCAGCGGCGGCAGAACGCTGCAGCCGGGCTGCTGCGCCGGCGCTTCAAGCGGCTGGACTGTCACTACAGCGTTGATGTCATGATGCAACTGTTCCTGACGACAGTAGCGCCCACAGCATCCTACGGCTGTGAAGTTTTGGGTCTGCGGCATACGGTGGCGGAGTGCCGAACCGGCGAAACAAACTGGAGGCCAGCTACGTACAAACGATGAGGGAGCTGTGCGGCGTTCGGCGCTCTGTCCCCGCTGCAGTGCTCCTGCAGGAGCTTGGCGAGCTGCCGCTGGCCGTGGAATGAAAGCGGCAGGCGCTGCGGTTTTGGAGTGCGCTGACCGCTCTGCCAGAACCTCCATCTTCAAGCAGGCGGCCATGGGCGATTTTGCGGCGGCGCAGCAGTCCAATACAAAACTGGGCAGCTGAACTGTTGGCATGTGCGAAGCAGCATGGCATGGCGCTGACAGGCGCTGATGGCAGCATGATGGCAGCGGCGGATGAGGGCGCCATCGCAGCCGCGTCGGCTGCCGCGGCCGAGCTGGAGCAGCAGGAGTTTGTTGACATGAACCCGAGGACAGCGCTGTCAGGCGGCGTGAAGCGGACGACATACGCATCATGGTTTTCGCGCCCTGGCTGGGCTCAGGGAGGCGAGTTCTGGCAGCTGGAGTTGTCGGCGCCGCAGCTGCGCGCTGTTCAGAGGCTCCGCATGGGATCGCACTCGCTGCCGGTGGAGACCGGCAGGTTTGCGAAGATAGACAGGCAGGACCGCTGCTGCACATTTTGTGACAGTGGCGCGGTCCGGGACGAGAAGCATGTGCTGATGAAATGTCCAGCGACAGACGTTGTCCGGCAGCGCTTTTCTTGCCTTAGCTTTTTTTTTTCTGGAAAAAACTTTGATCTGGCGGTGCCGCCGTGCATGCGTCAGCTGGTGTGGGGAGGGGACAAAATGATGTTTGCCGAATTCATTGGCATGCTTGGGGGAGGTGGGTCTCATCGGCTCATTTGCTCAGTGAGTGTCACCAACAGTTGCGACATGGTGACACGTGATGGTTTTTGGTGATTTGATGCCTTATCAGCCTGAGTGAGGCTGGCGGGTGTAATCTATCTATCTTTGGACTGGCCCATTGTTAAATGATCACAGTTTAAAATTGGTGCACTCATCCACCATATGTGTGCAGAACAAAGTCCAGGACAGCGCATTGAATTGCCTCAGGCAGTATCACAGCGTGGTGACACTGCCGCAAATCCCGCTGTCCAAGACCATCACATCGTTATCACTAGATCGATACACTCTAGCTGAAAGCAGTGCACGCAGGGGTAGCGCAGATGCTGATGCCCGCCATCTGCTTCGCCGCCCCGTCCGTGCTGCCTGTGTCCGCCTGCTGCTTTTCCGCCGTCCCCTCCAGCAGCTGCAACGCCGTGATGCGGCGGTCCATCTCCAGCCAGCACTCCGGCACAAAGCCTGCGAACGGAGCACACACGTCGTTGCTGCTTTTCAGCAGCTACACGTTCCTCTCAACGCCACAACTGTTGCACTCAGCGTTGCTTTGTGAGGTGGCTGCCACCGGCAACCCCCTGCTGCAGCGCGCCGCCAGCACCAGTGATGTACTCAACTCTCGCTGGCCGCGACATGCGGCTTTTGAGGAACCGGGCTATTGGAAAAAGTACTTGCAACTCGCCTTGTCTGTCGGTCATGTAGCCGCCGGTCCGCGTGCCGCAGTACGCGGGCGGCAGCAGCGCCTCATCGATCTCCTCCGCCAGCTCCTTTGGCCCCACGAACTTCACCTTGTCGCGCGTCCCTGAGCATAAACATTCGAAGGAGATCTCGTAAAAAGCAGAGTCTGAGGGTTGTGGCGAACGACTCTCAACAGAATGGTACTGGCGCCAGAGTGAGATGCATGGTCAAGATGTTCCAGAAAGCGTGGTTCGGGAACAAAAGACGGCATGCAGGAGCACATCGCACAAGCGCGCACCGACATCCATGAACACTGTGAGCGCCTTGTAGATGATGTTGATGACCATTGGCGAGTTGACCACCAAACACCGGGTCATGAGCTCCTGCATGATGACACTGGAATGGTTCAGAAACGGGCCTGGCTAGCTCAAATGTGCCGAGTGATGGACCGGCGCTTCACACGGCTAGGCAGATCAGCGTGTTAAAGCATCTGAAGTCCCTGCAGCGGTCTACGCCAACGCCATTTGTTCTTGAACCATGGTCAGCAGCAGACGGAAGTAATCATATGCATGCTGATCTACATGATTGTTCCGAGACAGAATTTGCCAAAGGCGTGCCGGGTAGTGGTCGCTGTATATGGTACTCATCCTCTGGAAAAGCTTCAGGTTGGGCGCCGACAGCAGACCCAGGTGCGCACCCTCAAAGTCCTGCGCGACATCCAGCAAATGATCTGCTTTCCGCTCGGTTTCTGGGTTTGGTCACGACAGTCAGATATAAATTCCACCTGACGCTGCCCGGCATTCGTCATCTGCAGTGCGTCTCACTGTGGTGCTCAATGCGCTTGACATTGCACCGCAGTGGATCAACGAACAGTCGGCTACTCACCGAGATGACAACGTTGCCGTCGATCAGGCGCCCGGCCTTGGCGCTGGCGTCCTTCATCAGGATCCTGACCAGGTACTCCATCAGCTGCAACACACATACGTAGGAATGAGATTCGTATCTTGAATTAGAAGATCATGCATATCACGGAGACATGCATGTACTCGCTCAAGGTCAGTTCCGCCGCAGCGGGCAGACGCTGCAGTCGTACAGGGATCGCTGTGGAAGCTGCAGCTCATCCAGGGATTCCTGCTGCTTCAGGCAACACAGCATTGTCCCCCAAAAGCTCCACAACAGGGCTTTGCATGTCCGTTTGCGCAAAGATCTGTTCGATTCTTCTCAAGTGCGCCTGTGAATTGCGCACCCGAATCTGCGTGAAGACAAAGTCGTCGACTGTGACGCCCGCCGCCGCCATGTCGCCCAGGTTGGTGGACGCGCTCTTCTCGATGTAAATTGGAAGGCCCTGCGGCAAGCACTGGTTGAGCTCTGCTGTTTGCGCAAACCAATGCTTGGCGCGGCGTAGGTTACCGGCAGCTGACAGATGCACAACACACGATGCCATGATGTCTGTTGTCACATTTCGCAATCTCCGTGCTGCGCGCGCCACATCCTGCCGGCGGCTGCATCGTTTGGTAGGCAGCCATGCAGTGCGTCTGAGGCACGCACAGCATCACACCTTCTTGCTGACGCCGAGGTTGCCGTCCTGCTTGTTGCGCCGCACCACCGCCTCCTTGTCCTCTGGCAGGAAACGCGACAGGTACGAGTCCACGTCGTTCTCCGCCCTCCACTTGATGGTGGCTGCAGCGGCGTCAAGGCGATCATCAATACATGGATACTCTTGTCCTGGGGAATCAATGTGATCGCGTGCTACACCGGTGAGACCACACTTCATGCATGGCATCTGCGGTCATGCGTTTTCACCCTTGATCATGACGAAGGCCTTCTGCACGTCCCACTTGCGTGCGCGCAGGTAGCGGCACAGCGTCGCATCCAGGTCGCCGCCCGGCATCATGGTAGGCGGAACAATGATCAGGTCCCCTTGGAGCAGGTCCTGCAGCGCAATGAAGCAAAAAGTCTCAAATTCCGGCTGCGCAGTAGTTGGATTATGCGCGCGCGCAGGTAGCGGCACAGCGTCGCGTCCAGGTCGCCGCCCGGCATCGTGGTTGTGGGAACAGTGATCAGATCCCCCTGGAGCAGTGCACACAGTAAGGAAGGAAGTCTGAGATCTCTAGTGCGCATTTGGAAGATGCGCCGCAAAAAGTAGCGGCCTTGTGTCGCGTCCAGGTCGCCGCCCGGCATCATGGTGGTCGGAACAGTGATCAGATCCGCTTGGAGCAGGTCCTGCAGCACAGTAAGGGAAGGAAGTCTTCAATTCCAGGTGCGCATTTGGTCGATGCGGGCTGCCGGTAGCGGCACAGCATGGCGTCCTGGTCGTCGCCCAGCAGCATGGTGGGCGGCACGTTGATGAGGTCGCCAGCAGATCTCTTTCATTGGGAATGATTCATTGCGCAATGAGTGCCATCGCCAGTGCTGACTCATGATGGCGGCAGCGCACGCGCGCACCCTTATCGCTGAAGTTGGGACACTCAGTCTACAGATCTTCATCATGATCCGGCAGTGATGTCGTGTCGCAGGCGATTAACATGACTCTTCCAGGCAGTTCAAGCCGGGAAGCGCCTCACCTTGAAGCGCTGAAGGTGCAGCGCCTCCGTCGGCATGAGTTCAGACGACTTTGGTGCGGCATCGACCTCCGCCATGATGCGAGAAAAATGAGAATCAAAGTTGAGCCGCAATTATGACGCGACGCTGTGCACTCTAGGTGCAACGCTGGCGATTTACTGCTGCGATGGCGAAAAACCGTCCACTGATCGAACTCGTATCGCTCACTTGTTCGTTAACACAAGAGTCGCGTGAGCCGAGATAGAGTCTTTCGGGACATTCACAGCTCTCCTCCATAAAGCGTTGTCACACAGATCGTCAACGCACCAAAGGCTCGGCAGTCTCTAGGAAACGCACCAGGTCTCAATATCCCACCCTGCATCAACTCCAGGTCCAAGACATGCAAGCACGTCAATCAAATTGTCTCTTGCCAGGGTGCGAGTTATGCTTCAAGTATTGCTGATGAATCATACTTCGAGGAGTGTTTGTGAGTGTTGGCAACGCTACTGCCTGAAGCGCGGCCGGCTGGCCGCCGCTGCAGCAGCAGCCTGCCCCGCGCAGTTTCTGCCCGGGAATCTGTCAGGGTCCTACAGATTATCGCTTGCCTGAAATCGATGTGCCTCATTCGTCCCAGAGTCTTCAGTCTTTCAGTCTGTCACTACCACCATCTGTCATAGCGATCCGGCTGCCGTGGCGGTTCCCGGCACGCCGCGAGGGCGGACACACCCCTGATCGGGTACGTCCCGTTCGCAACCTCCCCCATCATGTCCTTCGCTATCTTCTCCATCTCCCGCATGTGGCTGGTGGCCTGCATCGTCAAAAGGTGTTATGGTCACCCTCTGCTCACATCAGCAGCATCGTAGCAGCTCAGGCTCAGACGCATCCCATGGCAGACGGCAAATATGCCATCACGCCCCTGCGGTGCGCGATAAGTGATTTTGCAACACAATTCGTGTCTTTCAAAGCCCCAGGAAACACGGAGCTCGCACCCTGTGGTTCTGAGTGTATGCCGGGCCAGTGAAGGCCTTCTGGTACCCGGCAGACGGCGTGTGGGGCCGGTGCACGACCCAGGCCGCGGGGTGCCCCATGAACTGGAAGCCCTGTGCATCCAGCTGCCAGATGTGCATGACCTGCACAAATACAAGGAGAACGTTGTCGGTCAAGGTCTTTTCGAGGTTTCCACACGGGTAGCAGCTTCTTGAGGCCGGCATTGAAGGCGATAGCAAATCGCTGGCGGTTTGTCAAAATGGTATGTTCATGACAGGGTCTGTAAAGCTTACCTTGTCAAAGCCATAGCCGCGGAAGCGCTCGTCGTACAGCGGCATGAGGCGCCGGCTGATGAGCAGGTATGGCTCGTAGCCGACGGCATACGAAATCTTGTACGGCGCTGTCGCATTGAACCACTGCTTGTAGTTGGTCGGCCCGTGACCTGCGTGCGCAAGACCCAGTCAATTGATGAAGTCAATAACTGCAGTCAATAGAGGGGAAGTGATCAAAGTCAACCATGGCACCCTTGCTCGACGTGCTTTTGCAGTGCCACATTCATTGGTCACCGACCTGTTGGATAGAACTCTGCAAACTGGATGATGGAGCGCGCGCGGAACATCTTTAGCAGGTGCCGCTTGCTTTCTGCAGACAGCATGCCCACCATGTGAATGTTCAATTGACCAGGCCTACAGCGCATGTATATTAGCTCAGCAACGGGTCCCAGGACTATGCATGCTGAAGCTGACTTCCAGGTATCAAGCAACTAAGGACATCAAGAATCACATCAGGGCTGCCAATTGTGAAGTGGTCACGGCACTCACTGCTGACGGCCTGGAGCGCCGCCGAGTGCCCCGCCGGCAGGCTGAGCTGCGGGCTGGTCTCGAACGCCGGCAGCACAACAGCGTGCTTGTGGATCGTCAGGTCGTCCGCCAGTGCCTCGGCCGCCGCCGCCGCCGACAGCTGCTCGTGCAGCCTGTCGGTCACCACAAAGTCCACGTCCAGCAGCAGAATGACCTGCAGCAAGAAAAGGTAGGGTTTACGATGATGAACATTAAATGCCAGGGTTTTGTGCCGCCGACAGCCGCTCGTGCAGCCCGTCGGTCACCGCAAAGTCCATGTCCAGCAGCAGAATGACCTACAAGGGACACGCCAGGATGGGTTTCAGGTCACAGCTCGCATTGCAGTGTGCTTCATCTGCGCCTGTGGACATGACATGTCAACTGCCTGTAGACGGCAGCCGATGGTGACATGGAATAGGGACGGTAGGACCACATGTACATGCAGCAGAGTAGCTCACGTCGGTCGTCGCGCGCAGCACGGCCTGGTTGCGCAGAGCGTTGTAGGCATACGCCCAAAGTAAGTCCGGCTGGATATGCTCCGACACCAGCACAATGTCCAGTCGACACCCGCCTGCGCATGTGGAACAAAATCGTCATGATCGTGGTCGTTATAGGCGCACCACATCTGACAGACTGCTGCACAGGATATCAGCTGGCCTCTATCGTGTGCCGAGCTGCATCATTTGTAGAAACACGTACTGCGTCAACGTGCCAAGCTGTGCACACACCTTCCGCCTCCACGCGGGCGTGGAAGACCGCCAGCTGTGTCTTTGCTTCCGCCAGCTGCTTCGCCTGCGGGTCAGTGAACGAGTGGAGTATTGTCATCGTCGTAATTTCAGATGGTGAACATGGCATTGCTCAATCACCGTTTGCAATAGTCGGCTGTCTGCATCATGCTGGGACAGGTGCCATACCTGCAGGTCGGCGGCGTGTTCCGTGCCGTTGGACACGAACAGCGGCCAGTAGACGGCGGCGCTGGTAATACCGCCCCAGTGGCCGCACTGCGCCTCCAGCATCGGCAGCCTGCGGCGGCAGGAGGTTTGTGGTGTCGTCGGTGGATTTGCAACAGTACCACACCCCAGAACTCACCCGTCAATGCAGGCGGAAGCTTGGCAACTGCAAGCGACCTGCACCATGCATTTGCGCACCGGTCGAAGGAGCACTGTGTCACGATGGTGATCTCAGAGGCCTTTCTCGGGCGCTGACTCCTGCAGCAGGTGTGAGGTGTCATGTACCAGCTTCGGACGCCACATCTGAACGCATTCAAAGTCCGTGATCTGCGCAAGATGGAACATTAACTCAATATGATTGAATGCAGTGGGTCACCTGTATTCTGCCTCGACGTGCAGGTTGGGCAGCGCCACGCCGTTGTGTGACGCGCCCTGCACAGGCGCATTGATGCAGGACGGTGCGGGCGGCTGTTGCAGGTGCAGCGCCTGCTGCAGGGACAGCTGCACGAAGGGCAGGCCCCGCGCAGCATGCACAGTGCCAAAGGCCCCCTGCAAGTTGAAACCGTCAGTGTCATCAGACTGCAGTGTCATCATACAAAAAAATACAACAGTGTCATCATACAAAAACAAACAACAAAAACTGTGCTCTGGATGCAGCCGTGGCACTGCAGCGCACCAGGCCGATGAGGACGAGCAGTGCTGCTTCGAGGGCCATTCGGAGCCGCTGAAACGGCCGTCTGCGTAGATATGTGTACTGAAAGCTCCAAGGGTCTCTCGAATCAGTGGGCCTTCCGCAACTCCTGTGTGTGATGGTGTGGCCGGGATCGACGTTCGTGGCACGGAGGTTCAGCGCGCCGAAGATTTGCAAGTAGGATGAGACGTGGGTGTAAGTGCCTTTGGGAAGTTTGGCCTGCCGACGGTGTTCAGCAGTGATGCTGGTGAAGCGCAGAGCCTAGGGATGTCCGACAGCGACAGGCCTAGGGTTTAACGGCTCCCACTGTGGGGGAAGAGCAGAGAAAGGGCGGTCATGTCAGTTGCCATGTGCGCGAGCCTGGCAGCTTCTGATCGTGACCAGGCTCTGCTATGGCTTGTCGGTAGCTGGAGGGTGCTGCGCAGACAGGCTCACATGGCCAACGTAGGTATATTGCAGTCTAACGCAGTGCGGCATTGAACCCGATGTATTAAAGATTGTGACTCCCACAGAAAACTGCCCGAACGTCTGCCAAAATCTGCTCAGATCCAAACTGATGGGAGCCTGGCATCCTTGCACTTCAAGTTGCTGATAGTACAATATGATTGGGTTGCTCTTTCGGGGGTCACACAGCAAAGGCCGCCGCTAGGTGGTCGTCCTCGAGCGCCGCGCCGGTCATCACCGGCGGCGATGAATGTTCCTTCCCAACTTGTCATCTCCTGTTCTATCAAGTACGTTGCGGTGACAAATCCGCCGCGGTGTGCTCGTCCGCGAGCGCCGCGCTGATGATCGCCAGCGGCAATGAATGTTCCTGTCCCAATATGCCCTTCAATCATGGCAAAAAGTCCGCCGCGATGTGTTCATCCGCGAGCGCCGCGCTGATCATGACTAGCGGCACGCCGTTGCCCGGCCGCGTGGAGGCGCCCACAAAGTACAGCCCCTTGATTTCCCCATCGCGTATCGATGGCCGGAAGACCGCCAGCTGGTCCAGCCCGTGCGACAGGCCGAAGACAGCGCCATGCTCCACCCCGTAGCGATCCCGCCACTGCGAAAATAATTGCAAACGCTGTGCGTTAAGGAATTTGCATGCACATGAAACTGATCCAGCCCGTGCGACAGGCCGAACATCTAGCCACGCTCTATGCCATACCGGCCCGTGTGTGCTAGGCCGACACCATGCCATTCTCCACACGGTACCGGTCCCGCCACTGGGGAAGGATGAGCAAAGACATTGCGTTCACTGTGTTTTCTTTATCAGCAGAGCGAATTAGGGCAGGCTGTGCACCAGGAGGTTTGAACCGGCGGAGGCTTGCGCCAGCGCCTCGCATGGATTACCCCGGCTGGCAAGCCGCCAGGTAGCGACAGCAGGTGCCGAAAGATGAACCCAAATTATGCTGACGAACCAGCGCCAGAGGCAAAATCATGCGAGCAGGAATCACACCTCTGCGGGCGGGATGACCTGCTCGTGCACGATGTCCGGCTGCAGGTCGCCGATGCTTTGACCAAAACAGAGAGGCTGATATGTAACAAAGTCGTTCAACGGAGGTGCCTCAAGGTTTACCTCAGCTGGCGGGATGACCTGCTCGTGCACTATTTGCGGCTGCACATCTCCTATGCCGGCGTCCGAAAAGGTGCGGAAGATCGCGCGCCGGCCCGCCTCGATCAGGCCGCTGTAGTCGTCTGCCGCAGCAAACACTGACATTTGCCATTTTGCAAAGTGTCTTATTCCTCAATTATCACCCTGATTCGTGCAAGCTTTTAGGGTCGGAAAATGTCGTTGAGAGGAACAACCGGCAGGTGCGTCCAGCCAGGCTGAGGTGAAGAAGTTGACAGAGGCATTGGAAAGCAGAAACACCTGGGACAAGCCTTGGAATGTCCTCGAACCCTGACACTCTTTCGTCGACTGACCTGTGCCAGACTCTGCATGCTGGCCACAGCCAGCAGCACCATGACATGGCCGCCCTCAGGCGGCTCAAAAGGGCGGCCCAATGTCCAATGCGAGATGAACCTGGGAGAGATGTTGGTGCGCACCCGTGCCGGCCTCCTAAACGTTGGCCACCGGCAGCAGTGCTATGATGCTATTGCCGTTGGCCGGCGCCGCCAATTTTGAACATGGTTTTCACTAAGAGTTCAACCGAAGCACATTGTGCTGGACTCCTGCACGTTGGCGACCGGCAGCAGCGCCATGGCGCTGTCTCCGTCGGGCGGTGCCTGATATGACAGCAATTTCCAATGGGGAGACGTCTACCGCAAAGATTGAGAAGTAAACATGACTGACCTGTGCCAGACTCCTGCATGTTGGCCACCGGCAGCAGCGCCATGATGCTGTCGCCGTCGGCCGGCGCAGCTGTCGGGTCCGTGCGCGACGGCACATGCACGTAGAAGTTGGGGCATGGCAGCAGCTCCTCTGCCGAGCGCGCCCGCCGCCACGCCGCCTCGCCCTTCTCTGCAGCGCACAACAGAAAACACTCTAGAATATGCCGTGAGGCAGGAATGCTCGTAAAAGTTGGGGCACGGCAGCAGCTCCTCCGCCGAACGCGCCTGCCGCCACGCTGCCCCACATTTCTCTGCGGTGCGCAGAAGGAAACGCCTTGAGGCGGAAACCCACATGGAAGCTGGGGCAGCAGCTTCAGCTCCGCTGCTGAGCACGCCCGCCGTCACACCGCCTCGTGTGTTTCTGCCATGCCGAATGGAAATGGCTTCAGGCAGAAGTGCAAATCCAATTCTTAACTGACGGCGGCTCGTCTGCTGGACGAACTGAACCGGCAGCTGCTCCTCCGCCGAACGCGCCTGCCGCCACGCTGCCTCGCATTTCTCTGCGGTGCGGACACGCAGGAGCCCCTCAGCATGAGATAGCGCAGGCCTGTGCAGGGTCTGGCAGCAATTTGCCGCCGTTCACACCACCACCGATTCCACCTCTTCCGCCTCTGGGCGCCGGAGGCATGGTCCCCGGCGCACGCGAGCCTGCACATCTGGCCGTGGAGACAGAGACCAGGAAAGAAAGGAAGCCGACCTGACAGGAAGACGTTGTGGTGCTGTAGCCGGTCGAAGTGCTTGCCCACGGACCAATTGTAGGCGATGACTGCGGCGCTGAACTTTTTGGCTGACACCTCCTTGGCCTTCCTGCTTCCGTACTCGTTCCGCAGCAGCGGATACGCCGCGGAGACGTCCCGGTTGGAGACTACAACATCGGCCGGCAGCCGTTCCCCGGAGGCGAGCGTGACACCCGAGACCCTGCCGTCGGCGCTGTTGATCGATGCGACCTCGGCGCCGAATCGGAAGCTCGCGCCGCAGGCGCCTGCCGCATCGAGCAGTCCGCTGACCACCTACAGTATGACGTGTGATGCAGCATTGGAAGTGTGATGCCTTTTTGAGGAGTAGCTTTCACAGTGTCTAGCACCCTGCCGTGCGACGCGAGGAACAAGGCGGTGAGAGTGACAGGGCCAACACTGCCACTGGCACACACGAGTCGCACCTGTGTGAAGCCTCCTATAGGGTACCTGTGGGGGCACGACAGATCTGTTCGAGGATGAGCTGCTTGATGCTGCGCATGATCTAGTATCAGTTGCTGAAACGACATTGTGACATGGATCGCAGAAAGGCGTTCTCAGGACCCTTGGGCGGGGTGCTCACCAGACGCCGTCTGTCAGTTCTGTGCCCGCCAGCAGGCTGTAGACGCCCGGCGCGGTCTGCGGGCTGAGCCCCACATACAGGTCCTGAAAAGAGAACAGCCCCCTCAACCGCCAGTCGTTGGGAAAGTACTTCCGCAGCCTGCGGACGTGGGCAAACACCGCATCAGTTTTGGGTTTGGGGTCAGCATTGGGGTTTGGGGTTTGGGGTTTGAAGCCGCGCAGGCAGGGGATACGCAGGGCCCCACCATGACGGCGGCGTGGAAAGCGCTATGGTGCGCAACAGCTGCTGCTGTTGCTGTGGTTCCAGCATTGGACAGGGCGGCACGGCAAAAGGAAGCAGAGAGGAAGCAGGAAAACAGATGCACGTTCCCTTGCGAACGCATTCGACTCACATGTTTTCGTGCGGCCCCAGGATCTGCGGCAGCGAGATGTCACGCAGCGACGGCAGCACGCTCGCCAGCGTGCGCGGCAGCTTGGCGATGTCTGCCAGGCTGGCAAAGTCCTGCATATCGAAGGAGGTTTTGCAAGGTGCCCGAAACGTAAAACGTGATCTTTGGCGAATCAAACCCTTTTTCATAACCGCTTCTTGCTTGTGCATGTTGACACGCTCATGCATGCTGCCGACATGAGAACCTGCTAAAGTCTGACAATCTCGCAGGTGGAGCCGAGCATGATTTGAGGCCTGCCTGCTCGATGAAGTTGGGCAGCCCCATGCGCAGCGCGGCGCGCGCTTGTGCTAGGAATGCCAGGTATTGCTGCCCTGCGATGCACATCAGAGCAGAACCATGAGACGCATTGCTGCTCCTCCAAATCCGCCGTGACACAGGCGCCGCAGAGGTGACCTTTCAGCTTGTGCTGACAACCAAGCGAGCTGGTGCGTGCGCACGAGGCGTCGTGTGTGACACCTTGTCCCCGTTGCTAAGCAGGCCTCGACGAGGCAGCAAGCGTGAGCGCACATGATCCAAAGTTCGTCGGTACTGGATCACTGCATGACTACCCACCTGCGCCTGGCTCAGCCCCCCATCTGCCGCTGCATGGCGCCGACGCCATTCAGCAGGTCCAGGTGGCCGCCGCCTTCTGGGAAATAGGAACAGCGTGTTTCCCTGAAGAATGTTCTTGTCCTCCTGAGCACTCTCACCTGCGCCCGGCTCGACGGCCTCCATTTGCCGCTGCATGGCGTCGACATCGTTCAGCAGATCCAGGTGGCCGCCGTTTTCGAAATGCACCCGGTAGGCGGCGGGGTCAACTTGCACCAGCTCCACATGGTCCTCTATCCGAGAGCCCAGCGCCTCAAACGCCTGCAGCGTCCAGGCGCCACGGTCAGATTCAGGCTCTCGGCCGTTCGCCAACACCTGGGCGGTGCATGCGCTTCAGCTTCACGTGCCAGCAGCAGGCGTTTAGGCACATCTGGCGTGCTCCGCCGATGCTAACGAGCGGACGGGAACTCGCCTGGCGGTAGGTGTCTGGAAAGAGCAGCAGCGACGGCCCGGTGTCAAAGCGGAATGCGCCGTGCTGAACCGTCTGCGCCCTGCCGCCCGCCTGCAACGTCACATACATCAGGACTCGGTACTCTTCAGTTGGATTGCCTTGCTCAATTTCAATTGCAGATCGTCACACACAGCTGAAGAGGTTAAAAAGCTAAATGTGACGCAGGTCTGCGCTCGCCTCGGGATTTTTCTCCACGACTGTCACGTTGAAGCCGCGTTTGGCAAGCCGGCCGGCCAGGCAGATGCCTCCGACGCCCGCGCCAACAACTACGACCTCCTTGGCCGCTTGCGCTGCTCGGCATGTCACGGCATGCTGGCCACGCCTCCTGCATTGGCGGAACGCCACCCTACACGGAGGCCGCGAAAGGCCCAGTAGGGCATCGCTGTGGTTGTTACCCAGCCCAGACTGCATGCTGAAAGCGTTGCAAGGCGACTTTCGGCAGCAAGCGTGCTGTTGCATGCGCGATGACGCTGCATGGTGATACAGGGCGGCTAAATGCCCGCCCGGCCACATGACTTGTCTGACGAGCAGGGCTGGAGCAAGCACACAAGCACGTATTTGTTGCTCACTGTCTTCCGCGCCCGAGCTTGATCTGTGTCCTTGCACTCTGCAACTGCTTGTTGCCGCACCGCACCGCACCGCACCGCACCGCACCGCGAAACGGACAAGATCACTCTCAAGCTCAAATTCGGAGCCATTCAGTCGACCTGCTGACCGTCAGGCGCCATGGCCGATGCACCAGAAGCCCCGCAGGCTGCGTATGCACACCCAACTGCAGCCTTCTTCACTGTCATGTTCAAGGTGGGACCATGCGTGACAGACCAGGAACTCTGGTGTCGATCTGGTGGAAGTCAGTGCTTGTGCGTGTGCCTCAAACGAAGTGGTGCGCGCAGGCGGCCTCTTTCCTGGTATACATACTTTCAGGCATCTTTGGGCTGGGCTTCATCGCCACCTTTGTCATCTGCATAGTGTCGCTCATGCTCGACTTCTGGACGGTGCGCGTTGGCGCTATTTGCCGTTCCTGCCTGGTTCTCTGCGCACTTTTATGATGAATTTCTCACAGTGCTGCATGTTAAGTTATGCACGCGATGTGTCCAATCTGGGTCAAGCAAGACTGGCACGCCATCAGTAATGATGCGCAGGTGAAAAATGTGTCCGGGCGGTTGCTGGTGGGGCTGCGCTACTGGAACGAGGTCACGGATGAGGGCAGCAACTGGCGTTTCGAGAGCTTGGAAGAGGTAAGAACGCCTGGCCATCTACAGTATCTTTTTGTGCCATTGCTGTGGTTTTCTGGCGCGGGTTCTGAACAATGATTCGACATGCTTCCGCAGGGGCAACGAGAAGTCAACAAGAAAGACAAATTCATCTTTTGGTGGTCGTTGTATCTCACGGTGCGCACAGCCCTCAGGGCTTCGTGATCATGCTGCGGCAATGGACCCGGCATGGTTTGCATGCCATGAGCTGGCGTGTGAGCCTCGGCTGACAAATATTCATGCCTGGGCTGCAGCCGGTGATCTGGGCGGCGCTGGGGCTGATAGCCGTCCTCAAGTTCTCGTTCGGTGAGAACTCTCACCTCTCATAGCGTTTTGTTCGCCGTTAACGTGCCACAATTGCACAGTGCCCGCTGTCTGTCATGTTGACATCTCTGTGCTGTTGCAGAGAGCCTGCTGTTGGTGGCGGTGGCGGTGGTGCTGAGTTAAAACATGAGCTATATACTTTCTTTGTTTGCGACTTTCTGAAACTTATCATGACATGCGATTGCAGAGAGCTTGCTGGTGGTGGCGGTGGCGGTGGTGCTGAGCGGCGCAAACGCAGTGGGCTTCACCAAGTGCAGCAAGGAGGCGAAGCAGAGCATGACCAACATGGCGACGTCGGCGCTGCGCAGCCACCTCACGGGCGGCCTCACGCGGATGAACCCATTCGGCGGCGGCGGCGGGTCTTAGATATGGGAACATGGCTACCTACTCTGAGGGGGGGACAAAGTTCAGGCATTCTGGATTGGGAGGTATTTGTTCGTGGGTGAGGCGCGAAACAGTAATGCCCGCTGCCGTTGCCATTGCTGTACACGCTTGAAGGATACAGGCGACATGTAAAGAGTGCGAGCTGCCGCACTGCAGCAGAGTCTGAGCTGATCTACCAGCCGGCAAAGCAATAAAGCACGTTGCTGTTGCCATCGCTGTACGCGCATCAACGGTTCAGGCGACATGTAAGGGCAACGAGTTGCAGCACTGCGGCAGATTCTGTGCTGGTCTCTGCCAGCCCTGCGTTGACAGCAGGCCTCCTCGGCGTGCACGATGAGGAGCTTGCCGCCATACTGCGCTCTGAGATGTGCCTGCATGTTGCCGCACCAAACACACTGTGGGAATCAACGGCGAGGTGACGTGCTGCAGTCGCGCGATTGTCCGCGATGGAACGGCCGCAGAAGGGGCATAACAGTTGATTGCCTCCCTCAAGACGTTCGACAGCAAGCGAGCACGAGGGCTTCACCTTTAGGCCGCCCAGCTCCCATTTTCCCTGCACCAGCTGACGATGAACACCTGTGTCGCCCTGCGCAGGTTGCTGCAAACGGAATTTGCACATGTGTTCCCAGTCTGCGGACACTTGTTGGCGGGAGTGACTGAGCGCCGATGATGTCGTGGGATGGCGTGCGCCAAGGGTATGCATGAAGTCAAGGGTATGCATGGTGAAGCATGCGAGAGGCTGCTGCAGAAGCTGGTCCTGCACGAATCATGACAATGACAGCACAGCAGTGTCTCCAGAACAGGCCCGGTCACGGCACAGACATGGGGTAGCATGTCCTCGGATCAGGCGCGGTTGCTAATCTGAGCCGTGCAGCCGTGAGCACGCCGCCAAAACCCGGACGACAGAACGCAGAGTGCACTATAGGGCGTCGGAAAAGGCACATCTGCCCCGTTGCGGCCGTCGATGCGCGCCCCCTGGTCCAGCTGGAACGTCACGATGGCCGCGTGGCGCTCCGACGCCTGCAGCGACAGCCCCGCCGCGCAGCGATGCGCACCTGCGGCGTGGAAGCCGCTTGTGAGCGCTTGTGCAAGAAACCGCACAGCCGATGCTTACGATGCAGTCGTACATACATGCAGATGCGCGCACAAAGCAGGAAGCACCAGGCCACGCTCGATGCATGGCGGCTCAGCCCTGCATGAGGGCAAGACATACCAAGTGACAATTGAACTGACTAGGGATATTTACTTAGAACCACCAACGCCAGCAGCGGCGTGCGTAACTCGGAGGTGCGTGTCGCCATGTGCTCCGGCCGCCAAGCCCGCACAAAGTCTGCGATGCCAGGAAAACCACCCTCAAGAAGGCCGGGTTAGAAGCAGTTCTACAATACTCTCCAGCGGCACCTGCAGAATCTGGGTGCAGCATTCTCAGCGCAGGCATTCTGTTGATTCCAGGACGACGAGCATCGTCTGCATGGTGGAAACTTCGGATGCGTTGCGCCAGCAGCCGGCAGGGGTGTCCTGCCTGCTTCGGCGCTTTCTGCGTAGTAGATTCAGATCGAAGTTTCATGCCTCACCATCGTACATGCCGAGGTACACATAGCGCTCGATGGGGCTTTGGTTGAAGGCGTTCATGGCCATGCCGACGTCTGCCTGCAGCACGTCCGATCCATCCGAGGCCCGCACCGGTTTTCTGGTTGCCATCCTCCTGTGGGACACAATGCAAGGGTACTGCGTTGGAAGACCGGGAAGGCCGGATCCGACGCTGCAGACCTCAAGGGGTCCGACGCCGTAGACCTCAAAATACGGCAGCTCCATCCAACAGAGGAACTCGAGTTTTGATTGGCCACGAGCAACATTGTATCACCTCGCTGATGAGCCTGTCAGAGCAGCACGCAGCCCTGCAGCATCGGAGTCAGTCTCCAGACCCGTTCGCAGCGCCGCCTCAGCAGGACCCGGCCTGGACGCGCCACAGACACCAGCTTGTGACGAGGATGCGTCATACACCCAGAAGCACGAGTGCAGCGTCATGCCGACCACCTGTTGATGCACACATTTCACCATAGGTTGTTGCACACACACAGGGTATCGTGATCGGCTCTGCATCGACGACGCAGCTGCATCACGTCTGCACACCTGTGCAGTGCCTTGAGCGCCATCGCAGAGCGGCTGTAGCCCTTCAGAAAGCTCGGCTGCAGCGCGGTGCACCGCTCGGCATCTACCAGAGCCTGTCAACACAGCATGATGATCTCGATTGTTGCTTGCATGGCCATCGTGGCGTCCAGCAGTGCAGCGGCAGCTTTGGAGGGTGCAAACTCTGGCGCGGCAAAACAGACAGAAAACTCAAAGACGCGCAGTGCAACCAAGTGAATGCACACCTCTGGCCAGCGTGCCAACGAGGCATTGGCGGCAGACCGGTTTGAGTACATCACATGGTTGTCTGGCTCTATGACCAGGCCCCTGCAGTGACGATGAGCACTGTTTGCAAATGTTGAGTGCTGCGACCAAAGCGAGCTGCAGCACAATTTGCGCAGCATGCACCGCATGCATGCATGGGGTCAAGAACGCACTGGGAGTACAGCTCCACCGCAGCTTGATAGTTTCCTTCAGCAGAAGCCTTGGACGCAGGTCGTCCATGGCTGCACGAATGCCTGATGCCTGTGGGCCTCAGGCTCGCTCGCTGCGCAAAGGCGTGAACAATCAGCAGGCTGCTGCGGCCATCATAGCTGCTTCCGCGTGTGCTGGCGAGTCACCCCAAGTGTCGTAGTTCAGCCTGATGAGTGTCGCAGTTGAATTAGGTAGTGCAGCAGACTGCAGGCCTGTGTCCAATAGGACCAAAGAAATTGCCGCCAGGGGAATAACAGGCGGCAGGGTTTTCGCCCTGTCCTTGTCGCACCAAGTCCGCCTCGACGTGACAGCCCCGTCGTGCTTTGCGAGGCACTCAAAACAGCTTCGCAGACTCACAGAACTCTTCCAAGAGTCTTCGACGCTCCCGAGGCTCTCGCACAGGACTTGACGGGCCCGTCCCAGGTTTATCCTTCTCGCCGATCGCAGCGTTTCAACGAGCAGGCCGCACCTCACGCACCTCCTCTGAGCACCGCTTTGGTCTTTCAAGCTCATCTGAAATGGCTGTAACCGCCTTTGAACCTAGCTCGCTGGCTTCCGAAGGCGAATTCGAGCCGATAGCCGACGCGCACGCCCGGATTGCGACATCGCCAGCGGGCGCCAGCAGCGCACAGCCAAGTGGTGCTTACTCCTCATTCTAGCGCATGTTACGTTTCGAACGCATTCGATTCACCATGGTATATGGATGTGGAAGCGCAGCGTGCGCATGTCAGCCCCGGCTGCTGCATGCAGACGTGCTCGGAAGGCCCGATATGCTGCGAGTTGCAAGTCTCGTCAAGCGCGTAAGACACTGTCACTCAATTGCAACGCTGAATTGTATTCATTGCAATCGCTGCAGATTCGCGGCCGACAAATCAGTTGGACGTGCCGTTCAAGCTGCGCCGCAAGCGGGACAAGCTGCACCTCGCCGATGAGGCCCCAGGTCGGTGCTTTCGTATGGCAGCCTTGACTGCATCCTGTGCCAAGAACTGGTGATAGAAATGCACGTAGCTCCTTGGCCCATCACATCCAAATCTGAACTGCCTGCTGTGGCGGGCACATGCTGGTGCGTCCGATTGGCTGAAAGCATTTTCACAGACATTTACACTAACATCAGCAGTTTCATGTTTGCAGGCCAGGATGCCGTGCCGCAGCAGACCAGCCCAAAGCGCCTGCGGTCATCCGTGCAGCCGGCTGCGCCGGCGCAGCCCTATGCTGGCCGCTACGCGGCGGATGTCGATGCCATGGTGGCGCATGCGCAGGGGCGCGGCGACGGCGGCGCGTTCTGCTTCATCCCGTCGCAGCCACCCACCTTTCAGCCGCAGCCGCAGCCGCTGCTGCTCAACTACGGCCAGTCGTGCCTGCCCTACCAGCTGATGTCCCAGCCCTTTGCCGGCGGCAACCCCGCAGCCGCTGCCGCCGGAAATTATGGCGGCTTTGGTGGCTATGGTAGCAACGTACTGATGCCGCAGCCGGCGCTCCAGGGATTCAGCTACGTTGGCGGCACCAGCAGCATGGCGCCGGGCTCGCCGGCGCCGCGGAGCGCCGCCGGCCGCCGCCCCGGCGGCAAGCGGTCTTCGTCGGACGAAGACACCGCCAGGGACCCCACCTGGTCGCCGGCCGCCTCGTCCTCGGAGGCCAAAGAAGATGAGGCGGACGGCGATGACGCCTACGAGCCGGAGATGGAGCACGCTGCGGCGTCAAAGCCCAGGGCGGCCAGCCGCAAGGCGAAGATTAGTGCCGGCGGCGGCGGCGGCGGCGTTGGCCGCAGCAAGGTCGGCGGCTCCAGCCGCTTCCGCGGCGTCACGCGACACTCCACCACCGGGCGCTACGAGGCGCACCTGTGGGACGCCGCCGCCGTGCGCCCCAAGGTGGTCAGTGAGATTCCTTTTGTTCCTCCTGCTTTTGTTCCTTCCTGCTGCATTCGTGTCCCCAAAGTGGCCAGCACCTCATTGTTTCACTTCTCGAACTGCATCTGCTTTGGCAACACAAACTGCAGACTACTGCCCCCAACGTCCAAAGCTGTGCTGTGGCGCTGCCTGGTCTGGTCAGAGAGCCGTCCCGCATGTGTGCACACTGCGCTGCCCTTGACCGTGGTTCGGCAGAAACCTGGAGCTGGTGGCGAGGCCATTTCTAACTTGTGTGTTCTGCCTGGCTGAAGCAGCAGAAGGGCGGCCGCACGCGGGGGAAACAAGTGTACCTGGGCGGGTACGTGGATGAGCTGGCGGCGGCGCGCGCCTACGACCGCGCCGCCCTGAAATACTGGCCCGACACCGCCACCCTGAACGTGCGAACGTTACGAAACCCGTTTCGAAGATCACTATAACTGCTGCGGCTGCCGCTGCAGCTGCTGTCGCCGCTGCTGCGGCTGCCGCCATCACTGTCCGAGCCATCTCAGCGCTGCTCATATGCCTGCTTCATTCTGGAGCTCACGTGCTGCTGCTCGCAGTAAAAGTTTTCCAAGGCCGATCACGTGAGCAAAATCGAAGCAGATGCTAGGTCATGATCTCTTTTTCGTTCGAGTTCTTGTCATCTACAGTTTTTACTTCCTACCATTTTCTACCAATTGCAATTCCCCATGGCAGACTACGCAGCAGAGCTGGCGGGCATGACGCGCGAGGATGTGGTGTCCATGCTTTTTTTGTTATTTTCACCTTTTTGAATCATTTTCACCCGTATAAGTTTCAGTTCTGTTCTGATCGCAGTTCCCCAAGGGCGACTACGCTGCCGAAGTCGAGGAGCTGGGCGGCATGACACGTGAGGAGGTGGTATCCATGCTCAAGCGCAATAGTACCGGCTTCTCCCGCGGCCGCTCCAAGTTCCGCGGCGTCACCCGTGCGTCTTCTGTTCCAGCTCCACACTGTCTGCCAACCTCGCAAACGTCCTGGCTGAAAACTTTGCAAAATTGATCCGTTGTAGACAATACATATTCGAGTCTCGTGCTGTATGTGCATATCATGTGTCAAAATGCTGACAGTCCTCGCAACTCCATTGCCGCAGGCCACCACCAGCATGGCAAGTGGGAGGCGCGCATCGGGCGCGTCGACGGCAACCGCTACCTGTACCTCGGAACGTTCGCGTCGGAGGAAGATGCCGCGCGCGCCTACGACCTCGCTGCTATTAAGTTCCGCGGCAAGAAGGTGCAGACATCTGCATTCCGTCAGTGCTTGGCTCATTGCATCGTGGCGTCTGTCCTCATTGGAAGATGGCATGTTGGAATGCAGCTTCCCGCTTCCAGTTTGCATGCATGGCAGCCGTGTTCCTGTGACCTTCACAGTGTATTTATTTGATCTGCGCATCCTGCTGTTGCTCCACAGGCAGCGGTGACCAACTTCGGGCTGCGCAACTACGCCGACATCCTGGGCGCCGCCGACCCCGCCGTCGCGGCTGGCGCCCTGGACGCCGCCCTGGAGGACCTGGCCGCCCGGCAGCGGTCTGCATCGCCGGCCGCCGCCATTGCAGCCGCCGCCAGTGTCGCCGCTGCGTCTGGCAGCCCTGCCGCCAGCGCCGACGGCGCCGCAGCCGCCGCTGAGGGCGGTGCCGCCGAGGCGCTGCCAACGGCCAACATAGTGATGGCCGGTCCCGCCGCGGATCCCGCCACGCCGCGGGCGCCGCCGCCGGCGTCGGTGCCGCTGCTGGTCACGCCCACGATCGGCCCCCAGTCACCGCTGGTGTGCAGCCCAATGAGCCTGCCGCCGCTGCTGCTGCCACCGCCGCTGTCGCCGGCGAGCATGCCCCTGCTGGACGGCTGGCACGGCGCCGCTGCAGGCGAGTACGGAAGTACCTTCGGCGGCGGCTTTGCTGCAGGGTGGGGCGACTCCGCCAGCCTGCTGCTGGATGAGACATCTTCTTACCTGGTAAGAGGCATTGCTCATCCGCACTCAGCACAGACATGCACAGTTGCATGGCATGCAGACGACCGTGGTGCTTTCCTGATGTCGTCTGTCAAAGGCATCTGCAAGAGCCCTACAAATCAAGTCTTCGTGCCCATAGGGAAACTGACAATCCTCGCGAATATGTGCAGGTGATGTCGCCGGGCGCGTCGCAGCTGGGCATGCCGCTGCCGCCGGCGGAGGGGCACCTCCTGCCGCCGGCGTGCGTGGAGATGCAGATGTGCCAGGTGCTGCTGGGCAGCGACACCGGCCTGCCGTCGTGGCTGGAGCCCCACTCGATGCTGGACGGCGGCTGGAGATGATCAGATGATTGCGATGCGCAGGATGTTCTGCTGTATGTGCCTCATTGCTCCAAGCGGCATGTGCAATTCATAGACATTCGCGAATCTTTAGTTTCGTCAAATGACTTAGTCTCAAGTTGATGAAGCACTTATGGTTGCTCGGCAAGCTGGTTAATTTTGATATGGCAATTTGATTGGTTTAATTTGATTCGAATTTGATTAGTTGCTGGAGGTCCCTGTGAATTTACAGGTTGTTGAATTTAACGCTGGGAAACATGGAAACCACGTACAAGTATTTCGTCAGTGTCACCCAATTCGCATCAGTTGTGCTGCTGCCCGGCGCAGCAGCCATCCCTGCTCAATTGCTCCCAGGCCCCAGGCACGCCTACATGCCGCCCACCCCCTCCTTCCAGCCCTTCCAGGGTGCCGTCGATGCATTGTATATCAGTCCGCAGCCCGACGTTACCGTGCCAAACACGCTGCTGCATACGCTCCTATCACCGCCGCTCGCCGGTGTTGCCCACCTCAACCGCCAGCCTGTGCCCCCTCCCCGTGGGTGATTGGGGTGCTGACGCCAAAGTCAGCGAACGGCTACATCAGCGGATGCGGTGGATGAGGCGCCTCTCGCGGCGGTGCTCCATCTCGCCCTGCGTATGACAACATGCGGAGCTTCAGTGGAAAGCTCGGATTTTGAAACATTTTGGCCAATGCTCAGTGCGGCAGGTAGCTGTGACTGGACAGGCGCACCAGGAGCACAGCCCAAAAGTGCGCAGCAGTCTGTGGATGGTGCTGCCCCGATCTACGAGTTTAGACCAGGGAATGTTTTTCAGGTTCTGGTTTCCACTGTGCGTCTCCGGCCTCCGCCCAAACCCTCACCTGGCTGGCCATGAAGGCGAGCGCACGCCGTACGAGCTGCTCTGACAGTCCCACACGCACGAGCTCGTCCACGAGTTTGCGCTCGGAGACGTGCGCGCCGATGGCCACGCGCCGCCGAATCTGCGCCTCCACCTTGTGCAGCTCCTCCCGCTGCTCCTCGCTGAAAACCACGGCGTCCATGATGCCTGCATGCGAATGAGGAGGAAAAGGTGTTCAGATTGATCTTTTATACATCATGTACCCTTGTGCCATCGGACCTGCGCCTCCACCTTGTGCAGCTCCTCCCGCTGCTCCTCGGAGAACACCACGGCGTCCATGATGCCTGCCTTGAATCAGGGAGTTTGATGCCAGTGTGACAAGAGGGAGACCCCGCCATCGGATTGGTGACTTGTTTATATACCCTCAGTCGGAATGAATTTCTGAGATTTTGAGGAGAAACAGGAGTGCTTCTTACCTGATTTCACGGCGTCCATGGTGGAGTGCTTGAACAGGCGGATGGCCTCGCGCACGTGATCCTCCGTCGCCTCGCTCTGCAGCGCCATGCGCGCCAGCGACTCGGCGAGCCGGATGATGGCTTCCAGCTGGCGCACCGTGATCGGCACCGCTGGCAGCTCGCCGCTGCCCTCGGCCGCCACCTTGCGCACCTGCGTGTTGAAAGATTGTTTGGGTTCGATTGCAGTTCGTCGAGAGAATGGTGGCTTGCAGTTGGCTGACCGTGATCGACACTGCTGGCAGCTCGCCGCTACCCTGGTTCAAGTGCCTTGCGGATCATGTGAGCGTGGTCGAGGCACAAAGTTACATGGTTTCAACAGTCTTGTGGGGACGCGGCAGAAGTCCTCACGCAAAAGGGTGTATCGACACCAGGGCACCTCCTCGCGCAGGGACACCTCGGTGGCGGTGCCGTGACTCCATCAGGGTGGCTGTGGCGCAGGACACATTGTCATGTAGTACAGCAAAGTCATGAGGTTGTGGCAGGATGGCGGAAGCAGTGTTAACACGCACCTCCTCGCGCAGGGACACATACTCGGCGGCGAGAGTCTCGCCGGCGCGGCGGCTCACGCGCGGCGCCACGCGCGACCGCGTGTACTCCAGGTACCGCTTCAGGAAGCGCTCGCTCTGCAAGGGGCAGGAAAGATTCTCAATAGATAGCTCCACAGCTGGCGCGTGGATCAACGCGCGACCGCGTGTACTCCAGGTACCGCAAGGAAGCGCTCGCTCTGCGGCCAGGAAGTAAGGGGTTAGGGTATGGTATAGCATTCAGTACACAAGGCAATTGGGCGGCGCCACGCGCAAATGCGCGCATTCCAGGTCCCGCTTCAGGAAGCGCTCGCTCTGCGGCAGATAGTAGTAGACAAAGTCAATTGTCAATTTACGGGAAAGACACTCATCACTCTGCGGCAGCGGTCAACTCAAGGAGGACGCCGCAACAGCGGCTGCGGTAGAAGGCCGCCGCACTGCAGATCCAAACTGAGCCAGGCGTCATGTTCCTGCTCCGCAGTCAGCATGAGTCTGGCACGGCCGCCATGCAGCCGGGACAGGCAACGGGACGCACCGCGACCTGCTCCTCATTGGGGCCTGTCTGCGCTTCGGCAGTGCGGGGGATGTTGTACTTCATTTTCCGGTTAGCTTTTGTTGAGATTCCCAAGTGGACATATGGTTTTATTGGGATCGAGAAGCAATATGAACAACGCACCGCGACCTGCTCCTCGTTGGGTCCCGTCTGCGCGCCGGCGGTGCGGTGGATGTTGAGCACGTGGTTGGCGATGCGCAGGTCGTGCACCTCGCTGCGCTCATCCTTGACGATGAAGATCAGGTCGAACCGCGACAGGATGGTGGTCTGCGTCAGCAGGACGCTGATCAGCTGCAGACCTCTGGACTGTAGTCACGGGGCAGGCTGTGACGCTGCAGAGCCGGCATGCTCCAGCCTGACCTGTGGACCTGTTTCTGCATTTGCTTGCAGGCGGACTGCATGTCGTCGTAGCGCCCCGATGGCAGAGTGTCCTGGTGATCTGTTTGCGTTCGCTGCACAGTAAACTGTATCCTACCTGCAAGTCGATGTTCTCCTGCGCAGACTTCATGTCGTCGTACCGTCCCGACGGCGGGTTGGCTGCCGCCAGCACCGCCGCGCGGCTCTTTAGCATCGTCGTGATGCCCGCCTTGGCAATGGAGATGGTCTGCTGCTCCATGGCCTGTGGAATGAAACAGCAAGAATTCGTTGACACTGAGCATTCTCGACATTGCTGCTTTGATGAGGAATTTCATGAGCATCGTCGTGACGCCCGCTTGGCGCTGGGGATGGTCTGCTGCTCCATGGCCTGTGGAAATTGAAGCGGAGGAGAACTTTCAAAGTGAAACGTTTTGGAGATGCTACTTTGATGATGCATTTCTAAGCATCGCTGTGATGCCCGCCTTGGCGATGGAGATGGTCTGCTGCTCCATGGCCTGCAGTTGCGATGTGTGGGAAGGGCTTGACATTGCTGGTTTTGATGAATGCATTTCTTGAGCATCGTCGTAATGCCCGCCTTGGCGATGGAGGTGGTCTGCTGCTCCATGGCCTGTGCAGATTGATGCAGAAGAGAAATTGATATCACTGAAAAGTTTTGGTATTGCTACATTGATAATGCATTCTTGAGTATCGTCATGATGCCCGCCTTGGCGATGGAGATGGTCTGCTGCTCCATGGCCTGCAATCACAAAGCTGGGAAGGTCTGATGATATGTTTCTGTACAACATATTGATCCGTGAGCATCATGCTGCCCGGAAGATCGCCTGCTGCTCCGTGGCCTATGGTAGGTTGAATAGGAAGATATCGATGGACAACGATGGACAATAACGGACAAGGGGCTTGCAAGCGATGGACTCGGCACAAAGGCAACATTGGATCAAAACAGCAGCAGCAGCCGGAGCACGCTCAACAAAACTATATATCAAGGCCTCAAAACCCTGGTACTGAAGGCGCACCTCGTGGATGGCGACGCGGTCCTCGGGGCGCATCTTGTCGAACTCGTCGATGCACACCACGCCGTTGTCCGCCAGCACCATCGCGCCGCCCTGCGGCCAAAAACAAGACGTCGGGGTCAAGAATGCGCAAACTTTCGGTGATGTGTTGTGTTGTTGCACACCATGCCGTTGTGCGCCAACACCATTGCGCCGCCTTGTTGCCGAATGGAGATTTAGCTCAGGGCTTCGAGCGTTTAAGCTTTCGGTGGATTTTGTTCCCACACCACGCTGTTGTCCGCTAGCACCATCTTGCCGCCCTGCAAAAGTGCCAGAGATGATGTTTTGTTGTCCTGGGCGGTGCAGGCAAAGTGCACACGAAACCAGTGTGTAGGAGTGGCTGTAGAAACAACTCAGTACTCAGGGTTGCTATCTAGGATTCTGGGCGCACCTCGAGGTAAAACTCGCCGTTCTGTGCGTCGCGGATGACGGACGCCGTCAGACCCGCCGCGCTGGAGCCCTTGCCCGACGTGTACACTGCAATCGGCGCCTGTGGTCATGAATGGCAGCCTCAACAGTACGCACCGTGACAGGCACCGTTGAACCGGGATTCCAGCATGAAAGTGTGTGCTGCACAATCGCGCTTCTCAGGCTTTTCATGGGCAGTGTCTGCCAGGCAGGGCATGCAGCGCGTTCACATTGGGCTTGCAAATTTTCGCCCGGTGAGACATGACCTATCGTGATGCGCTGGAAGCTGAATCTATTGCGCACCGTCTTGGAGGCAAACTTGAGGAACTGCGACTTGGCGGTGGACGGGTCACCCAGCAGCAGCACGTTGATGTCGCCCCTCCGGTGCGTGCCGTCCGGCATCCTCTGCAGCGCAGCAGGCAGAAAATATCAGTGATCTGTCTCAATCATGGCCTTGCATCAGTAGCAGACTAGCCTTGGAAGCTTCGACCAGGCATTCCCCTCCAGGCAGGTCCCATTATCAGGCACCCTGTGCTGATTCTCCAGCCCAGCCGCAGCTTTGCACTGCCTCAGGCACAGCACAAATCGAGTAGTGCCCACCTTGCGGGTGCCGCCAAACAGCAGGCAGGCGACCGCCTTCTTGATGTTGTCGTGGCCGAAGATGCCGGGTGCGATGCGCGTCTGGATGTTGTCGTACAGCTGCGGCGAGCGCGCAAACTCCGCAAACTCCGCCGTCTCCTCCTCCCTGCGGCAAGGTGAGTGGGAAGTCGGGTCAGGTTCTTGAGATATGCCAGGCGCGATCCGCAAACTCCGCAGTCTCCCCCTCCCTGCAACAGCAGCGGAATTGGGTTGTGGTTGCGTTAATTCGCCAGCATGACGGCACGCCAGGGCTGCACTTGAAAAGGTTTGCTGACATTTACGCTGTGGAGCGCCAAAGGGGCAGCCCGTCCAGGAGAATGGGAACATGGGAAGCGCACGTGAAGTTGGCGGTGAAGGAGTCCGAATCGGAGTCATCCTGGATGTCCACCACGCGCAGGTACGGCATGCGGATGGCGACGCCGCCCTTGGCATCCTGCTTCTTGCTGCCGCCGTTCTCCTTGGGCTGCGTGACACAACCCAATGTAGCTGAGAAAGTGCGTCAAGGAGGTATTTCATGCGGATGGCGACGCCGCCCTCTGCATCCTGCTTCTTGCTGCCGCCATTATCCTTTGGCTGCAGGCACAGGGAGGCACCATACTTGTGCACGAGCTTCATTGAGGTGCATCCCTATAACAGGCATATCGCGGCAGCACAGTGTGGCGTCCGCCTCGATCTTCTTGCATTTCGTGAGCTGGCATGTCATCAGATGCGGCTGTGCGCTCTGCCTGCTCGACGCCTGCTGCACCGCTCGCTGCTGCGCCCCACATCCTGGGTCAGGCTGGCAGGCCGCACGGTCCACCTTCTGGTGGTGAGGCACATTGACGCTTGCAGTGAGCACCTGGCAGATGGACTAGATGCCGGTCGCCGTGACGCGCGTGCCTGGCGAGACGCCAGACCGGCTCATCGGAGCTGAAAGTTGATCAAAGGGGATCATTTCCCAGAACAAAAGGCTTCAGTTTCCACCTGGCAGATGGAGTAGATGCCGGTGACAGTGACACGCGTGCCTGGCGAGACACGGCCCACCAGATGCCGGTCCGCCACCAGCGTCATCGCCCGCGGCAGCTCGCCCGTCGGCACATCCTCCGGCCGCTCCTGTGTGAGCATTAAAAGTGGATTTCGATAGGGATTGAGGAGTTAGAAAACACCAGGTGCCGGTCCGCCACCAGCGTCATCGCCCGCAGCAGCTCGCCCGTCGGCACATCCTCCGGCCGCTCCTGCCTGAGGGTTTTGGAGGAAGAGCTCAGCTCGGAGTCGGCACCTTCAGCTGCATTGCCAATCATCTGCATTGCCAATCATCTGCAGGCTGCCCATCCAAGCTGACTTGCAAGATGACGGCCCGAAACTGCTGCAACCTTGATGGGCTCAACTTTCATGGCTTGCACCTGGAGCTTGAGCTGCTGCTGGTCCACGTACTCGGATGAGTCCGGGACGATGTGGAAGGGGTCGGCGCCGCAGCCCTCGCTGCCCGGCATCGCCTGTGCAAGCGCAGCAAGAACTATTGACCATGTGTTCGCGTCTGCCTTGCTGTGCTGCTAACGTACCTTTCGAATTTCAGATGTGCAGCAATCAGAGCTCGTTACTGTGGGGATTTATGGAATGGGCTTGCCAAAACGCATCACAGTAAGCATCAATTTGATACTGTATTGCAGCTTGCCTGCGCGGCGTCGCAGTAGCGCGGGATGGTCACGCCGGCGATGCCCGGCTTGCAGGTCACCCGCTTGGTGCTGTGGCACTCGCGGCACTGCAGCATCAGCCGCGTCGCTTTGAGCTGCACAGGAGGAACAAGAAGCCTTCAGTGACCAGCTGCATGTGGGCAGCAACAGAGCTCGGTACTTGGCATACAATTTCGTATGCAGGTGATGCAGTCAACCATGGTTTGCCACAAAGCGTCAGATGCAGCGGAGTCTGCAAGTAGTATCAGGGTCCCACCCTCGGCTTGGCTGCCGCTGTGACGATGCCGGGGATCTTCACCAGTCGCGAGACGCTGTCCGACTGCGGTGAAAGGTGAGACACAACGTCAGCAACAGTCAGGGGCTGGGACCAGCTTCTGGCCTTGTAGTCAAGAATACAGTGCACGCACATGTTCATTCTGCATATCAACAGGCATGCGAAGCAAGTAGCCCTCAGCAGAGGCAGCCACTTCTCAGACGGAGCCGGGCGGCAAGGCTCAGAAAAAACCAGCTCACCGTGAGGTTGCGGATGGTGGCGGGCCCAAAGTCCTCGCTGCTGTGCAGCAACACCTGCAGGATGGCTGAGAGTTCAACCCTCTCCGAAGCGGTGTTCGAGGTGCGTGATGAATGGCATCTGCATGTCAGATTGCACACCATACAAAAGCAAGTGCCAACCTGCAGGTCGCTGAAGTCCTGGTCGCGGCCGCCCTCCCCCTCGTCATCCTGCTGCTCGTCCTCCCGCTCTATCGTCTCTGACCGCAGCTGCGCGATCGCCGCCTGCTCCAGCTGGTTGGAGAGTGGAGAGACAGCCGTCAGGGTTCTGAGTTCATATCCGTTGGCACCTTCCAGTGCCCATATCGTCTCCGACTTCAGCTGCGCGATCGCCGCCGCTCCAGGAGTTGGAAATGCAGCAGGGCAGCCGTCAGGGTTCTGATATTGCATCAGGGGCACCCGCCGCTGCACCAATACCAGACGCAGACACCAGCCAACGATAGAAGCCTGCTCTTTACCCAACGCCCAGTCGCTGGAAGCTCATGCAGCCCAGCACGCATTTGCCGCAGATACCATGCACGTCAGAGCATGTCGAAAGGGCGCTCAGTTGGAATGGTGCTCAATTGGAAAAGGCGCTCACGGCTGGGAGGTACTCTGCCGGGTTCTGCTCCAGGCAGTGGCCCAGGTCCTCGTCAAAGGCCTTGATGTCCTGCAGGTCGATGCGCAACCGGCTGCCATCCTTGTGCAGAGCGTCGCTGCGGCGCAGGGTGGAAACGGATCAGCTGCAGGGTTCATAGAGCCACTGCTGGTGCCACGTCCGTATTGCTGATAATACGATGAAGAGCAGGACCGGGCTTTCCAATGCCCGATGCCCAGAAGTGCGGAGAGGGCGCTGGCACCGCCAATCTCCGCTTGAACGTCAGGGTGGCTGGTCATCAGGCAGGCCGGCAGAAGCCCCGGCGCCCAAACGAATGGACTGTTGTCATTGCAATGCGGCGCAGCAGGGCACCTGTAGCTGATGACGCGGGACTTGCGGTCCTTGCGGTCCGACCGGAAGTGCAGCAGGTACTTGCCGAATTTGATCAGCGCCTGCTGCCGCGTGAGGCCCAGCCCGTGATCCTCATCGCCCAGCAGATGCTGCTGGTCTGTCCATGTGACGTTGCCCTCTGCAGCCGCGGCGCAGCGGCGTCAGCGCCGGACCGGACAAAACATGCTTCGAAATGCGTGCATGTTTCGGCATGCGCGGTGACGGCGGGGCAAGATGCGCCGTTGCATGCACGGGACTATGTGCACCATCGTAGTCCATCGCGCCCGGACGGGCCGCCCTGCGGCGGGTGCGCTGCCTTTTCACTTCTGGTTTTCAAGCCTCCAGGATCGTCAGTGGCAAACCGGGGCGTCACGGCAGTCCGCGCAACGATCCGAGACTGCTCGAAGATATTGAAAGCCACGTTGACGCTGGATCAGTGCAGAACAGATCAATACGGTTGTATGTTCCAGCGCTTGGGGACTCGATTTGAAAATGAGGGGAGATATGCATGCGCAAGAGGTATTCATCAACTGATCGTCAGAGATCGAAGACGTTATGCCTGAGCAAAAAAGCCTGATGAAAAAACAGCCCTTGCTGTCAGAATTTTCTTCTCGCACTTCTAGATCAATCATCTGGCTGTTTGCATTTGCTCCAATCGTCAACAGTATCGTGCGCTAACACGTCCTTTGCACCAACTTGCCTGTTCAGATCCGCAAGTCTAGAGCCACTTGCGAGGCATACAGCAGAAGCAGATTTGAGAGGAGTACTCAGCACTCAGCACTCAGCAGAACAGACATGTTGACGCAGCACCATTTTTGTTCGACACAAGTCGAGGTCCTTTGAAGTACACTCCGACACTGTTGAGCTCAAGCGAGACTCGGCAGCAGCATGGCATACAGACACAGCTACGGGGACCGGCAAGGCAGCTACTCCTTCTCCGCGCTGGCGTTCGCATGCGCGGTCTCCATAGCCGCGGGCTTCCTGCTGTGCTATCAGTTTGCGCTGCCGTTAGCGGTGAGCTCCTGCACCCGCCGTGCTGCACCTTCCAGAGTGCTTGATGTCGTGCACGATACAAAGGCTTGCGTGCTGAATTCTGCTTCATCCTGCTTCATTCTGCAATGAGCATTGCCGCGCCATCACCTGCAGCTGCCGCCGGCGGTGCCGGCGATGCGAGGCGCCCTGCGGCGATCGGCGCTCTCGGTCCAGGCGTCAGAGGAGCAGCCGAAAGCGCCGGCGGTGAAGGAGGCGGTGGTCGCGGCGCCAAAGTCGCAACCAGCCAAGACATACGAGGAGGCGGTGCAGGCCTCGGGGTTGCTGAACAACCGGGAACCGGGGAAGACTGGCGATGGCGGACGCGACAGCTACGTCGTGCAGCCCATGCAGCTGCTGTCTCTGTACCCCAGGTGCACAACCTTCACCTGTCACTGGCTGACACTGCTGGCACCATGGTCGTCACTGCTGGACAGCCTGTGTTGGGACCCTGCCTCTACGGCTGCACGCCGTCTTGAATGAAGGATCCACAAACATGCCATGCATGACGGTCTGCACTGTGGCATGCGTGCAGGGCATACCTCTTCCCAGGTGAGTCTTTGTAGCGCTTCTTGACGAGTCACATGCAGTGCTGCAAAGAGCTGCTCAACACTGCGCCGCAAACCACACCGGCTTATGTTTCGGACTGTAGCTGACGGCGCTGAACAGCCACCATCAATGTGGGGGCACTCACTTGCTACTCCTGCACATGTGCCGCCAGGCTTTATGGATGATGAGCGTGCGGACCACATCATGAAGATCGCGGACGTACGGCTCGCGCCGTCGGGCCTGGCGCTGCGCCAGGGCGACACCATGGACAGCCAGAGGTGAGCGGTGTGCACTGCAAGGCAGTGCTTGCTACATGGGTGTTGCCATAAGCGACATGTCATCGTCGGACGCATTCCAGGCCCTTACCATCACGCGTGAGAATTCCCATCAGGGCGCCTGGCAGCCTGTGCTGCAGCCCTGAGTCAATCTATGCCCATCAAGCATGGGCATGGCAAGTACTAGCATCCGCTGCTGCTGGTTGTGCGGCTGAACTGGCGCCCAGCACCTTGATGCGTCACATTCTCTAACATCTGTGCACAGGGACGTGCGGACGTCGCAGGGCACATTCGTGTCGCGGCACGACGACCCAGACGGCGTGCTGGCGTGGGTCGAGGAGAAGGTCGCGCAGCTGACCGGCATTCCCTCCGGCCACGGCGAGGCACGGTTTTCAGTTACATTTGGACAGTTCATGAGCGGGGACGCGCATGGCTCCTTGTTGTGGGACTGCGTCCGCGCATGGTGTGGCTATCCGCACCTACCAGTGGTGCTGCCGCCCATTCCTGTCGGGCCGGTGGCAGTGCAACAGCAGTGTAGCAGGATGCTGATTCATCCGGAGGCTGTCAGCAGGCTGCCGTTCTAGACAGCTTGTTCGTTGTTGTTATCCTTGCTGATGTCCATGCAGCCCTTCAATGTGCTGCGCTACGAGAACGGGCAGCACTACGACGCGCACTATGACGTGTTCGACCCTGAGTCGTACGGCCCCCAGTCCAGCCAGCGGGTGTGCTCCCTCCTACCTTCCTCCTCATATACTCTTCCCAACTTGCTGGTGTCCTTTTCCACGGGTCTTCTGCCCTTCACTCCAATAGCTGGGTACAGCGCACTCGTGCCAGCTATATAACTTGCTTTGCAGCTGGTGCATCTGTGCGGAGCTCAACTGCAACCTGCTGCACATGCTGGCACGACTTGTCTGTGCAGTTCTGGAAACAACCCTTGAAATGGCATTTTCTTTGTGTTCAGATGGTCACGCTGCTGTTCTATTTGTCGGACGTGGAGGAGGGCAGCGAAACTGAGGAGAGCTTTGTCCTATGTTGTTATATCCTATGTTGTAAACATTGGCCATTGACAAAGGCCTGTGTCGCGCTTGTGCAGATGGCGTTCTGCTGTTCTACCTGTCGGATGTGGAGGAGGGCAGCGAGACAGTGCCAGGCATGTAAAAATTTGAATCGTACCATGAAGCGTCTAAATCCTGTGTGCAGATGGTCACGCTGCTGTTTTACTTATCGGACGTGGAGGAGGGCGGCGAGACGGTGTTCCCGCTGGAGGGCGTGGACGGCGCAGACAGGATAAAGAGCCCGGACTTCAGCTACAGGTGCCGTCCATCCGAGCTCTGCTAGTGTATTCGCCTGGCTGAGTCAAGTCAGGATGCATGGATGTCACACGGTGCTCGATATTTCCAAACGCGGCAAGGCGCTATTGACCGAGCGCTGCTGGCTGCCCTTCACCCGCCCCGTGCGTGTCAGGCGGCAATCCCGTTTGGCAAGGTCTTTGAGGTCTTTGGATGACGTGTCATGGTGCCGCAGGCGCTGCGACCTCGGGCTGACGGTCAAGCCGCGGAAGGGGGACGCGCTCATGTTCCACAGCCTGCACGTGAACGGGACCTTCGACAAGCACGCGCTACACGGCGGGTGCCCCGTCAAAAAGGGTACCAAGTGGGTGGCGACAAAATGGATACGGGACAAGTGCTTCATGGGCAGCTGCGGATGAGCAAACCGCTGTTGTTCTCTCGCGTCGTGGGAAGTGGCGTGACTTGTAGCCAATGTTTCGAATGCCTGGATGGCGCCAGTCTTGTGACATATTGCTTTTGCTGGACACTGCCACCTACAGCTGTAGAGTGAGCGAAGCGGTGTGGATTGACGATCAGCGTACAGGTAGGCGTCGAGATTTCAGTTGTAAACCTCAACTGTCACGACGACACGGTCTCGATTCGACTATTCTGTTCACAAACATCGCATCGAAAGGGTTAAAGCCTCCAGATTGCTCGCCATGCTCGCCGTCGGCAGGTGCCGCAGCAGCGGCGGCATCAACGCGGTCCGCTAAGCGCAGCGGCATTCGGTAATTCCTGGCGATCACAACACAAACAACGTGTGTATCGAGCAGGCAGCAATCCAACGTCGCCCAAATCTTTCGACAAGGTTCCAGCCTGCACGACGTCAGCTTCGCGCTTAGTAATGTGCATCCAATGTGCCCGTTTGTCTGTCGCACGCACGTAAGACTGCTGAGTACTGAGAAATCGCTAGAAGATTCGTCTAGTTGTTGAAAGCATAGTCAGAGATGAGTGCGGAAGGCGTTGAACTGATTCTCTGCTGACGACCTCGGGGATGCACTTGTACATGTTGCTGCTGCATGATTGCGACCTGCACCTGCAAACCTGCACTTGAACTGCAATGTCATTTTGTACATCTATAATTAGTTGAATCGGTCTTGCACTCGGTCTTGCACTCAGTAAATTTGGTTGATGATCTCGTGCAGGTGCACCCTCGTTCCAGTTGGCTATCGAAAATTCAGAATGGCGGGGTCTGATGCGAAGAAGACCAAATTCACACTCTGTTCCTCAGACACGCCTAACGGATGCGTCAAATACTTCTACACATGAGAAGAGAGTCAGCGGCTGTATATCCTCGCCCTCAATTGGGGCGGTGGCGTCGCGGCATGCGAGCAGCGGAAAAATGCACCACAACTTCTGGATCTCAGTGGACAGGGCAACCGTTCGTCTCTTTCTGAATAACACAGTTGCGAACGGGACTCTCAGAGACCTTCCCCTTCCATGCTGCTCGCAGATACAGGGCGGGCGTCACGCTGGAGGAGCTGGGGATAAAGTATGATGTCCGTGAGATTTCCCTCAGCAAGAATGAGCAAAGGAAGGACTGGTACCTGCGGATAAACCCCATTGGTCGAATTCCCGCCGCTGGTACATCTCTCTCATTATGATGGTTTGGAAAAACCAACCGCCCGCCTGGCTGGCTTGGAAACACGTCATACAAATGTTGACACCACACTCATCTCTCTGAATGTTATTTGCTGCAGTGGACCATGATGCGGGAGGGTGCCATGTGTTCGCAGGGTGGTCTGGGGCCCATATGGGCCCCAGGTGCAGTGCATGCATGCACTGCACCTGGCAGGGGCAGGTACGGCAGCACATGGGCTGCTTAGTCGTTGCATTGTAGATAAGTTGACCAAAACGGCAGCCCACAACTGATACTCTCCCACTCAATGAACCTGACTCACCATTATCTGTTAACATGCAGGCCAACCACTTCACGCGCTAGGCGCCGGAGACGGTGTGACAACATGTCTCACTGAACGAGTCAGCTGTGACATGTAGTTTAGATGCATGTACACTTCAACGTGACATTTTCACTCTCTTCGTGCCGCTGCTGTAGATCGAGTATGGCGTCAACCGCTACCGTAGCGGTTGACGTAGTACGTGAACGAGACAAGCGGCTGCTGAAGGTGCACCCTCACATCAACACGGCCTTGGATGCTGAACCCGGTGACCTGCAGCGGTGCATCAGCTGCGGGCCTAGTTCCGCGCCACAGCTGCGTAACTTTTGTCGCTGTTGTCAAGGGATAGCCACTGAGCCCGTACATTACTGCCCTTGAAATTCTGCAGGTGCTGGGCATGGCACTGGAGGGAAAGCAGTACCTGGTGGCCGACATGTACTCCATCATCGACATCGCCTCCTTCTGCTGGGCCTCCTGGGCGCCGTGCGTCCCTTGGAAAACCCTGAAGTACCCTCACAGTTCGCAGTCTGTTTCAATCGAAAATACAGCAGGAGACTTATGAGCGCTGAAGTTCACCTTCCCGCCGCCTCTGCGACCTTTCTCAATCAGGACGGCAAGTGAAATTTGAAACTCACACTCCCACCACCTCCAGGTGGGCCATCGATGGCTACGAGCACGAGGGCCTCCCATATCTCGTGGCGCTGATGTATTGCATCTAACGCGCGGCCGGCAACAGATGTACAGTATCAATTGTGCCACCGGTTTTGTTGCCGCGGGTGGGCGATTGACGGCTTCGAGTACGAGGGGATGCCCAACCTGATTGGATGGACCGCATCAACGCACGGCCGGCAGTGCAGCGCGGGCTGACGATCCTGGTCAAGGGCAAGGTCCAGGAGGCGCTCGAGGTAGGCTTTGTTCTCAGAAGAGGCGCAACTCTGACTTCTGAAGACCTCCTACATTGCGGCGTAGCGTCAGTGCACCGGAAGGCAGTCAGTTTGAGTACTTTGCTTCTAGATGCTTCGACTGCGCGCAGATGTTTGTGGGGCGGGACACATCATGGTGAGCACAGCCTTGCCTTTTTTCTGCAGGATCCGAAGCTGAAGCAGGAGATGATCGACTAGGCGAATAATTTCATGGGTTCCAACAAGATAGAGTGAGATGGCGTGCGTTGGTATTGTTCGATAAGTGTCAGGTAGGTGGTACGTATTGTAGGAATTATTCATGTGTGCGACATCGCATGTTCTAGTTACCGACTGCATTCCCAAAACATTGAAACTGGAAACAAAATCGACGACTCCGATCCAGGGTCGTGTGATCCAAAGCTCATCACGACAGGTGTGAAGTCTGCGCAATGGATTCCAATGCTGTGGAGGTTCAATGCTATCGTCAAAACGAACGGGTTCGTCGCTAGTCCCACATTATTCGGTGCAGCAGTGCCGCAAGCGGCGGCGGCGTCACGGGCCTTCACGCATCGGGCTGTATCCGCCATCTCTGCCAACCCACGTGGTCGCTGCGGCGCGGCGCAGTGCTCCGGTGCAGTGCATCGATGTAGTGCATCGGTGCAGTGCTCCCGCGTCCGGGCATGCGGTGGGGCTGCGGCCGCCAGAGTGAGATCACTCTGTCTTCTTGGCGTCGGCCTAGTTGGCAACCTCCTCGGCCTCGCCGACGACCAATACACCGGTGCAGTGCACTGGACTCCAGTTGTTCTCTACGGCTGCAGTGGCCGCCGTCGGAGCTCATTCATTCCGTCTTCTTGGCGTCGGCCTTGTTCGCCAGCTCCTCGGCCTCGCCGACCACGACGTCCCGCACCGTCTCGTACGCCGCGCCGACCTGCTCTGCCGCCGCGCTGGCAACGGCCACCACCGTCTCGCCGGCCACCACGGCGCCCTGCGCGGCCTGCACGAAGAAACGAAACTCAATGCCAGATGATTTGTGTAGATTGGAGCCCGGGCTCACTGCTCCGCCGCCGCGCGGGCGACTGCCACAACCGTCTCGCCGGCCACCACTGGGCCCTGTGCAGCCTGCACCGCATCAACAAGAAACAACCTCAACGTCGGAACATAACCAAGAATGAGCCGCCGCGCTGGCGACTGCCACAACTGTCTCGCCGGCCACCACCACGCCCTGCGCAGCCTGCAGTCATACGAAAGCAGGATTCGGACACGGAGCTCGATGCCAGATGAGTAAAGGACATGGAAGCCGCCGCACTGGCGGCCGCCACGACCGTCTCGCCGGCCACCACCGCGCCCAGCGTCCAAACAACAATCGAAGCTCAATGTCAGCTGAGTAGTACAATGAGATCCGAAGCTCTCCGCCGCTGCGCTGGCGACGGCCGCGGCCGTCTTGCCGGCGACCACCGCGCCCCAAGCGGCCTGAAACCCACCAACCCAAACGCAAGTCAACGTCAGATCAAAGTATGGGAGCATTAACATAAAGTGTGGGAGCCGCCGCGCTGGCGACCGTCACGACCGTCTCGCCGGCCACCACCGCGCCCTGTGCAGCCTTCATACAACCAAGAAGCACGAAACTCAGCTCAACTCAGCTCGGCCAGGGCGTTCGTGGGGAGCTGGAGAGCCAGAGCACACCATAAAGCTCTCATTAAGCCTGGTCAACCACGACAGCCTGTGCAAAATAATATATGTAGCCACCTTCAAGACCACCAGCGAGCGGGTGTACTCATCAGCAACATTCTTCACCGCGTCGGCAACGGTGCCGGCGACGGTGCCGGCGACATCGTCATGGTATGCCCAGAACCCTGGCCAGGCAGTTCGCAGCCCAGACAGGTTAGGTGATCTGGGACTCTATCTGTAATAGTTCCCGGATCTGTAATAGATCCTTTGCCCCTGGCCAGGCAGAACAGGTGGTACAAAAACAGAGTGAAAACTCTGACCTTGTGGACCACCGGGGAGCGGGTGTCGTCCTGTGCTGCGTGCTTCACCGCGTCGGCAACATTGCCGGCTGCGGTGTTGGCAGCGTCGACGGCCGCAGCGCCCGCCTTCTTCGTCTCCTCCACTGCAGCGCCCGCCGCAGATCGCACCTGGAGCACCGAAAGCCTTGATTGTCACATATCGTTGTATGATTTCAAAGTATCTTACAGAATGGCTGGTTCAAGAGCCGGCGCCAGCTTTTTTGGCTTTCTTTTCCTAGCTTTCTATTCCTCTGCTCCACCGCGGCACCCTGCGCGAACTGCACCTGCGATACCGAAGACATGGTTGTTACAGATCGTTATATGGTTTCAAGATATCTTACAGGATGTCGGGTTCAAAAGCCGCCGCCAGCTTTCGCATTCTGTCTCCTCCACCGCAACGCCCGCCGCAGACTGCACCTGTGGAAGGCTGCAGACTGCACCTGCGGAAGCCCCTGCTGCTGGACCTCAATGCCTTTGCGGGCCTGGACCACGTCGTGTTCACGCCGTCCGACCCCGGCACAAGTAAGGGTATTGATACAATAGGAAAGCTGGAAAACGTCAAATTCAACAGCAGTTGCCGCCGCGCTGGCCTCCTTGAGTTTCTCCACTGCCGACTACAATTATGGCACGGACACTTCTTGTATTGCAGATAATGTCATGGCGCGCTGGCCGGGATGATTTGGCGGCATCTGTGCAGGTGTCTGGTTTCTTGGCGCCCGCCGCAGACTGCACATGCAGCTCGAAACCTTGCAGCAGTCTTGAGACCCCAGCAGGGCGTGCTGAGCAAGGCGAGAGCAGGCGCCAGCCCAACGCTTCCCCGGCAGCGGAAGAGGTGCAGACGACATCAATCATTGAATGGCCTGCTTCACGTCTGTTGCATGCTCGTCGGCGGCCCGAGTCTGCACGCATGGACACCCTTGGGTCGTTGCGGCCGCCTTGACGGCGCACCCAGCCTTCTTCGCCGCCGCGCCGGCAGGATTTTGAGTGTGTTTTTGACTTCCTAGGCATCATGGCTTTGTATTGTATCACCTTTTGTAATACCTGGGGGGTTGTTGGCGGCCGCCTCGGCGGCGCGGCCGGCCTTCTTCGCCGTGGCGCTGGCAGCGTTTTGAGCAGAGGTGTGAACAAAAATCTTCCCCACTTCTGCCTGATTCACATGGGGGTCACCTGGGGTTTGTTGGCGGGAAACTTGGCAGCGCGGCCGGCCTTCTTCACCGCCGCGCTGCCGGCATCTGAAACATAGGAGAAAGGCAAAACCCTCGGTGCATGGGCACCTGCATTACCCAAGCGCACCTGGGCGTCGCGGCGCCAGCGGCATTTTGAGTGTGTTCATGACTTTCCAAGCATCCTTTGGTTTTGTGATACCTGGGGGTCGTTGGCGGCCGCCTTGGCGGCGCGGCCGGCCTTCTTCGCCGCCGCGCTGGCAGCGCCGGCGGCCTCCTTGCCCTTCTTGCCCGCCTTGGAGATGGCCTCGTCCGCCTGGTCGGCGGTGCCTGACGCGATCTTCTCGTTGGCCGCGTCAACCATGTCACCCGCCTCCAGCAGCTGCGCACATAGATCAAAACTTTCTATTGAGAACGGTGATTTGGAGCGTCAGATGCAATTTTCTCGTTGGCCTCGTCCACCTGGTTCCCTGCCTCCAGCAGCTGTGCGGGAGGCGACGGAGGCCATGTCACAATTAGCTGCACCCAGTCGGCAGCAGCCTGGCTAGGCTCAGCGAAGTGAGGCCAGCCAATGCTTGCACCGACTGCGCTGTGGCCGACAAAGGCCATGTACGCTTTTGCAAGATGTCAGCAGCTGCTGCGCCGAACAGGGACGCACCGCAGCGCCGGCGCCCACGGCGACGGCAGCGCCCGCGCCCGCCGCGAGGGCGGTGCCCGCTGCAGCGCCCAGAGCCATGGTGCCCACGCCCACAGCCGCGCCAGTTGCCGCCGCCACCTGGTGTGAAAGCAATGACGGATTTGAACCATCTGCTGCGCAGACAATCTTCCGCTGCGCACGCAGGTGCCTTCCCCAAACATGGTAGGCAAAGGAGGGACCGGCTCCGCACCTCCGCCTTCTCCACGGCGACCTCCTGCGGCTTAGCCTTCCCCTTGCCGGCCTTCTTCATCGCTTTGGGAGCTCCGACGCCCACTGCTGCTGCGGCGCCCGCACCCGCTGCCAGCGCCGTGCCTAGCCCTGTGCCGGCGCCTGCCGCCACTGCAGCGGTTGCTGCGCCAGACCCTGCCGCCACCTGCGCATGCGGGGGCCGCAGAGACGTCGCAATTTGCTGACAAGCTGCCTTGGGATGTCCACATCTGAATGCACAAAGAGGCAGCGATCTCACCCTCTGCGTGGGATATTGCTGCTTAAATCATGTAGCAGCCATACGGAAGCCTGATCAGCAGCATTTTGGGCACCTGATCGGCCCCAGAAGCTTTCAGCAGCACTCTGATCTAGACGCGGGTGTGTAACAACGGAGACGGTACTTTGCAGCGCGCGGACGCTTGCTGAGGTGCTGACTTGCCTTTGCCTTCTTCGAGACGGTGCCCTCGGACATGCCGGTCACCTCCGCTGCAGCCCGCTTGCCTAGCTTTCCAACTTCTTCAAGGCCACCAACGAGACGCTCACCCGCTGTCCTGCGTGTCGCCACCATCTCGAAAGCGAGACGTTTGCTGCCTGCTGGAGTCGTCTAAGTTGTACGAGAGCGCTGTTGTGCAAGATGCGCTTCCAGAGCTTGCAACCGACAGGACATGCTGGGCGAAGTCATGAGGCAGCTGAATCTTCTTTATGCTGAGCTCAGCGTACTGCTTGTACGGGCAATATCCAGCTGCACCATCTAGGCCCAAATCACGGTCCTGATTCAGATGAGAGGCTGGAAACCACAGGAACAGACACTGATGATGTGTAATCGTACAACACAGAATGCTCGACAAAAGGAATCGTCACAACAAGGTAGCAACTGATATGCGCGGGTTGCCAGCAGTTGGGTACTCGTCACTGAGGCAGGTATTCGGTGACTTGACAAAGAAATGCTTCACTTCTTCGTCTTTATCGGAAGTTGCTTCCTAGGCGCCCTCGCCTTCTTCTTAGGCTTCTCCTCCTCTTCCTCCTCGGCATCGTCTGCCGCCTTCGCCGCGTCTGCCGTATCATCCGCCGCGGCCGCCTTGGCCGTCCTCATCGTTCTCGCCCTCGGCTTCTTCTTCGGCTTCTCCTCCTCTTTCTCCTCTTCCTTCTCCGCGTCATGATCTGCGCCAGGCGCCTCTTCCGCCGCCGCCTCCGCCTCGGCCTCCGCTGCCTCCTCCTCCTTGCCGGAGCTCTTGAGTATTGTTTCCATGGCCTTGGCCACGCTGTCGCCTGCAAACAAGGGCACACATCTGAAGCGCAGATGAGCAGCGCTGCCCTTTCAACTTCTGCTCTCTGCCAGACCCACAGCGGCGCGAGCCCGCTGGCAGCAGCGCATCCCTGCGTGGGCTTGGCAAAGAAGGCAGGCAGAATGGGATACCCCACGTCATCCTGAATCCCAGTGCATTTCCCAACAGGTGGCTCGACCAGAATAGATTGCTCCCAGGCCGCCTGCGCACCTGGGCTGACGCCGATCTGCACGTCCTCGACTGCGCCGCCCTTGCCGATCACAATGTGGCTGCGCGCGATGCTCTTCTCGCCCTTTGTGACGCCCAGCTGCTTCAGCACCTGCAGTTCACAGTTGTTTCAGGATTTGAAATGCGAGCGATGGCAAAGATCCACTGGCACTCCCCTCTGCAGATCCACATGCATACTCACCCGAATGCACCTTCCACAAAGACCTCAGCAACATACACATATGTTGTGTCAGGGTCTCACAATCCAAGGACCTTAGCATTAGACGCCTTCTGCGGTGTCAGGGCAGCCTCACCTGGTAGCTGGGGTCCGACAGCAGCGTGTAGGTGAGAGAGTATTTCGCCTTCCAGTTCGCCTGGGACTTTGGCTTGTCAGCGCTACAACAGCATCAACGAGCACATCAGCCAGATGCCAGTGACACCCACAGGCACATGTGTGTGTGCAGCGGACAAGCACGTCAGAAAATAGTGCTGCATGGTGTTGAGCAAATTGAACATCAAATGCAAAATCACCTCATGCCAAAGACCTTGTAGCCGGCCTTCTCCAGCTTGGCGGCGTTCTCATTGAAGCCCAGAGCTGCATTGTCGAGTCGCAAACATCAGGACCATCACAGCGAATGGCATTTGTCCATCCGGCACGCGCTGGCAGCCAGCTTGCCAATATCAGAGTTCACCCACCTTGCTTCGTGCAGCCGCCGGTGTTGGCTTTCGGGTAGAAGAAGATCACAGCGCCGTGGTCATTTGTGATGTCCTGTGCGCATGATCCTGACATCACAAACATGATGGACTTGCTTGTGGCTCTACATCATGTGCTGATAACGGTGTGTGCGCGAGCATGGGCCACCAGCCAGACGTGAGCGATCGATCAACGCTCATCGCACAGATCTGCACAGATGCATCTGTGTGCCTGGTGTAAATGCGCGCGCCGGTGACATGCACAGATGCACCAGGAATCGATTGAATACCTACCTTCGAAGCCTGCAGGACCTTCTTGTCGTCTGTTGACGTGTCTGACTCGACGCTGAAATCCGGCAGGTGGTCCCCGACGGCCAGCGCCCCCTTCTTGGCCGCTGGCTCGGCTGCCGCCTTTTCCTTCTTGGCGGCCGGCTTGGCAGTGGGCTTGGCGGCCTTCTTTGCAGGCGACGCCGCCGCAGGCGCCTGAGCAGGGACGGGCCTCGTCAGCGCACCACACACAGGGCCCTGTAGCGGTAGGCAGTGTAGCTGCAACCGGGAAATCAGACAGCCATTGACCTCGATGCTCTTCTTCTTCTCGACGCCGCCCTCCGCCTGTGTTGCGGCTGCCGCAGCTTTGCGTGCTGATGTCCTGGGAGGCATGGCGCTGTCTTGACGCTTCACGATGCAAAAGAGGCGGAGGATACGGCTCAGATTACCCTGAACTGCCCGTTCTTGCAAGATGCTCTCAAGACTGCGCTGGCGCGCCGTGGAAGCGCAGTTGAAACTGACAGTATACCCAATTGCATGCGTACACGCTGAAGCAAATGCAGTTCTGAGCCCCGTTTCGAAAACAGTCGCTGTGTCGGAGTGTTGCCACCAACTTCGCTGACCCTTGTCCCTCTTCACGCCAGCGATGTGCAGCATTTCGGCAGTCTCCAGCAATCAGCGGCGATGCGGCTGTGTTTGACTAGCCCCGCCGGTCGCCTACGCAGGCTTGCGCTTACCAGGAGAATTTCATCTCGTTGCAATTCGACACAGGTGCGCGGGACTCAGCAGTCTCGAATGATGCCATGCATGGTCTCATGTTCTTGATTGACACGCGTTTGATTTCCACAGGTGATCCGCGCGTCTGCACCGGGTTCCCGGGTTGTGGGCATAGACCTGGGCACAACCAACTCGGCGATAGCGGTGCGGCGTTGCATGCAGCAGCATGAACATAGGCACGTGACTGCAGCTGCATCTCTGCGCGTGCTGGGGGCATCTCAGCCTGGGGGCATCTCATGCCGGTGCACGATGAAGTACGCCCGCTGGAGTATTACCACCAGCCGCCGGCTCTCATGATGCACTGCATTGATGAAGATTCTACACAATCAAGCAAAATACTTGCAGGTGGTTGAGGACGGTGTGCCCCGCATCATTCCCGCCGCTGACGGGCGGACAACGCCGTCAGTTGTGTCGTACGGCCTGGATGGGCAGGTGCTGATCGGTCGCGCCGCCAAGAGGTGAGCCTGTTCCGCCACCCGCGGCCGCAGCCTGTGGGGCGCCTGCACGGCGGCAGCACCCGACACGACGCCTGCCATGCCAGTTGCTTGGCCATTGCCGATTCGGATACGTTCATAGGCCAAACATGCACATGCGACATGCAGGGTCGCCCCTAGAGAGCCTCACAACACCTTTTACTCCACCAAGCGGCTGATTGGGCGGCGGCTCGCTGACGCACGGCGGGACGCTCCAAAGGTACGTTGCAGATTGTTGAGGGTGATGCTGCTGGTGCGTGCGCACCACTGGGGATCGTCGTGTTGGCTATCTGCTCTGCGCATCCATATCTGCATGGTGCCAATCTGATCAGACGGAATTGTGCTCTTGATTGCAGCTAGCGTACAGCGTGGAAAGCAATGCAGAGGGGCTCACGCTGCTGCAGAGCAGCAACGCACCAGCAGGTCCGTATTGGTCGATAGCCTTTGCGAAGAACCCTCATATCACACATCTGGCAGGCAGACTAATCCCTGCTACCTATCGCCAATGAAACATCATACTGTTCGACGCTGATCACAGCAAACATTGCCGTGCAGGCAGCCTGCGGCCAGAGGATGTCGCTGCGCAGCTGCTGCGCCACCTGTTGGCTGCAGCGGAGGCCGACATTGGCGCCAGCGTCACCCGCGCCGTGATCTCGGTGAGTAACTGTTGAAAACCCTGCCGCTTGGTAGCTGACGTTTCAGCAGCCTCTGGCCATGGCGCCAGCGTCACTCGCACCGTCATCTCGGTGGTAGCACCTTCTTAGACCTACCCAGCTCACCCTCTGGGGTACAACATCGGCGCCTGCAACACCCATGGTGACCCCTGCACACAACTGTTTGTGCAGGAGTTCATGCCGGCACACATGTGTAGTCTTTGCAGCAGGGCTTGACGAACAGCGTCTCTTGGCGTAGGTGCCCGCATACTTTAATCCAGCACAGCGGGAGGCGACAATAACGGCAGGAAAACTGGCGGGGCTGACCAAAGTGCGCCTCATCAGGTTCGTGAGCCAAGCTGTGATCTCCCACTGCAAGCACTGGACGGCTCTTGATGCCCTTTGCCGCTGCTTTTGGAACGCGGCTACAAGGTGCTTCCTGTCCAGTCGCAGCGCCAAGACCCCGGCAACACGCAGCGCCGGCTCTGGCCATCGCACCTTGCAGCACAGAATGTCGACTTTGGTGCTGCCATAGTGCTGTGCAACGTCCGCTCTGTGCTGTTCTGGACAGAGAGCAGGTTGCGGCGGCCTTGGCATATGGGCTGGGCCTCACACAGGAGGCCACGGTGCTGGTGTCAGACCCCGCAAACCCTGACATGGCATTTTCTGACTTGATGCCTTTGACGTCATCTGCAGGGAGCCGGTCGCGGCAGCGCTGGCGTATGGGCTGGATCTGACTCAAGAGGCCACTGTGCTAGTGGCGGACCTGGGGGGCGGCACCTTTGACGTGGCGCTGCTGGAGGTGGGTGGCGGCACCCTCGAAGTGCTTTCCACCGGCGGCGACGCGCGACTAGGTAACCCCGTTACCTCCCCATACACCACGCCTCGGCATCGCAAAGGGCTTGTGTACCGCCAGAGCGGATGTCAACCGCTAGCTGGAGTGTTCACTGGATGGCTGGAGATCTCTGGTGTCACACAGTCTGGACGCCCTGTTTGATGCCCTTAGATGCAGCCACACAGACTGAATGAGCTGTCTGGCTTGATTGCGTACAGGTGGTGACGACTGGGATGCCGCCATCGCCAGGTTCATCATCGACAAGCACCTGCAGCCAGCGGTGAGAACGAATCAGGGTGTCCGTGCATTGCGGCTTTGGTGTGTCCAAGAGGATCAACTTTTGACATGAACATACAAATGGGGCTTCTACATGACGTCACGCTGAAAGTCCGCATCCTTGGCGTGCAGGGCATCGGCATCCGCTCCCCGCAGATGCGGGCTCGCCTCAGAGCCGTTGCCGAGTCGGCAAAGGTGCAGCCCGGTTGCCGCCTCCTGACATGTGACCTTTCATGGCATGATGCGGCGAGGAAGCCAACGCCGCACTTGTTCCATTCGTGGGCAAGTTCGTCCAACACAACCTGTCAGAGCAGAGACGGCAGCTGAGACGGCAAATGCTCGACTCTGTCTGCAAGTTCGTCATGTACCTTTCAGTTTATATACTTCGTCTCAATGGCTATTAAATTGCACTTCGTGTCTGTCGTCGTAGATCGCGCTGTCAGATGCGCAGCAGGTGCTGCTACGGCTGCCCGTCGCCAAGCCGCCGCTGGAGGTTCTGTTCACGCAGAGCCAACTGGACGCACTGGCTGCGCCGCTGTACAAGCGGGCACTGGTGCCGCTCGAGGACGCGTGCCGCCAGGTGAATCTTCCTGACATAGAAGTTTGCAGCAGGTTGGACCATATGATCATCACTCAGAGTCAACGCAGCCCCACGGCTGCGTTGCCATCGCTTCAGGGTTTTAAGTTACCACACGGACACGCCGGTGGCGCCGCTGTACAAGCGGGCGCTGGTGCCGCTCGAGGACGCCTGTTGCCAGGTGCATCACAACCCTGAGCTTGTTCAAATTCAGGGTTTAGCTCACAGATCCTACGCCAGGCCGCGTGCAAGCAGGCGCTGGTGCCGCTCGAAGACCCCTGCCGCCAGGTAGAGATGCCCACCCTAATACAGTAGTTGGCCAGAAGCATAGTGTCGGAGCAGCAGACCCAATGAAAGGCCGCTGTGCAAGCGGGCGCTGGTGCTACTCGAGGACGTCGGCCGCCAGATGCTTTTTTTGATCCAACATCTCAAAAGTCCTGGGTTCAAGGCGCAGCTGACTGCTCTCGCGGTGTTGCTGTACATCGGACGCCGGTGCCGCTCGAGATCGACCGCCGCCAGGTGGATAAAACCCTGAGCAGGTTTAGGGTTCAGGGCGCAGCTCCCAGATCCGATGTATGTGTCACGGCGCCGCTGGAGAGGCGGCGCCGCCGCTGGGGGAGTAAGCTCGCAAGCACGGTGCCGGCGGCTCCGCATCACTCAACCAAATGCTCAAACCTAAAAGTTAATTTGCAACATTGCAGGCGGGTTCAACAACATTGCAGGCGGGCTCACAGATTTCTCCGTTCAGAACGCAGTTCGAAGTGCGCCTTCAGTCAATCTGTTCATTCCTACAGGCCGGGGTGGACCTGCAGGCGGCGCTGGCGCAAGCGGAAGGCGGTCGGGCGCGCGGCGCCGGCGCCCCCGACGGCAAGCGGCCGACGCGTCGCAAGCGCGTCAAGACGCCTCTGGACGTGCAGGTGTGTACAACAATGAGGCTGTAGATAAAAAAAATCCCAGAAACTGACAGAGAGCGAGCCTGTCGTTCCTTGTTTGTATCATCTGTATTGGACTTGCTCTGCTGTTGTTGTGCAGACATGTGCTGTGCTTTGCCGACTGCAAGCCTTCATCTGGCAGCTACTCGTGCACATGCCGAGCTTGCTCACGCACGCGTTTGAGGCAGGGCTTGCAATGCCGACCAGACAAGGCTGCATGTGCAGATCCGGCCCAAGCGGCGGCCGCCCATTCTGGAGGTGCCCCCGGTGGGCGGACCAATGCGCACAAACCGATTTTGGCTGTGGACAAACAAATGTCAACTAAGGAGTTGGTGCCTGCAGATCCGGCCGAAGAGGCGGCCGCCCATTTCGGAGGTGCTGCTGGTGGGCGGCGCGACGCGCATGCCGAGCTTCAGCCGCTTCATCACCAACGCGACGGGGCTGCGGCCGCGCCCGGCTGCCGTCGACCCCGATGAGGTATGACATGACACACGAAACACTGGAAACTCAGGAACTCACTGGACACAAGAAGGTGGCTGCACGCTTGGCGAATCCAAAGAGTGATTCGCCTGCCTTTTCAAAAGGCTCAGAATTGCTGCTGTGATTGTGGTTGTCCTTCGTCAAGCCAGTGATGATCACACCCATGCTAATTCCGAGGGTTATACCCACTGCGGATGACAATTTTCTCAACCAAGATCTGTTCTGAGGCTTGACCGTGTGCTGTATTCGATGCAATTCAGGGACTGTGCATTGCTCTTGCACCCTGCTCGACTGCTCCGGTACCCCAAAATATGACAAGACAACGGGCGACCAACTTGGTGCAACAGTGTCTGCTGTGTTTGGAAAATGAGCAGGTGGGCGGCTGCCAAGCAAGACCGGATGAATCAGAGTTGGACTGGGTCCTCTTGATGTCCAAAGCGGATTGCAATGTCTCGATGCAGGCGGTGGCGGTGGGCGCCGCGATACAGGCGGCCATGCTGGAGGGACAGCTGGACGACTTTATGGTCATGGACGTGTGGCAGGTAACATATTTCTTGCATCTCTGTATTTCCTCTTGGCTGCAGACCATGCCTTCGTCCCTGTGGGAACGATTGAATTGGGAAGTCCAACCAGTTAGTCCTGCAGCACCTTGCAGCGCCAGCCTTGCTGGACCGCTCCTCGTGGTGCTGTCTGGGCGGCGGCTGTCCTTTCTGGACACGCATGTTGGAAACTGAGACTGAAACATACATGTGTGTGGCAGGCGGCGCTCATGCGGGCGTTCGCCGGCGATGCCCAGGCGGCCGCCGCCACAGCTGCTTCACAACAGCAGCCACAGGCCGGAGAGCCAACCGGGGCGCGGGCCGGGGGAGAATTGTCAGAAGCTTCGATCTTCGAAGGAGAAGATATGGCGGCAGAGCATGCGCGGCTGACGGCGGAGCTGGGGGTCGATGTCGATGATGTAGAGCTCGCGGCCGAGCTGGAGGCGCTGGAGGAGTTGACAGAGGAGGAACTGGAGGCGCTGCTGGCCGCGGAGGGGGAAGATTGATCAGCAACAGGATTGCAAAGCGCCGTCTGAGACAGATGGAGGCTCTGGAGGAGCTGACACAGGAGGAACTCGAGGCGCTGCTGGCTGCAGAAGGGGTTGAAGAATAAACATAGAAGCAAAAGAACAGACATCAGTTACCATGCGGAATGATGTCTGACAGAGATCGAGGCTCTGGAGGAGTTGACAGAGGAGGAACTGGAGGCGCTGCCGGCTGCGGAGGGCGATGCATAAGCTCTCGGATGTCCGTTCAGCAACGTGCATGCCGCTAGAGGTGTTAACAGCGTGACATGGCCTTCGCGACATGCCGGTCTCATGTTCGCTGGGATCAGCGAATGCTCATGTTGACGCAGCTGCAAAGCATTCCTAGCGATCAAGGCGAATGCCGCCGCCTTTTGGCTACTCCGAGTAGATAATGACGAATCGACGAATCACATGCCTAACTTGCGTCTAGCTGGGCGCCATGGCATCGAACTCACGGCAGCGAGCTCGCAAACCAGCAGGACGGTCAAGCCTGCTTCAAACTGATGTTGTTGAAGTGTGCCTCGGGTGATGGCTTCCTCGTCACTCCTTCTGTGTGGACACCATCATCTTGGACGCGCCGTCGATCATCTTCTTCATGAGCTCCGGGTCCTGCGGAGGCATCAATACGTGAGCAGCACTACCGTTCAATGTGAGTCTGCAGCTTGTGTGCATGTGACAACGACCAGCCTGTTCAGAACGACCTCATGCCGCGATTTCACTGTTTCTGAAGCCCAACCTTGAGCGCATCCTGCTCTTCTCCGGCATCGCCAGCCCGTGCTGCACCCGCGGTCATCCTTCATCATATAGCTTCCAGCAATCAGAACTTCCCCGGAAATTGGGCTTCAAAGCTCACCTTGAGCGCGTCCTGGATCCTGCTCTTCTCGGGGACCGCCAACCCGCGCTGCACCGGAGGCCGCGTGTTGATGCGCTCCACCCAGGCCTCCAGATTGGGCAGACCCTCGTAGGTGAAGCCGTCGATGGACCACCTGATGGCAAAGGAAACGAATACGTTACTGAAAATTGTGGTTGTTTGTGACCCTTGGCATTGGTTTGTTGACGCGGTCGACCCACGCCTCCACTTTCGGCAGCCCCTTGTAGGTGAAGCTGTTGATGGACCACCTGATAGAAAGGAAGATTGCATTGATAGTCTTCGACCCCCCTTGGCAGCCGCATGTGACGGGCTCCACATCAGGCAGCCCCTCGCAGGTGATCCGTCGATGACCACCTACGGCGACAGGGATATAACAAAGTTGGTTTGGCAAAGCTTGAGGTTCGCGTGTTGATGCGCTCCCGCTCGGCCACCCCTTGCACATGCAGACGCCGATGGACCACCTGTAAGAGGGGCATGTTTTTGGCTTGTTTGGAATTTCGCATACCCCACGGCGGAAAGCCGGGCCGGCGACATCTGCGGCACCGGGAGCGGCGGAAGTCTGCTGCCGGCGTACAGCATATGGAACATAACACGAAATAAAGGAGAGGCGAAAGAGACGCACGGTGCGCAAATGACCCAGCAGAAGGAGGCGATGTCGGCGATCGAGAAGGTGTCGCCCACCAGGAAGCGCTTTCCCTCCAGGGCCGTGTCCAGCACCTGTGGAAAGAAATCCCGGAGATGAGGCTCAAAACCTGAATCTAGAGGGAGCTTCCCTCCAGAGCCATGTCCAGCACCTGCAGAATTGAACATCGAGAAACAAAACCTGAAACCTTATTCTGATGGAGTTAGCGCGGCCCACCAGGAAACGCTTCCCTTCCAGGGCCGAGTGCAGCACCCACAAGCAAAAGCTAGGCAGTGAAACCCGGATCCTCATTGACAAGCACTATTCTTTTGTGAGCCCTGGAACGTCACACGAGCAAGTGATGCGCAGATGGCAGAGAAGATGGGTGGTCGCGGGACTGAAACAGTCACCTTCAGCAGCCGCTTGGTCTCGTTGGTGTAGCGATTGATCCCGTACTCCACCTGCAGCCGCCCAGCACTGTGAGTAATCTCAACTATTTCAGCTGCAGTTCCAGACTACTTTGTGACAAGCTTGGGTCAATGGCACCCGCGGCACTCGGCATGCTGCCTGCGCAGCAAGCCGGTAGCGAGCGCTGTGGGAAATGCAAAAGGATGGGCCCTTCGGCAGCTGGCTTCAAGACACTTGCATCGCGAAGCATTGCAGAGCCACGGCCGAGGGAGGACGAAGCTCACACCCGCTCTGGCGCGTAGCGCGTGAAGTGGTTGGCCTTGACAGCAGGAGACAGCCGGTGATTTACCAACATTGAGTAGATGGTACTCGGCCCATGTTCAGCAACATGCCGTAGTTTCGTCAAACAAACAGACATCAAGGCTGCCACACCTGCCCTTGCATTGGACCCAGCCCTCCCTGCAAGCACACGGAGCGCTCTCGAGAGACATTGGCAAGAAATTGGTAGGCATGCTGCGCACTCTGTAAACACGCTCTGGCGTCAAATCACTTGAAAACGCACCATTTGCCACATCAGCCAGGATGTCACTTGCGCCCTGTCCTTCCGATCCTGCATTACCAATCATTACGATTTCGGTTTGTTTGTGTACAGCAGCAGGCCAGCAGCAGCAGGCCAGCAGACCTTGCAGCGGCGTGCAGGACATGGTTGGACGTGGGAGGGGCACACCGTCGGCAGAAGCTTGTGCTCCTTGTCGAAGTACTCGCACAGATACAGCATGATCGCGCCGCTCTCAAAGACTGGCACGTCCCCCGCATCATGGTCGATCACTGCAAGAGACCGCACAAGGTGGGTGCGTCACCAACTCCGGGCGGCGCCAGCACTGCCTTAGGTGATGTTTGACGCTGGCAAAAGAGGGCTCACGAGCGAAGAGGGCTCACGGGCGGGAATTCTAGCATTGGGGTTTATGCGCGTGAACCATTCCTCCTTCTGCTGGGCCTCGCTCAGCGAGATCGCGCGCACTTCATACGGCAGCCCGAGCTCCTCCAGCGTCACGCTCGCCTTGTATCTGCAGGGATATATATGCTAGGCTTTGTCAAATTGATCCAGCTTGTTCCCCAGTGAGTTGAATGCCTGCATCTGGGAACGTCACCCTCGTGCTTGCAAGCGGACACAGTGGACACGCCGCGGCAACGGCATGCTGAGATCCCCACGGCCCAGGGGACAATTTGAAGCCGGGGCCGCTCAAAACCAGCAAATGTTTCCAGCTAGCATGCAAGTAAACTCCTCTTCCTCACCCATTGGGCGTGGCAGCGGTGTAAAGTGTCAGCCCCGTCTTCTCCGCGTCCATGATGAAGAGCAGACACTCTGAAGAAGTATACCTGCAGCGAGCGATCCACTGGTGGATCCCTTCATCTCGAATATCCCCTTTCAAGTGATGCGGCATGATGTCGGCACGGTCTGTGATCATGCACCCCAGATGTGCACGATGCAGTGCACCCCAGATGTTCACGCGGATGTTCCGACATGCTTGCAGTCTGGACCTGCGGCACACGCCTGTAGAGGCACCTGCAGATGGCACTGGCTGAATGAAGAAAACGCAGAGACTTGGCAGCGCCGGCGGTCGAAATCCAAGATGTGAGCAGCTTCTGACGTGCTCCCGCTGGTGACTGCGATGACTAAGCCAGCCGATGCTTACGAAGTTCTGCTACAAATTTAGCCTCAGGATATTCGTCCGCAAAATAGAAGCATGCTCGCAGCTCGCTTGATTGGCACAGCACCCATACGCACCAAACAGTACACAGGTGACATGACCATCGATCATCAAGTCAATTGCTCAAGGCAGTCGTGCTGACGTCCTGTGTTGTGTTTCTGCATTTTCGTCCTGCAGAAAGCGCAGTTGTGAGTTGCAACGTACAATCTCATGACATTTCCGCTCCAACGCAGGTTGTTTCCGGCGATCCATCCCTGCACACCGTGTGCAGCACCTCAGGCAGGCATCAACAACCCGCACCATGGCGAGCCACGAGCCCCAGCTCACGCTGTATACCGCAGGTGAAGATTACTGATTGCTCACCTGGCATCGGTGAAGTTGCATTCGGACTGTCTCAAAAGGATATATTGTTGATGCATGTCCCTGCGATTTTACGTAGGCACGCCAAATGGTTGGAAGCCGAGCGTCCTGCTGGAGGAACTGGGACTGCCGTACAAGACCGTCAAGCTCGACATAATGAAGAATGAGACCAAAGGTGCGCCTTCCCTGACGCTCCGATTTCGACTCACTGCCCAGATCGGAAGCGGTACTGACGCGTGTATGCGCTGACACCATCTTTGTCCGACTTGCAGAGCCCTGGTTCGTCAAAATCAACCCGAATGGCAGGTGATCAAGATGATAAGCACATTGCATTCCAGGCTCAGCGAAGCGTGAGCACTGGACTGGGGTCATAATGTGTGCCCAGCAAAGGTTGGCATATTTGATGTCATGCAGGATCCCCGCATTGACGGATCACGCCGAGGGCGATTTCCAGGTCTTCGAGTCGGGTGCGCTCCACATCACTGGTATTTTACGTGCACCTTTTGAGAAGGCCCCAGCACCCTGTCCTTCCTTCCGCTTCCACATCAGCGTCCATGTACTGATGCCCAATCCAACGTGAAATCAGGTAGTATCCTGATCTACCTCTGTGAAAAGTACGACAAGGAGGGCAAATTTTGGCCGAAGGTGCGCACTGTTCATGACGGCATGCCGTAAACTTCAAAATGCTCCTGCGGCCTGGTCCGCCTGCATGTCGCCCCTCTGCCTGAGCACACCTGCCATGGTGCCAAGTTTACTTGGCTGAAAATTCCATGATGGTTACAGGACCTCAAAGAACGGAGCACGGTTTTGTCGTGGCTGATGTTTCAGATGGGCGGCGTCGGGCCCATGCAGGTGCCAAGCCACGCTCATTTGCAAGCTGATTACCTGAACCTGCCGACGCCACGTTTCTCAGCAGATTTGCGTGCACCCATCTGCCTATGGCTGAACTCACAGGCGCAGCCTTGCCATCTAGAGATGGTACACCGCACGACTTGTGGTCTCAACCTGTGCTGTGCCAGGGCCAAGCCAACCACTTCATTAAGTTTGCGCCGGAGGAGGGTCGCACCGAGTACGCGCAGAAGCGGTACCTCAACGAGACCAAGCGCTTGTACTCAGGTGCCCTCAAACAAGTTGGATGTTCAATGCTCACAAGTGGCATCGGGGACCATGCATACCTAGCAGAATTCAATGTGTGCGTGCGCAACTGGCAGCGGACTGGCGTCCGTGGTGGCGCTGCTCTTCAGGCTTGGCAATCTGTCTTGTCGCAGCCTGTGTTTTCCTGCGCTGACGTGAGTCCGCCAATACGTGCTTCTTGCAGTGCTCGAGGATCGGCTGAAGGACAACGAATGGCTGGCGGCAGGTGCGCTCCCCCTAACCCTGCAAGCCCTCACTGTGATGGTCGCATTGCTCTGGCGCAGCCAGACACACCCAGGCTTAATTGTAGGGTCCTTCCAGCACCCTTCGATCTCAGCGGTAACGCATGTGGACACGAGGCGTCAGCAGGCGCCAACACCTGACTGGTGGCACAAATGACTGGTGGTCGTGTGCTGCTCTGCAGGGCGGTTCACGATTGCCGACATGGCCACAGTCACCTGGGTCGTCGCCTCAAAGATCATCGGTGCGCATGTGGCCCTACATCGAGCGCCAGGCCACCCAATGCTGACGGTGCCTGCCACGCCTCAGGCGAATTCCTCACGGGTGCCGCGCTGCGTGCCAGCAGGGGTTGCGCAGCTGAAAGCGCTGTTTCGCCATGATGCTTGTTGGACCAGCGGTCCTACTTCCATAAGTATTTCCAAATGCAGATCTGGATCTGAACGAGTTCCCGGCCGTCAAGGCGTGGATGGAGAAGATCGTGGCGCGCCCCGCCAGCCGCAAGGGCCTCGATGTGCCCTCCAAGAACTCCTTCCTGGACTGATATATTGATGTACAACAGTTCATTGGTGTACAACAGCACGTACACAGTTGATAAGCGGACTGGGCTTTCGTCTGAATGGGCTTTGCCCTCGCAAGTACATTCATGCCAATGACGGCGCGGGCTGACTGGCCCAATTATATCAACATCAGCTATCTCGTCTTTCAATTTTCAAGCCTGATACGGCAGCACTGATTGATCATTTCATCCCTTAAACACTCACTGAAACATCTCTGAAGCAGACCGAGCAACCGTAGATGAGCAGAACACCATATGGACCTAGAGAAGGCGTCTTTGAGCAGTGGTCGCGGGTAGCAGCTTCGAGCACCCTTACACAATCTCACGTCAGTCCACCGCCATGCCATCGGGTTGAGAAGCACGGCCAATCTGCGATGGCACGAAAGACATGTCAGCATGACCTTGACTGGATCAACTCGTCCATGGCCGCAAGAGGTGTGTGCAGCTGCGCAGCAAACAGGAGCTCGTGAACCAACGCATCTCTTGCCTAAGAACTCTTGTTGGGCGTCCTCGTCCACTCTGGCGGCGTTCAGGTGCCCCCAGGAGCTGGCCAGCTGCCAGCGCGGCCCTCGCAATCAGCAGCTCGAGTGCGGCTTCACATTCAAAGGCACCTGCTGAGCGCAGCGCTGAGCGTCACACTTACAGCCGGAAGTCCCTCTCTATCCCTGAACCCTAAACCAAACCCTCTCTAACCCCAAAAAGCGTCATTCTCTAGATCGCACCTGCTGAGCTTCCGCGTCCACTTTTGCGGCGTTGAGGTGCCCCCGGGAGCTGGCCAGCTGCGAGCGCAGCGCGTCGTACAGCCGCCGGTCTTTCGCCGACACCGAGGGCGGCACGCGCTGCAGCGCCGCGCGGAAGTGCGCCATCGTCACTCGCGGCGTCGCCGCCGGCTCCGCTGCCGTGTTCGCCTCCTGCTCAAATCCGGACAGTTTACAGATTGAGAAGACATTAGTGCATGTATGACGATCGCGTTTCGCACAGCGTCAACAGCAGCGCCATCTGGAAGTGCGCCATCATGACGGGTGGTGTTGCCGCCGACTCCGCCGCCGCGTTCGCCTCCTGCAAGCCGATGGAGGACTGTCACAACGGCCCGCCCTCCGAGAAACCCTTAGAATGGCAGCAGCGCGGCGCGGAAGTGTGCCGTCGTGACCCGCAGCGTCGTTGCCGACTCCGCCACAACATTCGCCTCCTGCGCACCCGTAGAAGACACTGACCAAGCAATTGCCCCTTCGGCAACCCTGGCGCACGGAAGTGCGCCGTCGTGACACGCAGCGTCGCCGCCGGCTCCGCCACCACATTCGCCTCCTGTAAGGAGATAGAGGACATCATCTCAACGATTTGCCCTTGAGCAACCAGCCGCGCAGAAGTGTGCCTTTGTGACGTGCGCCGTTGCCGCCGGCTCTGCCACTGCGTCTGCCTCCTGCCCAAGGCGGCGTGAACTGAACCGTGCACTAACCTGATGCGTGAAGCAAACAGAACATGGCTGCAGGTCGACCTGACAGTGCGGCGATGTCGGCGTGTCTAATCGCAAGGGTCCTAGCGTCGCCAGGCCTGGTGGCTGGCAACATCCGCGCGCCTGATCACAGCTGCCGATGCGGACACCGCAGTACCGGCTACGCGGTGAACCAACGCAGTTGCGCACCTTCAGGAACAGCATGCAGGCCTCGCGCATGAGCAGCCAGGTCCGCGCCGCTGTAGTTTGTCCGTTTCGCCGTCCGCACAAATTCGAATTTCGATGACAGCTTGTGTTTCAATGCGTTTCTGCACCTTCAGAGACAGCACGCAGGCCTTGCGCACAAGCGCGGACCTGGCGGGGCTTGGGCAGTTTTGGCGGCCTAATAGCAAATACGAAGGTTTATAATTGAGTACAGTTTTCCTCACCTTGAGCGACAGCACGCAGGCCTCGCGCACGAGCGCCGCCAAATCCGCGCCGCTGTAGTTTGTTGCCGCGCCGTCGGTGCCGATGGCATGCAGATCAACGTCTGGTGCGAGCGGCGTGCCGCGGGTGAGCGCTGTCAGAATCGCGGCGCGCCCCTCCGGCGGCGGCAGCGGCACGTACAGCACCTATGGGAAGAAACGAGATGTCAATATTTAATATTGAGGATGCAGTGTCCCGGCGCAAGCGGCGTGCCGCATGTGAGCGCTTTCAGAATTGCGGCGCGCCCCTCCGCCGGCGGCAGCGGCACAAATGGCACCTGCTCAGAGAGAGGTAAAAACCGAATAAGAGCCCCTGTCCAGGCCGCTGGGGCAAAGCAGCGCGGGGTCGATCATGTTGGGCCGGTTGGTGGCGGCAATATGTTTGCTATATCAACGCACGCCATTCTTTGTTGCTGGTTTGATTCATCCACGCACCTTGTCCAGGCGGCCGGGGCGCAGCAGCGCGGGGTCGATCATGTCGGGCCGGTTGGTGGCGGCCACCACGAAAACGCCGGCGCGGCCGTCCACGCCGTCCATCTCTGTGAGCAACTGATTCACCACCCTGTGGCCAGAAAGATAAAGAATGAAACATATTTGTATTGTTCCTGTGATCGAGTTGCACGGTCGCGCCGGCGCGGCCGTCCACTCTGGCCATCTCTGCCGACTGCACAATTGTTTACAGACAAGCCGTCAACTCGACTTCGATGTGATGGTTATGATGGCTGCATTCTGGGCGGGGAAGCGATTGAGGGTGAGGGATTTGGGGTGGGGTGGGGTGGGGTGGGGGGTGCCGAGGATGCGCAGGCGCAAGTCTCAGCCTACCATAAATTATTCCGTCGAAACACCGACTTGCGACGATCAACCGACGACCGCAGGCAGAGTGCGAGGCGAGCAGTCAATCGATCCGCCGACCCCTTCTTGATCAGGTCGAACGGCCGGACAGGTAAGTATGCCTGATACCCGATGAAAGGGACGTTCATGGACAAAGCATATGATTGGATTCGAATCCTCTAGTTATGGGTTTGGACCTGGGCCAGCAGCGTTGGAAATGGGGTGGGGGTGGGGAAGGGTGGGGTGAGGTTGAGGTTTGGTTTTGGGAGAGGAGGGATGCTCGGTCGTGGCTGTAGTGCAGTGCCGCGACCAAACTGATAGGTCCGGCCGACGCAAGCGCCGACATGGTGGAGCCTATCGCCCAGAAAAATTCATTTGATCGAAACGGTTCAATGAACCGATATCAGCGATCAAACTGATAAGAACAGATACTACACTTGATCTTAGCCAAATAGGCCGAGAAAGGTATGCACTTGTGAGTTCAACAAGAGTGTTGTGAACGAGCTCTCCGATCGCTCCAGCAATGGCCAGTTATGGGTGTCAGGCCGCCATTCCTCACCAGCGATTACCTCTGATACAAAACCTACTGCTGAATCGTCAGAGGAGTCAGCGGCACACAACTCAGCGTGGGACCTCTTCTAAACGCTCGGCCCTTCTGCCCGAGAGCCATGCCGCGCACCGACAATGACGTGCATTAGAACGTTCATAGCCAATGCGGGGCTGGCACACGAACTGCACACGAACAGTGTCCCAGTCTCAGCGAGTCTCCACTACGTCAATACAGCCTGTCTCGATTTACTGTTGGCAACTTGATTTTGTGTGGTGTGTGGGTGTGGGTGGGTTTGGGCGTAGTTTTTGGGTGGGGTTAGCGCCGATAGGCGCAGAAAAAATTGGGAAATACGGCTTATCGAAGACAACGCTCGGCAGTCTTTAGTTTAGGAGGCGAAAGATTGGCACCGGCAACAGAGCTGACCTCGCTGTTACATCGAAAGAGAAGCTTTGCCAAATACATCCGGCTGCGATTTCGAGTAGAGGAGTACTCATCTATGAGGGACTTCTCTCATGCCAACATCCTGCCAGATAGACGACCTTGAGACACAGAGAAGAACATCTGTTGGAGACGGGGTACAAAGTGAGCGACCGAGACAAGCGACGTGCACACGTTGCTGTCAGAGGAGTGGCAGTGTGCCGGCGCTCTCATCTCGTTGAAAAAGAGCACATAGGGTGTTTTGCCGCGAATTTCCGAAAATTGATTGCTGGTTGGAGGAGCGGCGGGGCGCCAGGGCATACAGCCCTCTAAAGAAGAGCACGCAGGGATGGGGCAATGGAATGTGATTCTGAGGTTCCAAACTGGTCAACCACCCTTCCGAGGAATGGCTACTGTCGGGGGAGCGGCGGGGCGCAAGCGCATCCAGCGCGTCGAGGAAGAGCACACAAGGGTGCATACAGCGGCGCATGATTTGCCACAACCTTCAGAAGCCCACTTTCCCCAAGACTGCTTGCTGTCGGAGGAACGGCGGGGTGCGGAGCGCATCCAGCTCGTCAACACCCAGTACACACAGATGAGATGGATGCCAATGTCTGCCGCACCTTTCCGAGGACTGGTTGCTGTCGGAAGACCGACGCGGCGCCAGAGCGTCCAGCTCGTCAAAGAAGAGCACGCAGGGATGCGCCGCCCGCGCGCGCCCAAACAATTGCCGCACCGCCCGCTCGGATTCTCCGACGTACTTGTTCAGCAGCTCCGGGCCCTGAAAACACAATGGCAATCACACGAATGAATGTCATAAGATCCCATTGCATTTCTCAAACAACTGCCGCACTGCACACTCCGACTCGCCGATGTGCTTGTTCAGCAACTCCAAGCCCAGCTGTAGGCACAGCATAAGATTCACATGCATGCGAAAATCGGATGATACATCTGCATTTCAACCGTGTGCAACAACTTGCCGGCGTGTTGATGTTTTTGGGGTTTCTTCCGCAGCTCCAGGCCCTGCAAGACATATCATGTGTCGCGTTGCGCGATTCCCAACGACGCACCTTGATGGAGATGAAGTTGGCGCCTGACTCGTTGGCCACCGCCTTGGCCAGCAGCGTCTTGCCGCAGCCTGCGCACACGTGAGCAGAGGACTCAGTCTGATTGCCACCAGCGCAGCATTCTCAGCAGCCACATGTCAGCGTCTCATCTCAGACACATCATCAGTGCACATCCTGCAACAACAGGCGAGCACCCGCGCCCTGGGAATCTGGCGTCGTCAGTGGCATAGGAGCCAGCTACGATATGGACAAAATCCCGAAACCTGAAGGGCGTGCACCTGGCGGGCCATGCGACAGCACGCCGGTGGCGGTGGACAGGTTCAACGATCAAAGCCTCTGCAGATATTCTGCAACTCAAAACACTAGGAATGAAATAAACAACCCCTAAGCCACGAGGCGCACGCACCTGGCGGCCCGTACAGCAGCACGCCGGTGGCGGTGGAGAGACCCATTGCCGCAAAGCGCTCCGGGTGCTCGATGGGCTGGCTGATGGCGAACGACAGCTCCTCCCGCACCTGCGCTGGAAAGATTACGCGCTGATGATAATCACAGTTGATGGTAAAACAACCAACAGTATCCTTGAAAGGCTGACTGATGCGCAAACACAGCTCGGTCGTCATTGCCTGCCAATGTTGTAGTGTCTGTCCTGGTCAGGCTGTGACAGGATGTGATCATACACAGCTTGTTGCTCATGCTATGCTATGCCGTGCACACCTCGCCCAGCTGACGCCGGCCCAGGTGACGTCGACCGTGGTAGTGAAAGCCTCCAAGTAATCCCTCTGAAATACATATGAATGGTCGATGTGTGCGAAACTGACATTGTAAAACACACCTCGCCAAGGGAGCCGACGTCGGCCCAGGTGACGTCGGGGGTGGTGGTGAAACCTTCCCGCCGCACGCTCGGCTGCACCTTGGCAATTGCCGCCTCAAAGTCGCCCATCGTGATGGCCAGGCCCCTGCACAAGTTTTCACATCACGTGAGAACCGTTTGATAATGCCTATGCGCGGCACGCTCGGCTGTATATTGGCGATGGCCACCTCAAATTCGTTGCGCATCATACACCTCCAGCTTCAGCCTTGTGATGGAGGAAACAGTTGGAGGAAACAGTTTGACTGGCGAGCACTTGATTGGTTTGCGAGAACGAGACGGTGTCGGGAGGTTGCATTGCGCATTGGCCCTGCACTCGGGCGGATGGCGCATTGGCGTGCAGCAGCTGCGGCCCAAACTCCGTGCATCTCCAGAGCAGAATAGAAGTGGAATGTGCATGGGGTGATAGTCTCACTGCAGCTGCTCGGGCGACAGCGGGTGCGCCTGGGAGGGCGCGGGCAGGCCGCCCTCGAGTGGCGCTGCTGCTTCCGCTGCTGCCGCTGCCTCGGCTGCCGCTGTTGCGCCCGCGGCGCCCGCATTGCCGCTGGCAGGTGCACCGAGCGCGTCTGCAACAAGTCAAGCATACGTCCTCGTTTACTTGTGCTGGAGTGACTGAAGGGGCTGGAGTGACTGAAGCGGACTGACACATTCAGAACCCACGGACGATGCTGCACGCACACAGTAAGTGTGGTGGAAACGTTCGGCCAGCAGGCAGCGCATGATGCCAGCGTCGCATCTGCAGGAACAGCCCCGGCAGGACACTGCTTGGAGAAAGCCGTAATCCGTCTTCACCTGCAGCGCCCTTGACCGCCTGGATGTGCCGGAAGACGCGCGTGACGGCAATCGCCGCCGCCTCCTGCTTGAGGGCCTGCATACATGAGGACGCCACACTTTGAGCGCCGTCCAAACCGTCCGTGCTGTGGGTGAAGGCATGGATGGAGTTTCAGGCGCACCAGAGAAGGAACTGCAGCCTTGGAACCGCACCTTGTTCGCTTCCTCGATTGGTTAGGTAACAATGCAACAATTGGATGACACATGGTCACCTGGAGAAATCGGCGCCGACATCCGGGGTGCGTTTGGCCACCGCCGCAAAATCCCAAATGCATCGACAAGTTGATTAATCTTTCATCCATTTTTTATCAGTCACCTGGAGGTCGGCGCCAACAAAGCCGGGCGTGCGCTTGGCGACCGCCGCAAAGTCGAAGTCGCCCGACAGCCGCAGCCGGCGCGCCAGCACCCGCAGGATGGACGCGCGCGCCGCTTCCGTGGGGATGCCCACCGCGATCTCGCGGTCGAAGCGGCCGGCGCGGCGCAGCGCGGGGTCCAGCGCATCCGGCCGGTTGGTCGCGCCTGGCAGGAATGCATGGATGACACTTCTTGGAACCTTCACGAGCCTTGATGCTTGAGACTTGCTCCTTGCAGAGCACCTCCCACAGCAGAGAGTGGGCAGGTCACCATCAGACCATCCAGCTCCAGATAAATCTGTGGGCTGATCCTCTGTTTAACATGAAAGGGGATACGTGGGAGACACACCGATGACGACGACATGACCCCTGGGCGCCTGCTGCTGCTGCTGCTGCTGCTGCTGCTGCTGCTGCTGCTGTGGTGGTGGCGCGCCCTCCGCCGCCGCGCCATCTGCCGCCGCATTATTGGCGTCGTCGCCGGCGGAGCCCGCCACGGCCGGCGGCGGGTTGGCCAGATCGTCCATGCACGTGAGCATCTGCGCCACGATGCGGCGTTCCATTTCCCGCTGCGCCGACTCCCGTTTGCCGGCAATCGCGTCGATCTCGTCTGCACACGGTGCACCTTTGCGTGAGTGTGACAGGCAGTAGTGCGAGGCCAAGGTCATATGACACATCTGATGATGACCAACTTTGTCAAATCCGATGATCACACCTCCGACATGCAGCATGTGGAAAGCAGCAAACACTCGACAGAGCAGGAGATGTAGGAAGGTTTTATAGGGTTCCACGCACCGATGAAGACGATGCAGGGCGCGGAGTCGATGGCCTCCTGAAACAGCCCCCGCACCTTCGCCTCCGACTCCCCTGCAGAGCATGTGAGGAGATTTGAATTTGGTACAACATTTTGCTAGAACCGTTTCCAAATCAGGGCTTGCAGCCCTGTAGCGGTGCCGCACGAGCAAACCAAAACCAACGCACTCCGCATGTACAGCAGTGGCTCTGGCTCCCGTGTACTGTGCCCACCTGGCTGACAGCCTCGAGGCGAGAGAGTGTGGGCCCAATAGGTATGCTGCCCTCGATTAAGTGCGTTGGCATGTTTGAGGGGGATCCGCAGGTCCTGGCCACTCGCCTGACATGCCGGAGACGACTCCAGGGCGGAGATGCGCAGCAAAGCCACGCAGCGCCTGCTGGGTTCTCAGCTGACCAACCAGTTCCTGAGCCCTTCAAATAGATAGATCGAATGAACGGTAGAGCTCACTCGCCTGACATGCCGGACACGATTTCCGGGGCGGAGATGCGCAGGAAGGGCACGCCGCACTGGTTTGCGATCGCGTGCGCGAGCGCCGTCTTGCCGCACCCCGGTGGCCCGTGCAGCAGCAGCCCCCGCGGCGGCTCCACGCCCAGCCACGCATACACCTCCGGGTGCTGCACTTTGATCGGACAACCCTCAGAATAACTTTTGAGCTTAACAAGATTAGCATATTTGGGTTGGCGGAACAAAGTAGAAATGTTCCAATCAATCTGCCGACAGACATACTCGTGCAGCAGCAGCCCCCGCGGCAGCTTAGGCGTTCAGCCATGCATACACCTCCGGGTGCTGCGGCGGCAATCAAACTGGTTTCAAGTGGATATATGTCAACAGGATTTGTAACACAAGGTTGGTGCAGCAGCAGCCGGTTAGACGCCCTGCCATGCATGCACCCCTAGCTGCTGCAATGAAAAAGACACAGAAGATCAGCACCGCAACAGCACCTGCGTTACTTTTACCGTTCGTGATAGAAGCGGTGTCGGCAACTGCACATGACTGCACATTGTGCTCGGCTCGGCAATCAATCTGAAGAGATTGCACATGTTTCTGCGTACTCAACATCCCACCTGCACAGGGTTTTTGATGAGCTCCCTGATATCCGCCAGCTGGCGTGTTGCACATGTGCCCACATGGTGCACATATTGCGTGTGCAATTGACCGTCTTGTTTTGTAATATACCTGCAGCGGGTTTTCGATGAGCTCCCGGATGTCTGCCAGCACATGGTCGATGCCGCCCAGGTCCGCATAGCTAATCGGCCGCGGCTCTGCATCACGAGACGGCCTTCCCAATGAATGTCCGTTGCTGTGGCAGCAGATTGTCGCACAGGGTCTTTTTCCGGTTCCTGGACACCGACTGATACAGCAGGAAGGTTTCCCAGCAACACACAACTTGCAGGCAGGCGGCAGCGCGGTGGAAAGGGCGTACTGGTGGCTGCTGAGGAGGTTCGACCGGACATGCCCCGCCGCTGCCGCTTCACGCCGGTGGATCTGCGCACACAACTGAAGCGCGTTGGAAAGCAGCACGCCTCGAAGCTGCGCAGATTCAATAACATTAAGCCATGCATCCTAACACCCCAGCAGGGTACAGATGCTATAGCTTGGGGATCAGCCACAGGGCAGCGCCAGTGACGGCCCACGCTGTCTCATGTGAGCGCGCCTGTCTGCAGCGTCTGACAGCCTGCCCTGCCGCTTGCACCCCCTGCCCTCTGTGGCTGGCTCCTGCATGCTGGACGAATGGCCAGGAGTGGTGGTAGCGGCGGGAGATGACCGCTTAGTTGCTGTCCCGGCCGCCGCGCCCGCCGCCGCCGGCGTCCCAGGGGGCCTGCTGCCGCGGGGCGTCTGCGGTTGCGGCTGCTGCGCGGTTCCCTTTTCCGGCGGCAGCGCCGGAGCAGCAGCTGTGGCCTTTTCCCGCTGCCGCGCCAGCGCTAGTTTCGCTGCCGCCGCCACGGCCTCGGGTCCCGCAAACGCTGGCGCCGAAGCGGCGGCGCCGCTGTGCACCAGCATTGGACTGCTGCCCGGCGGCAGGGTGTGCCTGCAGCCACGAATGTTTGGCCTTCGAAACTTGCTCTCATTTCAATAAGCTATGCATGCCTGGTATGGGATTGCTGCCTGGCGGCATGGTGTACCTCCCAAAGCATGTTCTCCGCTGGTTTGGAGCTTGAGCCTTCATGTCCATGGTGAGTGCAACAGCGGCACGGTGAATGCCATTGTGCAGACTGTGAATGCCATTTTGCAGACTTTAAATGCCATTTTGCACTGCAAGCAAGTGGCCAGTCCGATTCATGCATGGCAGCAGCAAATGATCGCTTACCCGTCGCCCGAGGAGACGGCTGAGGACAGCGGCGCCGCCGCCCGCTCGTACAGGTGGCCCAGGCGGCTGGAAGTAGTATCCTTTCCACCTACAGCACCCGCCTGCGCGTCCACGTCGGCGTCCACCTCGGCGCCGCTGCTGCTGCCGCTGCCGCCGCCGCCGCCGCTGTCGCCGCTGCTGCTGCCGGTGTCCGTGGACAGCTGGTCCGGCTCCGGCTGCCTGCTGCGCGAGCTGATGTGTTTCTCCTCGATGTCCTGCGAGTAACACAAGCATACTTTGACGGTGACCAGGAGTGTGCGCCTCCATCTTGCATGCGGACATGCGGCGCATCGCGGTGGCTTGCCTGCAACCGCGCCTCCGGTGCCTCGGGGTTGAGGCTTGGATCCCGTATCGCGCGCTCCACCAGTTGCCGTACCACGCGGACCTGCTTGCGGCCGTACTGACTGTAGGCGCTCCTCAGGTGCTCGACTGCCTCATCGACATCCGTAACGTCGTTGCCCGCCCGCGCCCACGCCTGCAGCAGCGGCACGACGTCCCTGTGCGGCACGTGGGCACGGCCGCTGCCTCTGCCTTGGCCTTGGCCGCGGCTGCGCATGTCGGGGCAAGCTGCAAATGCGCACGTCGGGCTCCGGAAGCAATGCATGCTGGCCGCCTAGAAAGGCGCCCTGTAGCATATATTGCTGCCAGTACGACCCTGCAGATCGCCACTCAACCAATCACGGCTGCCAGTTCGAGTTTGCATACTGTCGATCAGACTTGCAAGAAGTGCAGCGGCGTTGTAGGAGCGCACGCCAGCAGCACACGTCGAAGTCTGCTTGATCACTCGGCGACACAACACTGCTTGCACCATCCAGGACGCCTGAGGCTTGACGCAGCCATGTGCATCCTCAGCAGCTGAGCCTCCTGCTACATCCACATCCAGCGGCTTTCAGCGCGGCACGCTGCGGCACAGGGATGTCAGGCAGCCTGGAAGCGCCGCCGCAGCGCTCAGACTGGATCGTGGCCATCTGCTCAGTGCTGTTCGACCTTGACGTCGGGCAGCGCATCGACAGCATAGTGCCAGAGGGCGCGCTGACCGAGGAGGAGGCCAACGATGTTGCCTTCCACAGCTTTCCAGTGCGCCGGCAGATTGCATCGGCAGGTTGCCGCAGAACTGAATCGCATCGTCTCTGAGTGACGCATTCTGAACTGGACAAGAAACAATTTGCATCCTTCTAAGCTACTCTTTTTCTGATTCCCAGGACTCGATGTCCATGGAGCTGCACTCGAAGAGCAGCGTGCGGGACAGGTGCGGCATGTGGCGCGGCACATGCCATGGATCGCTTGGCATGCAGGACCCTCCTGAATACAGTGATGGGAAACTGCGCCAGCATAAACTGAGAGCAGCATGAGTGACCGACAAGAAAGGGAATCACGGCTGACATGCGTCGTTCTGGTGAACGTTGCAGCACATTCTTCTTCCGCATCAAGCGGCGCAGCGCGGCGCTGCTGCCCGACGGGCGGCCGCCGCTGCGGCTGCACCACGCGCCCAGCAACGGCGGCCGCGTCAGCAGCCACTACACGGAGTGCAAAAGCCCATACATCTACGGGTGAGCAGAACTTGGCCGCGTCAGATCAATGCGCATGATATGTGTGCCTTTGCCACTATCTGGCGTGGAATTTTACCACCATCTGACGCATATTACAGCCATTGGCTTTTGCACGCAACTTAGACCTATCGCAGCAGCCCTTCTGGATCCCCGTTCTCCAGCATGGCGGATCAAACGATGGACAGCCGCGATGCAGCTCTTCGATGCAGCTCTATCTGTCAGCGAAGAGCTCTACCAAATGCAAGCCTCTTTTTCCGCCGCAGGTTTGTGTTCTGCGGGCACGGCAGGACGAGCGGCTGCGGCGCGGCGAGCAGAAGATCGTGGTGGCCGAAAGACAGACAGCCATGCAGGATCCATGCCAATCAGATTACAAGTTACCCTTTGCGTTTTGCCGCAGGTTCGTGTTCTGCCGGCAGCGGCAGGACGAACGCTTGCGGCGCGGCGGCGAGCAGAAGAGCGTCGTGGTGCTGAGCATGTACCCGTACTCGAGCGTGCTGGGGCCGCTATGCCAGTTCGCCGGGCCGCTCTTCTTCAACCACGGCGAGAACGCGCTCGAAGAGGTGGGAGGCTTAAGGATGTAGGCTGCGCATGTACCCCTGCACCAGCTTGCCAGGGCCAATGTTCTTCGATCACAGCCACAGCACGCTGGGGAAGGTACGTTTGCACAGGTTTCAGAGGTTAGGCTGTGCGGTGTGCCGCATTACCGTGCTGGTTACGTTGTGCCCGCTTGCCAGGCGCTGCTCCTTTGAGGTGGTTTCACCGGGTGCATGTGTCTGAGGCAACGTGTCGTGTGGCAGCCTGCATCTTCAAGCCGTGCAGGGCAGGAGCCGTAAGCGAGCGGCTGCGCCATCGATTAGCATCTTGGGTTATAATGACGCAGTTCTGGCACGACCGCCTGCGCCTTCACCCCTGACTTTTTGTTTCGCAGACTTTCGACGACGTGCTGGAGTGGCAGGAGCCCGAAGCCGGCGGCCGCGCCATCCTGTCTGTCGGCGTCAATAACTTTTTTCAACAAGCGCTTCATCTTCATGTGTTGCAGACTTTCGACGATGTACTAGATTGGCAGGAGCCCGAGGCCGGCGGCCGCGCCGTCCTGTCCGTCGGCGAGCTGTCCATCATGTCGCACCTGCCAGTCGCGGCGTCACTGCCTCCGCCGGCGCCGCCAGAGGACTTCGACTTGACTTCGCAGCTCGTGCGCAGCAGCAGCGGCGGCGGCGTCGGCGGCGAGGAGATGGGACCCGAGCACGTGCACGGCGCATTCTTCGAGGTGAGATGTCCGACCCTAACGCAGGGATATAAAATTCTCGAAGAGATGGGACCCGAGCATGCGCACTGCGCATTCTTTGAGGTGAGGTGCCAACACAGCTGGTGGGCAAGTCGTGTTCGAACTCAAGGGAGCGATTGCGGTCTGTCCCTGTCGCAGTGGCGGCTGCCTCAGCAAAGCTGGCATCGGGGTCGCAATCGCTCTACTTTGGCTGCTTTGGGCTCCAGCGAAAGCTGTACATCACATCCTTCCAGGATGGATCTCAAGCATCCTTCGTCATGCAGGTGGACATCTACACGCCGCTCAAGTCGATCCTGGCAAAGGCGTGGGTGCTGTGGGAGCTGACTTTACTCGCAGAGCCGCTCATGGTCGTTGCGTGCTCGCCAGGTGAGCCGCTGGGCGCCCCTCTGCAGCATTTGCTGCTGACAATGTCGATGGTCGATGCTGGTTGCCAGACTGCAGGCCTTGGTGCTGATGCCGCAACTCTATACTTGGTGCGCTGTTGTCAACCCATGGGGCGCACCAGTTTTGAATGCCAAACTCTGGCAGTGCAGATGATGTTCCAGCAGCCGTTGCTGCAGTGGACTGGTCAATATGCATCGTCATTGCGTTGCGCAGGCGACGCATCGGCGGCCGTTGCCGCGTTGATATCCATGATCAGCCCGCTGCCGTATTCAGCGGACTTCCGGCCCTACTTCACGATCCACGACGAGGATTTCGGCGCTCTGGCCGCTGGGCAGCTGCCCGACAACAGCAACACGCTGCCGCGGCTGCTAGGAGTGACAAACCTCTACTTCCTGAAGGTGAGCAAAAGCTAGGGTTAAGGGTTGAGTGTTTTCAGCGTGCAGCTGCCCGACGATGGTGACGCCCTGCAGCAGCTGCTGTTTCATGACCTCGTCCTGGAAGTGAGGAGCATTGCACAAGGATGGTGCTTGGCAAGCAGGGCTGCTAGACGATGCTTCGCATGCTGGGCATGGCAGAAACCGTGGGAAGGTGCTGCAAATGCCTGCCGGGGGGCACCTTCGATATGACTTCTGGAAAAGACGAACAGCATGTCACCCCTTGTCTGCAGGCACTGCCGGGATGGCCGCACGTGATGTCGACGGGCACGCGGCAGACCATCCTGGGGCGCACGGACAGCAGCGGCAGCGGCGGCAGCTCCTCGAGCGGCAGCCACGGCAGCGGCGGCGGCAGCGGGCGCCTGGGCGCTGCAATGCGTGCGGCGCGGCGGCGGGCGGCGGGGGCGCAGGTGCTGCTGACGGAGCACGTCGAGAACCTGTGGCTTACCGGCTACAGGTGCTCATTGTGAAACCCTTCGAGCATGATTTGTTCGATGCACGACAAAATTGTGCTTGCATTGGTTACATTTGAGTTTTGGCGGCGTATCAATCAAGGGGCGGCGGGGGCACAGGTGCTCCCAGCGGAGCACATCGAGAACCTGTGGCTCACCGGCTAACAGGTGCTTGCCATACAGACCGCCACGCATCCTCACTGGCATCATGCCACAGTTTGCACATTCGTCAGACAGCCGGTCTCATGGTCATGCGGCACCGATCCCGCATTTCGTCTCCACTTCATATGACTGAAGGTCCATGCTTTCGCGTCTCATGCGACAGGCCGCTGACGCGGCCAGCGACGGCGTTGCTGGCGCGACTGCTGCCGTGCCGGCCAGAGGACGGCCCGGAAAAGACGGCGCGGGCGGCCGCGGCCAACTCGGCGGCGCTGCGGCGGCATTTTGCAGAGCTCACAGCGGCCTTCCTGGCACCGTTCGGCCCGCTCTTTCAGCCGGTGTGGCCCTCATAAACCCTGCAAACATAAACGTATCACAACGATTAGTCCAGCGGCATTCAGCTCACAGCCGCCTTCCTGGCGCCCTCCAGCCCGCTCGAACGGCCGGTGCAACAGGGAACACCCTTGAAAGCCATCGAAAACAGTTTGTCACATTGGCTATCCGCATGGGGCGCCTATGCAGACCTCCTGCACGGCTGTGCTGCGTCCCATCTGGACACACACAGCCTTGCAAGGCTCACTCATCGCGGAGAACTCAGCAGACACCACTCCCAGACGGCCCCAGATTTCGAATTCCTTGAACCGATTGCTCTGTGATTAACCTGCGATGCGCGGGTGGTGTGCAGGCGGCGCTGCCCGAGGGCAACGGCCCGCTGCCGGCGGAGGGGCCGCCTCACTCGCAGCCCTTCAGCCACGCGGAGTTCCTGGAGTCGCTGCAGGTGCGGGGCCTTGTAGGGTTTCCGAAACTCGAAAAGAGCCGTGTTTCAGGAGTTCTCAACCCTGAGCCTCCCTGCCCTCCAGCCACGCGGAGCTCCTGGAGTCGCTGCGGGTGCGGCGCAGCGGCCGTTTATTCCGCAGAGGTATCGGCAATTCCACACTGGCTACATATGGCCGCCCCCTGAGGCCAGCACAGCCTGATCTCAATATTGAGCCGTGCTTGGCTCGAGACAGCTGAGTGCCTTTGTTAGGTCACGGACCAAATCTTCCAGACAAAACGACAGACGTCACTGATGTTCCGTGATGCCGCACGGCTCGAAATGTCCGCGCCACTGCTGGAGCGCTTCGGCAGCGCCGCAAACTGCGTCGCGTTCTACCTTCAGATGTAAGATGTATTAAAGTCGCAGTCTGCTGCAGCAGTGCTCGAAGTTTCTGGCGCTGCTGCTGGAACGCTTTGGCAGCGCTGCCAACTGCACAGCGTCCTACGTTCCTGAAATGTAGATTGCATTGTAGTCCTAATCTGTTGCCGCACGGCACGAAGTTTCCAGCGCCGCTGCTGGAGCGCTTCGGCAGCGCCGCCAACGGCGTCACGTTCTACCGGCGGTTCAATCATAACTTGCATGACTAATTTCTAATTCGTCGCCACCGGGCTCGAAGCTTCCGACGCCGCTGCTGGACCAGTTCGGCAGCGTCGCCAGCTGCGTCGCGTTCTACCTTCCTAGCATATTGCTGTATAGTCGCAATCTGCTGCCGCAGAATTCGAAGTTCCCGGCGCCGCTGCTGGAGCGATTCGGCAGCGCCGCCAACGGCGTCGCGTTCTACCGGCGCTTCATCTCCTCGCCCAACTTTTCGTCCTGGTTCGAGCGCCGCCGCCAGGCGGCCTGGGCCTGCCAGGTGTTGGGCCTTTCACCTCTCCTTCACTTTGGTGTCCTTCCTTTTCCTGCTTTCCTTTGCCTTTGCTTGCCTTCCAGAATCATTGTGCTGCCGCCGGCCGGCTGTCTGCCGCAACCTTGCACATGTTGCCACGCCCTCGCTCGAGCTCACTCACACATGCACGTTCTCATCTGGATGCCTCGCAATACCCCATACGTGGCTTCACGTGTTGTATATGGTGTTACATTCACTATTATTATTCACTACAGGAGGAAATATGGGAGGCAGCCGCGGCAGAGCGGGGCGTGGAGGGCGGCGAGCCCCCCAACCCGCACCAGGTGACATCACCAAACTATCATGACATCCACACCAATCACACGTACATGCTGAGCCTCAAGTGTGCTGGCTGAGCATTCAAAATCTAGGTACACCGTCCGCCCGCCAACCAGCAAGTCCTGAAACCCTACCAGGTGCTCGCGACTGCGCTGTGCACGCCACGCCTCTTTCGCATGCTGCTGCACCGTAGAAGCCCAAATCACTGACGTCCTGGGTTTTGGCTTGCCGTCATGCCATTGGTACTGATATTCCACGTGGGCAAACTTGGTGCAGTAAGATCAGCTCCGCACTACATATGTACAGGGGAGGTGGACCTGGTGGGCACCTTCTTCGAGCTGGAACAGTGCCCGCTGCGCTACAGTCGCTTACCATGATCCTGGTTCATCCTTGACTTTTCCAAGAAGAAATTCAATTTCGCTACAGGGGGAGGTGGACCTGGTGGGCACCTTCTTCGAGCTGGAGCAGCGGCTGCAGTCTGCAACCGCGGCGGCCGCGCAGCCGCCGGGAGACGCGCCGCCCCAGGTGCGCTTAGAGAGATTGGCACAGGCCAACACTTCCTAAACCCTGATCGCAGCAGCGACAAGGCGTCCTCATTTTGTAGCTGCCGGCCTGAATGTGTATTTCGCAAGTGCGTGGCCTCCTGAGCAGCGCCTCATGTAGCATGTTAGTGGGCCACACTCCAGCACGCAGAGGAGGCGTTCATGTGTGGCATGGCTGGCAGCAAAGGCTGCGAGGGTGACGACACACGTCTCCCGCCAGACCTTCAGACCCAGACTGTCGCGCCCTTCATGCATCCGAAAGACATGTCGGCAAGGGTGAAAGCGCGAGCTGGTGCGGCTTCTGGGGCGACACCACACTGACTCAGATGCTAACATGTTAGAATTGCACATGCGCTGGCGAAGGCCTCCGCGCGAGGTGGTGCGCATGTTCGAGGCGGTGCCGCAGGACCTGCATATCCAGCACATTGTTGGATAGCTGACATTCTCATTTCGAACACATCATTCAAACCTTCCTTATAACAAACTCTACAGGCGAAGGAGGCGCTGGCAGAGGCCAAGCGGGAGCTGGTGCGCGTGTTTGAGGCGATGCCGCGGGACCTGCAGCAGACGATGCTCAGCGCGCCGCACCGGGCGACTCTGCTGCACGGGCTGCGCGCGCACACCAAGGTAAGTGATGATAAACAAACATCAGCGGTAATCTCGTACAACAAAATTCTGAAAACAAAGCAGACGATGCTGAGCGCTCCGTACCGGGCGGCGCTGCTGCACGGCCTGCGGGCACACACCAAGCTATAGTCACCTTAGCACTTAAGTCCTCGTGTTGCCGCAATAGCGGCCATGCTGCATGGTCTGCACGCTCACACCAAGGTAAATATGCCCTTTGAATGTGCCTAGACTGCGTGCGCCTCCGCTGCCCACGCTCAGCAGTAGATGCGCATGTGCACGCCTGCCGCAGTGCAACATGCACGTGTCTACCTGCCGAGCTGCACTGGAAGACGGATGCAGCGGCCTTGCAGCGCTGAATCACTGCACTGTAACTCGTACTCTAAACCTCCGCGCAGGTGCCAATTCCCGGCGCTGCGGTGCCGGCGCGGCAGTCGCACTCCGACTCGTCGTCCGCGCTTGAGGCGGCGGTCGCGGCAGCGGGGCAGCAGTTCCGGCGAAACTCGGCGGCGAGTTGATGACAACGAACAGGCACCCGACAGCTGGGGCCTCGACACCGACCTGCACCCCTGGATGCATCAGGGGCTGACGTGCATGCGGCGGCGGCGGCGGCCCTGTGTGCATGCCAAGAGCAGGACAGATGTTGCAGCGCTGCCCCAGATCCGGCTGCCTCAACTCTAGGGCTGCGCAGTAGGGCACCTTGAATTGGCAGATACTCGATAATTGTAGACGATTCGAACAGCCACACATTCCCAACCGTGAAAACCAATCATCGCCTAGGTATCAATGTCAACGTCAAGGCCAGTGTCAATCTTTGTCAATCTTAATGACGGTCAGAGGTCCTTCTTGAAGACGAGCACATACTGCTCCTGGGTGGGCGTGGCAGCGAACAGCGTGGGCGCATGCTGCGGTTTCCGCGCCACAAAGGCCACAAAGAACGGCTGCGCGCGAGCCGCCAGGAGCAGTGCGGATTCCACCGCCGCCGCCGAGCCGCCGATGATGCCGGCGATCTCGTGGCTGTACTTGGACGCGGACGCGTCGAAGTTGTCCTGCACGATGAGCAGGCCCCCGCAGCCGGTGCCGGTAGGGTTTTGGGCGCCCTCGGCGCCGCCGTTGCTGGTGGAGCAGCTGTCGCTGGCGCCGTCGCCGGACGGGGCATGGCCGTTCTGAGCCGGCTGCGAGGCGCTGTTGCCGTTTGGCGTGCCGGCTGCGGCGCTGCCGCTGGGCAGGATCCAGACTTTGCCGGCCTGCGGGGCGGGCACGAACAGAGTGTCCTGGCTTGCAGTCTGGGTGTATGAACGCTGCAGGAACGGCGAAAGGAACACGTTAGGGCTGCGACATTGAGTGCGGCTCAGGATTCCCTCGACGTATTGCACACCTTGAGGGCTCTGGCGACTTCCGGACTCTCCACCGGCAGCGGCGCATAGTGGAATGGGAGCCAGCACCTGTTGCGCAGCGCAGGGGCATATGACAACATCTGAGAGTAGCTTCGGCATCTGGAATCATCATGCGATACCCCCAAGCCAGCAGCGCAAATCACAGCGCAACAGCAGTGCACCGCACCTGGCGCCCCGAGCGCTCGGCAGCGAATTGCTGGGCTCCAGCTCAGCCTGCAGCTCGTTGGCGGCCGCCTCAAGCTCAGCCACCGAGCTGCAAACCTGTGCACATGGACCCAGACTCTCAAGACTTTTCAGTGCTCGGCTGTGAGACTTTGCAAGCCAGGTCCTCCAAAAGGCGCGTCCTGGCACATCAATATCACGGTCAACATTTCTGCTGTTTGTTCACTGACTTGCGCGCGCACTCGCACCTGCCAGCGGGGCAGCAGCTGCAGCGCCGCCGGGCTGGAGAGAGCCGCCGCGGCACCATCGACATGGGAGACGGTAGTGCCGCCGCCGGCCGCCTGAGCGAGGCGTACCGTCTCTTCGCTGGACGGCCACATGTCCAGCGCCTGCTGCACCTAGGAACATGCAAAGGCCTGAAAAGTTCGGATTTGAGTTAGGAATATGGAAGTTGCCACAACTTTTCTCCTTCACTTCTTGGCTCTGCGGCCACATCTCCTGCGCCTGCGCTCCTGCACTTGCGGACGCAATACATACACTTTTAACGTAGACCCTTTCAGCAAGAATCTGCAACATGCGAATGCAATGACTGCACTAGCCAGCGGCCCTCTGGCACGCCGGATGCCCACCCTGGACTCTGCTTGCGCGGGTTTTGAAATTCCCTTCTGCGCAGGGGAGTCACGTCCCACCTGCCACCCCTGCTTGCCCAGGATGCTCTGCATGGCGAGGTTCTGCTTGATGGTGGCCGTCTGCATCGTCAGCACGCCCGGCACCGTGCGTGAGTGCGCCTCCGCCGCCGCCTGCACACAGGCAGAGGAGCAAGTGAAGTGACAGCGCCACAGGGTGAGACTCATGGTGTCCGCCGTAGCTGCCGACGCCATAGACGCAGCCGCCGCTGCCGCCGCAGCAGCGCCAGCGCCAGCATCGTCTGGTTAGAAGGGACACCATCCAGCGACGATTGTGCTCGTAGTGCAGTGGTGGATGGCGTGTGACTTCCTGCGCCGCTGGAGGGCTCGAGCGGTGTGCAGCATGACTTGACATGGCGGGAACTGCCTGCCTGCGGTGCGAGTGGCATGGCAGCTCACCGTGAGGCGGGCGCCAATGCCACGGCCATGGTGCTGCGGGTGCACCCGTAACCCGAGCACAAAGACGGTGTCTAGCCGCCGCTCAATGCACACTGCACGCAATGCAGATTCACTCAGCACGCTTACAGCCATGTGCGTACGCCGCGTATGATGCACATACGCATTCCTAGTAACGACGGCATCCCTTCAACAGCATTGCAGCACACCAATGCCCAGCACAGTGCCCGCGCCGCCCTCGAGCACAAGCACCGCCTTGTCGCTGGCCCTGCTGTAATTTTCTACTTGATCTGGCAGGTAATCGTGGCCGCCATAGACGTCCTTGCAGATGTACTTGATCTGCTCAAAGTGTCTGCTGTTGTACGACACGATTTGACTGTGCGGTGGACACATTGAGGAACAGTGTGACCGCGAGCAACTGCTGACCGCGCTAATTGTGCGAATGCAGCAAATGCAAATGTCTTCCATTGAAGAGGACTGCAGCCGGTACAAGGTGACGCAGGCGTCATGCTTCGTCCTTTGTGTCGTCATTCGCGCCAATCTTCACCATCTCGAAAGATTCTCCGAAACCCGTCGGCACTTCGTTCCCCTCGTGCGTTCACAGACAACGCGCCTTGCCGGGAGAGAAGTTGCGTTCGCAGAACAAGCAGTGCATGCAACTCTCCTGTGGGACGTGCTGCCTGCGCAAGAGACAGCCTATATCGATTCACATTCTCGCCTCGAAGTGCAGCTGCAGTTAGCAACCCCGACTGGGCACCATCATGCGCGCAAGCGTTGCAGGATCCCATTTTGAAACGACCAGGATAGCACAGGTAGGCGCCGCTGTGCATCTGTCAGTTTCCAACATGCATGCTGCACTCGACGCGCACGCTGTCATCTGCTGACCCACTCTGCTCCCTGCAGGCACGCCCAGCGCTACGGCTGCAGCCCTTCAGATCAGTTTCACATCGGCAGCGACGGAGCATGACTGCTGTCCGAGCCGCCAAGGATGGTGCGGCCACAGTTCCGCCAAAAACGACTCTGTGCAGGCGTCATGTGCTGGCCGCCGGGCAGACAAGTGATGAACCAACCCGACCAAGCATGGTCGCCCACAAGCCGGACTAATTTGCAGCCAATCTCATGCCTGTGGGCACTGCAGACTCTCAGGGCGGCTTCCGCGTGCTGGAATGGACGGGCAAACTGGTGCCACAGGGCTTTCTCGTCAAAGGCGCGTGCGTTTGCATTTGTTGGCATGTCACTGGCTTTTGAACCGGTGCTCATCGTTGGAATCTGTAAGCCTGATGTGGCGGGTGCCGCAGTTATCATCTGGGACCCCGCTCGGGATGATTTGGCACCTGACACTCCATGTTGAACCATGCCAGGCGCCAAGGGCGGCTGGCGGCTGCTATGGAAGACGTTCATGCAGGAGCTGGCGCCGCAGTCGAAAGACGGTGACTACTCACGGCCGTCCTATAATCTGCGCCACGCCATCGGCGACCCCGACTTCCCGGTGAGCTCGCCAGGCTCTGACTGCCGTGAGCAACCCGAATGCCTTTCGGCGAGGCGATACGCTGGCCCAGAGCTGTACTGGCGTCCAGCCAGGACCTCCTCAGCCACTGGCAATGCCCCCCACATGTCAGCGGTTTGCCAATGGAGGCAAGGTGTGGCAAGGCCAGACGGCGCCGCTCAGCAAAAATCGCACAAGCGAAGAGCCAGAGAGTCTGTTATTTGATTGCCAGCCGTCGGTCCTGCCAGAGCCCGGGCATGGGCCAGTGTGCCTGTTTGGGGCATGATGTACTTCCCTCCTCTTCTGCAGGCGGAGGCGGGGCGGTATGTGGTATTTGTGGGCAACGCCTGCCCCTGGTGCCACCGGGTGCTGCTGGCGCTGATCGCTCCAGCACACATGAACGACTCGTGATGGTCCGCAGGCGGAGGCGGGGCGGTACGTGGTGTTTGTGGGCAACGCCTGCCCCTGGTGCCACCGTGTGCTGCTGGCGCTGATTGTGCGCGGCCTGCTGCCCAGCGTCACGGTGGTCAGCATGGCGGACGACCCGGAGCGCGCCTCCCGAGGCAAGAGTAATACTTTGAAATCCATTTCATGTACGTTTCATTGATGCTAGAACTGACCCTAGGCGGCCTGCTGCCCAGCGTCACGGTGGTCATGTGCAATGTGCTACAGAGCCTGCCACATCGCTTGTGTCTCGAAGCAGACTGCGTCTCACCATGTGCTTTCGCAATCCTGCTGGTGCAGGCGGCTGGGTGTTTGACTCGCCGGACCCCGTGTTCAAATGCAACGATTTGCGGTGCGTGTGAACACCAGCGAGTGTACACCAGCGGCACATACTACCCAGGATGAATCGGTCTGGGTGCAACGGCAACACCGCTCGTGTGGCAGTGCACATAGAATGCACGGGGTATTTGAGTCATGAGCCGCGGCTTCCGGGACCGTCGGCGTCAGAGCGTGCAGGGAGGTGTATGAAGTTGCGCCAGCGCGTTTCTGATTTGTTTCTAGTCAACCGTCTTGTACTTCTCAGATCATCGGTGCTGCAGGGAGGTGTACGAACTGTGCCAGCCTGAACTCCAGGGGCGCTGCACCGCGCCGCTGCTGGTGGACCGCCTTCTTGTCACTCTTATTTTTCCATCTACGTTTTGCAACTTTCACATGCTCATCGATGCAGGGAGGTGTACGAGCTGTGCCAGCCGGGCTTCCGCGGCCGCTGCACCGCGCCGCTGCTGGTGGACCGCAAACAGCGCCGCCTCGTCAGCAACGAGTCCGCCGACATCGTGCGCACTCTCTTGTGTGTTGGGCATCTCATTTCAGCAAATTCAGTGTCGCTTGCTGACAGACCGCAAACAGCGCTTCTTCGTCAGCAACGAGTCCGCAGACATCATGCGCTTGTATTACACAGCTCCCGCACATAAAGCATTTGCACGGAAACCGTCTTGACTACAGAAGGTAACACAGTGCGGCTGTATCTGAATCTGAGACCAGCTGAGTATCTGTTGTTTTCGCTTGTGCGTTTGCAGGTCAGGATGCTCAACTCCTTCCAGCTGCCGGGCGCTTCGGACGTGGACCTGTACCCGCCTTGCCTGGCGCCGCAGATCGACGCGCTGAATGACACAGTGTACAATCAGGCAGGCCGTTTGGGTTGCTATTTTAACAAGTCGCATTGAGATCCACATTCTCATGCATCAAGTGGGCATTCTGCCTTGGCTGGCTGCCTCGGTAAGTGATGCGTCCTTTGCGCAGCATTGTTGCTGCATGGCGTAGCACGGCATAGTACTACAATTTCCTTGCGTTTCAAGGTGCTAGGCTAACAATGGCCTCGCGATTCAATGGCTATCTTCTTAGCTGCCCAGCTCCTTGACTGCAGATCAACAATGGCGTCTACAAGAGCGGCTTTGCCACCACGCAAGGCGCCTACGACCGCGCGCAGCAGGGTTTGTACGCGGCACTGGACCACGTGGAGGGTTTACTGCAGCAGCACCGCTTCCTGACCGGCGACAGGCGAGTGACCTACAAGTATCTGCAAAGCATTGATGACGACTCAGCAGGGTGTGGATGCATCTGCATGCCGAGGGTTTTACTCGGCTCAACAGTAGGCCTTCCTGCCCAGCCCACCTCACTCTCGCTGATGTCAGGCAGCACATGCGCCATGGAAGGTGCCTTGCCTGTCTTAGTAGCTGAGCTTTTCTGTCATTTCTGTGCAGGTTCACGGCAGCGGACCTGAGGCTGTACCCCACGATCATCCGCTACGACTCGGTCTACACGACGCTGTTCAAGTGCAGCCGGCGGCGCGTGACCGACTACCCCGCGCTCACCCGCTGGCGGAAGGACGTGTACAACCTGCGCACGGCATCAGGCGGCATGCAGGCGCGTGCGAACTGCAATGTGTGCATGAATTGGGAACTAGCAGAACCCTTTTCCTCTTTCTGTCCGACTATCCCACGCTGACCCGCTGGCGGAAGGACATGCGCACGGCGTCAGGCGGCATGCAGGTGCGCAGGGAATGCGATGTGTGCAGAAATGGAAACTAGCAGAACCTTTTTCCTCTTTCCGTCCGACTATCCCACGCTGACCCGCTGGCGGAAGGACATGCGCACGGCGTCAGGCGGCATGCAGGCGCGTACACGTACGGAAGCTGGCGGAACCCCTTGGCTCTGTCTAGATATCTCACAAACAATGCTGGGGCACACGGAGCACGCGCACCATTGCACCGCCAAACTGCAGGTATTTTGCCGTGGTGGTTTTGTTTGCAGCCGCCTCTTGCCGGCGTCTCTTGCTTCACTAGCCAGCTGCTGTTCCTTTGCTGATGTGCAACGTGTGCCGAACTGCAGATCCGGGACAGCTTCGACCTTCAGGACGCCATGCGCAGCTACTTCCTGCAGCTGTTCCCGCTCAATCCCAGTGCCATCATTCCGTCCGGCCCGACGCTCGCAGACCTCCAGCTGGAGGAGACGGGAGGCTTGGAGGCGGGAGGCTTGGACGATTCGCACGATGCATTTTTCCATCAGTCGGCATGAGCGATCTAGGTAGTGGGTTTTGCGAGCACAATTCGTTGGTGTCAGCGGTCGTTGCCGACACAGCCGCTTTGGTTCGTGTTTGCCGCATTGAAAATTCATCATTGAGACAGTCCGACGACCATACCTACCGTACTGCCACGCATCTATCCCGCATGGATAGTTCAAAGTCGAAGCCGAAGCCCAACAGCGCATTTTCCGGCTACGGAACCTAGTTCTACCATGGAAACTATGCTGTAACACACTGCGACTGTGCGTAGTTTCCCGCTGCGGGAAGATGCGCGGAACTTCTCAGAAGATCGAAATTCATCCGATGCGGGATAGATGCGTGGCAGTACGGTATACATTTACACTAAATTACATTGCCACTCAGTCGAATCTGCCCTGTTAGCCTTTTTCTGAGGCGACGTCGGCCGCCAGCGCCGCGCCGACGCCGCAGCTGCCGCCTGCCGCAGTCACTCAGTCAAACCCGCCCTGTGGGCCGCTTTGTGATTCACCGCCGACCGCCGTGGTCGCTGACTGCCTGGCCGCCGGCGGCGACATGAACGCCGCCTTTCTCAGCAGCTCCACAGTCAGCCCTTTCGGCAATCCCATTATGGAGGCCTGCTCACCAAACTGCGCCTTTATGAGCGGCGCCACCAGCGGGTGCTCGACCATGAGCCCACCGGCGCAGGCGTAGGTGGCGCTGTCCGCCACGAGGCTGTCGACGACATGGTCCGGGATCGCGCCGAATTGCACCTGCATTTCATGTGTACAAGATTTATCATGCATGCAGGATAGTGCGCCACCCACAGATACTTGGGCGGTGCATGTGCATCCTGTCAAGTATCGTCAAGAAGCAGTCTAGAAGCAGCATGCAGGTGCTTGTACGCGCTTCCAACTTGCAGTTGTCCTGCAAGGCTGCACGCTGCCGGCGCCGGCAGTTCCGACTATGACAACACAAAACACAGAGTGTGATGCACCGCAATGCATCGACAGTTCTATTGGCTCACGTCGCAGATGTCTGTGCCTGCGACCGCGCGGCACGCCGCCAAATTCGTGACGCGCACAGCGCCGACTGTCTGCGCCCCGTTCTCAGAGTAGCCCTGGATGTACTGCCGCGCCTACCGAAAATACACGAGACGCAGCTTTGAGGCGCCGCTAATCCCAATTCATAGGTGTCGCAGCCCAGTTCATGGCCCACAAGCGCCAATACATTGAACTGTAAACCCAGTACATGTAACAGAAGTCTGGACGCATGGCTCAACCCACCTGCTCCTCTGACTCAGGTTTCTCCAGCACCTTGTCATCGCACAGCACGACCTGGTCGCAGGTTATGAGCAGCCCTGCATCGAATGACACGCCTCGGCATCGGCGACGGCGTGCTTGCATCAGATTGGCGACAGCAAATGTCTCTCGTGCGCCTGCTGTTGCGAGTCCAACAAGCTCCAACAAGCCTCTTGTGGTCCCTTCATGAAGTCGATCACTGGCGACCTCATACACAGTGCAGCGACACTCACAAAACCCAGTAAACTCCAACCTTCGGCAGCGATTTGTGTGTGCCAGCGTCATGCGAAGCTCTTTTTCGTGAAACTCAATGCAGTAAAATGGCAAAGCACCGTCCCAAAAACCTGAACTCCCCACCTTCAGCAGGCAAGGCGTCCTCATCCACCCAGCGGGACAGGATGGCGGCGGCCTTTGCGTGCGCCAGCGCCATGACCAGGTCCGACGGGTCGTCGACCCGGATGGCCTTCTCGTCGATGTCCGCCGCCACGGTGCTGTAGCTGAAGCCAAACTGCTGCGCCAGCTCGTCCATCACGCCTGCATTGCGCACTGCGTTGTATGGGTGCGTCCAGTACTTGGATAACCCCGCGAGGGGCCTCGTGCCCAGGGGCACGATCACCGTCAGAAACGTTGCAGGCCTCAGATGAATCAATAGGAGTTGATTGCAAGAACATGCACCTCGCCGAGAGGCGCTCTGAGAGCCGAGAATGATTGGCACTGACGCCCACGCCGGAGGCTGCACTGCCGGCTGCTCCGCCTGTTGCTCCTCCTGTGTGCTGGACATGGCTGCTGCCGCGACGCAGCTGAGGCGCTGTCTCCTACCCGCCGAGGTGTGGTGCCTGCAGTGCCAGCGCACGCCGCGCCGTCAGACACGTTTTGCCAACTATAGCGTCTCGCAGAGCAACGACCACGACCATGGCGTAGACTTGGATGCAGAGGAAATCCTGCACCTTGTCTCACAGCAGCTCTGCTGAAACGCAAGCCTCTGATGCTGCAGCAGTGTCGGAAGTGGCCGCCGATGGGCTCGCAGCCTTGCCAGAAAAGGCGTTTGGCACCCGCAGCGGATCGCTTGCATTGCAGCTGATAGCACGGTAATTTTCGCTGCTGTCGCAAGGCACAAGTGATCGCCTGCACCTGGCTGAGATTGCAGAACAAAAAGTCTTGGCGGGAGAACAGAGAAGAGACTTCCTGCTGCGACTTCCAACTCCTTGCGACAAGATTTCGGATGAGGCGCGGCGATACTGCCGTTCGCACTCCACAGCAGTCTGACGCCCGTGCATCGTGATCAGCGCCTGCAACAAGTCAGACCGCTGCCAGGATGGTCGCCGTCGCCGGTCTCGCGGGCTCCACCCGTCTCCAGGCACCGAGTGAGCCCTGCCGACAATGCGGACCTGGACGCCGCTGGATCGACCAGTGCCTGCGTGCCTGATGCCTCAGGCTCACCATTCGGGCAGCCTGTGGCGTCTGCGGCGATAGCCGCGTGCAGAACACTGCGTGTTGGGTCAACACTGTTACAAATCATCGTGCCCTCACTTTGCAGGCCTTGCCGGTGCCCGCGTGCAGAGCGCGCGCCGCACAGCCTTCAAGGCGGTCCGCACGACCACCGTCGCAGCGTGAGTGCCACGCCTGGATGCAGAGCGTCATCAGCATGTACATGAATGCACTCGCCTACACACCAAAACTGCCGCGTACGGTCAGCCTCAATTCTCTTATATGCTCTTCCTCCGTACAGGGCGAGCACCGGGTCCGACTACCCCAAGGTGCGTGGAAGCTGCTCAATGCTACAAGCCATGCCCACGGCAGCGGATGCAGCAGTGGACGAGGATTGCACGCCACAGCGGCTCGCCGTGTCTCGCCCTGACTCACATCATTGCTGTGTCGCAGGGCTGGCTGCCGAAGGACCCCATCGTCGTGGGCGCCGCCGTCGCCGGGTGAGCGCTGCTCTCGTCACTCGACGGCACACAATTCCCTGACATTTGTTGGTGTTACGGGGAGGTGCTGGCAGCAGCCTCCAGAGGGCGAGCATGTCGCATCACGTGGGCCTGGATGTGACAGAGCCAACCACATGCAGGCTCGGCAGTGCCAGAAAATGCAAGATTCAGAAGAGAAGTTCAATCATGTTGGCAATGCGCAGGTGGGTGATCCCCAGCAACGTCCCCACCGCGGCGCTGGGTGGCAAGTCGCTGTTCGGCGCCTTCACGCAGTCGATCGGGCAGGAGCTGGCGCACTTCCCTGTTGGGCCCGCGCTGACCGACAAGTTCTGGTGCGCCTGGCGACGATTCACGCTCATACATGGATCCGCATGCAGCAGTTGCGGCGGCGGCGGCGGGGCGCGGCCCAAGACAGAAGCGTCTGCTGCATCTGCCTCGGCACTGCATGGGCGGCAGGGCCCCAACTGTGGCAACTGCAGGGCGCATTCCCCAACAGTGGCAACTGCAGCGCCACATCCTGGACAGTTTTTGTTTCGCCTCAGATCAGCATTTGCTGACGTATCTGCGTGCAGGATCTACCTGGTCACCTGGCACGTGGGCCTGTTCCTGACGCTGTTCCTGGGCCAGGTGGGGATTCTTGTCCAAATTGTGGTGCTCACCGAGGAGTTCATGTGTTGGCGTCAACTTGAAGCTATGTGCATGCAGACTGACGCTATGTGCATTCAAAAGATGCATGCACCGCAGCGGCTGGCCGCCTGACTTAAACGACTTGCCTGCCGCACACAGATTGGCGTCCAGGGCCGGAAGCAGGGCTACTTTGACTGAGCGCTGGCGGCGATGATGGTTGAGGTGTAATGCGATTGCGGTCGCAATGTTGAATCAATTTTGTGGGGCGTTTGTCACGGCTTGTGTTGGGACAGGCGCTGCATCACCGTTTCCAAGGAGCTCCCAGTGAGCACACCACGTTTGGAAACTTGTAAAGATGCTGTCACTTGTACCGGCAGCTCCGGCAAGCGAATACAGACGCCGCCATTGGAAAGGCCCGCTTTTGGGGGGGCGTTCAAGGTGCACATCATGAACATGCCTGAGAGAGAAATGTAGTGAGAGAAAATAGGTTTATATCGTACGAGGAAAATCTGGCTTTCTAGACCAGATGATGGTGTATGACTTGGAATTTATTCAAGCCATATTGACCACCTGATGCGCTCTCTCGTGTCTTGCGACCCCTCGGAGCTGGCCTCCTTCCAAATAAGGGCGGTCTTGCATTACTGGGACAGCGCCCTGACCAACCCTGCCTGAGTGCATTGTGCCCAGCCTGCAACGCGGTTGCGTTTCCGATGGTGTGGGGAGAGTGATTGGGAAAGGCTCCGCGCAAGATTTCGGCGGCCAAGGGGGTTTTCTCAGGGTTTTCTTGGCGGTAGCCAGGGAGTCTAGACTGTGGGGAAGAGCACGCATGACGGGTGAAAGCCCGAGGCTTCAGCAATTGCCCTGCTGTTTGGCGAAGCCTGTGTTGAAGCTGTAGCTGGAATCTTCTTGCTGCTGCACGCGCAGTCGCTCGAGAGGGTCACCGTGACACATCGATCACAATCCGCTGCAGTGCTGTAGGCGGGAACCCAGTAACCGGCGTCATCCAGTTGGCTGCTGTGGTACAGCGCTCCCTGCTGCAGCTCAGAACGTGTTCAAGATCCGGACATTGTTGTGGGACGCACTGCCGGCCCACACCTCAGCCACTCCACCTGTGCCGGAGCAGACCTTGAAAGTTGGCCTTGAGCAGAGAACTCGTTGAGCACTTGAGCGCAGTGAGTTTCCTCAATCTACAACAAAGCGTCTGCGCACTCACGGCAACAGCACATGGAGAATCCCACGGCGCAGCAGGCGCCGCAGGCCGGCCCGCAGCATGCGCCACAGCAATATGCTTCGGCTGCTCACGGCGGGGACGCCCAGGCAGCCGGGCCGCCGTTCAAGGTGTACGTGGCCGGCGTGCCAAAGTCCTTCGCCGCCGAAGACTTGCAGCCATACTTTGAAAAGGTGCGGCCGCCGCCTGGCGCTGTTCAATTTTCTGTACATGCAGCAAATTCATGCAAGCAATGCTACAATGCGACATGGCAAACGCCTTCATCAGCCAGCTGCTGCGTCCGGAGCCGTCCTCGCCTCTGGCAACCGGACTCATGCTTGCGCATGCTGCTGTGCAGTTTGGGGGGGTGGCGTCGACGGTGATCCTGGTGGAGAAGGGAGGCTCCGGTCTGTCGCGCGGCTGCGCATTCGTCAACTTTGCCACGCACGAGGCCGCGACGGCGGCCATCTCGGCCATGGACAACCAGGTCATCCTGCCCGGCGGCCCCTACAACCTGCGGGTGAGTCACCACCACCACCACCACCACCACCACCAGAAGGGCGCCATCGCGAGCAGCGCTGACCTCATGAAATGTGCCTGCGGTTACTGCGGGCCCCGCCACCACCCTTTATGCTGACGGTTGTGCAATCGCCTTACATTGCAATGTTCCGCAAAGGCCTTATTCGCCTGTTCCCCACCCTGGCTCAATTGCAAAGCTACAGGACTAGGCACTACGTCCAGGTGCGCATTGCCAGACTGCCGGGCGAGCGGCGGCCGCTGTCGGCGGGGCCCAGCACCACACTTATTGGGCTGAGTCAGCCGCACATGCGTGAAGTACTGTGCGACCTGCTGTCATGATGCACAGGTGCGCTTTGCCAAGCGGCCGGGCCAGCGGCGGCCGCTGTCGCCGGTCCCAAGTACCATCTGCGTCAACCTGATTTAAGCTCATATCCATCCAGCGAGCTTGTGCTTCACTCATTGCGCAGGTGCGCTTTGCCAACCGGCCGAGCGACCGGCCGCCGCTGTCGGCGGGGCCGGCGGCCTCGCTGTCGGAGGAGGACCGCCGCCGCATCTTCTTCACGCGCGGCCCGCCCGGCGTGGCGGCCGCCACCATCACCGATGTCTTCAGCCCTTACGGCGACGTGAGTCATTCACACTAAATTCTGCCCCGGATGATGTTGCTGTAAATTCCATTGCCTCAAGCTGCCCTTGTTCACGGACACCTGCCGTGACGCCTTCGACTGGTGGTGCAGATCGAGGAGACCAACCTGTTTCCAGACAAGGTCACGGGCACCACCAAGGGCTGCGGCTTCGTGACCTTCAAGTCGCAGGAGCAGGCGACAAATGCCATGGCCGCACTGAACGGCACGCTGCAGCTGCCGGTGCGCTGTTCCAACCAAATTGGACGAGAGCACTGCAGTATTCTTCATTTCGTTATAGTCTCGTTGTATGTAAGTCATTGTCTGAGGCTCACTGTCCGCCCCTGGTTTGCGCCGGAACTCCAAGATGGCTGTGAGCTCAGTGTATCGAAAGTTGGCCATTGCTGATATTCTGACATACTCGCATGCTCAGAACCTGGAGCCGCCACCCGCATGGACATAAATCAACATGTTGCAAACTACATCTGTATAACAACTGTTTATTTATATGTCTAGTTTCCTTTTCTGCAGGGCGTCGCCACCCCCATGGCCATCAGCTGGGCGGACCCCGAGCGGCGGCAGGCGCTCAAGCGCAAGTTTGCCGGCGAGACGGAGCCGGAACGCCAGGTGGGAACACATGCCAAATCTCACAGTTACTTGTCGTGACTGTGAGCTTATGACAGGCATCAAACTGCTGCTATTGCTTGGCGGCTGTGCGTGCCTCCGCGCCTGCTGGAGCATACACGTGCGCGCAAGTGCTGATGCCGCCGGCCGTTGGAGAAAAGAGGGAGGATGGATGCACCATGCAGACGCTGTGTGGCGCCGGGTGTCACAAGTCAGCCAAACTCCAATGCCTTGTGCGGACGCTGCACAGGATACAGCCGGCCAAGGCCCTTGCGTGTGGTGCTTGCGCAGGTGTTCTTCGCAAAGGTGCCGCGCGCGGCGACGGAGAATGATGTCATGGCGCTGTTTGCCGGGCTGGGCGCGGTGGAGGACGTCGTGCTCTTCAAGGCGTCGGGCGCGCAGCACCACAAGGTGGGCTTTCTCAAACGTCAGAAAAATCATCAATCATAGTGGAACAGCAACGGACAGGGCGCGGCGCAGGGCGCCGTACTCTTCAAGGCCTCCGGCGCGCAGCACCACAGGTGGGCGCCCCACAGCTGAACACCAACGATAGAGTCGGATAGAGAAATGGAGAACAAGACTGAAGAAATGTCAATGTAAACAGAAAGGGCGCAGTGCAGGACGTGCTTGTTCTCAAATTCTGCGGCGCTGAACACCACGAGGCGGGGCTTGCAACCATACGAGTGCATGGAAAAGACACAGAGAGGGCGGGAAAGGAAAGGAACGGAAAATGCACTGCATCGTTGTGGCTGTGATGCGGAAGACCCACCTCCTGTGCCGAGATCTCCAGATTGTTGTGCCGGCATCTTTGGGGGATCATCCTAATCCCCATGCTGGACGAAATATCCTCTTCAACATGTACAGGTGCGGGCTGGCGATATTCCAGGACCGCCAGACAGCGGTAGATGTGATCTCTTGCAACGCTCACCATTCACCAAACAACCTTGACATTCCGACTCCGATCATGCAGGGCGGCAGGCGGGCGACGTTTTGCGACCACCAGTCGGCGGCAGGCGCGACCCTGGCGTGCTGTTTTCACCAAAAGCGTGTTTCAAGCCTCACTTCTTCCCCATGCAGGGCTGCGGGCTTGCGACGTTCCAGGACCACCAGTCGGCGGCGGACGCGATTCTAGCGCTGGACGGCATCTACATGTGGCCCAACTTCCACGACCCCATGGTGAGCAAATGCAAAAGCAAATAATCGAAACTAATTGTGGATTCAGTTCTTCTAATCAAGTTCAATTGTCTAATCGTTGGACGCGTCTACATGTGACCCAGCGTTCACGACCCCATGGTAAGCACGTATTGATCGGAAGTAATTTGTGGACTCTCCCTGAATCAAAAGCTGGACGGCGTCTACATGTGGCCCAACTTTTACGAGCCCTTGGTGAGCGGCCCTGTGATCGGGCAAGGTAGAGCTTAGGGGATGGGGAGGCCGTACATCTGGCGTGGCTTCACCGGCACCACGGTGAGCCCTTGTCGAGTTGCATGTACACTGCGCCTTCACAGCGTGCTTGCCTGCTCATCACATTGGCAGAACCTTCACAAACCACCTGCTGCTCTCAGCCTCTCACACCGCCCGCCTCTTGCTGCTGCAGGTTGCCCCCTTGCGGAATGCGGAGGTGACCACGTCCGAGTACCATCCCCTAAACCCTAAAACCTGAGCTGCTCCGAAAACCTGGACTGTGCGCAGGTAGCCAAGTGAATGGACCGGTCGCTGCAGACGAACAACCGGCCCGACGGCAGCAAAACCCTAAACCCTGAGCTGCTTGTGAGCTGCGCGCAGGTGGTCAAGTGGATGGACCGGTCGCTGCAGAAGAACAAGCGGCCAGACGGCAGCTGGGCCGCATGGCCGGCACAGCAGGGGGGCCAGCAGCAGCCGCAGCAGGGGTATGGTCAGGCGCCGGCGCCAGCGCCGGCGTACACGACGCCCGAGCAGCAGCAGGCGGCCGCACAGACGGCGCAGCAGCAATGGGAGCAGTGGCAGCACAGCCGTGGCGGCGCTGCCGGCGGCCAGCAGGTGAGAGTCCGGGAGCAGCTGTCGAGGAGGCGCATGCTGCTGGCAGCGCGGCGCCAATTTGTGCCCGGTGGCTGATGCGCATGCAGCACTTCAGAAGGCACATCAGACGGCAGCCCATGGTTGCTGGATTGGAGTTCACTTGAAGAGGTGGCAAGATGAGGCCGTGATGCGATAGCACGATTTGTGTTCCTCCTGGTGACGGTGCGGTCACCCTATGAAAGCCTCTGATGCTCTATGGCTGCAGGACTGGCAGGCGCCAGAAACGGGCGGCTACAACGGGCAGTACGCGTCCTGGGACGGCGGCGCCGGGCAGTCGGGCCAGTACCCTCCGCCCGACGCCGGCCAAGCCCTGTACGCTGGGCAGCAGTATGGCGGGCAGCAGTCTTACAGCGGCCAGCCGGCAGCATATGCGGCGCCGGCGCCACAGGGGCAGCAGGGGTACGCCAACTGGGACGCCGGGTCCCAGGGCGGCGGCAGATACGCCGCCGCGCCGGGGCAGCAGCCCGCGGGGGCTTATGCGCCGGCGTCGAGCCAGCAGGGCGGCTACGGGCAGCCGCCGCCGGCGCAGGGCGCGTATGGCCAGGGGGCCTATGGCGCGCCGCCCCCCCAGGAGCAGCACTACCAGGCGAGGATCACCCTTTTTGTGATGTGCCCCCTCGGGCTTCAAGCTCCAAATGCAACGATGTGCATGCCAGCAACCTAAGTGTGAAATGTTGTCGGTAGATACCCAGGGTGTCCTCACTGCTGGTGTTGGACCTTTGCATGTTGCTGCCTTGGCTTTCACAGTCCTTGTGCCAGGCCTGAACAGACATGGTGTATTTCCTGACCGCAATCGTGCCTAGACTTCAGCAACCATGGTGTGACTGCGACCGCAGGCGCCAGGGGGTGCTCCGGCGTCGCAGTACAGCTCGCAGTCCGACTGGCAGCCGCAGCCGCCAGGCAGTTACAGCAATCCGCCGCCCGCCTATGGCCCTCCCGGCGCCGCGAACGGCGGCCCGCCGCCTGCCAACGGCAGCTACTCTGCACCGCCGGGCGACTACTCAGCGCCGGCGCCACAGGGGGGCTACTTGGCGGCGCTGCCACAGGGCGGCTATTCCGGCCCCCCGCCGCAGCAGGCGCCGGGGGGCGGATACTTCCCAGCCGCGCCGCTGTTCCCGCTGCAGCAGGGCGGCCCCGGCGGCGATGCAGGCGGCCCCCCGCCCGCGCAGCCCCCCGGCTACAGCTCCGGGTACGGCGGCCCCGCCGCGTCCGGCGCGCCGCCGGCCGCGCCGCCGCCGGCGGCAGGCGCATACCCGCCGCGGCGCTACTGACGCGGACTCGTCCGTGGCGCCTGGGACAGGCTGCCGACCGGGAGCAACCATGCGGAGGCCGCTGCGCCATCGGCGCCATTGGTCTTCCCCGGCGCACCCGTCAATCTCCCTTCGCGCCCTTCGCGCCGGCCAAGGAGGTCTCTCGCAAATCGAAAGCTCCGAAAGCTGAAGCCTCCAAGCTAAGCCGAAGCTAAGAGTGGGTCAGGGCCGTGGCAAAGGTCCAACTCAAGACGAAACTTCGTCAAGCAAGGGGCTGGATTTTCTATCGCCAAGGCGCCTAAGCTTACTGCCTGCTGCGGCTCTGCAGCACAGGAGCTTACATAGCACACAAAAGCCTTTGCAACCATTTGCAGATCTCTCAACAATTATATCTCACAACTTGCTGAGCAGTTCTGCTGGCAGACTGCCCAGCGCTGCAAGCAAAGTTTATGTTGCCAGTTTTCAAATTCTCGATATCCAGTTCTTGAATGCAGTGTCCCAAAGCAGTTTCCATTGGTAGCCCTCCATTCCATACCAAACGCCATAAAACATATTGCAACCGTTGTTTAAAATCGAATCAAATCCATCTCTGGGGGCCACCAATCTCGATGGCGGCAACTCCATGGTGCACTGTGGCCAGAAGAGGTACATCCAACCGCTCTGGCAATAGGCTCATCCCAATTAAATGTCTGCAATCAAAATCTCAACAAACCAATACAAATGCCCAAACCACACTGAAGTCCTGCCAGCGATTTTCCAACTGTGTCGAAGCCTGTGTTGCTGCCTGTTCATCTCCAGCAGTCCAGATGAAGCTACGTCTGCCAACCCAGCCATCGCTGACTTCAACGGGCAATCACCCTCCAAAAATCATCAGCGGCCGCCGGCGGTGTCAGCACCGCCAGTTGCTCCCCCGCCATTGAACAGGCCGCTACGGTGCTGCCGCGGCTTCCAGGAGTCGGCCAGGTAAGGGTTTACTGGTGGCTGCAGCAGGCCGTGCGGGCGACCAAAGTTCTCCGGCACCCTGTCACCGTTGCTGCAGGGAAACACAGGCACAGCCCTCAGGGTCGTCGTGTCCAGATTGCTGTCTGTTGCGGGTTGCTGCCTATGCATTGTGTTGGTGTTTTGATGGTGCTCCCTGTTGCCCAGTGGTAATGATGAAACAGGGATGCAGACGCCACTGCCCAAACCAACACGCCATCAGCATATGCATCTTGCTGTGTGCGGGGGTGCAGAGATTCACACATCGAAAAACCGCTCCCGCCGCAAAGTGCATGCTCGGCAGCATCAACAGGCCAAGCAGCTGAGCGCCTCACGCTGCGAAGTAGATGCCGGTCAGCATGAGCGGCACGCACAGCGCGGTGGCCACCATGCCATTGCTGAAGCGCTTCGCCGGCGTGCGCGCCCATTGGTACGTCCGCCGCGGCTGGTGCGGATCGTACGAGGGCGTTCTGGCGTGCGTTCTGCCTCCGCCTGCACGTGAAACGGGCAGCACGTCAACAGGATGTTACATTTTGCTAAAACGCAACCGCTGCATGACGCCTGCCGCCAACACCACCATGACCGACCGCATGCATGGGCGCGAGCATAAGGATCCTGATTGCAACCATCGTCCTGACGGGCCACACCTGTGTAAAGCCTGTTGTAGGCCTCTACGACTGTCCTGAACCGCACTTCTGCCGCCGCCCGCTGATCAGATGGAAACAGGTCAGGATGGTGCTGCAGGCAAAGCTTTCGGTATGCTGACTTGACCTGTGTGCGCAGAGTCAAGGATGTCAGAGTCTGCTGACAATTCTGATGCGATGCATCGGCGCACAGGTTGAGCAAAGCCCGTGGCATAATGGAGGCCAGTATGATCGTGAGACCACCTCGTCCCTGGTCGCGTTTCGAGGCACACCCAACAGCTCCCAGTCGCTCATCTAGACTCTCACGAAAGCAATATTGTCTGCATGTCTCGACTGATTTGCAGATTGCTTGTTGAGAAGGAAGGAGTGCGAAAACGCAGCGAATCTGCCAGATAGCTGTGATAAACTCAACTGTTTCAGTCCATCTGTAGTTACTGCAGATTGCAATCTGGTGCATGCTTGAAGTGACCATGAATGCCACGTCCTGATCTCACCGCGGGAACCCTCGTTCTTGAAGATCTTTGTTTTCCCGTGCGCTCGATTTCGTAGATACGAGATCTATCCAGTCGCACTCCAGCTCTGTGCCAAATCCGTAGTCTCACTCCTGCATTTCCCAGCCATTACTTTTACTTCTCTTGGCTCCACATTGCGCAACAGTTCAACTGTCTGCTGCCAGTAGCTCCTCGTTCTACGCGCAACGACCAACTTCAGCGTCGTAAGCCATGGCCGTCATGCAGGCGCAGACGCCGCGTGCAGCTCTGCAGCCTGTAATGCGCGGTGCTGCTACCCTGCCCCGACAGTTCCAGAACGCGGGGCCGCTCCTCAGGCAGCGACCGGGCCCAACGCGGGCCGCCCGGGCACAGCCCATTTCAGCGAAGCTCGCAAAGTCCCAGGGCGGCCCTCAGCAGCCTGTCGTCTCGGTGAGTGCTTGCTCTTTGGCATATTGTGTGCTAGATTTGCAGCAATGGCATTGCACAGGCGAGGCCCTTTGCCCGGCATGTCTGCCGACCTCGCTCCCGACAACTGAAGGGCTGACTGCACTGTGTCCAACCCGCGGCTGCAGACGGTCGACATCGTGTCATCAGGCATGGGCGCGATGGTGTGCACCTCTTTCTTCGTCAGCCGCGGCCAGGTGAGAGCCGCAGCCTCATAGCTGCTGTGAAAATGGGACGCGCAACACTGTTGGCAGCGTCCTGGCTGAGCAAGAATAGGATGATAGGATGATGGGATAACAACTCAACTTGCCACTTGTCAATGCAGGACCCTTTCGAGGCTCTCACCGTCACAGCCTGCTCCATCGTCGTCGCGCTGGTGCGACACTGCTGCACCCTTTCGTGCTGCCGCGCACGCCGGCTGTGCCTTGCTTCCTCATGCCATGCACATTCACATAACGGTCCTCTGACGCAGAGTGCCTCTCCAATGTGCAGGTGCTGAACCAGTTGCTGTTCAGCAACGAGTGATGACACCAACATGGGTAGCCGCTGCATGAATTCAAGCCGTGATTGGGGGGTGGCACACGGCAGTTGACCAATCGCCATTTCACCGCGGCGTCTGGCAGCCTGTACCAATGAATGAATTGACTTGGCCACGCTCCGCCGTGCCGAACATCGGGGTGCTGTTGTTCTCTAGTAGTTTTTGTCGGGGCGTCAGATGGCAATCGTGTCAGCAAAATTTTGCGGGGAGAAAAGCTTGGCTGCTCTCGGCAAATTGTTCGGGGATTGCGACCTCGGACTTTGTCAGTGTTTGCATGCTTTCGTTGAGTCGGTGTGTATCTTGGTAGAGTTGTGATTGTACACGGAGACTGTTGCACTGTCCACGGGAGCGGTGTGGCTCAGTCACACGCAGTACCTGTGCACAGTCTGTGCCATGAAGAGTCTCGACGCAGCGGTCCACGTCTACCTATTAAAGCTTTGCTCTGCTTGGCAGAGGCAGCTGAGAGATCGAGAATGGGGGAGCCACTCAGTAGGTAGTACCTCCGCCAGATTTCCAGGTGGCATGCCAGCAATGCTCCCGCGCCCTTCGGCACAGCACCCGTCATCTTGGGGAGTCGACATCCCGGAATGTTGTGCAGGTCCATCATGCTAGATATGCCTGCACAAGCCTGTGATTTGTGAAGAGTTCCCAGTGCCACAACTGGGCGCCCAGGGGCAGGTGCCTGTCAACCTTGCCGCTTCAGGCAGTGCCCTGCACCCAGCATTCAACACCTACAGGTAGGTGCCTCCAGCCAAAACCCTCTTCATTCCCAGCCCTCCTCCATGACGCCGCCGCCACCGCCATCGTCGTCGCTGGCGACGACGGGCCTCGACAGCATGCCGTCGCCGAGCGGCGACCGCGCGCCGGCGCCGGTCGGCGAGGTCGCGTCGCCCTCTAAACCCTCCCCGTCGCTGTCGGCGCCGCTGCCGACGCTCTGCTCGAAGCCCTCGAAGTCCTGCGCCAGCTGCGTCACGCCCAGATCCGCCAGATCCTCCTGCAGTCACAAAACATGTGTATTAGCTACTCGTTTGGAGAAACAGTGTTGACTCATGAGCGCAGAACCCTCGTGCGCCAGCTGCGTCACGCCCAGATCCGCCAGATCCTCCTGCATCATATGTAGAGGATGGACGCTTGGCAATCAAAACATAACAACCGACCATTACAGGCTATAATCACATTCCTGCGCCAGCTGCGTCAAATGCCCAGATCCGCTATGTCCATCCTGCCCATCCAGAGAAGCCCGTCAGAAACACGACGGGCCACAGCTTCAAGCTCGTGATGACGGACAAGCAAGCACAGCTGGTCGTCGGGGCATCGGCGGCCAGCTGTGCCTGCGCATCCTCTGCACCCTGCGCCAAACGCCCTTGTGTGCTGCATATGCGCCGTGGCAGCTCTCTCACCGGATGTAGTTGACAGATCCTGAATTTCGGTGGTCTGTAGTGCAGCCAGACTGCATTCGCGCCTGCCGTCGGCGGGCGCTGCAGCATGTGGCCAGTGCAACGCAACATCTGAATCCGGAAATCAGGCTTGGGAATTTTGATATGCGCACCTGCGTGGGGGGGTGCTCCAGCATGTGGCCGGTGCGGCGCAGGAACTCCTCTGTCGATTCAATGTACTCGCCGCCCAGCTCCTGCAAGTCCGCCCGCCCCATCGGATCCCCCACCTGCAAAACACAGATGTCGTTGTCAACTTGTACTATGATAAAACGAAGTCACAGACCAAAAGCCTCTGACGTCTCAGCTAGATCAATCAAAGAGCAAGACAGATCAACTGAAACAGTGAAAGCAATATATCCTGCAAACACTGGACTCGATGTACTCGCCACCCAGTTCCTGCGAATCCGCCCGCCCCATTGGGTCCTCTCACTGCACAACGCAAGCGCAATTTAGATCAATTGAAACAGGAACAGCAACACATACTGCATGGCCTGGAGTCTTGATTGTACTCGCCATCCAGCTCCTGCAGGTCCGCCCGACACACCTTGATGTCCTCCACCTGAGGCATGATCCACAACTGGAACATGATCGACCATTGACATGCGTAAACACAAAGACCGGCGTGACCAACCAGGTGGGACTCTGGTGCTGCTGCCCCGTTCCTGCAGGATGACCCGTCTCCATGCATCCTCTCCAGCTTCAAGGACATGCACGCGCTTGCAATCTCTGAAACAGCGCAGCCCTGCCTTCCCAGTGGGCAGGCTGAGGCAAGCGCCATTCCACGATTGCCACAGTCTGCAATGGCCCGCAGCTTGCTGCCAGGTGTACGTGTGCCACGCAAAAGCAGCAGAACAGAAGCGCACTGCCTTACCTTGACCACTGCGTCCGCGGGACTTGCGTCGGCTCCGTTGTGGTGATGAGGTTTATAGAAGTGTCTCTGACAGTATGCAAAACAAAACCTTTTCATTTGGTGTACCTTCATGACGACATCTGCGGGATTTGCGGCGGTGCCATCCAAGGTGATGAGCTTGAAAATCTCCTCGTAGGTCCACTCCTTTTCCTGCTCATCCCACGGCTTCTGCAGCCGTACGTCCGTTCTGTCGTCCACCTGCATTGAGGGGCGAATGACAGTTTTGAGTTCCCCAGAATTGTGCGGAAAAGTGTGTTCCTCGTAGGTTGCATTTCGCTACTACCCATCCCCCGCCTGTTCTTTGGTGCAATTCTGTGTAGGGCGCCGGACGAGTTCACGAGGTCAATCCTGGCAGCGACACATGCTGTCCACCGGTGTTGGTGCGACGGCGCATGGCAACGCCTCGCTTTTGAGCCATCCCACAGCGCCCAGGGTGCTGCTAGAACAGTTCGTCACCGCGGAGTACTCGCACATGCCGACTTGAGCTCGTTGCAGGCAGATTGCTGAACGTTACAGAGGTTTTGGATGTCACAGAAAAGTGAATAAATGGCTCACTACGAGCTTGTCGTACATGCCCACCTGGGCTCACTGCGGCCAGGCCATTGGATGTGGCAGGACTTTGGATGTGACCACAGAGAGAAGAAGATGAAAGAAAGGATGATATGCTCACCACGAGGTTGTCGTACATGCCGACCTCAGCGCGGCGCTCGTTCCACTCCACCCGCGCCTGCGCCTTCCGCTGCTGCTTCTCCACATAGGCCCTGCAGGTGGATGGAGGAAGGTTAGTGATGAAAGTCGACACATACCATGATATAAGACTGGCAGGCTGCTCGTTCCACTCCGCCCGCGCCTGCGCCTTCCGCTGCTGCTTCTCAACATATGCCCTGCAAGAAGCACACATTCGAATAAAATATACAAAAGCCTCCAGCTGCTGCCTGTCTTCCGAGGTATCAGGACCCCAAATCGGCGCTCGTTTTCGCTCCACCGCGCCTGCGCCATCCGCTGCTGCTTTCCCTCCCGACGTACGCCCTGCAGAGTGACGGATAGGGTTACTGTTCAATACAGAGATGAAGAAGCTGTGTGCTCTGCTGGGGGCCGTGGAGCACGCCACTGAACAAGAATGCCGTGCCGCATCGCGCGGCTCGATCAGGAGGACATGCCGCGCTTTAGCTTTTGCCTTCTAAGAACTTTCGCTGCCCAGCTACCTGGGCGGGGGCGGCTACCGACACGGTTAGATCATGTTTGGCTGCGAACGCAAAAACCACGAAAAGCACCTGAACTCCCACTCGTCCCACTCGGGGTCGGTGAACGGCTTCTCCATTCCGGCGGCTCCGCCGTCTGCTGGAAACCCTTCTGATCCGGGATGAGCAGCAACATTGCCATAATCTGATAGCAGCTTGTCCCTCGTGATATCAGAAAGATAGTTACCTGAACTCCCACTCGTCCCACTCGGGGTTGGTGAACGGCTTTTCCCATTCCGGCGGCTCCGCAGTCTGCTCGAAGACTTTCCGATCCGGGATGGGCAGCAGCCCGACGAAGTCCTTTCGCTGGCGCAGCTTGGCGAGGTTCGGTGCCACGTGCGAGAAGGTCTTGTCGAAGGTGCTGGTCCATGGCACATCAGCGTTGTCCGTCACGCTGAGTCCCGCCGTCGGCAATTCTGCACGGTGAAGATGTGGTTTTTCTCACGGGCAATTGCATATCGTTCGAGAATACGTTGCTCGGTGGTGGAGCTTTGCCGATGTAGGTGTGGGCGCACGGCTGCAGCTGCGTTGAACTGCCGCTGCCAGGTTCGTGGACGGCGTTCATCGCAGCAGACACCAGACGCAGGTAGCACATACAAACATTGAGCGAGCACGGACATGCGACAGATGACTCAGCAAGTAGCGACATAAGAACGGCGAGGGCGGAAGAGAAGCGGCGACGCACCGTTGTTTGAGAACTCCCACCAGTCGACGACCTTCTCTGTCCAATTTTCCAGGTCATCGTCGTCCTCCTCGTCGACGACTTGTTCCCCGTCAAAGTCTGCAGGTACGCAACAGAAGGCCTGTCAAGCGGCATTGCAGCAATGCAGATTCGGTGTTCAGATGCGCCCAGCGGCTGGCGGTGCTTCATGTGTTGACGCATGTGCAAGCTCGGGGTCAGCCGAGTTGTATTGGCGTCGGAAGCAGGCCTTTGTGCACAGCGCACCAATGAGCTCGTGGCGCAGAACACCAATGCCGTGCCGGCACAACCCAGATCGCGGCACAAGCACAGAGGGCTGACAATGCAGGGAACCAAGCGCCTACCTTCGTCTACATTGGTGAGCTGATCGCCGTCCTCAAATTGCTGCTGCTCTTCGACAACCTTGCGAGGCCGGCCCCTGGTAGCCGCAGGCGGCCGGCAGAGCTGCCTGCGCGGCTGCTTCCAGGCGCGGCTGGGCCCCGCGGATCCGGTGCTGCAGGGACCTAGAGACCTCTGCTGCCTGCAAGCTAGACTTTGCAGCGCCGACCGCGACCAGGAGGTGGACAGCTGCCTGCGGATGAGGTGGGATGCCGTGGATGTGCACGAACACAAGCTGTTGCCAGTGGCACCGCTGCGCAATGACATGTCGACCACCGGCCATCAGCTGGGAACCCGACCGGCTGTATGTCTGTGCGCGCATGCAATGGACTTTCTGTGCCTTGGGTGCAGTTGCTCCGACACGAAATGCTCCGACACTGAGCCCCACTGAGCCAGGCGAGCCACAACTCAATTGCAGGTTGCAGCGCAGGTTTAACAGCACAATCATGTAACCTCCTCATCGATATAGAAGGCGCAGCGCGAAGAACGCAGTTCGCCCCAGTAGCACCACCCATCTCCTGCACACCGGCAGTGGCTTGGCCATGATCGGCTGAACAATGACGTCCAGCCCGGCAGGTTGGCCTCCTGAGGGAACAGCACAAGCAGTGGCAGGTTACCAGCCGGCTATCCCTCCCTTGAAGAAGCAAAAAGGCAAGGACGGCGGTAAAGCGGGTGGCAGCAGCGGCACCCAGGAATGCTGCGCAGCTGGCTGCAAGGTTGCATTGCCGAATGAGCTCTTTGAGCTGCAGGGGCTTCAGCAGATTCTCAATATGGACACGTAAGCAGCATGTGGTTTGGGTTAACGTGCCATGCTCGGTCGTGCGGTTCTGTGTTTGTTGTCATGTATCTTGTTGATTGTCGCCACTGCCAGGCTTTCACATTATCAACGTTCTCTTGCGTCCGATCATAGCTGGCTCAGCCTGCTGTCCGATGCTGAGAGGAACGTGCTGCGCGCGCACCTGCCTGGGGACGCGGATGACAGTTTATTACAGGTGGGTATATGAGACATTGCGTGCCCTCACTCCCGCACATACCAGTGGTTGATTTGCCAGCTGTGGCTGTCTTTCGTGTCACCAAGCGATTTTGCATTGCTGGGTGCAGAGGCTTTTCGAGGGGCGGGAACCCGTCGGCTTCTTCGCGCCGCTGCCACGCCTGCACGCGCAGATGCAAGCTGGTGAGCGATGCTCCCTTCTCACCTCACCCTGCAATCTCCCTCAGTCTGCTGGCTGGCTTTCTAAGTCGCTGCCCATCTCGGTAAATCAGATAAAGATAGGCTATTAGGCATAGGCAACCAGGCACAGACACGCGTCCTGAATGCAGGTGACCTGCACCCGCACGTGCGCAAATACCGCGCCGGCGCCGCCATGCTGAGGCAACGCATGCAAGTTGCGGAACTGCGGGACTGCCACAATGCGCTCGTCATCAAGCTGCTGGCGGTCGCGGCGTCGCAGAGCCAGCAGCCTGCACAGCAGCAGGGGTGCCGGAACCGTGGGCAGTGACGCGGCAGGCTCTGCTGCCAGGGCGGACGGGACACCGCAGCCACAACACTCGTAGGCGCCATCTAGCAATGAGGCGCATCGCCTGGGCACCGGCTCAGGCGCTGGCCGTCGGATCTCACCCACCAGGTGCTGCAGGTAGGCCTGGGCTCACCGCGCATGTGCTGCCTTGTTGCACGTCGTTAGTATGAACGGCCGCATGTCGTGTGTTTGCCACTTGCAACCAAATACAATTCGTGCTTCGCAGGACACCTGCCAAGGGCATGCCATACAAAGAAGGCGTGCATATTTCAGAAGGCCAGGTTCGGTACGTGGTCGGGTTTGGGTTTATCCAAATTGACAGCTGTATCCGATGTTGTTACGCCTTTGAATGCATCTGGGTGTAGTTGCGATTGCTTCCAATTTCTGCCGAATGGCGCCAAGGCCCGCACCGCGCCGAGGATGTGCTGCAAAACGATGCTGCTTTGGAACAGCAATCCTTGAGGCGTCTCCAACACACGATATATTGCCGGCCTGCACTGTGGCTGCCAGCCACTGGCTGGCATTGCCAGCTGCCCTTGTGCTGGACCCCGGAGTGAAATTCTGACCCGCCCTGTAGCCTTTTCCTGTCGGAACATGGTGCTCAAAAGGATGCTGCGGCAGCCTGTTGCTTGGTCATCTTTGAGCTTGGTTTACAGTCCGCCGTGGTGCATCTTCCAGCGGAAGCGTTTGGCAGCAGCCTCTGCACACCCCGTGCGCACCATCTCTCCGATTGCTGACAGCAACAAGGAAACAGCCGACTCAGCGCGTATCACGGAGCTGCTCATCTGCAGCATTCACAGAGTCCCGGAGTTCCGCCAGACCCGAAGTTTCGGCAAGCACCTCGCAGTTGCCCTGGCGGCGCACGGCCAGGAAGCTTCTGTGTGCTTAAGCGCGCTGCGCAGTCTCGTGATAGGCCTCCTGCACGCCTGCCGCTGACGAGGCGGCAGGCCTGCGGCCGCTGCCGCCGGCGAGATGGGTTCGCCCGCGCGCGATGATGCCGGCCCCTCGGCGGCCGCCGGCCTGGCGGCAGCCGCCAAGCAGAAGAAGGTCGGCTTTGAGGAAGACGTGCACATGGGCGACGCCGCGACGGAGGCCCTGATGTCCGACCCGTCCAAGCTCACGCACCCCATCAAGGCGGTGCAGGTGAGCTCGACGTCGACTTCTCCGGTTTCCATCATGTCGCCGTCACCATGCTGTCAATGCAACATTATGGCGGCCTTGGCTGCCTCATGTGCACCGGCAACCCCCCTCGCACGGCAGCTGATGCAGAACGGCAGCAAACGCGCTGCTGGGCTGTCACATATCGCGCCGTCACATACTTGCCACCACACAAACCGACCTGCGAAGTTTTGCAGTAATCAACGGCGCAGGACAAGTTCGAGCTGCTGCCGGCATTTCTCAAAGTGCGCGGCCTGGTGCGGCAGCACATTGACTCCTTCAACTACTTCATTAACCACGAGATCAAGAAAATCGTACGCGCCAAGGGCAACGAGCGCGTTGTCAGTGACTCGGACCCCAACTTCTACCTCAGGTTCGCCATTTTGATATCCATGTTGTTGTGTCTCCACCAGTCTTGAACCTGCGCTCTGAACATCCCGCTGGCACCACGGTCGCTTGGAAGGACGCTGCCTCACCTGCAGCATGCCATGCATTGTCCCACAATGCATGACGGCCGTGCCTGGCCATGGCATCTAAACCCGGACTGGAATGCTTTGGGTGCCTTGCCGCGGCAGGTACACCAACATCTATGTGGGCAAGCCCACGGTTATGGACGAGTACTCACAGGTAATTGAAGAGCATCAGTGAATGCAGACGTTCACGTCCGAATGGCAAGCGGGGTTCTTGAACCGTGCTGCAGCTCTGCTGGGAATAAGCTCCAGGGTCTTGGGCCGGGATTCAAAACATGTTCCCGGATTTGCCTGCAGGTGGACATCACGCCGCAGCAGGCGCGACTGCGCGACATCACCTACTCTGCGGAGATCAGCGTCGACATCGAGTACAGCCGCGGCCGGGTGCGCTGCAGCTTCTCCACTGCTGAGCCCTGCAAAATACGCCCCATATGCGGGCTTGCTGAGCTGCAGCAGGCGTTGGGTATCACCGCCACGCTGCCGCATGGCCCGCGTTGTAATCTGCCAAGGCACTCCACTGTTTCTCTAGCTCACCCACTCATATGCACGCACACACCCTCATCGTTTGCCGCTCACACGATATGGTGCTAAAGCGGGCATTAGCGCACTGGCCACATCTCACCCATTGCACCTCGTATCTTATTTGTGTAATGAAAACCTTTCCGCAGGAGATCATGCCGAAGAATCAGGAAAACAGAGTCACCACTGTCGTCATCAGCCGCGTCTTTTTCCCTGCAGTTCACCTGCACATCTGTATCTGTGTCCCGAATACCCTTTCTGCAGGAAATCGTGCTGAAGAAGGGGGAAAATGGCGTCGGCGCGGTCGTCATCGGCCGCATCCCGCTCATGCTGCGCTCGGACCGCTGCGTGCTCAAGGGCAAGGACGAGGCGCAGCTCGCACGCCTGGGTGCGCACCCGAAGCTTGATCTGGATCTGTTCATCTAGCCTCAAAATTCACTCATGTTGCGCTTCGCCTTCGGCCTGTTGCTTGCTCAAGGGCAAGGACGAGGCTCAGCTAGTCCGCGTGGGTATGCGCGCCCACCCTGTGGTGCACAAAACGGCCTGCGCAGCTGTGCACACAGCTGTATAGTGCTT
>JAABUL010000329.1_pt1 | contig 102226 bp, 172 predicted proteins | sample 5559151 | NCBI WGS metagenome assembly JAABUL01 (sample SAMN10711876, study PRJNA513368) | rock metagenome | isolation source: Antarctica rocks | place: Antarctica: Victoria Land, Pudding Butte sud | reverse complement strand
TGGATGATCAACCATTACACCGTGAAGCCTCCGAATTGATCAGCAGCCCCATCGCTCACCCGGAGGGCTGTTGGCTGTAGCTGACGGGCAGCGGCGGCGCGCCGCCCGTGGCGTTCGCGGACGGCCCGCTGGCGGCGATGAAGCTGGCGCGCCCGTAGCAGGGCGCGCATGCGCGGCTGCTCTCGATGACGCGCACTGCGCCCGAGGGCAGAAGCAGCCACTTCAGGATACCCCAGACGTACAGCTGCCCCACCTACACGACAGCCATGGCTGTGCATTCAAGACGTGTTGTACAAATTGCAGACATTTGTCTGGCACGGCGCCTGGCGGCAGCGGCAGCCACTTCAGGCAGCCACGTACAGCTGGCCCACCTGCAGGGCAAGAACACATGCAAGGCGATGTCCTGTGTGTGAGATTTTGTCAAGGCTTTTCCTGGTTTTCCCGGCAGCAGCCATGTCAGCAGGCGCCACATGTGCAGCTGGCCCACCTGGACAGCAGGGAGGGCATGGTGCATATTTGCCATTGTTGTGACAGATCGCCAGCTGCATCCCGCGCCCAAGACGCGGCGTCACTGGTCACACATTGCTGATTCGCTGGGTAGTGTACTTGTCTGCCCACGTTGAATGCGGCAGGGTGGCATAGCAACGCTGCAACATCAGGCCACGGAAGCAGGCAGTGGACGTCTGCCTAGCAGCAGTGTCGAACGGGGAATCTATACGTACTTCTGTCCGAAACACACGCATCAAAAACGCCGCACAGGTGGCTCAGGAATGAGATGCCCGGCATGATGGGCCGCCAGGACATCAGCAGCGCCACAAGGATAGTCTAAACCTTTGTCTGTTTCGGAATGTTAATGGATTCTTTCACACCAGGACGCCGCACAGGTGGCCCAGGAACGAGGCGCCCGGCATGATGAGCTGCCACAGCACCAGCAGCGCCCACGGGTACACCGCAGCCGGCACGTTGAAGAACCTGCCACAGGCACAGAGAAACTGTTGCACATTTGTAGTCCTACAAACCTGAATTTGCTGAAGAACAACCAAGACCACAACACCGGCAGCGCCCACGGGTACACCGCAGCCGGCACGTTGAACAAGTTGCAGATCTACATCCGTTAGTTGACAATAGTCGACAATGTGCAGTCGACAATAGTCGAAATGTGATTTCAGCGGCCGCGGACTTGCGTGAATTTGCACTGGGTCAGCAGCGCCCATGGGCACACACTGCAGGCACGTTGAAGATCCTGCCACAAGCACAGTGAACACCACATCTCCTCAGTGAGCACGCTGCTGCGCGATAACAGCGCTCCCAGTAGGGAAGCGCTCCTAGCGCTCCTACTACTTCCATATTAGCGCTCCTGCTACTTCCATAGTAGCGCTCCTAGTATGGAACACAGACGCCGACGGTGGCAGGGCGCGAGGAAGGTCGCACCTTGCCTGCAGCGGGGGATCGCCTTCCTGAATTGCATGTCTACCATGGAGCTGCGGCTCACCCGAAGATGCTGCGGTGCGTTGCATGGTTGGTTGCGTTGTCCGCCACTATGAGGCCGAAGATGACGCCGGAGAGGCCCACCGCGCACTGCCGCACCCAATCGCCGCCCAGCCTGCAAGGAAGGCCGTACGGAGATCGTGCAGACTCTGTATGTATGAAAAACAGCAGTGGCATAGCAATGAGATGCGCCAGAGATGACGTTGGAGAGATGACGTTGGAGAGGCCCACTGCGCTCTGCCGCACCCAGTCGCCACCCGGCCTACAGGGAGTAATAAGACAGGTGGCACATTGACTTGTGTCCTGTGCTGAAGCGGCGCGGGCGACACCGGCTCGTCTGCGCCTCCCAGGTAGTCCTGCAGCATGTATCGCGTCTGCAAGCGTGGGGCCGCAGCACCTTGCCAAGTGGACCGGAAGACAGGACAGCATGTTTCTTCGCGAGTGGTTTTTTCCATGCGAGTACCTACGCTCAGTCACTGCCTGCTTGCACAGCGTAGCAGACCTGGACTCCAGCGGCATGTCCCGCTGGCCTGGCAGGGCGAAAAGGCACCGATGAAGGGGAAAAACGAAACAGCCGCGTCCCCGAGCGATGCGGATGTTCAATTGTAAAACATTCATGTCTGTTACCGTTTGCACGCAGCCACCTGGCAGGCCCGACGGCAGTGATGAAGGAGAGGACGACGAACGCGGCGTCGCCGTCGACACAAATTCCCATTTGCATCTTGCATTTCCATGTCCATTCTCACATGATACTGCAGCAGCACTTTGATCTGCACCTGGCGGGCCCGAAGGCGGCGATGAAGGAGAAGAAGACATACGCCGCATCGCCGAGCACTACCAGCAGCATGATGAGGTGCATGAAGGCCACACTGCCCAGAGCGCGCTCCAGCGACACGCCTGCGTAAAAATTTGATATCTGCAGTTGACTCCGGGTGGTTTCGAAGTCTTCAGTATGTAGACGCGGTTTGCAGTGTGAGGCGCGCAAACGCCACGCTGCCGAGCGCATTCTCGACATGCCTGCGCAGAGCAGGGCGGCAGCAGCCAAAGGGGTCTGCATGAGAGCAGGTTTGACAATGCAGACGGGTGGCACTGCTGCGAGGCAGAAGAATGCTGTCGGGTGACTGTGGAGGGAGCCTCTACAAGATCTGCACTATTTAGGGTTTAGGGTAGACGCCGGAGTGTTAACTGGCAAGTGTGCCGCACTGGAACGACACTTGAAATACGCAAGTGTAAGAGGAAAGTGCAGAGCGCGTAGGATCTCTGGTAATTACAACAAAACGAAAGCGCACCGATGGGCACGAAGGCCAGCATATTGAAGGCAATGTGCAGCGCCCCCATGTGGAACACCGCGGCGGTCAGAAAGCGCCACACTGCACGCAGTCGGAAAGCGCCGCAGTCAAAAAGAAAGGGCGGCGGTCAGAAAGCGCCACACTGTGCACAACAGCCTCCGCATCAGGCGCCTGGCAGCGCGGGGCGCTCCCCTGCAGGATGAGCCTTGGCACACATCTCAATCAGAGGTTTGACTGCTGCAGGTAGTTCGTTGTAACAGAATGTGAAGATGAAATGCAAATTGCAGCGAGTGGTTGGGCGGTTACCTTCGCCGTGCCACAGGACTCTGTCAGCTGACAGGCAGATCTTGCCGTAGTCATCAAAGCCAATCAGCGCGCCCGCCAGGTAGATGCCCACGCAGACGACGAGCACCACCCTGCGTGCGCCGTGGAGGCGATCAAAGCCGGCTTTTTCTTTGGGCATCGGACGGCAGTTGCGTATGCGGAGCCAGGAAATAAGTCTGCTTGCGGACGCATGTGCCGCTGTGGCCGCGCACCTCGTGACAAAGGGCAGGCTCTCAAACCACACTTTGACGCGTGTGGACAACGACGCCTGCGCAGAGAAATCGACGTATCGTCACAGTCTTGACGAATCGACATGGTGAAGCGCAACAGTGAACGCCCTGCTGCTGCAACAACACCCTTGATCTCGGCAGTCCACTACTCACCTGAGTCGTCACGCCAGGATTGTTCATTGAGTTGTCCTCGGCGCCGCCTCAGTATTGGAGTGGAATGCTTTCAGGTCATCGTAAAGCCCGCGGCGCAAGCGCACATCTGTGCGCGCGGCGCAGAGGGGGATCAGCTGGCCAGCTTGTGGCCCGCCAAACGGGCAGGGCTTGGCGGTCAGATGTAAGCCTTGCAGTTTACTGCAGCCTGCAGCGCGGCCTGATGACAGCGTCGGGGGCAGCTCCAAGCTGACCGATGCACCCGTTCAACCGAAATTTCAAGAGGTTCTTTGGAGCCAGGTTTGTCTAGCGACCAAGGGATCGCCCCAGCACATTCTGCAACTCGTCAAACGCAACAATGGCCCTTTGAGAGACCAGGCTGAGACTGGTGTCAACAAGGGGACGAGCCACAATTGGCGAGACAGGTTCGCTGCCTTGCGCGCGCGGCCGAGTGCCGACACCCCAACATCCCCTTGCAATTGCCTTACCCAGCCTCAGAAGTTTCGAATACATATGAACCATTCTGAAAGACTCACATCGACAACTGTATCTATTCGCGTTGACTTGACGCGCACCAAGGTCATCCGTTGATGAGCACCTTAGGCCCGTCGCAAAGCATCATTCAAACCGAAACAATCTCAAAGCTGCACAAGATCGATACCAGAACATTTCAAGTAGTCGCTTGAGGACGTCCGTGGAGCGCTGCCAGGTAACTTTCGAACCGCGCTGATGGCAAGTTACACATCTGCGGTCATAGCTTGCAGCAACACATGTGTAGTGCTCTAAGGATAATATTGGAGCATCAAAAACAACAACTGGTCGATGCAGGCCACCCCGACCGCACATCCCGGCCCAAGACATGTCTGCTGCACACGTGATTGCGCCCGCATTCCACGCTTGGCGCATCAGAGCCCTGAAGGTGATCTCAACTTTCATGACGCTTTACCCGAAGATCTGCGTTCCTTTGGATCTGGCTCGGGTGCTTCATGACGCATGTCCTACGATGCACAGCATGCTGACTCGGATTGTGGAAAACGCAGCATGTGTACAACCGCTGGATGCGGCTGGTGGCAGAGCAGGCGGCGGCCGCCGCCGCGGCTTCACACAGGCAGCACAGCACGCATGCTACTCCGTCAGATCAGCGAAAGCGCTCCGACGCTGCAAGTCAGGACCGCCATCGGCACCGCGACAAGCCGCCGCTCCACAGCAGCAGAAGCGATCTGCGGGGACCACCCCACACAGCAGCACTAAACGCCAGCCAGGCGAGCCGCGTCAGCAAGACAACGAAAGCTCGGCGGCAAAGCAGCAGCAGCGGCGGCAGAAGTGACCGCCCCTCGAGCAGCATGCAAAGGAGCTTCATTAGCTTTGCACAACCGCCCAACATCGTTGGCGGCGGCATGGTGGGGGACATGCCCTACAGCGGCGACTCTAGCAATGGTAACAGTAGCGACATGATTGGCGCTCTGCCCGAGCGCAGACAGCCAGCGTCAGACGGCAGGCTGAGTCGTCACGACGCTGCCCTGGCCGGCGCGCGATGCCGCAGCCGTGACAAGACTGCGGCTGCAGCGGCGTCCAGCAGCGGCGCCATGCCGCATGAACATGCCACCGCTGCAAAAGACGGCAAACCGGCGAAAGGCAGAAAGCACACGCCAATGGCGTCGGCGGCGGCAGCTCCGCCCCTGGCGCCGCCGCGCTTTCTTCTGCGCGTGTATGCCCAACTCGCGGAGCAGGGCGGCGGTGCAGATGCACGCCCAAGCAGCCCGTGTGCCGAAAGCCCTGTCCAGATGTTCAGCATCGAGCGGGTCGGCACTGGAGGCCAGGACTGGGCTGACGCCGACGGCAGATCCACGGCGGCAGCGCTTGCCTGCCAGCCGGCAGCCGCCCAGCTGGAAACTGCAGCGGTCGCGGCGCGCCGCCGCCGCAGGCAGCCGCCTGCAGCGGCAGATGCAGGGGCGACGCCAGAACCTGTATCGCACCAGCGCAGTGAGAGGGTCCAGCGCCGCGTGGGCAATAAAGTCGCCGGCGGTGCCGTTGCCCGGCTAGAGGCTGGCGCGGGAAAGCATGACGCGAGGTCGGCGGCATTGCTGGCAGCCTACGAGGCAGAGCTCGGTGAGGTTTGCCGGCACTCTCAAACGCTGGCGTAGCAAGCAAGACGATGCCATTGCCCATGCATATGCCACACATCCAAGCAGCTTGACCTAGTGTGGCTGGCATGCCGCTGGCAATTTCATTCACCATGACACCATACGCACTACCTATCTCAGATATGAGGTCTGTTTTTGGACACCTGCAGTGTCGGCGCATACGGACCAGGAGCAGCTGGCAGCGCTCGCAGAAACACACCTCCGTGCCGCCAGCGTCTCTGGGACAGGCGATGCCACAGTCAAGCGCTCCAGCAACGGCGCAGGACTGGAGGGCGTTGTCAGCGGCCGCCTCGCAGCAGCACTTTCGGCAGGCCAGCTGCATGGCGCAGCACCGGAGCCAGCAGCTGATGCTGCAGATAGGGCACAGCAGGACTGTACTGTGGGCGCGGGAACCGCAATTTCAGAGGCAGCATTGACGGCAGCGGCAGCGGCTGCAGCACCGGCGGCAGCGACAGCGACCACAAATGGCACGCATCTGCTCCAGCGTCCACCGCCAGCGCCACGCGTTACGGCAGCAATTGGTACGGCCGAGGGGAGATTACCAGCAGGCGCTGGCGGCAGCGATTTTGACCCATTTGCGATGGCAGCGCAGCGACGCACCACGCAGGAGTGCAGCTTCTACTCCGCACACTCCCGCATGCAGTCCACATGCGGTGACGACTCCAACGACCTCTGCAGAGACATGGCGTGCAGCGCTCCTGCAGATGCCAGCGGCGGCGGCGGCCTGCAAGGCCGTCAGCCAGTGGCCATTGCGGATAACTCCAGTGCATGCGGAGGCTGCGGCGCCGCCGCAAATTCCGGCGGCATGCTGGAGGGATCATCTGCAGCCACAGAGCTGCACCTGCTGGACATTGATGATGCCGGGACAGCAGCCCGCATCGCCGCCGCATGCGCGCAGCGGCTGACATCGTCAGAGGGCGGCGAGCGGCCGCTGATGCAGCTGGAGCATGCCGAGTCTGGGCGCCTGTGCACTGCAACAATGTACAGCGACTGCGCCACGGGGCTGGCATTTCTGCCGACGGCAGCCGGAGGCAGAGCGGGCAATGCGGTAGGCGGCAATAGCTGGAAAGGCCTGCGGGCGCCAATGGCGGCACTGCAACAGCGGCATCAGCTGCAGCCGGCAGAGTCGGGACGCCTGCACACGGCGACAACGGACAGCGACTGCGCCACGGGGCTAGCTTTCGTGCCTGCTTCCAGGGCCGTTAACGGCCAGTGGGTTGGCGGTAGCCTGAGTAACCAGTGCCCGCTGGAGCTGCAGCCCGCAGAGTCAGGGCGGCTGCGCACTGCGACGATGGACAGCGACTGCGTTACAGGGCTGTTCTTTGCGCCAGCGGCGGCCGAACGCATCAGCGAAGTTGGCGAGCCGCAGGCATCGGCTGACATTCGTGGTGCCGCACCGCCGGCGGCCGCTGACAACGCTTCCAATGGAGTTGGCGGCAGCTACGCAGCCGCAGCCAGAAAGCGCGCCGAGCGGCTGGCAGCGCCTGTGGCGAAGCACCAGCAGACTGGCGGGCGGCTTAGGACTGCCGTGGCGACCACTGGCAAGCGGCGGCGTACCAGCGACACCAGTGGGCCGCAGCCTGCTGGCGAGTCCAGCACGCATCAGCTGGTGGAGCCACCATCGCCGCAGCCGGCGGCGCCGCTGCCAGCACCGCAGGCGGAGGATCAGCCACCGGCAACAGCTGCAGCTTCGGCTGTTCGCAATCCAGTTAATACTGCGCCTAGGCCCGAGACCGCCATGGTTTTCGGCATAGAAGGCGGCGAAGCAACCTGCACCACCTGTTGCAACGGCTGTTCGTGTTGCTGGCGGCAGCACGATGAGCCGCATGCAGCCACAGCTGGGGACACCGAAAGGCTGTGTCGGCACCAGGCTCGTGTGTCTACCTCAGAGTCAGGCGACAGCACCGCCGCATTCTCTGATGCCCAGCGGCTTCTTTCATCCTGCGACGGCGGCTGCGATGCGGGTTTTGATGGTGGCAGCAGCGTCTCGGCGGGCATGCCGCCGCTGCTGCCGCTCGCGGCGCAGGAGGGTGCCGCAATGGCCAGCCTGCAGGCTGCGCTTGCGGACGCCCAGGCCGGAATGCAAGACAGCTGCAATGACGCAGACTGCCTGAGGGAGCAGCTGGCGGGAGCCGAGACGGCGCTGATCAGGATGCACGCCGACGCGATGGCGGCGCGGCGGGCCGCGGAGGCGGCAGAGGCGGCGGCAGAAACGGCAAATGCGCTGCTGCTGGTGCAGCAGGAAACTGAGGAAGGAGGACACGTGGCCTGCGGCAGCACAGCCGCTGCCGCTCGACGAGACGCTGCCCAGCTGCTGCAGTTCGCGCTTTCGGAGGCACGTGCGCAAGCAGTGAGCAGCGAGGTGGTGCCGATTGAGCGGCCTCGCAGCAGGCAGCCTGCTCAGCGCGGCGCGGCAGCGGCGCAGGCCGCTGCGGCAGCGACGATGACGGCCAAAACTGCTGCCATGTCAGAGGAGCTGAAGGCAGGGCGGCAGGCGCTGGCTGCGGCAAAGCTCGAGATTGTAAAGGTGTCACAGGTAAGTAATCAGTCGGGCTTACCGACAGCGTTCTGTCGCAACTTCGACTAATGGAAATGAATTGCGTTTGAGACTGCTTTATGAAATGTGTTTGGATCCACTGTGTTCACAGATGATGTGGATGTGCAGAGCGCATGTGGCGGCCAAAAGAGAACTCGGGCTGCACAGCATGATAGCCCTGACGACCAGATGCTGCCATGTTAGAAACATCGTGATGACGGACAGTTGAGCTGCCGCCCCGGCGCAGGCTGCAAAGCGCAATGCCAGGCGGGCGGATGCTGCGGAAGCGGAGACGGCCACAGCGCGGCGGGAGGCGTTGACTGTGGTTCAAGAAGCGGCCAGACTGGAAGGCCTGGCGGCAACATCCATCAAGGAAGCGAAGGTGACGATGTTCTCCCGCACTGGTCTGTTATTCTACCTAATGCGGCAGTTGCGACATTGGGAAGTTTGAGCTGGGTTAGCTGAGTCGCTGAAACATGCGCAGGCACTGCTGGAAGGGTTGCAAGGAGTCACGGATCACATACAATCGTACAGCAGCAGGCAGACAGATGGGGATCCGTCAGTGACCTTAGATTCTCCTGCTTACCGGAAGCCATTGCGCTCCTGTGCCTGCACTCCTGCAATTGCACACCGCACTTTGCGCTGCATCTCTTCGTATTTCGTTTTGCAACAAAGTGACTCCCCAACTGCAGACCACCGTCAGGGAGCTGCGGACAGATGCGGACGCCGCAGCGGCGAAGGCGGAGGGCTTCGAGTCGCAGGCGCGGCAGCTGCGTGTGGCGGCCGGCCGGGCAGAAGCCGCACACGCCGCGCAGCTCAAGCGCTGCCAGCAGGCAAGTGCTCTTCAAGCTCTCTCAGGCTGACTGTGTGGACTTCAACATGCATGCCGCTTGACATGTCGCAGACACAGGGGAATGCGGCCATAGGGCAGCGCCGCCATGTTCCATACCCGTCCAGCCAGGAGCTTTCATTCAGAAGAGTCAGACAGGAAGCGCACAGCAGGAAGAGCAGCTCAGATCGCTAATATCCTAGTGATGCGTTGGCGCCGCCAGTGGCGGCTCTGACGGCTTCCTGCTGCCAACACACTGCCTGCAGCTTCGACAAGACACAACCCTCCTAGCACGACCGATGCGGGCGCACCAAGGGTCAGGGATATCCAGGCCAGGGATATCCAGGGTCAGGGATATCGATACAGCTGGCAAAGCCTGATCAAGCAGTATGTCTGCCTGCAGGAGCTGCAGAAGAGCCGGAGGGAGACGGCTGCAGCTGCGGAGGCGGAGGCGGCGGCTCGCAGTGCCGCGGCCGGCGCAAACGACGAGGCCGAGCGCTGCCTGGAGCTCGCAGAGCGCGCTGTGCAGGTGCCGTACTCTCTTGCAGTTGCCGCTGGCATACTCGGTGATGCAAGCTCTGGCGCAGTGCTGAGATCTCGTGAACGAGCATTCATGACCAGCCGTCAATGCCACAGCCAGTGAATGTGACCAGCAGAACTGCACTAGCTGAGCCCTCCCTCAGCCAGTGCAGTGTGTTTCCAAGTGTGTTTCCATTCCACAATATCTCTCCCTTCGATCCCCATGCGGCCTTTGTCACCCTGCAGCGGCTGCGGGCGGAGCGCGACGTCTGGATGGCGGCTCGGGATTCGTACATCGGCCGCGCGCTGACGTCCCGCACCGCCGCTTCCGAGCAGGTTCGGAGCAGAAGGAAATGAATAACAAGAAACTTTTGAAGGGTTCCTACCAACCCAGCGAGCTCCGACAGCCAAGCTGCCAGTTCGACAACAACAAGAATGTATAATATAAATTAGAGAAAGAAAAATTGTACTGTGCGGCACTGTGTGTTGGGGCGACGTTGCATATTGCTGCCTGCAGGCCACGGTGACAGCGGCGATGCTGCGGTGGCAGAAGGCCGCTGCGGAAGCCGCTCGGGGAGCCGCGCAGCACGCCGCACAGCAGGCGCTGCGGCAGCTAGACCAGGCTCGGGTGAGGCCCCTGTATTGTGCAGATTGTTGCCTGCTGGTGTACGAAGGCACATCCCGGTATCACGTTATGTCGTCAAGAAGCACGTGTCCGCCTGCTACTGTCCGAACTCTCCCGCTGCGCCCTACCAGTGCTGGTCCTGTGCCTGTGAGTCATGTTCTTCTCAATCCGCAGGCGCTGGCGCAGGCTGCGGACACCAAAGCCGCGGAAAAAGATGCAGACGGGCCGGCAAGGGCGGCCCTCAGCCTGGAGGCGCTGTCGTCGTGGCTGCTGCGGCGTCAGCGGCGGCTCTGCGCGCAGCGCGCCTGGCTGCTGTGGCGCGGCCGCGCCGCCTCCGGGCCAGGTGACCCTTTACATGCCTGCCCCTGACCCCTATTCCGATTGTGGACACGCTTTCCAAAATGTCCCTTGGACCGATGTAAATTGCCAGTGGCGCACATCGACAAATCGAGTCTCTCATTTCGGATGGATGCAGGTACGCGGCGGCGCGCCCTGGCCGGGCCAGCTCCAGCGAGGGTGCAGCGCAGTTCAGCAAACATCCCACACACTCTCAACCGGCTGCAGCCGCGGGTCGGAGGCTCCTGGACTGCGCCAATGCCGGCGCGGCCCCGACCGGGCACGGCCAGCAGGGTGCATTGCAAGACCGCCGCTGCAGCCGCTGCGGGCCGTGTCCGGGCGGCGGCGGGGCGGCCAAGTTCCTCACCATCTGCAGACGCGCGGCTGCGCAGCGGGACGGCAGGATTCAGCGGCGGACTAGGCAGCGCCGGGCTGCCGCTGCCGCTGCCGCGGCACACCATCCTGGCACGCCAGTACATCTTCGAGCCGGCGGTGCTCGTGGGTGAGCCGAGCCGGCAGCAGGGGATGCAGCGGCGGCAGCAGGTCGTGTCGTCGCCAGCCAGTGAAACCTGCATTCCGCCTGTCGTGGCAGACAGGCGGCGTCACAGCTCGCCGGGAGCCAGCAGGGCTGACACGGCAGCCTGCAGTGGCAGTGGCGCGGCGGCAGTAAGCGCGATGCCATTCTATCCAGCGATTCCCGCAGCTGTGCGCATGTCAGGGGCATTGGCGCCGGCGCCGCCCTTGATGCAGCCGTGCCGCAAACGTGGCATGGACACAAGTCAGCATGCGGCCAGCGCCAGCTCTGACGCTGAGCGTCTGCTGGCTGCGATCCCGAAAGATGACCATGCGGCACCAAGCTTTAACGGGCCATGGTACACCGCAAGCAATGCCGCGGCAGCCGACGGCCACGCTGGAGATCGTGGCAGGGCTACGGCTGCACCATACCAGGATGCGAGGACTGGGCTGCAGCACACTGTGCTGCCAGAGGATCCTGGGCACATCAGCATGGCGAGCGGCTGCGTCTGCGCTGCTGGCGGTGTGCCGGCGCAGCGGCAGCCGCCATCGCCGTCGGCGGCAGCAAAACTTGCAACCCGATTCGTTCGCATTGACTGATACCTACACAGCGTTAGCTTGTTGAGCCATGGCGCAGACAGAAGAGTTGAAGAGCTCCCTGATTATGAGAGATCCCGCGGTTCTAAATCTGTACGGGAACCCTTGCAGCCGTACAACGTCCACCCAGATGCATGCATGCAATGGCAGTTCGAGCGCAGCAGCAGCCGTTACGTAGGTGTGAAGATGCAGGAGGCTCCGTTGCGGCAAGACTTGTCTCGGCCTTGCAGGCATCCAGCAGTAGTGGCGCTGCTGTCTTCAACCGTGACGATCGTTTTGTGCTTAGCACTTGCAGCGTGGCACACCTCATATAACACACAATCTCGCCCCCACATCTTGATTAAAAAGCTTCTAGTTGGCAAAGGTGGCTGTGTCAATGGGCAGAAACAAGCGCAGGCAAACAATACACCGCTGCATTCGTCCGACGGCAGGTGCAATGAATGCTACATTCGCCTAATCTCTCCCTTTCGGCCCACAGTTCTGTGTAATCTGTCTCGTCATCCACACAGGGATGGCGGCGACGATCAACTGCAGGCACAGTCGACCTGGCCAGGCTCCAGGTGCGCACCACTTGATGCCGCGCTGATGTCTTGCAAAGTGTGCCACGTGCGGTGTGCCCATTTTCAACACAGGAGAATCTGGCTGGAAGGTTCGTCTTGTTATCGGGAGCGCACAAGTGGTTCATGAAGGTTGTCATATTGGTGCGCATGACTCTGGTTTGGCTCCTGCCGCAGAGCGCTGCAATGTGGGGACCTGTGGCAGCCGGAGTATGCCCGCCTGCACTCCGCAATGCTGCGCGGCGAAATGGAGCCGCGCTACCTCGTGGCGGAAGGCCAGGGCGGTCTGGCGGACGCGCTAGTCGGCGCGGTCACGCAGCTGTTCGTCGCGCTGCTGCAGCGGCGGGCATTCTTCCTGAGCTTCGGCGACGCCGGCCGGTATGAATGGGCCTTCAACTCGCCAAACGTCAGCTGGACATGGTGAGTTACGCACGGAAATACTGTTACCGTTTCAGATCCATTGAGGCCTGCTGCCGCGCCGCCGCCGCCGCCGCTGCCGCCGCTGCTGCTGCTGCCGCACCCGGCTGAACAATGAAATTGGACACAGACACCTGTGCCTCGTGCAGGGACGACAGCTTGGAGCGGCCAGAGTCGACGCAGCGCATTCAACTGACCTCGAAACACCGCCTTGATTCACCGGAGTCAACGCACATCAGGCATGGGGTGAGTGTTCCGGCAGTCCCCTGCCATACATAAAAGGTCCATGCATTGCGCCATCCGCAGCAGTCCCCCAGAGCACGCACCGGCTGCAGCTGCACTTTTCGTCACATGTTGTGAGCCCCTGTGGAGCTGGGCACGACAACAACAGACTTGATTCGCCGTTTCTTCTTGCACTTCCGGTCTCTGGAGGCATGATGACGGGTGCAATATCAGAATCTCATCCCAATCCCGCGCGCAGGACATCCGGACCCTGGGCGCCAACTACACCACCCTGCGCGTCAGCACACAGGTCGGCTCGCTGGCTGACATGTTGAACAACACGCACCATAAGGAAGAGCTGTTCCGCCTGGGGTTGCGGCCAGGCACCGTTTTCGCGTGCGGCATCGACTTCCTGCTGCGCCTGCGCCCCGAGGCGCTGGCGCCTTTTCAGGCCGAACTGCAGGTAAGGGCATGCATGCTGACAATTGCCCCGCTGGCAGTGCTCAGCTGGCATGTCTTATCACCTTGTCTACTTTTGGGGGGACACCTCCGTGGGCTTTAGTCTGCTGGGTCCCTTGCTACACCGAAGATCCGGTTGCCGAGGTACATGCAAAGCGCCAGAGTGGTGGCAGCATCAGGCAGCCGGTGGGCGATAATACGCCAGGTTGAAGGGGCTATGTTCCAGCGTGGCCGCTGTGTGGCTTGCGCCAGCTAAGCGGTGTCCGCAATGGCACTGATGTATGCACACAATGCTGGCGGGCGCTCAACGACCCCACCGCGCTGAACATCGGCATCCAGATCCGGACGGGAGACAAGACCTTCACAGATGGCAATGATCGCGCCACCATGGCATTCTTTGCGGCATTCTTCGACTGCGCGCAGCAGATCGAAGGCGCCCGCCGGCGCTCGGCGGATCAGCCCGTCAAATGAACGCACACAGTCTCACCTGCTGCTGTTCCCCAGCTGCGGAAGGATCTCTCCACGGCTGCAAGGTGCGTGCAGCGACGGCGTCCACGAGCTGCATTTCCTCTCTCCAGGCGAGCAGCGCAGTTGCGCTGTGTGTGCGCTTCAGCATGCCTGCTGATATTTTCAGCAGGCACTCAGGACATAGAACGACGCTCACATTGTTCTCCAATCTAAAACCCAAACCCTCCCTGCTGCAGGTACTACCTGGTCAGCGACTCCCACCAGCTGCGCCGCGAGGCGGCCGAGGCGCTGGGCGGCAGGCTGCTGACCAGCCTGCAGGCGCCGGTGGAGCACACGCGGAAAGTGAGAGGTGCCGAAAGCGAGAAGATTGCGGTGTTCCAGGCGGCGGCGGCCGAGATGTGGCTCTTCTCGCTGACGCATTACCAAATCGTGACGCGGACCAGTGGCTTTGGCCGTATCGGCTCGTTCATGAGTGGGCGGTGGCACCAGCTGTACGCCGTCGGGTGGAGCAAGAAGAGTGGTCGTCGCACTGAGTCGCCGCAGAATCGCTCTTGCTCGGCGCGCGACTTTGACACGGATGAGTTCATGCAATACATGTGAAGCTAGCTCGTGCATGAGGGCGTCTTGTCTACTTATCGAGACAATGCATGCGGAGGGGTATTCAATGCCAAGTTTCCGGCGGCCAGTTGTCATTTTTTGACTGCTTGAACAATCTTCGGGTACCCAATGCTGAGTTTCCAAACCCTCACCCCTAATGCGTCTTCCTGCACTGCCAGATTTCTATGATCAAAAATGCAGCAGGTGTACGGGCCACGTGCATGGTGGTCAGCGTCCGTGTAGTTGGTTTTATAAGGGCCTTTTGGAGGAAGCCTTTGCAGGTGCTCGTTCCATCATTACATTCAGAACGATGCAGGGGATTACGTTGACGCAACTGTCGCGGCCCTGCAGGCATCCAGCTGTGGTTGCACTGCTGTCGTCAGCCGCGACCATATTGTTGTGGTTAGCACTCGCTGCGTGGCACACCTCGTCATACACACAGTCGCACCCGCATCTATTGTATAGGAAGTTCCTTGCCGAAAGAGCAGGATGTGCCGACCAGCATGAGCAAGCGCAGACAGGCACTGTCACGCTGCAGTCGTCCGACGGCAGGTGCAGTGCGATGTACATTGGCTTGTTCTGCCCGGTTCGTTTCATAGTCTTGCATCACCTGTATTTTCATCCAAACAGGGATCGCGGCGACGGTCAGCTGCAGGCACATTCGACCTGGCCAGGCTCCAGGTGCATGCCTACCAATCCGCTTGCCTCGCGCGCACTGGCGGCGAGAAGTGTGGATGAAGAGGGGTCTGCGTGAAATGCCCGACATCCTTTCCCAGCTTGTGCATACAGATCATGTAAATGCACACACATGCCACTCATTGAAGGTCGTGGTTTATGCCTCTGTGCTGGCTGCTGCCGCAGGGCATTGCAGTGCGGCGACCTGTGGCAGTCGGACTACGCCAAGCTGCATGCGGAGATACTGCGAGGCGACAGGGAGCCGCGCTACCTCGTGGTAGAAGGCCAGAACGGACTCGCCGACTCGCTGATCGGCGCGGTCACGCAGCTGTTTGTCGCGCTGCTGCAGCGGCGGGCATTCTTCCTGACCTTCGGCGACGGTGGCCGGTATGAATGGGCGTTCGACTCGCCGCACATCAACTGGACATGGTGGGTCATCCTGGTCCGACATGCCAGCGGAGCTGACGCTACATTGATATGAGGCCACCGCCATTGTCGCCGCCGGCGGCCCCGCCGCAGTATGACAATGGACAATCGCCTTCTGACAGAGGCGCCTGCTCTGCGTGTAGGGACGGCAGCCTGGAGGTGCCGGAGTCGACGATGCTTGTCAACCTGACCACGCACAACCGCAACGTCACGGAGTCACAGCACATTCGACATGGGGTGAGTATGCTGCTCGTCAGCCGCACAAGCCAAGGCCCAGCCATGGCACAGGCAGCGGATGGCACCCCAGCAACGCATGGCAGGCTGCTCGTTGTCAGCTGCTCTCCCGTCCGGCTTTCCTTCACCGTCTGTCACAATGCCATCAAGCCCTGTCAAGCATTGATTGCTTGATGTTATCAATGTAATGCGCAGGATGTGCGGACCCTGGGCGCCAACTACACCACGCTGCACGTATACAGTTACGTGGGCTCCATAACGGAGATGCTGGACAACCCACACCACAAAGACGAGTTGTATCGCTGGGGCCTGCGCCCAGGCACCATGTTTGCGTGCGGCGTCGACTTCCTGCTGCGCCTCCGGCCCGAGGCGCTGGCGCCGTTTCAGGATGAACTGCGGGTGAGGCGTCAGTCGTGCACATTACAGAGTGTCAGCATACCAGCCAGGCGTACAACGCATACCAGGACCACTGCCTGCCTGTTCGATTGCATGCCGGCAGCCGACGAGCAGCTGCGACATTGACAATGTTTTCCTGCATGCAGGTGCTCACCAACCCAGATGTTTTGAAGATCGGCATCCAGATCCGGACGGGAGACAGCACATTCGAGAAGGACCGCGCCATCATCACCTTGGACTACTTCGCCGCGTTCTTCGACTGCGCGCAGCAGATCGAAGCCACACGCCAGCGCTCGGCAGACCAGCCCGTCAGGTACGGTGCAGGCATGTTGTTTGTCCTCAGATGCGTGCAGCAGCCACTAGGAGCCCACCGATCTGTCAAATCATCACATCTTGATATCCGTCTCCTGCGCTGCCACATCGCCTCTGCTTGCCGCAGGTATTACCTCATCAGCGACGCGCTGAAGCTGCGGCGCGAGGCGGCCGAGGCGCTGGGCGGCAAGCTGCTGACCAGCCTGGAGGTGCCGGTGGCGCACACGCGGCTCTTCCAAGACGTGGCCGCGGGCGAAAAGGCGGCGGTGGAGGTATTCCGCACCGCCGCCGCCGAGATGTGGCTGTACTCGCTGGCGGATTACCACATCATGTCCGCGAGGGGTGGTTTCGGCAGGATAGGCTCCTACATAAGCGGGCGGTGGCACCAGCTGTACGCCGTAGGGTACCATAAGAAGAGCGGGCTTCGTGATCAGTTGCCGCAGAACCGCTCGTGCTCAGCGACAGATTTTGAGGTCGGTCACACGTTTGCAGAGAACATGTAATGTAAAGAACAGGCGAGCACTTTCGTAGGGGCAGCTGCTCACTCGTCCGCACTGTGATCTGGAGTCAACGGGGAGGGCTGAATGAATGCTTCTTACTGACCATCCCGTCAAAAGAATACGCACCAACGGCTCCCGTTTCATGCTGACATTATACATAGCGCAGTGTCTAAATTTGAGATTGCCAACCAGCCAACATTCTGCTCCATGTGTGAAGCAACGCAACAGCGTGTTCCACCATGCAACCTCGCACAGCAAGGGGTTTACAACTGTTCATCACCTTGCTACACAGCGATGAATTTGTCGTACGAGCCACGTGCTGCATGCACGGTGAGTAATTGTGCGTCACGTCCTTGCAGTTGCACATAGGTCATTGATTGATTGATGGAAGCTTCGATGACCACTGTTTCTGCTGCTTAGGACGATGCAGGAGTCTGGGTTGAGGCACGAATTGTCTCGGCCGTGCAGGAACCCAGCGGCGGTGGCGCTGCTCTCGTCAGCTGCGACCATCGCTTGGTGTCTGGTGCTTGCTGCATGGCACACCTCACACACACAGGAACACTCCCATTCTCTGTATACAGAGTCCCTCGCAAGGGCAAGTGGCTGTGCCCACGAGCGGAATCAAGCGGCTGCAGGTATTATCACGCTGCAGACGTCGGATGGCAGCGGGTCAGTGTTCCGGAATGACTTTTGGTGCGTTGCAAGAAACCCTCTCTTGTTCGGGCAGCGTTGTACGATGTGCTTCTTCGCGCACGCAGGAATGGCGAACATGGTCGGCTGCAGGCACAGTCGACCTGGCCAGGCTCCAGGTATGTGCCAATCTTCCCGCCGCGTACTGCAGCCAGCACAGAAGTCAAAGAATGAAGATCGACGACGCTGGCGGCAGCCTGTACAGCAAAGATCAATGCTGAAGTAGTATTCAACTTTACTCCCTTCCATAGGACTGACCCGAACATTGAACTTGAAGATGGTGCGCCATGCCTGCGCAGGCATGCCATGATGCTGTGCGTGGCTGCTGCCGCAGCGTGCTGCAGTGCGGCGACCTGTGGCAGTCGGAGTACGCCAAGCTGCACGCGGAGATACTACGCGGCGAGGTGGAGCCGCGCTACCTGGTGGTGGAGGGCGAGAATGGACTGGCGGACTTGCTGGTCGGCCTCGTCACACAGCTGTTCGTCGCGCTGCTGCAGCGACGCGCGTTTTTTCTCACCTTCGGCAACAACGGCCAATATGAATGGGCGTTCTCCTCGCCCAACATAAACTGGACATGGTGAGCCCTCCGACGTCGCCAGGAATTTTTATTAAGTTGCCATGAGCCTGTTGCCACGATCGTCGGCACCGTCGCCGCCGCCACAGCCGCTGCCGCCGTCATATCAGTAAACTTGTCTGACTGATGAAGGGGCCTTTGCATTATTGTGCGCAGGAACAGCAGCTTGGAGAAGCCAGCGTCGACGTGGAATTTCGAGCTGACAACGAAGACACGCGCATCGCTGGAGTCGATGCACATCCGGCATGGGGTGGGTCTGTTCGTTTATCGCGCAATGAAGCGAAGCAGCAGCAGCAGCAGCAGCAGCAGCAGCCGCCGCCATCTCGCTGCCCACAGCTAGCCAAGACGCCGCTGGACAGCTCCATCCAGCTCATCACGCCAGCAGCAAGGCCGCCTGTCGCAGCTTCACGAGGCGTTTTGTTCTCGCTCCCAATGCAGGACATCCGCACCCTGGGCGCCAACTACACCACGCTGCACGTCGCAACTTATGTGGGCTCGGTGACGGAGATGCTGGACAACCCACACCACAAAGATGAGCTGTTCCGCTGGGGCCTGCGCCCAGGCACCATGTTTGCGTGCGGCGTCGACTTCCTGCTGCGCCTGCGGCCCGAGGCGCTGGCGCCATTCCAGGACGAGTTTCAGGTCAGTTTCCGTGACGTCGTAGTGATGTCAAACTGTCTGGTCCTTTACGTTCGCGCATTTCAATTTGAGAAAGTAATCGCATCACGGTTCACACTCCCTCGACCAACTGAGCATCTGACAGCTGGCGCGTGGCCTATGCGGCCGCTTGCCATGTTGCAACTCCCTGCAACTGCCATGACGGCAAGAAACGATCTCGTCTGGAAGCTGTTCTGTTGCCGGTCAAGCCACACGAGATGCGTGCGCCTGCGTGCACTGCACCTGGCAGGTGCTCAGTGACCCGGCCACCCTGAAGATCGGCATCCAGATCCGCACTGGAGACAACACCTTTGCGAGGGGAGACAACGCCACCATGGGCGTGTTCACGGCGTTCTTCGATTGCGCGCAGCAGATCGAAGCAGTGCGCCGGCGCTCGGCCGACCAGCCCATCAGGTGATTGCATGTGAGCGGGGCGCAGGCAACCTCCAGATTAGGTGCCAGCCAGACGATCTGCAATTCATCAGACCACAGAATCACGTGTGGTCAGGCTTTCACAAAGCTGGCCGATGGGCGACCCTGGCTGAACGCAGGTATTTCCTGATCAGGGACTCGCTGCAGCTGCGCAAGCAGGCGGCCGAGGCGCTGGGCGGCAAGCTGCTGACCAGCCTGCAGGCGCCGGTGCAGCACACGAGGCGGCGGCGGCGGCGTTCCGCACCGCCGCCGCTGAGATGTGGCTGTATTCGCTGGCGGATTACCACATCATGACCACGGGTAGCGGGTTCGGCAGAATAGGCTCTTACATCAGCGGCCACTGGCACCAGCTGTACGCCGTAACTTATAAGAAAGACAGTACGGAGCCGGCAGTGAACCGCTCGTGCTCGGCGACAGATTTCGAGGTCGGCCATTCGCATGCACAGAAACATGTGAAGGACCGTGTGACGTTTGCTTTTTGCTGGTTGGGGCCCTGATCATTAGGTCCATGTACATGTATGTATTTATAAACGGTAACAGATCTCGAGGCAACGCGTGCGCTGTATCGACATCGCTTCGATCCACCAGCAACGAGAACCGCCCTCATGGACTGTGAGCTTCTGACAAAGCACGGCGGCGGCAGCGTGCGGCGTGCGGCGGCAGCCGCTAGTGAGGAGCGGAGTGCATTGCACACTTGAATGATCAGTGCTGGGAGTTCATCTGCGAAACCGTCGGCTTCGTGGCACTGACACCTCTGAAAGCAGTTTATCCCAGAACGTCGCCGTGTCTGTCATGTCCGACCAGGTGTGAGGCCAGTGCTGTACGGGGCGTCATGCGGTCGCACCGTCCGTCCCACCAGACGCATGCATCCACCTTCGAGCCCGAAAAGTGACAGGAATGCGCGCAGACGGCAAGATGTAGGTGTCGCAGCTGTCACCGTCATTGACACGGCCTCGCAGGCAACATGCTATCGCAGTGATTCTGTCAGCCGCGGCATTAGCGCTCTGCCTAGGGTTTGCCCTGCGGCACAGCTCACATAGAGGATCAGATACAAGTGGACACGCCCTTCCGAAATCCTTCCTCTCTGGACTCGGCCATTGCTCTGGTGGCCACAATGAAGTGCAGAACATCACGCTCCCAGAGGCCGGCACCAGGTGATTGATGGGTGATCCTGAGCGTCCGAAACGCTGTCGGTGCAATCTCGGTGACGGCTTGATGCATCATATGCCACAAAGCTGAGGAAATTGTTGTTGTGCACAGGACCTATGGCAATTTCCGGGAACATACACCGTCGTCGTGGCCGATCTCCAGGTGCGGCGCCTTTCGGTGGCAGCGCTGGCTGATGACACTTCCCTGCAACCATTCCGGACCCAAGATAGATCCTGAACACTTGATGATCTCGACGTCCTCCAACTGCACGTGTGCACCCAAAGCACAAGGCTTTCAATTTTACTGCATGTTGAGCCGCGCCACTTGCTGTCCGCAGGGCCATTCAGTGCGGCGACTTGTGGCAGTCGGAGTACACCCGCATGCACGCGGAGATGCGGAGCGGTGACAGGGATCCGCGCTACCTTGTGGCGGAGGGCGAGAACGGGCTTGCGGACTCGCTGGTCGGCCCGGTGACGCTGTTGTTCGTGGCGATGCTGCAGAAGCGCGCGTTCATCCTGACCTTCGGCGACGGCGGCCAGTATGAGTGGGCCTTCTCATCGCCCAACATCAACTGGACGTGGTGAGCGCCGCTGCCGGCTGCCCTGCGTGCTGCGTGCAACACTTTGGAATGCGCTGTGGCCATGGCCTTGCCGCGGAAGCCGCTGCCGCCCCTGCGGCATCCGCGACTCCTGACAGCTGCACGTCACAGCTTTGATCATTCCGTACTGTATGAAAGGAGAGGCGCATGCACGCAGGGACGAGACCTTGGAGAAGAACGAATCCACATGGAAATTCAGGCTGACCACGTCTGGACGCGAGGAGCCAGAGTCGATGGCGATCAAGCACGGGGTGGGTACCGCATGCTTGTCGCGCCCGTGCCTGCCCTGCTTGAGCCCGGAAACGCTCTGGCCCTGGCTGCTCCCGCACCAAAATCCTGCTGGCGCCTGCCGCGGAGGCATGCGCCCGCGGCGAATGAGGCATGAACTTGCAAAGACATCCCTTGCGCTTCTGACTACGGCGCACCTTCTACACATGCAGCTGCCTTGCTGTGTGCCTGTTGCCGGACCGCGGCCTGTTAGACTCGCCTTCGAGCGCAGCTGCCATTCGCAGAGAGCGCCCTTTCCGACACATAACCTGCCTTTCGACGGCACAGGACATCCGCAAGCTGGGCGCCGACTATAGGACGCTGCACGTCAACACCTTCGTGGGCTCCCTGCACGACATGTTCGACAACCCGCACCACAAGGCGGTGAGGATTTCATGTGATCGACTGCATGGTTCCAGGTGTTTTTGACAGGGTGTCGAGGTCTGCGTGTAGGTCGCTGCCGCGGCAGATTGCAGCAGTCTTGCTCGCTGGAGACAGGCAAGCACGGTTGAGGAGAGCATTCATTCACTGATCCACCCGGGACCACGCCGCCTCCCAGGAGCTGTTCCGCCTGGGGCTGCACCCCGCCACGGCGTTTGCGTGCGGCGTCGACTTCCTGCTGCGCATCCGCCCCGAGGCGCTGGCGCCGTACCATGACGAGCTTGAGGTATACTTCAGTTCCGATCGTCAGTACACTTGCATGCTTTCTCCTTGTTCTGCTAGTCTGCTGCCTTGTCTCTCCAATGCTGCGCATCCGGCTCAAGGCGCAGGCGCCCTAACAGGTTCATCAGTTTCCCTGGTTGTCTTCGTGTTTGTGCGTGTTGTCCGCCCTGTAGCGCATGCGGCCTGATGCGCTGGCGCCCCGCCAGAACGAACTACTGCATGTGGAAGTCAAGCTTCTCCGGAAGAGTTCAACTTGAGGCCGCAAGTGCAAGACACACGGGAAGCACTTTGCAAGCCTTTGCAGCTTCCTTCCCTTCAGGATAGTAGGGTCCCTTTCACGGATTCGCAGCGCAGCGACCCTATCAATGTGGCACACCTACTGCTTGCAGTGCCGCATCTGCACGCTTTCTGCGGTTGCGCAACCAGGCAGGCATTGCCTGCAGGTGTCAGCGATCTGGACACGCTGAAAATCGGCGTCCAGATCCGGTCGGGGGACCAGACCTTCAGAGACGGCAATGATCGCGCCACCATGGAGTTCTTTGCGGCGTTCTTCGACTGCGCGGAGCAGGTGGAGAAGTCGCGCCGGCATTCCAAGGACCAGAAAGTCAGGCGCGCTGCCGGCGCATGTCGCTGCTTTGTTCTGCTCTGGTATGTTCACAGGCGTGAGTGCCAGCGCCAGCCGGCGCAGTCTGCGCCATCCCCTGCCCAGATGACACGATGATGCGCTGGGCTTGCTGGGCGTGAAAACGTGGGCAATGCACCGAGTCGAGCGCGGCATTCTGAGCCCAATCACATGCTGGGAGGGCGTCTGCAGTACACTCAGTGCCGCATGCACTTTCGGAGTCCAAATGCTAAACACTGTGATGAGCTGTCCTGCTCAACCCGCCCCGGGAGCAACAGACATCATGAACCGCGATTGTGCGACCTTGCCGTCCACCGCAGGTGGTTCTTGGTCAATGACTCGCTGCACCTTCACCGAATGCTCAGCAGCTGACGGATTCTGTCACCCCGCAGTGGTTCATGATCAGCGACTCGCCGCAGCTGCTCAGCAGCTGACAGGATCTGTTGCCCCGCAGGTGGTTCATGATCAGCGACTCGCTGCAGCTGCGCAAGCAGGCGGCCGCAGCGCTGGGCGACAAGCTGCTGACCAGCCTGCAGGCGCCGGTGCAGCACACGCGGCGGCGCGGCGCAGGCGACGAGGAACTGGCGGCGGCGTTCCGCACCGCCGCCGCCGAGATGTGGCTGTACTCGCTGGCGGATTACCACATCATGACGCTGCAGAGCGGCTTCGGCAGGTGGGTTGCAGACCTCAACCATTTGTCTCCCTTCATGTCTTTCTGTTTGCACCAACGATTTGCAGATGTTAATGCTTGTTCCAGGCAGACTGTTGCAATCCTTGTTGGGAATCTCTCCACGAAAATCCAATAAGGATTCCACTGCTTTGGGACGCAAGTGAGCACCCCCTTGATTTCGGATCTGCAGGATCAGCTCCTACATGAGTGGCAAGTGGCATCAGCTGTACACGGTGGATTACACGAAGGATGCGCCGAACCCGCCGAAGAACCGCTCCTGCGGGCCAAAGGACTACGAGGTCGGGTGGAATGCGGAGAATTTCTGAGCGGCGGCGCCTCAGAATTTGATCTGCGTATTCATTCATGCGTTCAGCAACGGCCTCGTGCAGAGACCGCGGCAGGTCGGTTGGCTGTAGGACTGGATAATGCCCCGAGGCGAAGTGTGGTGGCGTGTAGTCGATTCTTGAACCTGTTGGCGGCATGTGGTGCCGCCATTCCGCGATGTGGTGCCGTCATTGACATTTGGTTGCACACAACAGAAATCCCAGGCCAGGGAATTTCGGGATTCTCTTGTAAGACAACTAGTCTTCAGCAGAATTGAAAAGGCCTACCCCTCACCCGCTGCTACTGTGTGTGAGCCTGACTGTGGCAGCGGCATCTGGTTCCACAGCGTCTGAACTTCATCAACGACCTCCGAATTCTGACAATCCGCGTCAGCAACTTTGTGGCTTCTGCACCGTCTGGACTCACAATGGACCGCAACGCGCCGCGCCTGTGTTTTTGAGCCTGTAGACTAGAGGGGCAGAGGCACAGCAGAGCTGTCTGCAGCTCAGGCGACAGCGTGCGCATTAGTCGACCACCGTGGCGGGGCTCACATGGATTGGGCCAGCAGTTGTTTGTCTACAGATACACGCTCGGCAAATGCAGAGGTTTTTCTCGCTAAGGTCCAGTGCGTCGGTGGAGGACTTGGGGGAGTGTATGCCGCCACACACCCTGCAGCGCACCAAAGAATGACAACGTCAACTGCAAGTGGATGGACAAGACCTCAACCGTGGTTGACAAAGCACCACCGCCCATCCTTCTCCGCCGTTCTGTATCTCGTTGCCGCCATGCATCCAGGCTGTGCATGCATTGTGCTGTCACTGCTGAGCATGGTGTCGCGCTCTGCACATTTGCAGATTTCTCAGATACAGGTGGTCGGTGTTGAAGCTTGCACTACCTGAGGTACCCACGAGCGTCAAGAAAAGCGGCTGTCTACGTGCGGCTGTATTTCATCATGCGCCGCAGGGGTACGGTGGGGCACAGCAAGCCGAGTGCCGCCGTCACTCCCTGACGTGTTGGTGCAGTGAGCACTTGGTGCAGTCCCGCAGCTCCCCTGGGGCAAGCTTCAAAGATTACCAAATGATTAGATAGTGACCAAGGCCGCCAGTGTCACGTCATGTCAAATCGACGAAAGACTGTTCACAGTCGTGCGCCATATCTGTGCTGCTGCTTCAAATTCAAGAAATTCGAGGCGCACCAAGCCACCCTTTCGAGCCGTTGAATTCCCAGCCCGGACGTACGTCGGCACGGTCTGCCGGGACCGCTCGGTAGCAACCGCTGTTTGTGCATGATGATCCAACGAAGCGAGTGGACGCAACCAAGGAACTGCCCACTTCCTTGACAGCGAGCAATCCTGCCTCCAGAGGATCCTGCAGTGCTGCACCGACCCCTCCAGTGGCAGGCGCGTGATCAAAGACGCAACCAGCAGGGGCGCCACATCATGCGCCGCCGAATCGGCCGCAGCTGAAACGTTGCCTCGCGCCGTCTGCTAGAAGGCGCTGGCCTTGTCCCACTTGGCCGCAAAGTTGGCGACAGCGTATGCCGCTGTCTTCTCGCCAAGGTCCAGCGCGTCGGTGGAGGACTTGTCAAAGTGCAGGCCGCCGTACACCCTGTAGTGAGACACAAAAAAACGTGCCGAAGGATGTGGATGCGCAGCCAACGATCAACTGAAGCATTCTTGTGTTTGACGCGATTGAGTGTTTACCACGCCTGCCCCTTGGAAGGTGGTTGCTTCATCGATTGTGCAGCGCAAACAGGGGCGCTCTCAAGGCGGATTCACCCCATCTGCTCGAGGCAATGCTACACCAGCGCACAAGAGGCCAGGACAGCTGAGGATTGACCAGCTTTGTTGCGCACTGAGCGCGGAGCCGGCGTGACAGCCAGCCAGGCGCAGTGGCTGGCCAGGCGGCCGCAGCGACACACCGCCTGCGGACAGCAGGGCGCATGGGGAGCCCTTTCCTGTCGGATGTAAAGTTTCTTCCTATAAGGAAGCGCTCACCGGGATAGGCCGATCTCGTCCGCCAGAGTCTGGAGGGAGGTGTAGCTGCGCGGCGGCAGCGACGCGCCCGGCGCGGGGTCGTCTGACACCACCGTCACGTTGATGTCGTCGCCGCCGACGTACCGCTGCAGGCGGCAACATGCACAGTCTGAGCCGGGCAGCAGTCTGCAAGCGGTGTGGCGTCGGAAAGGGCTTGCAGACAGGTTGCAGAGGAAGGCTGCTGCAAGACCGAATATCAATAATACCGAATATGAATGATCATTAACATAGCCTATTCATGGCACTGAGTGCCATGAATGATCCTCAAGCGGGTCGTGTGCGTGTCTCCTGTACACGCCGTGTGCTCGTGGGATTTGAATGGCGGGTTCATGGGCATGCTATCGAATCGGAAAGCGCCGGCAATGTGCACCTTCAAAATGCCCAGTGCTGCGCCAGACGAGGCCTGGTGGCCAGATGGGTACCTGCATCACAGGCGCAGCATGTCATGAAATTTTCTGCCTGCCGCCTGATCCTGCCTGTCGTTGGTGATAGAGCCCAAGCGGATGGTGAGTTGCCTCGAGGGGCGGGAGGCAGCGTTCAAGGCCTGCCGAGAGAATGCACAGTTTTGCAGCAGTGGGATGACAAAAAAACCCTACTCAGGGTGGGGCGGCGTCGTCAGGAAAGGCGTCCAGGATGCGTCAGGCGCGTTGGTGCCGTCGCCCTGGTTGATGGCGGTGATGGGCCGCCAAAATAGGCGCGTGTACTTGATGTACCACACTGCGCGGCGCACATTGATGCCTCAATACGAATCGTGTTTCAGGCAGGACATTCATGGAGGGCGTCAGATCTGGTTTCGATTTGCGTAGCCCAGGAGGCTGGCGCTGGGATGCTGTGCGGTTTTTTGTAGCAGAGGGGAGAGACTCGTGTTCGCTGACGGTGGCCATGACATCCTGACACGGCAGCAGAGGCTGTGCAGCGAGCGCACCGCCGATGTTGTTATCGTACAGAGCGGTGTTGAACAGCGCCAGCTGGCGCGCCGTGTTCCGCAGGCTGGCGACATCAGACGGCTTCAGGAGATCGATGGCGATCTGGACGCATTCGAGGATGTCAAAGAAGGGCGGGCGCGAGGCAGGGCTCTCAAAGGAAGCAGGCAGGGATCGGAGCGCCCTAGTCTGGCCACGGAGCGAGGATTTCCAAGGTTACCTGGTTCCAATATCCTCCAACTGTCTTGGTGCCGCCGACGCCTGCCCAGAACTGCAGCCAGCGTATGAAGATGGCTGAGGAGCGATGTATAAAATTTGGCCGTGCGTGTCATGTAGCACTATGTGCGTGTGCATGGTTAGATGTGCGAGGCGTCGCGCAGAGATGTGCAGCATTCTGTGCGCAAAAGCCAGCAGGTGCCGAAGGGTGGCCACTGGTCGGACAGCAGAAGTTTGGGTTTGGACCCTGCTGCGATGCAGGCGCAGCCCGCAGCGGCAACGCTGTGAACGTCCGTCTGCACATGCCGAGAGTGGGCAGCTGATGCATTTGGGAGTGACTTCGAATCTCGTGAGTAGTTCCGGTTTTTGGGAGCTTTCGAAGTCCCCACCGTGGCAATGTTTGACTGGTCCTGGGTGCGGGTGGTGGAGTTCTTCCTGCCAAGACTCTGCACGCGCGCCAACTGAGCATTGTAGTCCGCCGATGGGATGTCGAACTTCTTGTACTGCAGCACAAGCGACACAGAGAAATAGTTCCTAGTTTCTGGGCTGTGCCAGTGCGCTGGCGGCTTGCAGTGCAGACACTTCAAGCGGCGCCGCAGCCAGGCGCTGCCACTCTCCCTGCGAGCTGCATTGACACGGAAGAGGACCTGCCCACTGCGTGCATGGCATCAATACTGCCATCCAGCTGCATATACATGTAGCCAGCCAGGGCTCTGTGCTTCCGCCTCTTCACAGCGTGTATTAGTCATGGCGCCGTAGGTCTTTTTCCTGAAATTTCAACGCACCGGGCTGGTGAATGAACTGGAGTAGGGGTTGGTGAAGGGCTTCGTCCTGCCCAGCTGCGGGTAGAGTGGGTACGTCTGGTTTGGCGTGTACTGCGGGGCCACAGCGCACAGTCAACGTCAGGCGGTGCGCTTTCTGGAGGTGTTGCAGTCAACATCAGGCTGTGGCACCGCCATGCCGGCCGGCCGATTGAATCTCGGAAACGTTCTGGTGTCTTGCGCGATTCCATTGCAAAGTACAGTGCAGACCAAACACCAAAGCAAAGCTCTTGAAGAAGGGCAGTCCGGCCACGAGTAATGAAAGGGAAGGGCTTCAAGGCACCTGGTACTTGCCAACCGGGCCGGGGGTCGAGGCCGGCTCGAATTGGACGAACAAGTTGCTACCGTCATTTGCGCGGTCCCTAAGCAGCTTGGAGGCCACCTGCAGGTGGCGATGCAGGATTGCACGCTGTGAGCCGGCACGGCAGCGACTGTGAGGCCCATCCCTCACGACGTCACAAGCACTCCCACTGGCGGTGTTCCACGCCGAAATGCGTGGTCGCCGCAATGCACACGCACAGCAGGGTGACCCTGCGCACGTCCGTCAGAAGGCACAACGCTGCACCTGCTTGGCGATTGCGTACGCGCGGCTTGCGCCCACATTTGCGAGGTCCCGGGTGCCGTCTGCCAGCGGCAATCCAGAGTCAAATTCTGGATCTGACTTGATCTACCTTGCGCCACTTGGTGTGGAGTGCGAAACTTGTGGGATGTCCGAGCCGAAGCCAGATGCAGCAGGTTCGATATCCGCAGCATGACTTCGACCAGTGGCGGCACCCGCAGCAGCGGCCTGCCCACATCATGCAACACCGATTATGCAGAAAGAGTGAGAGCACTCACTGAGCTGCTTCTGCAGCGCGGTGTCGAACTTGAACTGCTGGCCTGGGTACAGTGTGGAGAGGACGTAGTGGCCGGAAAAGGCCGCCAGCGCTTTGGCGTTTGCCGGGAAGCCCTGGGACTATCGCACACGGAACAGGAACGGCGGTCAATAGTGTCGCAGGAGTGGCAGTTGCAGCGGCAGCATCACATATCAGCTCCAAGGCAGGTGTGAAGTGGGTGCGGCCCTGCTGGCTGTGCAGAGGATGAGCAGAAGCAGCGTGTGCTACAGGAGGTGGGCTGTGGCTCATCGGCGCAGGTGGCAACAACGCAGACCCGGAAGCTTGGGGCTGCAAGTGCGCAGACACAGTGCAGGCGGATCACAGACGAGCTACACAAGAGTCTCAAATATCAAATTTGAAGAATCGAAAGCACCTTGTCAACCACAAATGCGCCGTGCGTTGCCAGTGCCACGAGCGCCGACACACGAACGGCGATCTGCATGCATCCGGTGCGGCAGAGATGAACAGCAGATACGAACGTCCTATGTTAACAACAACATCGTGGCATCACATGCATTCGTGGCCATGCGCCTTGCTGTCGGTGTGATCACTTTTCAGCATGCAAAACCACCCGTGCCAGTAAACGACAAGCGTCTTGCCTGATGCGGCAGCTTCTCATCGCGAGCCACTTGCTGCGCCACATACTGCCATTCTGCAATGCACGGGAGGACAATTTGCCATCAGCACATCTGCGTCACCAAAATCGCCTTATGCACGCAAGCCAACTGGGCGTCATCGGCCTGACTACATATGATGCGTTGCATGGCGCGCGGCAGAAATATGAGGCCTTTCGTAGCACTGATGAGCACTCGATGACTCCCGAACGCTCCCTGCTCGTTTGACTCTGCATGCACCTCTATCATGAGACAGCAAAGGAAAAGCTCCTCGAGTACCTGTGACTGTGTTATTTGTCGCGGCGACTGCCTGGCCGATCACGGCCAGCAACGCGAGGCCGAGAATCAACCGACCAGCCATGCTGAATGGCACGTTGTAAATGCCGAGCTTGAACTCCAGGCCAGCTACGAAGGTCGTGGCTGCACGTGCGGCAGCGTGTGTTCTTTGATAGGCACTGTGGAGAGGATGCTGCAATGACGCGCCTTTCGAAGCTGTCCAGATGAACATGAACTCGGGGAACAGGATGGTTTGGTTTCGCAAGCGCGATCCGAACTGGAGGCGCAGTCGCTTCTCTGACGGCTTCGCACGTGAGGTGCCAAAACGTGCGAGGTGGGGGGCCATTAGTCAACCAACCAAGTACCTAACGTGCTCCTGCGTCAGCGCTTTCTAACCGCATGCCAGCATCACATTGTATGAGCTTCAAACGGCAGAGTCGAGCAAGATTGTCCAGCTGGTGCAGCACTGTGCTGACTACATCCGCCAGCCTATTGTTGGTTGTGCAAATCACCTGGTGCCTGCCGCCCGCATCCCAGCATTGCAGCGCAGCAGCATGAGCAGGAGTCTGCGCCTCGCGCCTGCGCAGCCCAACACGCTGCGCAGTCCAGCGCGCTGCCAAGTGCCGCCAACGCGGTGCGGCCCCAGCGGCGCTATTGCGCCGCCCGTGGCGGCGGCCGCCTCAGGCCATGACCTCCTGCAACTGCGCTGCCAGGGCGCAGATGGCGGCGCCGCCTCAGGCCACGAGCCGTCACAGCGACCGCCGCCGCAGGCCCTGTTTCTCCGCTGGCGCGCCTTTGGGGCATCAATGGCGGCGCCGCCTCAGGCTATGACCTGCTCAGACCATGACCTGCTCAGACCATGACCTCTTGAGCGCGCGCCGACGGCGTGTCGATGACTGCGCCATGTGCTGCAGTGCTGCAGGGGGCCACCGCCGCAGGCGATGCCCTGGCCCCGGGCGCGCCGCCGCGGCGGCCGCCGCCTCAGGCCATGACCTTCTGCGAGCGCGCCGACAGCGTGTCGATGGCGGCGCCCATGTGCTGCAGCGCTGCGAGCGCCGCGGGGTACACCCCGTCCTTGGCCGGCTCGTCAAATACCTCCAGGCAGCCGGCGCCCGCGTCGAGCGTGCCCGCCAACTTGCCGTCCAGAATCATCTGCACGGGAGACGGGCAGGTGTTCCGGGTTGGGTGAACGCCCTAACAGAAGCCCTGTGAGGAAGCCTTGTCATAACATCTCCAGGCAGCTGGCGCCCGCGTCCAGCGTGCCCGCCAGCTTACCGTCCAGAATCATCTGCCAAGAGGAGCAGGCAGGTGTTCCGGATTGATCGAACACCCTAACAGAAAATCGTGTCATAAAATCTCCAGGCAGCTGGCGCCCGCGTCAAGGGTGCCCGCAGGACCATCTGCAAGGCGCGCAAAAAAAGAAAAGCCTGGGATTGCGTCAAAAGGACTCCGGAATGAATATTGTTCGAACACCTCCAGGCAGCCGGCCCCTGCATCGAGGGTGCCCGCCAGCTTGCTGTCCAGGATCTTCTGCATATTTCGATGTCGGCCCTGCAAGGCACTCCCAAGAGAAGCACAGCGCAAAGGTTGTACGCTTCACATTGTCTTATGTAAGGCGCAGACGGCGCCATCGTGTTCACAGGTAACCTAAGACAGCATGGTCTCGTCGGCGCCCACAGGCAGCTTTATGAAGTGCGCCAAGTGCGCAGGCTCCACGGCTATTGACGTTGACAATTTGCGGTTATGGGTTTCGCTTACCTGCGACAGCTTGGTCTCCACTGTGGCGATGGGCAGCTGAATGAGGTGCGCCACGTGCGCAATCTCCACGCGGCTGAAAGGCTCTATGAGGCGCGCCAGGTTCTGCTCCGTCAACGTGCCGTACAGCGCCTGCGGCACAGATGAGAAAGTCGCAGTTGGGATCATGTGAAGAATGGGACAGGGCGCGGAAGGAGCTCGTCAATCAGTGTACCGCTCAGCGCCTGCGGCAGTACGGAACAGCATGATCGTGGCATTGCACATGAACTGCGATTTCCACGCGGCTGAAGGGCTGTACGAGGCGCGCCAGGTTCTGCTGCATCAGCGTCCGGTACCGCGCCTGCGGCGAAGCGATTGCACCCTCCAGAGAACATTGACATTCTCCGGAAGATGCGGTAGAGCGCAAAGGGATCTGCTCCATCAGCGCTGTACGCCTGCGGGCGCTGCTTTGTGCGGGTTATCCTTCCGGGCGTTGATCCTGTTTGTGTGAACTTGACGCATTGCGAGCAAACAGGGCCGAGAATGGATTTTTGCCTGGTTCGTGTGGAGGATGGCAAGCATGCAGCTGAGGCAGACGGGCGGAAGTGGTGCCCCCGGGCTTGTGGCGCTACACAGGAGCTCTGGCCACTGCACAGGAGCTCTGGCGGAAGTCGTGCAGCTGCAAAAGGTGGTTCAGACAGGGAAGTGGGGAATGGCACCCCACCTGCAGGTGCGTGTGCACGACAGGGTCACCCGCGAGCTGCGCGCTGTGGGCGTCCAGTGCCGCCTGGAAGCCCTGCAGCGAGCGATCCGCATACGCCTTCGCGACGGCCGCCATGCTGTCCACCTCCTCGCCTGCGAGGCGGGTGAGTTTTGTCAAGTTCAGGAATGAAAGGACGGAAGCCGCTGATCAGCAGCGCGGCGGGAGGCGGCGTATCGACCGGCCGAGCGCCTCTTGAACCCCGTAGCTGAAGCTGCAGCAGGTCTTTCTGTCTGCCGGCATTAGAACGGGAAAAAACGACGGCAGCCAGCAGGTGGCAGCTTACACATCGCATTTTTAAAAGGGAGTGCACCTGCGTATTTGAGGCCCGCTTTTGAGGAGATGACCGCGGGGATCTCCTCCGCGTCCGCTTTGCTGGTCATGATCTTGCAGAGCAGCATGTACTTGAGGCGGCCCACCGCCTCGGGCGCGTCCAGCGTGTTGAGCGCCTGCGGGATACGTGAGTAACAGTCACACGCCGGTGCAAGCAATACCTTTTTTATTCTCCGCGCAAGGCAATGCCTTCTTTGTCATCAGCAGCATGTACTTAAGGCGGCCCGCCAGCTCCGGCGCGTCCGGCATGTGGAGCGCCTGAGAGCAAGAGTGTATCATAAGAAATCCCGTACCGGAAGGTAGGTTTGATGCAGGTATATTTATCGTTGCTGCACAGAAACTTGACGACGGCCCGCACTAAGAGCACGGCTCTGCCTGCCAAAACCATTCAACATGTGCTGGATGGGCCTCAAGTGTTAGGCAGCTGGCGGCAGAGGCAGAGGAGGTTTTCGCACCTCAAAGGCTTCGTAGAAGTACGAGTAGGCGGTCTTGTAGTCCCGCTCCTCTGCATGGAGAATCCCGCTCTGCGTGTCGATCTCGGACTGCAGGACAGAAGGACACGATGCTCTGAGGCACAAGACCCATGGATCAACGGTGCACCTCTCAGTTTTCGCAGCTGCGGGGCATTGCTGGATGATCCTGCTGATGATGCTGCACCGCAAATCAGTACGAAGCATCTGGTGCGGCGCATGCGGTGAGGCCTTTGCGGCAAGGCGGCCTTCATCGCTGCCGCAACCCATCCTCACGATTCAGTTGCTTCGTTTGGATCCACAGGAGGCGTATGCACGCCAGATTGAGGGGTCGCACCTGCAGCGTGGGCGGCACGTAGATGGCGTTGGCCGCAGCGCGCGCGGCGGTGAGCGCCGCCTTGGCCTTGGGCACGTTGCGCAGCGCGTGGTGCGTGCGTGACTCTAGCAGGTGCACCTCCACCAGCAGCAGCTTGTCGTCCAGCCGCTTCACCTGCAGGTGTTTATGCACAAAACGTTAAAGGGAACGAAGTTTGTAAGGAAACGTTTCGCGCAGCGCATGGTGCGTGCGGCACTCTAGCTTGTGCACCTCGTCCAGCCGCTTCACCTGCGGTTGTTGCATCAGGTCACTATGTTGATGCGACTTAAGCCCAATTCGGCTTTGATTGTGTGGTGCGTGCGGGACTCCAGCGACTGTACCTCCACCTGCAGCAGCTTGTCGTCCAGCCACTTCATGCGGTGATTGCGAGCAAGATATAATGCAATACACGGATTTCCCTATGCGCGTTGAGATGTTGTGGGCATTTAGCTCCCCGACACCGATATTCTGCCACCAGCGATGGACAGCCCAGCCATGTTCAATCGACCCAACAGAGAGTGAGCGCCCACCTCGGTGAGCAGCTTGCCGATGAGGGAGAGCGCCGCGGGGAAGTCCTTATTCTGCAGCTGCAGCGCCGCCAGCCGCGCCTCTATGCGCTGCCGCAGGAAGGTGCGCTTCTCCGCCGTCGCCCACTCCACCTGCTCCTGGCACACGTCCAGCTGCGCAAGGACCACAGGAAGGCATCAGAACGGTTGCTGGACCCTGGAAACCTTTTTGAGAGCCATCTGGGGTTGCCGCCCAATCTCTATGCGCTTCTCTGCCGTCGCCCACTCCACCTGCTTCTCGCACACGTCCAGCTGCGCAACGATAAGCGGCAAGTTGTCCAAACACACATTCTCTGTGTGGGACACATGACATTCTGCCGGTCATGGCGAGCCTCCCCACCATCGCCCACTCCACCTGCTACCCGCACGCGTCCAGCTGCGCAATGCAGAAGAATATAACTCAGAACGGCATCCCAAGATCGCGAGGGACGCTTTGTATCTGCCGGCCATGGTGCTCATCTGCGCTACGACCCGCCCACCTGCTCCAGGCACGCACGCTATTGCGCAGCCACGATGTAGAGTAGAACCATCTCCAATGCATCTCAAATGCTTCCTGCACTGAGAACGGTCTGGGTTTGCGAGCGCTGTCACGTGGAGGTATCGCTCACAGGTTACATGTGCCATTCGCGAGCGAGAGAGCACGTCATCGCTGGTCACAGCCCGATGCTCAGGTTGTAGGCGCTGATATGGCTGCGTGGTATGGATCACGCGCGTGTCGATGCCACGCGGCTTTGACATTCGTATCTTACATGAGATGGACGAACGCACAGGTGTGTTCACCTGCAGCTGCGTGGAGTTGGGCACGTGCGAGATGGCCTCGATGAGGCCACAGTCCTGACATGTGCCATCTCCCAATAACGGATATACAGTAGGGTGTTTTGAGGAGAAGCCTACCTGCAGCTGCGTGGAGTTGGGCACGCGCGAGATGGCCTCGATGAGGCCGCGGACCAGCTTTGCGGTCTTCGCCTTTGGGATGACGGCAAACAGCGGACGCAGCTCTGACAGCAGCCCGCGCAGCGCCTGCGCGTCCTCCTGCTTGGCGTACACCTCCGCCAGGCCAGTCACTGCGCTCTCCTTCACCTACGGGCGTTTGCCGCACGGGCGCGTTGGGTGCACAGCGGTCTGGCAGCATATCGGCCGTATGCGGCACTTGAATTGGCAGCTGGAGGCATGGTCCAGGTGGCACGGATGGGGCTGGAGCACGTTCAGGTCATCAATGCCGTCAGTGCTGTTAGCTCTGCAAAATGGCTTCTCAGGGTGCTCTCGAAGCACCCGTCCCACACCGCATAAGGGTGATGTTGCTGTCATGATTGGCCCTTCACGCTTGTCAAGGAGCCATCAGGAGTGGCGTAAAGTCTCGCCTTGATGGAGTCTGCATCGTTCGGGTGGCTGCCCAGTGCGATGTCTCTGTACAGTCTAATGGCCTCCGCTGGGCTGCTCGCCTGCGCTTTGACCGCGGCGTCATAAGCATCCGTCACGCCCTTCTGGGCCATCCTGTATAGCGACCCGCAAGCCCAAGGGCAGGCGCTGGATCACTATGCTCGTGAAAGTGTGTCGTGAGCTGGAAGTGATGCTGCGCCACAGGACAGGCAAGCAATGCAGGAGTGCTTGCGGACCAGCAAATATGATGAAGTGCCACTTTAGATGCCTGTGAACTGCGAGCTGCGAGCTGCAAACGAGAAGTGGTCTGTTGCTGATTGATGTTTCCTCGCATAGGCATGATTTAACTCCTAATTTACAAAGCACGGCACAGCAGATGCAGTTCGAGGCTCGCATGCGGCCCATTTCGTGCCCACACACTGCAGCAGAGGGCGCGCATCTGCTTCGCACGATATTTGATCAAGCTGCAGCCTGTGGGAGCTCGGTGAGGAGCAGCGTACGCCGGGGCGGTGTACCCACTGGCATCGTCGTTCGACTACTTCCGGAATTTCCAGATCGCTGGCATCCATCGAAAACGGGAGCGCCAGCAGCTTCACCGGGTCCGGAGACGTTTCAACACCAGCAGGTGCATGCCGCACCTCTGCTCGTTTTGGAGTGGCAGACCTCAGCTGCTCGGGCTGCCTCGAGGGCCAGATGATCGTACATGCGTGTTGAGCTGCGAGCAATCATCGCGACACGACGCTTGCAACGGTATGTGGGATGCTGCCGAGGCACCTTGCCTCGGCACGAGGCAAGGCGAAGCTGCCAGCATTGGCTGCGGCAAGGGTTGGCGCTCAGAGCTTCGTGAGCGTAGGGTGTAGAGCAGCTAGACAGCATTTCAGATGCCTATCTGTTACTGGGCATGATCATCCTTGAAGCAACGCACGAGCGCTGGGTGCCGCAAAGGCGTGGCGCCTTGGGGTGCCCACATGACGCATTGCACATGATCACTGCTACTATGAACGGCTACTAACGGCCACTATGACACGGTGAGCGCTCTATGGCACCTTCCTGGCTGGTTTTGAAAGCTCCGGGAAGATGTGCATGCACGCTGTGTGTGGCTTTCTGCAGCTTTGCGCGCCGGCGGTACTTTGGCGGGAGCATGGAATCCACAGCGACAAAGGACTGGCAACTCGGTTTACATGCGCTGGCTCGCGCGACCCCGTCATTCCAGCTCACAGAACTTTTGCGCGCGACCGCGAACACTACCATGCAGACGTATCATGGCTCACCCCTGTGTGCAGCCTCGCGCGGCTGCGGCAAGGGCCTGCGGCGGACGTCGCACCCAGTTCCGTGCCGTCACTTCCGTCAGGACGGCTTTGCGGTCGTCCGTCGGGGCAGCAGCCGTGTGGTTGTCCGCTGCAGTAGGGTGCGCTCCTCAAATTTATACGTGAAAGCATTTTGGGCTCCGCACGCATCATGCAGGCGACCTTCGCAAGCCGAAACTCGATGTGCGTCAGCCTCTGAGTCACAGCGCTGCAGTACTCTCTCTGGTCAATCTGTTGCAGACCGGCGCATTTTATGCCGAAAGCTACGCACACATGCTGCAGATACAGTTTACAGACATTTTATAGCAATCGGCTCAGGTTTTCCGGGCGCAAAATCGCCTCTTCCGTGGGTCTGCCTCGGAGGTGTTCACATGACACTCAGATTTAGACCGGTAGGTGCATCCCGCAGCGCTGCGGCACTCATTGGCTCGTTGACAGAGAACCGAACATTTAACATATGCTTCTTCAATCTGGGCGTTCTCTGGCGCGTTGCTGGTCGCACATTCTGTGAACATCCACATTTTCGTCACAACGACCTGTGAGTCAGACCGCGTCATCCGCGTCATCTTACGCCGTAGTCGCGCATGCATGCATTCGATCCGCTTAGCTACGCCCTCACGAGCCTGCAACACCTCGGAAGGCTGCAGATCGCAGTACTTTGTAGCAATATCTGCACAAACTGCCAGGTCATGTGCGCTAGGTCTTTCTTTTGCTACCCTGGGCTGTCCAGCCTGTAGTACTTGTCGAATGGGCAGATCTTAGAGCACATGGTAGCCGAGAAGTAGAGTCAGTTCAAATCCTAGCTGACGGCTTTGCAGGAGCTGCGATACCACCCGCCGCAGCTGCTCGCTGGCGTGTCCCGGTTCCTTGCTCGGAACCTCAACACATCAGGCGTCTTCTGTTGCGTCTGGAGGCAGCATGTCATGACTAACGGACGACGACTCGGATCAGCAAAGAGCTTGGGCCGTAGGAGCTCGACTCAGAGCACCCGACGGCAAGCCAAACAGCTTTGCAGATTCCTTGCCTTATGCTTATATTCTCCTTTGCAGGGCAGCATGTCATCACAAGTCGATGACGACTTCAAGAAGGGCGCGTGGACGTCAGAGGAGGACGAGCTGCTGAAGCGGCTGGTGGCGGCGCACGGTCCCAAGGGCTGGTCCACCATTGCGCAGGAGATCCCGGGACGCACCGGCAAGTCCTGTCGCCTGCGGTGCGCATTTCTCCATCCCGCAAGGCCTGATTCCCTCCTACAAGACCGCTGCTCTCTTCCTGTGCCGTTGCGCACGGCATCCCTGGCCGTTCCGGCGAGTCCTGCCACCTGCGAAGCGTTTTGTCCCTCACTGCGGTTCCTTCCACGGCCTCCACACCTGCATATGTCGCCTGCGTGTGTCGCCTGCATGTGCCGCCTGCGGTTTCGCTGCGCTGTCTGCACACCTGTGCGGTTGTTACCTGTCGCTTCTTATTTTGCCTTGATACCGAGCCGCAAGCTGTCAGCCAGCTGTCACCAGCGTCAACGAGGGTCCGAGGCTCGTTGTCGAACGCCTGCAAACACCCCATGCAAATATCTTAAACCCTCCAAACCGTGTCGCAGGTGATGCAACCAGCTTGGCGCTAGCGTCGACACAAGCAACCTTGATGACATCTTATCATTCAACCCGGAACCGTCTGGAACCCTGTCGCAGGTGGTGCAACCAGCTGGACCCCAGCGTCAACCGGCAGCCGTTCACGCAATGGGAGGATGCCGTCATCATCCGCACCTGGCAGGCGCGTTTTCTTACATTGCATCTGTCAGGGCCTCTGCAACAGCCGGCTGTTCAGCAGTCTATCCGGAGTGCCGTTAGCTTCTCAGTGTCTTTCGTCGGGCTTCTAAGCGTGTCGGGCTTAGAAGCCGAAGTCGGGCACTGTGTTGCTGCCGTAGTGCCCGCAAGTGGCATGCAGGATTGGTTCGGCAGCCTGGTGTGCCCAGGTCTGCAGGATCGTTGCCCTGAACCGGCAACAAGTGACAATGCCATTGCCCTCTCGTCATGCACTCTCGCCTTACACCCGCCGGTCTGCCTGCAGGGCGTGTCCAACAAGTGGGCGTACATCAGCAAGCTGCTGCAGGCGCGGACGGACAACAGCGTCAAGAACCACTGGAACTCGACGCTCAAGCGCAAATACGATGCCTGGACAGAATCGGGGCGGCTGCTGGACGACAACGGCTTTGTCACCGGCGGTTACACCCTGCAGCAGCTGCAGGACATGATGCCGGTACGCCACTTCATATAGCCCTGTTTGAGGTTTCTTGTTTTGTGAAATCGCCCACTTGCCGCTGCGTCACCAGCGGTTGCACCCTGCAGCAGCTGCAGGACTTGACGCCGGTGCGCATTCTCTTTTCTTGTAAATGCGATGTCGTAGTCGCATCAGTGATCGGAAACAGCCTTCACACAAGCTGTGTCATCGGCGGCTATACCCTGGGCCAGCTCTAGAGCATGATGCCGGTGTGCTGTGGTTCCTGTGCTGACATGCCTCTGACCCTGGACCGAATCTCCGTGGCGCAGGAGTCGGACATATTCGTGCCGCCGGCGGCGGGGTGGGGCGCCGGCGGCGGCGAGGACAGCGCGACGTGTCCCGTCAGCTCCCAAAGCGCCGACTCCATGGGCACTCCGCAGTCGCACTTCAAGGCGCGCCCGCGCGGCGGCAAGCGCTCCCGCGGTGCGCCTTTACTCATAAGGTCCAAGAGCTGTCCGTACTTGCAGTGAAAATCATGTGAGGAGTGTGCCTTCGGCGCGCCGAAGGCACACTTCAGGGCGCACCCGCGCTGTGGCAAGCGCTCCCGCGGTGTGCACAGCCTCGTGGCAGTGCTGCTCCTCCTGGAGACCAACCCTCGGAACTGCACCACTGTCACAAACTTTGAAAGATCTCCACTACTCAGCCTCTTGCGCCATTGCCAAGCACAGATCTGGACTCGGAGACGGATGACGACATTGAGACGGACGACTTCCAGCGCCGCCGGTCGCCCTCGCCCTCCTTTGAGGAGCTGCCCAAGTGCGGACCTTTCTATTGCCCAAAATAGCAACTTCATATGGAGCAGCGCAGCAGCTGCGGCGGAGCCTGGCGTCTCCTTTGCGATATCATCTTGCAAAATTGTCTGCTTGTTTCTGCATGTACGATCAAACCAAATGTTATGTTTGTGATCAGGCACGTGCGGCAGGGGCTGGCAATGCTGTTCGTGCTGCCAGAGTACCAGCGGGAGATGCTCAACAGAATCCGCTTGCACCAAACAACCAACATTGGTTCTTGTCCAGTCAAGTAACGTGTATCCCTGCATGTGCAGGCACGTGCGGCAGGGGCTGGCGATGCTGTACGCGCTGCCAGAGTACCAACAGGAGATGCTGAGGACGGCGGCTCGCCTCGTGCCCGACATCCTCGACAGGGTGAGTCACCCCCTCATTTTACTATTTGCCCATCTTTTTCTGCGCTCGGGCTGATGACATTGAATGGTCCTTAAAGGTAACTCAGGTGGATGACGGCGCCTCTGCTGTCGGCCTTGCATGCTTTGCTGGGCCGTCTCGGGCCTGAACGGGATCGGCAATTCAGCCTGCCGCTGGGGCAGACCCGCATTCATTTCAGAGTTTGCAGCAGCTCGCTCATCTTGGCTCTGTTCGACGGAGCCTACTGACTGCGCCAATTTGGACAGCACCGACCTGAACAGAGGTCTGGACTGGATGTCTGAAATCCTCAACCCTGCCCCCTGTGCAGCCGCGCCCGCACCGGGACGTGGAGAGCTCTGGCCAGGAGCTTGGGGCGGAGGAGGAGGCCTCACCCAAGGTTGCGCCGCGGCATGCCGTCAGGCAGATCAGTCTGACTGCCGCCGCCGCCGCCGGTGCGTGCGCTCGGTCATCCTGCTTCTGGTGCTGTGAATTCACGTCTTTGGGTTTTCATGCAAGTCCTGTCCAGTGTGAGGCTGAGGAGGCGGCATTGCTCAAGGCCGCAAGGCGTCGTTTGCAGCCCGCAGCCTTCATCGTCAGTCGTCCAGCAGCTGCACCAAAGAATCTCCTGCTCATGCACAGGTGCCTTTGCCCCGGGACTGGTGACGCCGGCGTCCTTTGCGGCGCGCAGCCGCCTGGCGGCCGGCGGCCACCTGTGCGGTCGCGACGGCTATGTGGCCGTGGGCGGCCTGTTCTCGCCGACCGACGCCGCCATCAGCCTGCTGGACACCTCCAAGTGCGCCTCTGCCTCCGAATGATTTATTCCGTTCCGGAGCAAGCTGACACATCTGTCAGTGAACTGTCCGCATGAAGGGTTGGCTGTCGCCGACCTACGCCGCCATCAACTTGCTGGACGCCTCCAAGTTCGTTCCGTAATCAACCCTCTCGGTCACCGTTGAATGACGCTTCTCGTGCAAAGCGCATTTATCTCACCACCTCCTGTTTCCAGCCCCCATTCGAAGCCCATGGGGCTTAGGCTGCGGCTGTGACTGCTTTGCCGCTCTGTGCCCTAGGAGCTTCTGCAGTCCGAGGGTTGTTGGCTGGACCTGGCCTGCCCTGATGCAAGGGGGAAGAACCACTGCTGGTCTGGGACACGCCGTGCTGGATGCGACCGCATGTTTTGAACCTTGATCATCTAATTCCCCATCCCTGGCCTGCAGCTCGCCGCTGCCACTGCTGCCCAACGGCACGCCCGCAGCCAAGGCCGCCCGTCAAACCGACGTTTCCGATGCCGTCAATGCCGAGAATGCATCGCCGTCCAAGGAGGATGCCGGCGAGCAGAAGCAGGAAGGAGAAGAAGGAACTGAGGAGCAGGCGCCTGCAAAGACGCCGGCGACCGCCATTGCCTTCGAGCCGCGCGCGGCGGCGGATGCCACCCCCATCCCCTTCATGGGCCACGTGCGCATCTTTGTGGTTTGAGACATTCCTCGCAGAGTCGCAAACCAGCTGCACCCCTTGTTCACAGGAGCCAGGTGCGCATGGCGCAGTGCGGCGCACAGCCCCGTGCTTTAAGATGTGCTCTGGAAAGGTTTAGGGACGATGTAGCAATACAAGCAAAGTTTGAGAGGGTGGAGCTGACAGATCAGCACGCCGCTGCACTGCCACACACACCCAGGCCCCATCTCTTGCATTGCTGTCCACTTTCTTACTCAAATGAGGGGCAGAGCGACAGACCCGGGCTGATTGACGTGCGGCACACGGACGCCGCTGCTTCCAACCTTCGAGCTCAGATCTCACAACAGAACTCCGGCCTGCCATTGACGTTCATGCGTCCCGCTGCAGAGCGACGGGCACGGGCTGTTTGACATGCGGCACACCGACGCGCGGCGCACGCCGGACTGGGTGCGGGCGGGGCGCACGCCCGAGGCGCTGCGGCCGCTGGCGGCGCTCGGTGGCGGCTCCGACAACTGCGGTGGCGGCGGCACCCCCTCGCTCTTCAAGGGCCTCTCCGACGACGTCGTCGACATGATGCGCAACCTCGAGTCGCCCCGCTGCCCCGGTGCTTTTCTGTCCAACATTTGCGCGCGAGTTCTGAGGGTTTCAGGGAAGGATGCTGGAACTCTGCAAGCGGAGGCTCTGCAGTGCTGCACCTCCAACAGCAGCTTTGCGGGAGCGGCTCTCCTAGGAATAGCCGGTGTCTGTCTGGCCGCACATGCAGGTAAAGAACTGGAGCTTCGCTGGGTGCTGTGCCACTGCAGCAGCTCTCCAGTCTGATGGTGTTTGCTTGTCTGCGCTGCAGGCGCCGCTGCTGCAGAGACGGCCGCGTAATACCCCGCAGCTGCGACGCTGCCCGAGTACCATTAGGCACAAAGGCATCGAATAGGCTGGTGGCCATGCAGACATTCTAGTCCTAAACCCTGTTACCTCACGAGGCAAGACTCTTTTGAGAAGAGGCGGCACAAGACATGACAAGAACGACGAAGGCAAGATCGAGGCGGCGGGAAACGAAAACAGATAGCGCAACACACACAGCCGGCAAGGGCGCTATCAGTCGGCGGCCCAGTTTCGCTGATTTGGCAGCCGAAATTCATCCAATATGGGCGGACGGTGCTGTGTATTGCAGCCCCGCCCCTGTGATGCGCACGAGACGCGGTGTGGGGGGTTCAACCGCCCTTCACGTCTCCGCTGCTGTCGAGCAGCAAGCGATGCGGCGACGAGTAGAGAATGACGTGCCTAGCGACTGATGGATGGCAGTCATGACGCCACGTTAGTGGCAGCCTGCCAGTGTGCCGGCCGTGAGTAAGCGTAGAGGCCGCCATGTGGCTATGCTGGCCCCACCGTGGTCAGCGTGGAATCTTCTTTTTCTCTTTTTCTTTGCTGCCCGATGCAGCCGAAGAGGTCAATTGCCGTTGGAACACTTGCCGTTGGTATTGGCTTGCACCGCCGTTGGAATTTGCCGTTGGAATTATTTACGCTGTTGGAATTACCGTTGAAATTTTTTACGCCGTTGGAATCGCCGTTGGTATTACGTTGTGTGTACGACATCCAAATCGCACCCGATCCTTGCAATGCTGTGTCGAGGAACGCGGTCCTGTCTGCTTTTAAAGATATGCTTCTTGTCTTTGCGAACTGTAACAGAAATACCTTCCATTCTCTATACAGAGGTTGGCCACTCACTACTGCTGTACCCCTCGGACCTGTTCTGTGCCTGGCATGCACATGCGCCAGACAAAGAATCACAGCTTGCCTATTCCTGGGTTTTCCGGATGAGATTTGCAGTTTAAACTGAAACGCTACATACAACCTGATACTGCCTCAGCAGCTGTATCGGCTCACAAACCAAGAAGGCACCAGCCGCGGCTTCTGCCACAGAATGCTGTAGTGATAGTCCAACCGAATTAACTCAGGCGCGTCATAGGTGCAGAAGTTGTGCCAGCACCTACTGGCTCCGGCATCAGCATTGCCAGCCTCTTATCTTGCTGTGCAGTTGGCCCGAGATGATTATAATGTGATCATGAGAGGTCGGGCAGCGCCGCCAGCGCCTCAAGGCTTGCAGACCGCGCCGGCAGCAGCTCCGTCGCCTGCGAGCCCAGATTCTGGTACGCTTCGTGGAGCGTACCGGCTGTGACGCCGGCCGCGACCGCAACATGGTGCACGCTGGGGTGCAGCAATGCTTGCGGCATAGGTTGGTTCCAGCTTTTCGAGGACGTTACCACACCGAGGGGTCTGGCACCAAACCAAGGAATGCGATCACTGGAATCTAGGTCCATTCCCACAGAGTGCCCCATTGTGTGCCCCTCCCTCGTTGCAATGCAGCGGAATGAGGCGTGCCACCCTGGCTGCTAATGGAGTGGCAATGCAGATCACTGTGGGCATGTGACGGGCCATAAACACTTACCTTGCGCTTGCGCTTTCGAGTTGCCAACAACAATCGTCAGTCACGCTGCCAAGGTTTTGGGCTGCAGGTGGACATCGGGCGGGCTATGGTAGGGGTTGTAGGAGCAACGCCAGCCCAAATTTTGAGAATCTGTGTTGATCGATGGCACCAAACGCTCGTTGCGCTGCATCAGCGCTCATGGCAAAAGCAGTTTGCATTGCAGCCGCTCCACAGCGGAAAGCAGCGGACCGCTGCTTGCTGCTGGAATGGGCTGTAGCTCGGGAAACTCTTCGATCGCGCTTGTAATTTAGTTACTGCAAACGCTGTGCTGCGTGTTGCAGTGCCGATCAATCTAATCGCCGCAGCTGCGCGCCTAGCGGCGGCCGCTCCGCCGCATGCAGAACTGAGCCTTCCGAGCCCGATCGCGGTGCTCGCAGAGAACGAGCAGGATCTGCAGGCTCGGAGGCTTTTCTGATGGGTTGCAGGCCTCCTGGGCCTGTTTAGCAGCCAAATGCTTGGTGTCTGCCAGTGAGATCACCTGCGTGCCAGCTGAGGTGGTCCTAGGCGAAGTGAGCTTGGCTGGGCATCGACTGTCGTAACAGCGATTTGGGGACAGTTCCTATAGCCGTGAATAGATCCTAAGCCTGTGCTGCTGGAAAAGCCAAGGGTGTTGGATCGTATGTGGGCATATTCAAATGACGTGAACAACCTGAAACAAAGAACGCGGCAGTGGCTGTGTCATGGATCAGTGTGGCTGATGATTGTAAGGCCTCAGCGGGCTGCGACCTGTGCAAATGCTTCCTGCTCTGCGAGTTGACGATTCGGTGCAGATCCGGAACTCCGAATGATCTCCGTGTCAGGAACATTTGCATGCACCAGGCATTGTGCAGATTTTTATCACGCCTGAATTCTGCACGCGAGATACCGCTGCCACCTGCTCAACTCCTACACAACCCAATGGCGGTGAGCATATGTCAATCGGCAGCGCAACCAACAAACGTCATCAATTACAGCCAATGCGACTGCTCGTCAGGCAAACAATACGAAAGAATTAGAATTATTCCTGATGTACAAGCATGGTGACCTCAGGTGGGCCGAACATTCACAGATGGCCTGCCAGGCCATCTGTGCCTGCAGGCTGCACGCTTGCAGGCATGCCGCTGCAGCTTTGGCGCAGCGCTCCCTGACCCTATAAGATTGATGAGCTTGCAGCGTGCTGTTCAGAGCCGCTCTAACCCGCCAGCTGGCAGCATGTGGAGCTATTCCCCCGGTGAACCCGCCTCTGTCATTGCTCCAACACGCTGCCGACGACTCCAACCAGATGCTCTGCCGGAGAAGCTCAACTCAACATCCTAAAGGTTCTAGCGGATTCATGAGGGCGTCGTCCACCGCTCAGTCGGATTTGCCAAGCTTTTCCTTGATTTGCGGAATGAGGCTCGTGGAGTTGTACCTGCAATGCAGCACAAGCAGCGTCAAGAGTAGGCGCGTGTGTGTCATGTAGCACAAGCTCCACGCACACTTGAATTTGAACTGAATACTGACCGGCTTGACGGCAGCACTCAAGCGATGGGACCAGAATGCAGGTGGCGTCAGCAGACTGGTGAACAGGATGGCGGAGACCGCGGGGACCTGGGGTCCAACTTTAGATCCGCTTTCTGGTAGGGTGTGGGAAGCAGCCTTGGAACAAGAGGGAAAGAAACCTCCTCACGTAAGCAGGCCGGCAATTAGAATGGCGGAGCCGGTCAGGAATTGCGGGCCTAGCTGTGGCGCGGTGCCTAGGTAGGGCAGCTCGAAGGAGAAGGCCCACAGCGTCAGCGGCGTCAGCGCTGCGATAGCCAGCGAGTTGACCAGCGCGCCTGATTCACAAAGCCCAGTCAAATATCAGTTAATAGGGATTGTGAGTCGGGGAGAAGGCCACAGCACGGCCGCGATCGCCAGAGAAGCAACCAGCGCGCCTATTTCACACAGCCAGACGTGAGGCATCAGGATAGTAGGAACAGAAGCAAAAAGGCTCGCGGCGGCAGCTGCATCAGCGCCGCAATCGCCAGCGAGTTCACCATCGTGCCTGTGCAGCAGATCATTTCAGCATCACGTGACGCTGGCTGCCGCCGGCAATGGCTGGGAAAGCGGCCTCAGCGTTCAACGGAATCGCAGGTTGGAAACGAATGGCAAACAGGCCACGCGCATGACGCTGTGTGTGTGTGTGTGTGTGTGTGTGTGTGTGTGTGTGTGTGTGTGTGTGTGTGTGTGTGTGTGTGTTCTCCTGTCTCCAAGGGTCAACTGTCGTGGTGGTGAGCCCTCATGGAGACTGGTGAAAAGTAGCGCTGGAGATCAAGTTGACTAAGATTAGTAAGTGGTAACAGTCAACACTTGATGCGACGTCCGACGGCGCACAGTGGTTTGCACGACGAGGAGGGAGCAGATTTTGAAGGCCAGATGTAGTGAAATTCATTCTGGAACCTTCTTGTTCTGCGAAGTGGCGCGCACCACTGGTGCGCACAACGAGGAGGGAGCAGATGTTGAAGGCCAGGTTTGCGGTCACGTACAGAATCGGCAGCATTGGCGCGCCGTTGCCGTTGGCGCCCAGGAACACCTTCGTGCCTGCGCAATGAAAGAATCACGGTCAGAGAGGCGTACAGGATCGGCAGCATCGGCGTGCCACTGCCGTCGGCCGCCAAGGACCTTTCCTGTGCCTGCACCATGCGAATGCATGTGAGAGTGGAGTCGACGAGCCACTAGGGTTCAAAATCGGCAGCAGCGGCATGCTGTTCCCGTCAGTGCTAAGAAACACCATCCAGCTTCAGGTGCACAACAGTTGATGTAGCCAAGCACTTCATGTGGCCGGCAGGATCTGTCGAGGGAACATGCATCAACTCTCTGCTGCCACAGCCCGCTCGATTGTCCGCGAGCGGACTTCATGCGCACCTCCTGGCGGACTTGGGGCCGGCAAGGGCGCAGCGGCTGTAACCAGGTGCATTCTGACTCGCACCAGTCTTTGACCAGTTGAGCGTGCAAACACGCCAAGTGGCAGGCGGCGCGACACACCTTCCATTAGGTAGGCGGGCAGGTCAAAGAAGTTGATGCCGCGCAGTCCGGCAATGCCCGGCAGCATGAGCGTCACGCTCACAGCCTGGAAGGCGGACGCAAAGCTGCACCGCAGCAGCACAAAGACTTCGTCTAGGGACATTTTTGATGCACGAGAACATATGACGTTGATGCATTCCGGCAAGCCTGTAACTCTGAGCAACGCGTTCAGAGCCTGCAAGGCGAACGCACAGCCGCGCGCAACGCGACTAAGTTCCCGCGAGAGGTATGCTGTGTGCATCTGAGCACTCCTGGAGGCTGTGTGCATTTGAGCACTCCTGGAGGCGGAAACACAGTAAAACGAGGCATGGTTGCAATACACCAGCTGCCCATGCTGTTTCCTGTCACATATTTTGGGGTTTTGCAATAGATTTTCTGGGGGTAGATGCTCACGAATGACGGAGGGGAGCATGGAGAACCGGATGATGTCGGCCGACTGTACGGAGTGGCAGCCGGTCAGCACACCGATTGCCGTCAGAGAGATTCGGACAAGTTCGGGAAATGAAGGATCTAAATCGGAACAGTCGGCACCTATTGACGACGAAGATGTCCAGCTGCTCGCCGTTGAGCTTCTCCTTTGTGTCCTTAAAGACCTGCGATGATGACCAGGGGTGATTGACTGTGGAAACTGACAGGAAAGAGAGTACTGCAAGAAAGATCAGGTCCCCGGCAACGTGAACACGACGCACGTCGCCAGCAGCAGTACTGATGCTGGGGCTGGTCATGTCTGACTAAACCCTGATACCTGACCCCAGGCGCACCTTCTCCTTTGTGATGCTGTCGAGCGCAGGGAACGCCATGGAGATGACGAAGATGGCGATGTACTTGAGCGGCACCTGCAGGGAGATTGAGTTGGGGTGTCAATCGTCGGAAAACCCATGGTTGCGACGAAGATGGCGGTTGGCACTTGAGTGCACCTGCGGGTTTTGGAAGCGGAATGTTTCGGGGTCGGGAGAGGTCTTTTGTCGGATCTTGAGAACATGCAAGCGCCGGCACGCTACCTCCGAACCAAACAGTGGCGTGCGTTGTCAGGTATTGGGGGCGCCCGTCTCGGTGACGCATGCAAGCGGAGCGGCGTCAGGGAGTGCACTCTGCATACTGATGCATGCCCTGTCTGCACGACCTATCTGTACGGCGCTAGGTGTGGGACTGTCGAATTAATAACTGTCGAATTATCTGTGTGATAATTCAACACACAGATGAAAGCCCACCCCGCTCAGGATGCCAATGCCGCCGTCCTCAAGCAGCACAGCGATGCACACGCACACATCACATGAGACGTGCTGTCAGAGAGTCATGACAACAGGGCTGCAAACATTTGCACCCGGCTCAGGAGGCCGGTGCCGCCTCCCTCAGGCAGCGCGGCGATGCAGACGCCCACGGGCGAGTAGATGAAGTGGGCGATTCTAGCACGTAATGTAGCTGCAGATACTCCCCACCCGGCTCAGGATGACAGCTCAGGATGTCCGGTGCCTCCGTCCTCGGGCTATGCAGCTATGCACCCATCAAACAGACAGGAGGATTACGATGTAGCCTTGGACTTCGGAATGGTGATCTGCAAGCAAAACGTTGAAGAATCCGCACCCCGCTCAGAATGCCGGTGCCGCCGTCCTCAGGCAGTGCGGCGATGCAGACGCCCGCCACGACGGCGAGCGCGCCCACGATCTGCTGCCACGCCAGCTTCTTCCGCAGGATGATGCTCGAGAAGCCCAGGTTCCAGAACATGACGCTCTGCTGCAGCAGCGGCAGCACCACACCTGGCGCATGGGACGGCGCTCATGAGAAACCTATGCCAGGGTACGCGGCCCCACTGGTCTCTGCATCGGAAAGTCGCGGCAGTCGCGACCTTACGCGTGCACCTGGCAGCTTTGACGCGCCAATGAAGCCCAGAATTTGCGATGCCGCCTCGATGAGCCCAACGCCGGCAAGCAGCTTCCACGGAGCTGCTTTGAGCTGCTCTTTACTCACGGCGCCCGTCCTGCGTTTTCCATGAAAACACTTGTCTTCAAGGGGACTCTCTTCAAGGCATTCGTTCTCAATGAGAAAAGAGTGCCACGCGGGTTCTAACCTTTTGCCGAATGCGGTCAGCGCAGCGCTGCGTGTAAACATAAGAACCCACTGAACACTGATGCAGCCGTGGACAAAAGCGCACTTGTACCGGATGCCAAGGGCGGCAAAATAGACGAGGCAGTAGCCGAATGTCTGGAATTGCGCCAGGAAGAACACGTAGTCTCCAAGCGGCACCAGCGCCATTTTGTAAAGCACCCGGTTCGCGACGCCAAATGCCACCAGCGCCACCAGACTCAGCTGCAGGGCAGGAACAGCATTGGTGTGAGACCACACAAGACAAGAGGTGTGGGCTCCAGCGCCAGTCTTGCAGAGCACCCGAGTTGCGACGCCAAATGCGACCGGCTCCACCAGGCTCAGCTGCGGAGAGCGGGGAACAGGGTCAACAATGTGAAGAGGTGCCAGCGCTGTTTCTGTGCAGCAGCCGGTTCACGACGCCAAATGCGGCCAGGACCACCAGGCTCAGCTCAGCATGACGAAGCGAGAGCAGACGGCATGTGCTGCGGTTCCGACAGTCTACATGTGCATCGGAATCGAAGTGCATACTCCAGGAGGATGCTTCAAGGGGTGCAGATGCACAGCGACGGGTGGCGGTCTGTGCGGTACTGCCGGCAGCGTGCCAGCCCGGCAAATGAGGGCTCACGAGGAACTGGCCCTGAGCCCCCAAGAAGCCCTGGTCCTCTTTGCCGCTGCCGCTGTCGCTGCCACTGCCCTTCTCCAGCTGTGCCGTCCGGCCCAGGCGGCTGTCACCGTCGCCGCTGCTGCCTACTCTGCCAGCTGCAGAGCGCACAGCAAGCTTCAGCGGTGGGAGCAGATGTGCAGATCAGCATGGCGTGCGCGCGCCACGCATTGAGCATCGCGCGTCTTTGTCCCTGATACGCCCGATTGGGGCCGACACATGATGGCAGGAGTACCTGAACATGCGGATGGTCAAATGAAAATCCCGCCACATCGAGACAGCATGGAGACGTCACGCCGGACACTCAAGGTGTGCTCCCGAACAACTTCGTGCAATGTGATGCCAGACTCGCCTGCGCGTATCTGCAGCAGGCCCCGCTGCGGAGCTGGCAGGCTAACGCTGGCGCCGTGCCACTGCTGCCGCCGGAGCGTCGCCCGCAGGCTGCGCTGCATGTCGCTGTGCTGCCGCGACCTCAAGAGGTACCCGGCCGGCGCAGCCCGCTGCTGACAGACAGCTGGACCAGCTGCGCCGGTCGTCACTGAGCGATGCATTTCGGAGGCGGGTGACTCTGCGGTGCAGCGCCTGCGCTTGAATGCGGCCAACCTGCACCGCCAATTCTGATGTGAAAGCAACACTATATGCCTTATAACAGTAACGAAAACGCGAGGGTTGGTCATTATGTGCACTGCGGAATAGCCTGCATGCGGCGAGACAATGTCATGCAGCCACGACGTCCATCCCACCTTTGATAGATTTTTCCGGGTATGACTCTTCTAGCTACTTCTGTATCAGCGGTCCAATAGCGTATACCGTACCGAAGACTGAATTTGCAAACTGAGGCAGGTTGTGCGTGTCACGGTCTTAGCGATCAGTGGCAAGCTGGCAACCGCATGCAAGTGCCGCTGTCGAGCAGCTGCGAATTGAGAGTCCGTTTGCCTGATGAGTCATGCACCTCATTGACAAAAATATACACTGGGCAACGCGCCGCAGAATGCTGTTTCCACGTACATGCTCGCGTACATAGGAGACGTGATTGGGATATATTTCAACACCGGCAACGCGTCAGGGAGGCTGTAAAGCGGACATCACAGAAGCCTAGAACGATCTGAAATATCTGGCAGGCCGACCACTGCATCATGCTGCGCCAGTCGCTCCTCCAGACTTCTCGCATACCATGCGAAGCGCTGCGAAGTCCCACCAGGTGCTGCACGACACTCGCGGTGTCGTCAACAGCACAGCTTCGGCGCCAGCGCACGGCGTGGCCGCGGCAGTCCGGCACAGAGCAAGGCAGCAGGCATGCCGGCTGTCACAGCACGCAGAATCGACGGCGACACCACGCCGTTCCCGCAGATCAGCAAGGTGGGTCCTGCATGTTCGGCCGTGCCGCCGTGCGGGCGCTGCTCGCCGACGACAGCGGCACCAAAACGATCCTGCGTCGTGCTGCAGTCTGCGCAAGGTGCACTGTCAAACGAACTCACTGTCGAACGCTGCGCTCGAGGGAGTCATTACCTCCTGCCACACCGGACCCCGCCGCCCCACTTGCTCATCAGCGCAAATGAATGCCGAGCATGAACCCCCGCATTGCACCACACGTCAGCCGCAGGCGCGGGGCCCGCCACAGCGCTGCCAAACCCCAATCACCTGGCGACAGACGCGGAAGCAGACGCGCGGTACATGCAGCAGGCGCTGCAGCTGGCTCGACGGGGCGTGGGGCACACGGCGCCAAATCCCGCCGTCGGCTGTGTCATCGTGCGCGACGGCGAGGTGGGCAACACCTTCACATTCTTCTTCCCAGACGTCAGCCACTCACATACTGAGGGACCGGCAATTCGGCGGCGCCTGGCTCTTGGCGCATTCCTGGCAGAGTGGAGCCTGGAGCTTGTGCTGACGGCAGGAAGCGACAGCAGGCAGGGGGCCTCCCGCGTGCGAACCAAGCGCAATGCCAAGTGCAACAAACGCCATGGCACGTCTTCTACGCAGGTCGTGGGGGAGGGCTTCCACCCAAAGGCAGGGCAGCCGCACGCAGAGGTTTTTGCGCTGCGGGCCGCAGGTGCGCATTATAACTCGGAGTATATTCTAACTCACAGTGTGTTCTACGCTGTACTGTGGCCTGCGCTGTACTGTGACTCGCCAGGACTTCAGCTGTGCATCACTCCGGAGCTTTCACCGCCCGTGCCTTGGTCACTTCTTCGAGTTTCAACACAGGGCAGCGGGTGGCGGGGGCGACGGCACGCGTACACCCGCAGCCTTGCAGTCACCTTGAAAAGCATCGGACACAACTTCCCTTGGATTTCACTACAGGGCAGCGGGCGACGGGCGCAACGGTTTACGTGACCCTGGAGCCGTGCAACCACTTCGGCCGGACGCCGCCCTGTGCGCTGGCGCTGGTCGATGCGGGCGTCTCACGGGTAGGCTTTAGTTCCCAGATTGCAGATTCTGCTGGCCAAGCGTCAAACCTTAATCCGATCCGAAGGGCTTGAGGGCTTCGGAGCGCTGTGCGCGCTGTGGACGCGGCCGTCTCGCGGGTAGGCTTTTCCAGGATCACCGGCTTTTTGTTTAGCTAGTGTCGAAGTTTGCAGCTATCTCGAGGTCCGAAGCATCCAGCGCGGTTGCGCTCCAGCGTGGTTGCGCTGTTCGATGCGTGGGGGCGGAGGTTTTGCACACCTTGTGTGAATGCAGTACCTGTCTCCAATGGTTTGGAACACCCCACGCACTGGCGCTGGTGGGAACTGAGGCCGGAGGACGCGGGTGCTGTGCGGGTGCGCCGTTTCAGGCTGAGGCCAAAGCGGACGAGCCGTGCTCTACGGCGCCGCCCAGTGAGCAGCGCAGCGCCTCTTGCTGCGGCCGTCGAGGTCTGACGGCGCCGCAGTAGGAGCTTCCATCCCTTGCAGCTGTCTGAGCAATGGCAGGTCGCCTGGGCCCTGCTTGACCTCCTTTGAACACCATTTCAGCTCGGCTAAGCCAGCTCATCAACTCGGCTCGACTCGGTTCACTGCTCTTGCGCCATTCGATGTCATTCCGACTCCTTGCAGGTGGTGGTGGGAGTGAGAGACCCGAACCCGCTGGTGGGCGGCGCCGGCATTAGGACTCTAAAGGACGCCGGTATCCAGGTGGGGTTTCTCAAACCCCGACAGACACAAGCAGTGACATCGACCGACCCCGGCACAAATCAGCGGAGATGCTTGTGCTCGCATGTTCCCAACTGCGCCTGTGCGTGCTCTCAGCATCTTGCACTCTGAAGCCGAATCGGTTGGCACGAGGTGATGCTGGCCAGCAGTCGGCTGCCACTCTGTGTGCCGCTCGGCTGTGCTGCTGGACTGTGCTGCTGGGCTGCCTGGTGGCGGCCAAATGCCTCCCTAAACCCTAAATACTTCCTCAGACACCTGCCGCAACATGTGCCGAGATGCACACCTGCAGGTGGACTCGGGAGTCGAGGAGGCTGCCTGCTATGCGATCAACGAGGAATTCATGCAGCGCATGGCGGCTGAAGCGGAGGCGGCCGCTGCTGCCGTGGGGGACGCCTGCGGCTGAGGCGAGGCCAGGGCAGGCGTTAGTGGCGGAACGTATGTCAGTTGCTGGGCGATGTGACGAGCGAGAGAGGAAAGCAATGCGTATAGAGTGCAGGCAACGAAGGATTTTAAACAACATTTGGTGCAGGCAAGCACCCAAGCCGAGCGCTGAGCATGTCGAGGGCGTGCATAGTGTCTGTAGCGCGGTCAGCCTGGTGACGCGGACAGCGACTGATGTCCGGGAAGGCAGTGACTTGAAGCGAAAAGCAGGTGTAATCATTGAACTGGGTCTGGTGCAGCATCAGATGTGCAGTGGCGCCCATCCATGCTCTTTCAATCATCCGGACATATATATTATATTTTGCTTTCCTGAAATTGAGAGCCAAACATCCAGAAACGCATGGTCCTATCAAACTTGCTGGCACTCAAAACTGTTCTAAGTAGGTGTTTGCACTACTCCTTGACCTTGAAATATGCCTCGGGCGGCATCGGGTGCTCTTTCAGCCAGGCCTTGAAGCCCGAGCCGTGCAGAGCGTCAAACTTCTCGTGCGGCATATCCGCCCAGAAGCGCGCGCTGTGGCCGAACGCCGACACAGAGGCCAGGTAGGGCAGCCGCCAGACCCTGCGCGACGCCGTGAGCCCGAGCCTCGCGGTGCTAGAAATCCCCATCGCCGCGGCACTGGCTGCGATGGCCGCACGCCGCGCACTGTCGTACGCACGCGCCTGCCGCAGCCGCCAGGCTATCGGCCCGGTGTCCAGGGCCAGCAGGTTGGGGCATGCCTCCACCGCCGCCCGCACGCCCTCGCTGTCCAGGCCCGTGGCCGGATGCAGGGCGGCCCACCGGGCGGCTATCGCCTCGCCCGCGTGGCTCAGCAGCCCAGCACCGCTCCGCGCCATCTTGCCCACGCTCAGCTGCGGGTGCAGTCGCCGCAGCGTCTCCTCGAGGTTGCGCACGCGTCGAACGACGATGGCTGGGTCCGTGTTATGCCGAATGAAGTCATCGTCCGCTGCCGCCAGCTGCGCGGCGTTGCCGCCGTAGGCCTGCGCCGCCACCGCCGCGCGCATCCGCCCCATGTAGTCCTCAAGGAACGGGACGCTGCGGTGCCGCTTGTACGCGGCGGCCCACCTTCGGATTTGCTGGTGCACGCGCCGTTGCTGCGCCACCTCATGTGGCTGCACGTCGGCCGCCGGCAGGAGCACGCCCTCCGCCGTCCAGAATGCCAGGACGTCGGCCAGGGTACCCGCTGTCAAGGGCGCATCCTCGACCTGTGGGCCGCGGGGCTTGCGGCCATGGGGCTTGCGCGCTGATGTTGCCGTCGCCACGGGCGCTGCTGCCGCAGCCGCCACCGCCGCCGCCGAGGCTGCTGTTGCCGCCAGTCGTTCGCTGACCACGCGAGCTGGGTCTTTATTTGCCTGGATGTACTCTAACCTGGACAGCGCGAACTGTGCCACGTCGCCGCTATAGCCAAGCTCCGCTGCCGCGGCCCTCAGCCCCCTCATGTACTGCTCCAGGAACGCCACGCTGCGGTGCCGCTTGTACTTGCCGCCCCACTCTAGGATTTCCTGCCGCGTGCGTGGCAGCTCGGTCAGCAGACTCTGCTCGTCCGCCGCTTGCACGAATGCGCCTTGAGCTGTCCAGAACGCCAGCAGGGCCGCTTGCGCTTTCGCGTCCCAGCGCACGTCCGTCACGCGGGCATAGCGGTGCCAGGAGGCTTTCGCCTGAGCTTTGGCTGCTGCTGCCAGATGACGGCGGATGACGCCGGCGGGATCCCTGTTGTCCCCGATGATGCATCCGGAAGACACCGCGAGCTCGGCCACGTGGCCATCGTAGCTCGGCTCTGCTGCCGCCGCCGCCCGCATCCGCCTCATGTAGTCCGCTAGGAACGGCACGCTGCGGTGCCGCTTGTGCTTGGCGGCCCATCTCAGGATGGACTGACGCTTGCGAGCCTGCCGCGCTGCCTGCTGCGGCTGGGTGTCCGCCTCCGGCAGGAGAATGCCCTCCGCCGTCCAGAACGCCAGCGCAGCCGCCTGGGTGTCCGCGGTCAGAGGCACGTCGTCGACCGGCGGGCCGAGGCCGCGGGTGCGACGCTGGCAGGGCGCGCTCACAGGCGCCTTGCCAGCCGCCATCCGCGCGCGGATGACGCCGACTGGGTCCAGATTCAGCTTTACGTAGTCTGCCCTGGCCAGCGCCAGCTGCGCCGCGTCGCCGCCGTAGCCCAGCTCCGCTGCCGCGGCCCGCACCCGCCTCAGGTAGTCCGACAGGAACGCCACGCTGCGGTGCCGCTTGTGCATGCCGCCCCACTCCAGGATGTTCCCTCGAGTCTGCCGCTGCGCTGCCAGCTGGTGCGGCTGAATGTCCGCCTCTGGCAGGAGCACGCCCTCCGCTGTCCAATATGCCAGCACGTCAGCCTGGGTCGCCGCGTCCCAGGGCATGTCTTCAACCATGGCAGAGCCGCTGTCCCTGCCGCGGCGGCGGCGGGGCGCGGCGGCCGGTGCTGCTGCTGCCGCTGCTGCCGCTGCTGCCAGCCGCGGCAGCTGCACCGTCCTGTATGCAGGAGATATTGGGAAGGAATCAGCAATGATTGAACTTCGGTGGTCTTTCCTAGCGCAATTGCGGGGGCTCTTGCGGCAAGTGCCGATGTCTCTCTCATCTGAGCAGTGCCGGACTCGTACGCGACGAGGTGCGGCACGGTCGACAGCGTGTGCTCACCTCGTCGGCCGGCCGGACGAGAATGTGATGTGCCGAGGCTGCTGCGCGCGCGGTGCTGCACACAAGCTGCGGCTGGCGCACGCTGCGTGCGCTGGCAGCCTGGCAAGGCCATGCCTGCCGTGGACATGCGGCAGGCTGCACCCTTGCTGCCAGCTGTGCATCCTGCAGGGACCTGCCGCAAAACGTGTGATGTCTGTCCTCAATGAAACTAGGAGCTCAGGTTCGATGGGCGTCATAAGGTGTACTGGACGCAGAGTGAAAAGACAGGGCATCAGCAGGCAGATCTGTAGAAAAGGGTGCACCTGCGCTTGCAGAGTTTGGTTCGCCCCGATCGTCGACTAAATCGTCGCTGTGATTGACCGCTTGCTGGTGAGAGCGGCCCAGTAACACAATCGGAACGAGTCGACAACTTGTAAAACCTGCAACAACAGTCTACGGCGCAGTACAGCGAGCTTGAACGTCGTCCAACAGACTGCACGTGCAAGTGATGTAATGCGATCCAGCGCCTGTCCCTCACTTTTTCCTGTTGACCACTGGTCTAATACGTCACTTCCAACGTCTCAGTGACGCATCAGACACGGCTCCAGCGGTAGTGTCGCATGGCATCTATCAATGGCGGCGGCAAGCGGCGGCATACGGCAAAGTGAATACAAGATGCGTCATCTCACTGCATGCCTGCCTGGGCTGCAATGTCAGCCACAATTGATCCTCGGGTCAGCCCATTGTGTAACTCTTGACCTGCTGGGGATGCACAGCCTTAGGCTGGCTGCGGCAGACGACCATGTGCAGCAGTAGCAGGGCAGAAGCGTTAGGTAGGTGCAAAGGAGGCTCGCCGCCTGTTGCACCATCGTGGCCCGCCGCCAGTGGTGTAAGCAATCTTGGCTGAAAATAGCGGCTGGAAAGTCAGGCAGCCCATGATGGTGGCCTGCAGCTGCCGCGGTGCCGCAGTGCACATCTAGATGGAGGCGTGGCTTGCCAAGCTTATGTGAAAGAAGCCACTGTTACAAAGCTGGAAAGGAGAAAGCAGGAGGAGGAACGTCCGTCTGTTCACCAGGACCACCAGTCGCTGCCTGATCCCCGGCCCCCACGAGCAGCTGCGCGGGAGGGCGACACATTGGCTTCAACAAACGTTGCTGTGCCCGCGGGTTGGGCTACAGAGAGCATCACGACACATCCCTGGCAAAAGTCGACGGCACTGTCCAGCGACGACGCTCAGCGGTACTGCCGCCCGCACACCGTCCTACATGTAGCAACTGCTTTGCAGTCAGAACGCGCGAAAGGTCCTGAACGATGCAAGCGAGAGAACCGTGCGGCTGGAAACCAATCGAACCCCCTGCCCCCGAAAATACTGTTGCGTATCGTTGCAGTTTCCCGCGTGTGCCCCGCTCTTGCGCGCGGGCGGCACTCGATGACCCTGCAGGGACCTGTTACCCCTCCGTCTCCACTTGGCAGCCTCTGGTGCTGTCAGTACTCCTGGTGTACGCCGGTCGAGAGGGGGTGCGGTCCGGGTGCGAACTCGATGCGGCAGCCGCTCACAGGGGAGTGCCCATGTCCCCTGCTAGCGGCGCCGGGATGCGCTGTGGAGCCGGCGGCTGTGCTGAATGTTGCGGCGGAGACTGCCCCGCTGATCGCCTCTCGGTGAGGGCAGCCCGATATTGGGTGACACCCCGATGCTGGTCCCGGCCAAGGCCGCGGTGTGCGCGGTCACGACCGGCTGTCCGGAGAGCGGAGCTCGAACGCCCTCGATCTACCACCTGCAGACACGAAGCAGACAGGACGGTCATTCAGCAGTGGATTGGCCGCAGTGCGCGCCAATCAGGTGAGCCATGGGCGACTAGTCCCTGAGGATAGGCATGGGATCAGAAGCAGGCGAATTGCTGGCGCAACTGCGCCACAAACTTCTGACAACAGAAGGACACGAGGAGCTCGTGAATGGTGAAACGAGGAGAGGCACACGTCTTGAGGGTGTCTACCTCGGACACAGCGCACTCTCGGATGCAGCGCCAATTACATGCAAATTGGGGCGCGTTTCAACAACAAGGGAGGGGGCGCCTTTTGAGGGAAGGGAAGGACAAACTAGCTTAGGGAGCAAGGAATGCGCACGTCTTGAGGGAGGTGACTTCTGACAGCAGCGCGTCCTCCTCCTGTGCCTCCTCCGCTGCCGCCGCTCGCTGGAAGGCCTTGGCGTCCGCGGCGCCATAGGCCTGGCTGCCCGCCGGCACGCCCCGCGGGGGACCCTGCACAGCCAAGGCGCAAATTGTGTGAGCACCGCGCCTGCACGAGACAGTCGGGGCAGATGCAAGATGCAATGCACTGTCAACATCGTTGACTTCAAGGCGCATGCCAGCCAAGCTGTGTGCAGGGCCGGCGGGCCAGCAATAGCAGCGGGGGAAGCGTCGGCGCACAGCGCCGCCACCGCAGCGGGTTTGCTCATGGCAGCGATGCAAAGGGGTGCGGCTGGCTGGAGGGTGGTTCCCGGGTTTCAGGCTTTCGGGTGCCAGAGATCGGCACCTGCTGGCCGCACTGCGGTGCCTTGCTCATGGCAGCAATGCAAGGGTGTCAAAAGAGCTACGTACCTGCTGGCCGTACCGCAGCTGGCGCGGCTGGTGCAGTGCGCCGTTGGGTTGCAGCAGCAAGAGGGAAAGATGTCATTTGGGGGTGGTCGGGGGTTGTAGTAGCACCTGCTGGCCGTACTGCGGCTGGCGCGCCTGGTGCAGCGCGCCGCTGGCGGACAGGTGCTGCAGCTGCTGCGCCGACAGGTTGAGCGCGTCGTTGGAGCGGCCGCGCGGCCCGTGGCCCACGCCCGGCTGGAAGTGCTGCCCGCCGCTGCGCGCCTGCTGCTGCGGCTGCTGGTGCGCGCCGCCGAAGCCAACCTGGACCGGCGATGGGCCCATGCCAGGGCCGCCGCTGCGGCGGCCACTGCCTGGCGCCCACGCCGCGCCCCCGGCAGGCTGGCCGCCGCCGTACATGCCGGGGCCCGGCTGCTGCCGGAAGCCGCCGCCGCCGCCGCCCCACGCCTGCGGCTGCTGCGCCTGCTGCTGCTGCGCCTGCTGCTGCGCGTTGCCGCTGGCCCAGCCGTTGGGGGCGCCGCCGCTGCCGCCGGGCGTCGCCGACGCGCCAAATGGCTGGTAGCCACCGCCGCCGGGTGCCTGCCCGTGCTGCGGCCACTGGCCTGACGGCGGATAGGGCGTTGGCTGCTGGAAGCCTGACGGGCTGCCAGCCTGCGGGTGCGCATCACCGACATGTCAGACAAGCTCGAACGACTGCAGCATTCTGACAGTGCGTCTGTGATAGGCTCGCGCCTATCGACAAACGGGACTTGCTTGATCCGCTTGATCCTGCAGCGAAGCCGCCAAAATCCCGTGGTTTGGCAGGTTGATAATATTGGCACAATACACATATATTTCTCACCATGCCGCGCGCGCCGGGCTGCTGCTGCCCCGGCCGGAACTCGCGCGACCCTGGGTTCAGCGCTGGGGCCTGGCCCTGCCACCCTGGACCCTGCGGCGGCGGCGCCTGCTGCTGCTGCGGCAGGCCGCCGCTCGGCAGCCGCGCCGCCCGTGGCGGCGGCATGCCGCCCGAGGTTGCATGCTGCAGTTGTGGCGGCAGTTGCTGCCGCCCCGCCAGCACCGCATTGATGTCGACGCCCGCCTGGCCCAGCTGCACCGCCATCTGCGTCCAGGGTGTACGGTTTAGGTTCAGGTTTAGGCCGGGATAGGATGGTTCTGCCCGACGACTGGCTGGCTGCCATGTGCGCATACGATGCATAGGCACATGCAGGTTTACACAAGGGCTGCGTAATCTAATAGGCTGCAGTATAGGCTGCAGTTGCAGAGGGGTGGGACTGCCAGACAGTCTCGAGGATGGAATGTTGACAGGATGGGGCTGCTTGCCGTCCCATCGGGGAGCATCAGCACGCATGAATCCGGAGTGGCGTCGATTGGTCAGCAGGGGCCAATGATCACCTGGTAGGCGCGCAGCATCTCTGCGTTGACATCCTGCTGCCCCGCCACAGCGCCATACATGGCCGCCACCTGTGCCTGCTGCTGCGGCGTCATCTGCTGCGTCGCGCCCATCGCCTGCTGCAGCAGCGCCGGGTTCATTCCGCTGGCCTGCTGCTGCAGCTGCGCCAGCTGCTGCTGCTGCTGCTGCTGCTGCTGCTGCTGGGTGGGCTGCTGGTTGTGGTTGGTCTGCGCTGCCTGGTGCGCCGCCTGCTGTGCCTGCTGCTGTTGCTGTTGCAGCTGCAGCGCATTCTGCACAGCGGAGAGCAGAAAGTGTCAGTCTCAACTGTCAGGATGCTCTGCAGAGACAGCAACAGGTGAAACCTTCACTGTTTTGAGGATCTTCTTGAGGATCTTGAGCCAAGCGTGGTCTGATCAGGTAAACAGTACCAATGCTACAAAAAGAGGACCAAAAGACGAAAGGGACAACTACATTTGTGCGCAACATAAGGCATTGCACACCTTGTGCTGGGGGGCGTCATAGGAGATGCCATTGGCCTGCGGCATGGCCTGCCCCTGCTGCTGCGCCGCCGCTGGCCAATCCGCCGAGGCCGCGCGGTACATCTGCTGGCTGGTTGCAGACGCGGGAGACTTGGGGGTCTGCGGCTGGCTGCCGCCGGCGGCCTGCTGCTGCGGCTGCCCCTGCTGCAGCTGCGCCTGCAGCTGCCCCTGCTGCTGCTGCGGGAAGGACGAGGCAAAGCTCGCGCCGCTGGAACCCTGCCGCTGCGCGGCGCCAAACTGGCCGGCGCGCTGCTGCGCAAAGCCGAGCGAGCCTGGCAGGCTGGCCGCCGTCTGCAGCGCCTGTGAGTAGCCTCCGCTGGTGGCGCTTGCCGGTGGCGCGAGCGAGTTAAAAGACTGCGACGCCTGCAGCTGCTGCTGCCGCTGCGCTGCCGCCGCCTGCTGCTGCTGCTGCTGCTGCTGCTGCTGCTGCTGCTGCTGCTGCTGCTGCTGCTGCTGCTGCGCGACCGCCGCCGCCTGCTGCTGCTGCTGCAGCTGCAGCAGGGCCTGCATGCTGCCGCTGGGCAGCTCGGCGCTTGAGGCATGCTGCTGCGCCGCCTGCTGCTGCAGCTGCTCGGGGTCTCCGTTCGCCATGCCGTGCGGCGGCTGTTGCGCCGCCGACGGCGCGGCGCCGGGCTGCGCCGCCGAGGCTGCAGGCCACGCCGCGGGCGCAGTCGCCGCAAAGCCCGAGGCGGCCGAGGCTGACCCCGCCGCGGCTGGCGCCGCGCCGCCAGGACCCACCTTTCCGCCGTTCATGTTGAGGTGCGTGAGCACGGCGTCTATCAGCTCCTGTGTCATCTCCACATTGCCGGAAGACTGCGCCTGCGCCGGTGGCACCGCCTGCGGATGCGGCGGCAGCAGCTGCTGCTGCGGCGCCGAGGCGGCGGCGGCCTGCGACGAACGTGGCCCGCCAAAGTTCTCCAGCACTGGATCCGTTGCTGGGTCGGGCGCGGTGACGGCAGGGCTGGGCCCTCTTGTTGCTAGGGGCGCGGGCCCTCGCGGCGATGCACCGCCGGGCGCCGGATCTGCGGGCGCCTGGCTGCCAACTGGCTGCTGCGCCGGCAGCGTCTGCTGCTGCGGCGGCAGCGCTAATTGCCGCTGCGGCGCTGCCTGCTGCGCCTGGCCGTGCTGCTGCTGGGGCGCGGGCTCGGGCGCCGCCGCCTGCATGGGCGTCAGCGGGGCGCTCACCTGACCCTTCAGCCGCGCCGCCCACGTCTGGCCGCTGGGAGGATTGGAGCTAAGCCGCGGCGGCTGCGGCGGCGGCGGGCCGGCCGGCACAGCTAGCTTGGGCGGCGGCGGCGGCTTTGGCGGCGCTACTGGCGCTGCGCTGCTCGGCTGCTTGGCGGGGCTGGGTGCCCCCGACGCGCCTCCTTGTGTGGCGCTTTGTGACCTGGCACGTGGAAGCAGTGACTGAGCGCAGGAGTCACACATGAGCCAAGTCTAGGTATCACACTTCAACACAGAGTGCGATCACAGCCACCTGTCAAGCATAACGTATATCCTGCACCCCTCCGATGCAGTTCACGCAGACAAACGACCATGTGCCAGGAACTAGTGAGATTCAGCCTCACCTGTCTGCCCGGCGGCCCTCCCGGCCGTGGCCGCTGCCGCGGGCGCCGCGGCCCTCGCGATGGTGGCCGCCACCGCCGCCACCGCCGCCGCCTCCACCGCCGCCACCGCCGCCTCCACCGCCGCCGCCGCCGCCGCCGTCGCGCGGCCCCGGCTCCCGCGCGTGCCGCGGATCCGTGATCATTGCCATCACGTAGGCGCCCACGTTGCGCACGCCGCTGAGCTGCTCCGCCGACACAGCGCGGCTGAGGTACTGCAGCGACCGCACCGCTCGCTCCGGCTGTGAGACACAAGCAACGAGCGACGATTCACCATCCAGGTCTCGGGGTGAAGCAGACAAACTGCAGTGCCGGGACAATGGTACTGCAGCAAGTGCCCACGAGGTTGACAGCAGCAAGCTGGAACACGACCAGCTTTGCACAGGGGTGCCCAACATTGTGCTGAGACTGCAGGAGTTGGAAGACATCTGCTGTCTGCGATGGTGATGCACAGATGGAGGCTGTTGCGCACCTGCATGCCGCGCAGCGCGGCCATTATGCGGTCGTTAAAGTCGTCCCGCTGCAGCAGCCCCGCAGACACCACCACTTCCAGCTGCTTGTCCACCTGCGGCACCAGCATGCCGCTGATTACACTGACTACGCAAGACGCCAAAGATGCGATGCACAGCTGGGAGTGTACAGACCAACAAGCAGCAGTGTGTGAGCTCAAGCCAGCCAAACACAGATTCGGCTTGCACACATCGACAGGGTAAAACTCTCTTTCATTCTGGAGTTGCCACCACCTGCGGCTCCAGCGCGCCGCCGTTTGCCGTCGCCGAGCCCGAGGAGGAGCCCGTGTGCGAATGCGATGGCGTCGGCTTTGGCGGCGGCGGCTGTACGACGGGCGCCGGCACGGGCGCCGCGGGCGCCGCTGCACATGGCGAGAATCAAGGACGTCAGAAACGTGCAACAGGCATGCGGTACAAGCGCTGCTGCAGGCAGCAGCGAACCTGGACAGGAGGGGACGGAGCAAAGCCTCAAAGCTGAAGGTAAAGTAGGGTTTCGGGAGGAGGGAGCGGGGCTCACGTGGAGGAGGGTCTCGGAGGCGACTCTCTCGTCCTGGCTGGTGCTTCGCGATGATCGACATGATGTACGCGGGCACGCTGCACGCAGGAGGAACATCTCGGAGGTCAAGTGAGATGGCACAGGTGCCTTGGCGGATGGCACGCCATGGCAGCTATCCATGATGTCCGTGCGGCATCGTGTGTAAAAACGCGGCGTGAGGGAACACATGCGTCCTGCGCCCTGCAAATGGCAGGCGGAATGCACTGAGCAGCGCACCTGCGGACTGTGCTGATCTGGATGCTGGACACGGCCTGCGCCAGGTGGTTGAGCGCTCGCAATGCTGCCTCCTGCGGCAGGCACCTCAGTGCATCGACGACCTGCGGCAGAGTTGGTGTGTTAACACAGTCAGGCTCTGTAACAGCAAGGTTCTGGTGGCCAACAGCATCGTGGTCGGCATGCAAGACGATGCAGCAGAGGAGTTGCCTGCATATCTGCATAAATATTGCAATACATCGCGCTGCATTGCGTGGCACCATGTTGCTCGTCCAAGCTGGGCGCACCCGCTCATTGAAATCTGTGCGGGAGAGGACACCGCCCCGGGCCAAGGCTTCCATCTCCTTTGCAACTGCGGGATCTAGCGATGCCGATGATGCGCCGCCTGCTGCAACGTCACACAGCAAGTTGCTCAGCAACGAATGCCATCCGGCTCTGTATGCTTGCCGATCAACGATCAGCGGCTGTAGTTGCAGCTGTTGATTCAGAAGCGACCACAGCGCACTTGATGCGGCACACCATTCTGCACTTCAGATTGCAGGAGCTGCCAACGTCCGGGGCGTAGCAGCAGACACACAGACAGTGCATGCGAGCGCTGCCTTGCCTGTTGAGGCGCTTCTGCTGGCGTCATTGCTGCTGCGGCTGCCGCGGGCGCGGCCACTGGCCGTGCTCCAGTCTGTGTCGTCCAGCGCCGAGGCGCTGGCTGCCTTGGCCGGCATTGCCGGCTGCCTTGTTGTGCTGCCTGCTTATTTGCTGCTTGCTGGCGGTGTCGCCTGCGACCAAAATTCCAAAACCTCGTGGAATCTTCCATCTGTTGCACACGGGGAAAGGTCCAAACGCCCCACAAGGGCGAAGGTGCTGGCCACGAGGTGTGAAGCAGCTGTTGAGCAGGCAACACGAGAAACATCCATCGAGGGTGCGTCACAACAACCTCCTGCCAGCATGTTGATACGTGCCGGCTGACGATAATGCGTACAGGCAACGAAACGAACAGTTAATCCGTTTCTGCATTCACCCACGAACTGGTCCAGCAGGCACAGCCCCACTGCAATACATTGCATGAGACAGACCAAGCCCATGTGGGAGGGTGCAGCAGGATCGACGGGCCGGACAAACAAGTTCCCACACTCGGTGGGCGCCTATGTGATCAGACTGCAGGCCCACTATACACCGCCGAGCCTGGCCCGCCCGGCCAAGGAGTTTTGAACCTGCTGTCCAAGAAGCGTCTACGCCCGGTCTGGGCTATGTAAAGGGCTGTCCGATGCCAGCTCAGTCGGAAATGCGATGCCGAGCCCTTGCGCCCCCGTGGGTTCCGGCAGAGCGTGCGTTCCCACACCCTGTATGTTCTGGCGCGCAGTGCTGATTGCCTGATCGCTTGCAAGTCCCAATCCTGTCCGACGGTAGGCCATGTCTCACTGCCTCCCAAGATCCCCCAGTGCAGCCACAGCAGCCTTCGGACCGCTGCGTGTGCGCCAGCTGCGGCTACTCGGACGGATGTGCACCTGAAGTCGGCGTGCTGAGTCCTCAAAAACTCCGGCAAAGGCGATCCGACGTCCAGCTGCACGGCATGTCTCCACCGCACGGCACCCTTTCCTGCGACGCTGCTGCTGTGAACTGGCTCCAGGTTCCGGCGGTGAAGACTTGCTGTGCTTCGCTTTCCAAGTTGCGGGACGCTCAGAACGACGCATTGCGAGATTCCGAGGTTACTGATGACAAGGGGCCGATCAGCAAGCGTGCCACGCTAGGGCGCAGGGTTTAGTAACTACCAATCTTGCTTTATCTTTACTTTTACTTTGAACTTTTAAGAATTCAAGAACTGCTTTAGAAACTTTTTTTATCTTACTTAACAAGGGGGGCGCCCCCAGGGGCGCGGAAAATGCCCCTCGGCCCTTATCCAATTCCACTTGTTTGAAGTTAACTTCAAACGTTGACATGCAGACCAAATGACATGCGGTCCAGTGTACGTTTGCAAGTTCGGTGAATTGATGACTTCCCACGCTTCCCTCTACTTAAGGGCAACCCCAACGCCTTCGACACGGCCGACAATGGTTTGCTTTCGCGTGCGTTGCGCTTGCTTTCAGGTTTCTCTGCGCTACAGGGTGGGGCAGTCGATATGCATTGCAGCATGCTAGTTGGGCACTCTGTGGCGATGTGAACTGTCTCAGATGCCTTTGATGTATGAATCAGGAGCCCTGCTGGGCTCGCAAGTTGGCCTAAACGATGTTGCTGGGCTGCGATGGCTGTGCAACATGGTTCCGACACAGCGCGTTTCCGAGTGCGGTGTACATATCAAGAGCTTCCAGAATCTATTCTAGGGCCTCCATCCGCTGCCCGCATGCCAGGTCGCACCCTGCAGGGCGTGATCGCCACTTCCTTACCAGCGCAGTCGTCGACGTGGCACGCTGAGCGGGCCGGATTTGTGGACGGACGGGTTTAAGCGGAAAACGATCAACCACGGGGGCCCCGCCTCGGGGCAAAAAATATTGTTAGAAACATATATTATCACTGAATATTTTTTTGTTCGACTTTTTTCTGAACATATTACTTTTTGGTATATCTTTGCTCATACTGAATCAGAAATTTTAGTTTCTCTGCAGAAATAAAAGATAAACGATAGCAATATTGAAAGTCAAAAAGTTATTGTAGACGTTTTAATTTACCATCAGGTAATCAGGTAATCTTGAGTGAAATAATTGAACCAGAGCCCCTGGAATTATTGACCTCTAGTTTTATTAGAGGTTAACCTAGATAGAATATTAGGTTTTCCATCCGTAACCCCTTGGCATGGATCAGCTGAGCGAGAGGCCTGCATTTGCGAGCCTATTGCAGCGCCGCTACCGCGATACACAGCCTGCCAACGGACGTGTCGCCGACTGAATCTCCGAGCTGGGCCTCGCTGCATTGCCGTCGATTGGATCGTCGGGATCGGGAAGCCCAGCTGCTGGAAACTTCTGCGCATTTCATCATGTCCGCCCTCGCCAACTGCACCCGCCTGGCGCCGGCGGCCTCCACCTCTGGCAGGCCCGCAGCGCCAACGTCAAAGCTGCCGCTGGGCGCCAGCGCATTCCACGGTGCCGGCCTAAGGGTCCGCCAGCAGCGCCGCAGCATGCACATCAGCAAGGTGCGCAGGGGCCACACCATGCATGTGCGATTGGGGTGATCCTGGGGTCGCCCATTTTTCGATGCGCGTTCTATTTCAGTCTGGTGTCACGCACTGCATGCTGACCACAGACATGCAGCAAGGCAGTGGTGCATGGTAGTCATGGTGCCGGCGGTCAGCGCCTGCCCGATCGGTCCTTTGCCAAGCTGGTGGCATCCAGTCCATTGCAATGCATGCTGCGACATGCCATGATTGAAGCACGAAGTGAGTCGCTCGAGGTCACGCTTCATGTTCACATGTAATAAAGTTATCTGCCTTCAGTGCGCTCGCGAGCTGTGGCCCTTGTCCCTCCATGTGATGCAACCTAGCTGCAGTGATCACCACGAGCAAGCATCTGCTCTTCTCTTCCGTTTCTTGACTGTCCTTGAACACCATCGTGCCGCTTACATCCTCACCTCACATGGTGAGGACCTGTGAACCTGACGTCAACCCCCTCCGCCGCAGGAGGTGCGCGCGGGCGCCTTCCTGTTCGACGACGACGAGGAAGCCTCCGGCGGCGTCGCGACGCTGGACGGCGGCGACGACGCTGAGGGCGGCGAGCGCAAGGAGGAGTACCTGCGCGAGTGGCCCAACAAGCTGTTCGTGGCGGAGACGCTGGAGGCGTTCCCCGACGCCGCCGTCGCCGACGTGGAACAGGCCCGAGTGAGTGTGTTTTGTTGTTCCATATACAGGCTTGCTGCAGTTTCATCGAGATCCAGGGGCGGCAGGTCATGCTTGCGCTAGCGAGCTCTCCAAAGCACAGAGGTGTGCTTTTCCCAGAAGCCGCTGTTGCCGGCGTGCATGGCCGAGTGAGTGCATGGCTGGACATGCACATCTGCGCTTCAGTGCAATAGCTCGTGCAGCAGCTGACGAAGACGGAGAGCTGGGGCAGATGGAATTATGCAAAAAGGTTTCGGCACAGGGCTCGAGAGCAGCGGTGGCAACAGAGGAGGGACAGCGGGCGCGCTTGAGGCGTCCAGTAGAGTCACATGACTAGATATGCGTTACTTTGCCTTCGCTGACGACCCCTCCCTATGTGTGCCATCTGCAGTGCCTGTTCTCAGATGGTGGGTACACCTACCTGGACGTGCGACCAGCGCTCGAGAACGAGGACATCGGCAAGATCAAGGTGCGCGGCTCATGTGTGGCGGTGTGCAAACTTTGCAAGCGTGCCGGTACTGGTGCTGACGTGCCTTGCCATCGCACTGATCACGGTTGTCCCTCGCCCACAGGCCGAAGCTGCACGGCTGTGCGCAGCCCGTCATTCCTGGAGCGTCACGAGTGACTGACGGCTGCATTTGCGGTGCACAGGGCTCGGTCAACATCCCGATTGTCAACTCGGTGCGAAAGTACGACCCGGAGCAGAAGAAGAAGGTCACCACCAAGTCGCCCAACGACGACTTCATCAAACAGGTGCGGTTTGCGCGCTGCATGGCTGCAAGATCGGATGTGTGTGCTCCCATCAAAAATGCCATGCATGCTGTTATGGGACTTCTAGCCGTGCGTTGCTCCAGATTAGGTCCTGATCGAAACGGCCTGTGTCTTTCGAGCAACTGCATGAAGAGCCACTTGCGGATGGAGCGCTCCAACACTAATTCCTAATGTTGGGAGCGCACAAGGTCCGCTCTCGCTGCCTCTGCCGTGACGCAGCCTGGTTGGCACAACGGGATTCGACGCCGCAGCACGCGTTGTGACGCGCAGGTGGAGAAGAAATTCCCGAAGAAGGGCGCGAAGCTGCTGGTCGGCTGCTCCAACGGCACCCAGTACGCGCTGGACGCGCTGCAGGCCCTGGACGAGGTAGGTGTCAAACCCTAAAACCACCTTGGAACCCTTCCCCGCGCGTTTTGTATTTCCACCACACCCTCTCTGTACTCTTCGATCGATCAGCCGTTCGCTGGTCGTTGAGCCCATCGCGCGCGGCGTCTGTGGCCAGCAGTGGGCAGGACGCCTCGGCGCATCACCAGCACTGCGCCATCAGCGCTTCATTGCGACTTTTGAGAATCGTCCGCGAATGTCACCCGCGCTGACAACGCGCCGCATTCCCGCAGGCCGGCTATGAGAACATTGTCGGGCTCAAGGGCGGCTACTATGCGTGGTTCAGGTGCGCAATTGTAGAATCAGCATGCCTCACCGCCTCATCTGTCCTTCAACGATTGTGCGCAAGTCATGCTGTACGGCACCGCTTTGCTGAATCGGGAGATGTCACTTGACGCGCTGGTTCCACGCAAAATGCATACACTCCTCGCAAGCTCGTTCATTTTGTATCCACTTGGATCCTCAGCAACCTCGTTGCATGTCCCGTGCAGCGTGTTTGACAACAAGCTCGCCCGGCGGCGCACCGGCGAGTACGCTGAGGCCTACACGCACGGCGGCGACTCCTGCGGCATCCACAGCTCAGGTGCAGCAAACCCTGCATAACACGTGATACTGATGACCAGAGGCGGCGGTGTTTGTTGGCAAGTCGCTTTGCGCAGCTGGCACCGGTGCTGCCGCGCGAAATCAGCGTACAGGGCGCCGCTGGCAGCACACACACATGTCCATCAGTGTGTCCATGAACATGTCCGGGAGCCACCCAAACGACTTAGCTGTGATTGTCTACGCAGGTGCTGGATTCGACAAGGTCGACAAGGCGGACCGGTGGGTGCCGCCCGACTACTGAGCATTTCGCGTACCGTTTCACTGTGCGAAGTTGGCAGCGCGCATTTGCCGCGCCAAGCACAGCGTGCATTCATTTGAGCGGAGGCCGAGCGGTGGAGTGCACTAAACACACTGGTGGCGTTGATTGGGTCGGTGCATCGTGGGTCAGTGCACCCTGTTGCCGGACTGAGGTGTTACGAAGATGACTGTCCTAGTTGCGCACTGGTTGGTATTTTCTGCGCTGCGAGCGTGTGGATCTACCTTCATGCATGTGGCGCAGTGGCTGGAATGAACAATGAACATGAGTGCAGAGCTGGATACCAAATGTAATGGTGCCATCGATTGCCATCGCGCATCCGTAGTTCAAATGTGCGTGTTTGCATTCGTTTGACATACATTCTGTATTTGCCGCTGCTGTGAAGCAGAGCCACTGATTTACCTGCAACCTGAATTGAAAGGCTGGCAGCCAGTGGACTAAATGTGGCTGCGACAGCAGCAGCAGGCAACATGCATCCCTTCGTTTCAAGCCCTCTCCGCAAGATTCACTCCTGATGACAATCTGGGGTCCTCGATGCCCTAACCACTTGGCCACCATGCTCTGTGTTAGAATTGAGGGTTTGCTCAGTTGCGCTTATTGAAGCACAACGAACCTGCATCGAGCAATGGAGAGGGTTGGTACCTGATCGCCGGCACAAAATGCAATATTGCAATTATTCAGGACTGAAATACTGATTAAGCAAGCGGCAACACTCAGGTAATTTGAGCAGACAGGCCATCCGGGTGCACAAGGCTGCCGAGGCGGTGCACAGGTGCGTACGGTGTCTTAGTGGCTCAATGCCGCAGCTGCATCGATACGGTGTCAGTTGAGCAGCTGCGCATGAGCGAAATGTACATCAGCGGCAGCATTTAGACGCACCACCAGCAGGTGGCAACCCGCCATGTTCACCTGTACCGTTATGCGCCTGGTGGCTCGCTCGCTGAGCCCCGGCTCATGGTCTGCCACTGTCAGGATTGCTGCACATTGTCAGGTTTTGACGCTGCGAGCGTTTGTGCCAGGCCCTTCTGCCGACCCTGCGCCCGCCCCTCTGATGCACCCTTTTGAAAGCCTGCATGTCATGAAACGCTTTCGAAATTGTGAGCTCATGCCATGCTTCCTCATGCAGGCATGGTGCCATGATTCTTTTTGAGTCACGTGCTTGCGCCTTGATGCTCCACACACTTGGGCATCAGTGCAGCAGCCGTCAAACAGGCTTTGCAGAATGACATCAGCAGTGCATCTCGATCCAAGCGAGGTGCAAGCACTTGCCTACGTCAAAGCCGGCCTGCACCGTCTGCGACTTGCCAGCATCGATGCCCTCCCGGTACCCGGCCTGCCGCACATGCATGGGCTCACCAAACACTTGCGCGCAAAACTTCCAGCCTCAACCATCAGTCACGGTTCTCGCCTCGTTGTGCTTGCCGTCCAATGTCCATGTTGCAGAATCCGGATGCAGGTGGCGCACTCACATTCCAGTAGCTCTGCTTGCGCGCCGTCCACTCTCTGTCCAGCTCCGCGTCCTCCTCGCCACGACCCCGCTGGCCTGCGGAATCGTCACTGCCCTCCAGGTCCGAGTCCATGATGTTCAATGGAGGGTTTGCAGCGCCGTTGCCGCGCGAGTGCACTTCGTGGCAGCGGTACGGAACACAGCAGGAGCGGGCAGGTCAGCGAGTGGACAAAGCCTCATGTGCTGCAGAGACCTCTGGCCAAATGGCCACAGGTGCTAGCCCACACATGCGAGTCCCGTGCCAGCGGGACTCTGGCCAAACTCGCCATCGGTGGAGAGCAGTTGTGCAGGGCGATGCATATGCAACTTCCACAATTTGACTGCATACAATTTGGACGTGACCGCCTGTCCTGGCAGAACGAGCCGATCTCGGCCTGCTCTTTGACAAATTGATCAGTCGAGTTGCCGCTTCGTTTGTCAGCGGCTGCAGCTCTCAGCGGAGACGCGCGGAACAGCCCATCCCATTGCTATCGGCATCGTTGATCAATCCATAGAGCGACACCATGGCGGGACGCGGCAGAGGCCGCGAAAACACTCTGCCTGCCTGGATGACACAAGGTGCGCAGCTGCGCGAACCGACGTGAACAGCATGCGGCAGATGCACAGCCTGTTCTCTCCTCAAAAAGACTGCTGGCGCGGCCATCAGTGCTCCCTGCTCTCGAGTATGTGAGCCGGCGCCGGCATCGATAGCCGCACACCCACCCGTGCGCCCCGCCTGCAGGGTCACCTCTGCTCACGGCCTGCTGCAACTGATTCGCAACACTGGTTTAGCCGGTCATACAGACGCATGAATAAACCTATCTCTGTAATGAATCTGCAGGAGCAGGCGGACCGGGCGCACCTGGAGCCCCAGTCTCACCGGTGAGTGGCGTGAGATTGTACAAAATCCGCTCGATTGCCTGGTCGTGCGCGTCGAAATGCATTTACCAGTTGCACTTAGCCTGCTTTAGTGCTAATACGGCAACGTGGACTGCTGACCTGCTGTCGACTTGCAGGCTGCGCCCTCACCCGGGTTTGCTGGCAGCGCTCCCGGCAGCGCGCAGATGCAGCAGCCGAGACCGATGGGCGGCATGCCGCAGGTGGGCCGCTGAAAGCTGATGTGGCAATGCAAGCAGGTTGTCATTGCGCCATGCTTTGCGTTGCGACATGCGTGCTGCCAGAAGGAGTTGGCAGCTCATGCTGCAGTCCCGGCACATCACCAGCTGCGCGGGAGTGTCTCAGCCATTCTGAAACATTTTCTCTGCATGCAGCCAGCGTACGGCGGCGGCCCGCCCGGCCCCATGCCCGGCGGCCCCGGCATGCACCCGCAGCAGCAGCAGCCCGGCGGGCCGCCGCTCGGCCACCTGCTGCCGGGACAGCCGCCGCCGCAGCAGGGCGGCATTCCGCCTGGCGGCGGCGGCGCGCCGAGGCCGCAGCAGCAGTACCCCGGGCCGCCCGCGCCGGTCGGCGGCGGCGGCGGCGGTCCCTATGGCGCTCCGCACAGCGGCGGCCTGCACGGTGGCCCGCCGCCGCACCAGCACCAGCCGCCGCAGGCGCTGCCGGGGCCGCCGGGCGGCTTTGGCGGCGGGGCGCCGCCCCATGGCGGGGGCTACGGTGGACCGCCGACGCCGCAGCAGCAGCAGCCGGGGCCGATGCCAGTGCTGGGGCAGTACCCTGGCCCGCCTCAGGTGACCGAACATAGCTGCTGATTTCAAGTTGCTGTGTTGCCAGCAGCAGTGCGCCGCCCGCAGGAGAAAACCAGCCAGCAGGGCCATTGAGACGCCATGCTTCTGCTGACAGATGCACCCACCACAGCGTCTCCACCCCCACCATGATCCTGCATCCGTGCTGACTCATGCTGGCGTGCGCCCTGTCCGTTTCTGCATGCGCGACTGTGCGTGTTCACCAGGAACTCATTCCACTGCCCTTCCCCCGATAGGGCTTCCAGCAGCAGCCGCCGGGCGGCTTTCCAGGCCCCCCAGGCATGGGCGGCCCGGCGCCCAACGGCCTCGCGCCCATGCAGCAGCAGCCGCCGCCGGGGCAGCAGCAGCAGCAGCCGCCCCAACAGCAGCCAGCACAGCCAAAGCCGGACTGGACGGAGCACAAGGCGCCAGATGGCCGGCTGTACTGGTACAACGCAAAGACGAAAACGTCCAAGTGGGACAAGCCGCTCGAGCTGCTCACCCCCGAGGTGGGCAGCCGTCGTTCGGCTGCTTTCGATGGCGGGTTCACGACCCCTAAAACTTATGCAACGTCCACCTTTTGCTGTGGCATGACTGGATGCCGCCCTGGGTTTGCACTTGTGCCAGCCGCGCAGTCCTGATGGCTGTGCGGAGTTAAGGCGGCCAGAAAACAGCGCTTGCTGAGAACTTGTCGTAAACGTAAATCAGCCTGTATCCCCCGCAGGAACGCGCAAAGGCGCAGGCGACAGACTGGAAGGAGCACACCGCTCCCGACGGCCGGAAGTATTATTACAACAAGTGCGCTCTCCAGAAATTCTGCTTGTGTCAATTACCACTACAGCCGGAAGTGCTATTGCAACACGCGAGTTGTCAACACGCTGCTTTAGACCAGTAGCCCTGCTGCACTTGCGTGATTTCCTTACCAGTCCGCTGCCTTCGTTGCGTTCTGTACGAGACGCGCTGTCCATGGGACACGGCTGCTCCTGCTTGCTAGGTTCACGCTGTCTTGTGCACGCGTCGGTCGCCGCCAACACCCACGCACATGCGCAGGACGATGTTACAGTCGAATGGGCGCCGCCAGCGAGTGAAAATTGGCGCAGGCGGGCGCCGATCTATCTCAACCCTGAAAATCCGGGCCTGTCAGAACTCGAGATTCATGGTCGCGTGCAGGACGACGAAGGAGTCGAAGTGGACGCCGCCAGAGGAGTGGAAGCGCGCTCAGGCCGGCAAGGCGGCCGCCGCGGCGGCGACCTCCCCGGCGGCAACAAAGCCGGTGGTGCAAGTCATCAAGGCCGACACCGGCAGCACGGCCAGCCCTGCACGGGTGCGACATGGTTCCTGATTGGCGGGGCGCAGCCCCGCTGCCGTCACCTTTCAGATGTGGACCTAGTCCACCATAGCGTCCTGTCCCTCCCCTCTGAAACATTCCTAGCACCAAGGCAAGGCAAGCACTCAGCCTTGGCGAGAAGCAGCTCCGCTGTCAACATGCTGCTTGACATGGCGACATCAGATGCCGCAGGCGGCCACGGCAGGTGCACCGGTGCAGCCGGTGGCGGCAGAGCCCGCGCCAAAGGCGGACCCCGATGGCAAGTTCCTGTATGCCACAAAGGTGCGCACTTTCCAGCATCCCCTTGCGCGAGGCTTGCCGTCGCCTGTCATCGTCTGCATGCTGCACATCAGTCAATGATATCTCCCTTGCATGTGTTGCTGCACGATGGCACCAGGCTGACATTCAGTAGCTGCAAGCGCCGTCAGCATACCCTGGCAGACATATTGCCCGCAAGCACAGAGCCGGTTTTGAAGTGATCGCGCAGGAGGAAGCCAAACGTTCAAGCAGCTTATAGTTTAGGGTTTAGGGTTCCTTGGTAGGCCAGGGTTCAGCACGCCTAATCCAAGGAGCAACCATGGATCTGTCACTTTTGATTGCAAAGTCTCGTCCTGAAACGTGCAGGAGGACGCCAAGCTGGCGTTCAAGCAGCTGCTGGCTTCGGTGGGCATGCGTTCCGACTGGACCTGGGAACAGGCCATGCGCCTCATCGTAACCGACTCACGGTACGGCGCGACCTGATATCAAAAGCCCATTTGGTGTCCGGGAGATTGGCGCGGCTTCGTGGCGCTTCATGCACGCGACCGAATGTCTCGCCGCTCGAACCCCATGGAGGACCAGTGTGTCCCGCAGGAGTTGTCGCTTTCGCAAAACCTCTCGCAACTCTGCCGCTGCGTCCGCTCCACTGTGTGACGTGAGCACCACGCCTGCGCCGCAGGTACGGCGCGCTGAAGTCGCTGGGCGAGAAGAAGGCGTGCTTCAACGAGTACGCGCAGCAGCGCAAGAACGAGGAGAAGGACGAGGCCCGCCTCAGGTGCCATGTCTGAAAGTACTGATAAATCGCAATTTGACCCTGCCTCAGAAGGGCGTGCTTCAAGGGTGTCAAAGTAGCTTTTCCGTCTGAGCCCTCCTCCCTCCCCCTCCGACGCACGCGTTGCCACTGGTTTCACGGACGAGGAGGAGGCCCCGCCTCAGGGCAGTCTTCGTAGTAAGTTCATTGGCGGGGGCTCACGACACTTTCTGCCAGAATTGACGAACGACCCTGCACGAGGGTGATTGCTTCATAGAATAGCAGCTGCGTTTGAAACCTGTGCTGCAGGCTGGAGCTGGCGGCCGATCAAGCCTCATTTCTTTTCCCGCCGTGCCACGGCATCATGCTGACGCCTCACCGGTCGAAAGCACCATTCAACCGTTCGCCATTGCGTCTACAGGCTGAAGCAGTCGAGGGAGGCCTTTATTCGCATGCTGGAGGAGATCAAGCAGCTTTTGGGGTCTCCATGTTTCATGAGAGTCTCAACAGTGACAGTAGACTATGTGCAACTTGTTCTGCAGGCTCAAGAAGTTTGAGGGAGGACTTTGTGCGTATGTTGAAGTGCGCATGCCGGAGGAGAGCGGGGAGAATCTGACATTCCCCATCATTCAGAATTCTTGCTGCATGACACTCGACCAGTGCTCTTCGGTGTGCAGGCTCAAGAAGTCGAGGGAGGACTTTGTGCGCATGCTGGAGGAGAGCGAGGAGCGCAGCCTGAGCCGCTTCTCGCGCGCACGCGAACTCTTCGAGGACGACCCCCGCTGGAAGGTGGGTTATTTCTAAAGACGTTGGAACGCGAGAATACCCATGCATGGCATGCTGCGCCTGGATTGCTTCTCGCGCGCCCGCAAGCTCTTCAAGGACGACCCCCGCTGGGAGGTGCATGTGCAACTGTTGCCTCAGCTTCAAACCGGGACTCTTGTTGTTGGCAGATGCACTTTGTCGAAGCATCTGGTGGCGGGGCTGGCCCGGGCTTCCGTGCTTTGGCGCAAGTGGTGCCATCCCCAGAATGCAGGGCTTGCCAGAATGCAGGGCTTGCAGATGTGTCGTGTACACCTCACCACGGTTGCTATGCTGTGCAGGCGGTGAGCAACACGGAGCGGGAGGAGCTGTGGCAGGACTTCCTGCGGGATCGCGAAAAGGCGGAGCGCGACGCCAAGAAGCGGCTGCGGCGGGAGCGCGCCGCCGCCTTCCGCGACCTCCTGCTGTCCACCACCTCCATCAAGGTGACCCGGACTTGAATGTACAAATCCCGGAAAATGACATGATTTGGACATTCGCTCGTGCCGCGGAAAGAAGCGGCGAGAAGGTGCGCCGCCTCCTTCCGCGACCTCCTGCTGTCCACCGCCTCCATCATGGCGCGCCAAAAAGCGCAGTGGTTGAATCGGTGCTGCTGCATGAAGCGTGCTTGTGTGTTTGCGGCTGCTGCTTCTGCGGACCAGCAGCTGCCGCTGCTTCCGCCACTGCGCACTCTCTGCTGCGACATCACTGCCACCAAGACTGCTGCTGCGACACTGTCTCGAGGATGGAAGGGCTCGATCAGCTGCGGACATGCTACTCCGATCAAACCTCTTCCTGCTGCCACCCCAGTTGGACACGCCGTGGCGCAAGGCGGTCACGAAGCTGGAGGGGGACCCGGCATACGAGGCGCTCGACAAGATCGACCGCCTGGAGGTCTTCCAGGAGTACATCAAGTGCGCTTTGCTGCAGACTTCAGTAGACCACCCTCACCAATAGGACCCCGCTTGGGAGCTGATGAGCTTCCCGTTGAACATCATGCGGAATCCGCGCGTAGGGCCCTGCACCGATCTCGTGGGCCCTTACATTCAAGTGTAATTTGTTGCAGGCTGCGCATCCTCCTTTGTTCAGACGCTAGACTGCTCCAGCAACATGTATTGATGGCTTTACATAAGGAAGATCCCTCGTGAATATTTTCACGAGAGAACTTTGCAGGGACCTGGTGGCCAAGGAGGCGGCGGATGCAGAGCGGCGTAAGAAGGAGCGGCTTTGACATTTGGTGGAAGCTTCCCTTGGAGGACAGTCAATTGAAGGTTGCCTCTCTTGTTGCCTTTCTCGCAGGGACCTGGTGGCGAAGGAGGCGGCGGACGCGGAGAGGCGCAAGGAGGAGCGGCGGCGCAAGGAGCGCAAGAACCGCGACTCCTTCACGGCGCTCGTGCGCCAGGCGCTCGCAGACGGCCGCATCTCCGCCAAGACACGTTTCAAGGTGCATCTTTGTTTCGTAAACCTCCTGAGGAATTACGGCGATGCCTTGACCGCTCCAGTGCATCAGGTGCCGGCCGACGGCCGCATCTCTGTCGAGACACGCTTCAAGGTGCGGTCGCGCACTAAAGCCTTGTACAAAGTCGCACAAAGTTGCAAAGTGCGTCTCCGGGCCATTAAGGGTTTAAGCCGGGCTCGGAAAAGGCGAGAGTAGCCCTGCGCACGGCGTTCTAATGCGTGACAGTGCGTCTGTTTTGCGGACCCAATTCAACTGGATCAAAGCGCAGTCCATCCTCTGTTGCAGGAGTATCTGGATGTCTGCAAGGAGGAGGGGGCTTGCAAGGCGGTGGAGAAGAACCCGAGCTGCAGCCGTGCGCCATCTTTTGGGTTTTGCAGACACTGTACACGTGTTTCAAATCGCATTCCATCCTCTATTGCAGGAGTATGTGGACGTGCTCAAGGAGGAGGGGGCGTACAAGGCGGTGGAGAAGAACCTGAGCGGCAGCCGCCCGCGGGAGCTGTTTGATGACGTGATCGAGGACGCGGAGAAGGAGTTTGAGAAGGACCGATCCCTGCTCAAGGTGTGCTCGCGTCGGTTTTTTTTCCAGATGGAAGAGAAGCCGCGACGAGGTGTGTGCACTCAGTTGTTGACTCTGAGAGGGGCTTTCCTGCTCAAGGGGCGCATACTGCTGTCCATCGCGGAATTGCTTATTCACGATGAGTGTCCTCGAAGACGCGTGACAGACATTTGAGATGGACCGCTCCTGCTGAAAGTGCCGCGCGGATGTCCTCAGCTGCAATGGAGCTGCGGGCTGCAGGTTCCATTAGGGTGTGCCACACACTGGAACCGTGCTGCGCTTGCACTGCACTGGTGTCGTCTGCGCGCGTGATGAACCATGCCAGCCTTCATGGAACTTTGATTAAATCTTTGCGCCACTCACTGCACAGGACCTGGTGAAGAGCCACAGCATGGAGGCGGGCCTGGAGACGGCGTACGAGACCTTCCCCGGCGCTCACTTTTTTTTTAATCCCTCTCCCGTGACACCGGTACCTGTGAACGTGCAGGACCTGGTGAAAAGCCACGGCGTCGAGGTGGGCCTGGAGACGGCGTACGAGACCTTCCTCGGCGCTCTCGACGCCACCGACAGCGAGCCCGCCGCCGCGGTCCCCGCCGCCAGCAAGTGAGCCCGCCTCGCAGTCCGGCCTGCCGACACGTTACCAGAAAGTTGAACCCTGATGTCGAGCTACCATATCGTGGGAGGTCTTGTCAAGTCCGCAGCCGCGGTCCGCCTGCTTCTGACAAGGGCGCCGCCTGTCCTTGGCCGCGAAGCGGTCTCCGGCTAATGCAGCGTGTGCTGCGTGTTCTGCCACAGACGGCTGGTGTTCGATGAGCTGGTGGGCAAGGCAGCCGACCGCGCGGCGAAGGAGAGGAAGCGGGCGGCGCGCGCTGCGGAGGCCTTCACGCAGCTGCTGCTGGCGACGAGAGCAATCGCACCCGGCATGCCGTGGGAGGAGGCGCACGTGCTCATCGCCTCAGACCGGGACTATCAGGCGGTGAGGGCTCGGTTACTACTCCACAGTCCTTGCGGAATTGGAGCCGGGCTTGGAAATGGACCAGCGCGTGTTATTGAGAAGCAGTCCCCGTCCACGGGTGCTGACTGCTCCTGCCAGGCGGTGACTTTTCGACACCTTGCAACCTGTGGTCTGCAACGTCCAATGCACTCAGAGCGCAGTTGCGTGCAGCAGCCTTGCCGACCAGGCGGAGCGCTGCGCTGAGCATGCGCGCAGGTGATGTCAAAAGGGATGCGCACTTGGCACAGAAGGGCGGCTTGCAACACCGAAAACCTTGACTTCACATTTGATTCAGCATCTCTAAATTCTGCAAGTCTGAGCAGGTGTCGGAGGAGAAGCGCATAGCGCTGTACAACGGACACCAGGCGTACCTGGCAGAGAAGGCGGATCGCCAAGAAGGATCGGCGGCGGGAGGCGGAAAAGGCGGATCACTACAGAAAGTTCTTATCTTAGAACTGAATGCGCGCAGGTGTCGGAGGAGAAGCGCACAGAGCTGTACGAAGGGCACCAGGCGTATCTGGCCGAAAAGGCTGAGCGCGACGCCGAGAAGGAGCGGCGGCGGGAGGCGGAAAAGGCGGAGCGCGCCGCCAAGCGTAAGAAGGACGACGCCTCCGACTCCGATGTCGAGCGGCACAAGGTGTCTCGACGTTTCACTTTACCAAGACTTCAAATTCGGACATGGGGTTCCCTTAGTGTCATCTTCGGTTTCGCTCTACTCAAAATCAACAACAATATTCGTACAATATTTATAAAATCACGGAAAAACAGAGTTTCAAGGCCATCATGGTGCTGCCGCATAGGAGCACAAGCGGCACAAGAAGTCGAAGCACCGCGATGGCAGCTCGGAGCGCAAGGAGAAGAAGCACAAGAGCCGCAAGCGGTGCGTGCATCTCGATTCATTCCATTTCCCTCTAGGGTTTTGAGTCACAGCTCCGACAGCCTGTGCAGATCCTGGTCCTGGGTGCACGTGTCTTGTGGCACTGCCACACTGCATCTGGGCAGCGGGTGGGGCTGCCAGTTGCGCAGCCGCGTGATGAGTGTGGTTTCCTGTTTGCCTACAGCTTTCCTGGTCTTTCAGTTTGATGATTTGCTGCCGTTGCTGATGAGCACCTGCCCTTTCATGCGCGCAGGGACTCACCCGACGAGAAGAAGAGCAAGTCTCACAAGCATGACAAGCACGACTCCGGCAGAAAGGTGCTGCGCTGATGTTTTCGAACCTACTCAAAGCGTGTTTGGCAGCACAGGCGCCCTTCTTGACATGCCGCAGCCCGTGGGCAAATCTTATGCAGTGTGCTGGGGGCCTGCCCACCACCAATCGAGAAATCTCATGTTGGTCAATATGTGCCGCGTAGTCACCAACGGCATGTCTGACCTCCAGGACCCGGAGTCTGCGGAAGGAGAGGCGTCCGAGGAGGGCGAGCTGTGAGGTGGCGCCTTATTCCGGGTCCGGACGGCGTCCGTCGCCGCCGCCGCGGTGTTCGCCGGGGAGCGTCGCGCAGCGTCGTGGGCGTCTGCAACCCGCCGCTCGCGGCTGCCGGGCGGCTCGTCCGCCGCGCCGCGACGCCGCGACGCCTCCCCTGTTTGTGAGGTCGGCAGGCTCGGAAGAAATGTGTCTTGCGGCAGACTGGACTTACTCTGCCTGGTGTGCCGGGCACGTACATGACACCATGAAGGACGTTGCTCAGTTTGGCGGCCATCCTGCCGCATTTAGGCAACAACTCGCCGCATGGAAAAGCATATGCAAGTATGCTTTCTGGCAGAAGTGACCAATTCCTCCGCGGGATTTGGCGCATTGGCGGCATGTATTGACGCTGAAGTCATGGCAGGGGCTGCAGCCGCCAAATCTGCCGCCGGCGCCGTCTGCGCACCAGAGCGCACAATCTTGTCTGATTGATCAATTTACTGCAGACCCTTGGTCCACTGAGTGTAGCCTGACGACACCTTGTCTTCAGGGTGAAGACTGTGCTTTTGCTTCCTGCATGCTGCTGGGAAGCACATGTTCCGACAGCCCTCTACTAGCACAAACCTGGGAGAGCAGAACGCACACACTTCCCGTCAGACATCTCTGGAGGCGAGGGCCTGCTGACCCAGCGTACTTCAGTCCGCCTGCAGTATCTCCGGAAAATATTTGCATTCTGTCGTCCGACACCTCTCGGAGGTCTGACCCTCGATTAGATCCGCAAAACATCGTCACGGATCAGCACCAATAAATCGCAGCACTTGCAGAGACCCTGACCGATTGCGACTGTGTGCATCTCGTTCATGGCTTCTACGTATAATGCAAGAAGCACACACCCAAGGTGTGAGCCCTGAAAGCGTAGCTGCTCATCTTTGAACTATGGAAGCTGAGTACACAGTAGATTGGCATGGTAATGAACTCCGGCAGCGGTTGGAGGATTGTCAACTGGATTTCGAAGATGCAAGCAAGCACTTCGATCTGAAGTGTTTGGTTCAATGAGAGCCCGAGAGACGCTGTGGCCATCGGAGTAGAGAATCGAGGATCGAATACAGTGGCAGTAGCAGCGTTCGATGTCGAGCTTCTTTCGGGGGCTTGGCGGCAGCGATGACACCGGCGCGAACGCAGATAGAATAGGCAGACTGCGCGTCCTAGTCATCGGCAACTCGGGTGTGCCTTGTCTCCTCACTTCCATGAGCTCACGGATCACAACCTGGCTGGCACCGTGGCGGCATCTGGCTCCATCGCAATGCCAGAAGATGGGCCCTTTCTTACGGGCCCTGACACGCAGAAATGCTCGTGCGCCACTTCGGCGCAGTGCCCTGCACCGGCCGCAAACGGGTTTGAGTGAGGCCATATCTTCTTGTGTTCAGGCAGCGGCAAGACGGCGCTGGCGCACCTGCTGGCCAAGGGCAAGCCGCTGCCGCGCACAACCACCACAGTCGGCTGCAACACCTTCGTCAAGGTGCTGCCAGCACACAGCACACAACCAGCTGCAGAGTTCATGCGCATCAAACTTGCGCGCGGTTCTGGCGTTGCTGCGGTCCTCAGCATGGCTGCAGCGCAGCCGTCTGGCAAGCTCCTGTCAACATCCAACCCGCTCAGAACTTCCCCCGCTAAATCTGGAGTAACGATACCAAGCGCCAAACTTGGTTCCACGCAGCTGGTGGAGTATCAGGAGGGCGGCGACGAGGCCGGCAGCAGGAAGCAGTCCTACTTTGTGGAGCTATGGGACGTCGGTGCGTCCCTGCCTTCGTTTTTCCTCAAACATCGCACATGTAAAGTTGCGCAAGACGTACCCGTCAGCACCTTTTGGTCCCCCACCGCAATCGCAAATTACCACAGCACCTGCATTGGCAGTGTTTGCTCGCACGATGCGGGGTGAGCTTGCAGAAGATTCCTAGGTGAGTATTAAACGCGGTGACCGGCAATGCATGGAAATCGATCCTCGAGTCTAAATGCGTGTTTGCTTTCGCAGGCACACATGAGCGATACAAGGCACTGCGATCGGCCTTCTACACGCAGCTCAACGGCGTCATCCTCGTGCACGAGCTGGACAACGGGCGGTCGACCGCAGGGCTGGGCCGCTGGGCGGCGGAGGTGGCACGCCATGGCACCTTTGCCGCGCCGCTGCCGGAGGAGCGGGCGGCGGCGTCTCTCGGCGCACTGCCGGTGCCCTACCTCACCATCGCCAACAAGGCCGACCTGGCAGGTGGGTTGAAAGTTTTGACCTTCGTATAAGAGGGAAATGGATGGTCCACTGGCGCACTACAGCAGGCGGCGGCGGCTCTGGGGGGTTAACTGTAAACTACCTCGCCATTGCCGATAACACCGACGTGACAGGTTGGCTGCATCCCTGCAAGCACCTCGCGTCCTTGCGCTGGGATGTTCTGATAAAGCCTTGCGTGTTTGACTGTTTGCTTCATCGGCAGGTTGTGCCGTTTGAAAGCACTGCGAGGAGCAGCTGCAGCGAGCCCACCGGAGCACCCTTCAAGTCCGCAGCGCTGACTGCGGACCTGTTTCCCATATGTGACTCCGCAGAGCGGCGCAGGGCGGCGGTGGTCGCCCCTGCTGTGCTGGCTGCACTGATCGCCCACAAGACGACCGAGTCTCTCGTTTCAGTGAAACAGTAGGCCCAACTCGCCGCATCAACTTGCAGGTGGCACGGGGCGGCGGCGGCCGCGGCGGCGCTCACCGCTGCTGTGCTGGCTGGCCGGCCTGAGCCCCGCCGCGCTCGGCGGCTGGCTCGCGGCGCAGCTGCAGCGGCGGCGGCGCGGCGACGGCGGCGACGCCGGCACCGCCGCAAATCTGCTGGGTCAGCCGGTGGCGGATGCGGCAGCGGAGGCGGCTCGTGCTGGCGCCGGCCTTACGGCCTCTGCCACTGGTGCGCCCTCGCTGCTTTGTTCCTGCTGGCTAAGCGGACATTGCATAGCTTGGCCAGCCCCTGACCGCCAGTCGCGCCGCGTCAGCATGGCGTCAGACGGCAGGTCGGCGGTTTGCAGGCGCTCAGGATGCATCGCGCCGCAGCCTGTGAATGCTGAAGCCATTGTGGCCGCTGCTCATGGGGCATATAGCAGGCTCCACCCCTGTGCGCCTACATCCTGCACCGAACGCAACCGGTACGGCGGTGCTCGCCGCCATGCACTTTCTCAACTCGATGAATTCCACCGCAGAACGGCGCATCGACATGCACCCGGCGGACGTGTTCTTCCGCCACAACAGCATCAAGCGCATTGCAACCCTTCGCCATTGCACCACACCATCGGTTTGAAGAAAAGGAGTCTGCGTCGCAGAGGGGCGCATTGACATGCGCGCGGTGGACGCGTTCTTTCGCAACCTCATCGAGCGGCGTTATTATGCTGCCACCCGCTCCGGCAGCCTGTACCCCGTCTCCGGCCCCAACTCACAGGCAAGACAGCTGAGGTCACTCGCATTAATGACCACTCGCATCGTTGTGAATGCTCATTCAATCCACGTGGAAAGGTGGGCCGGTTCGCCGCCACCAGCTCCGGCAGCTTGTACCTGCCTCCCGCCCTGCGTGACAGGTGCCCCGAAAACCGCCACCTGCTCACGCCAGTTGCTTGCCTGTGTCTGCACACCAGGAGGCGCATGGCATGAGGAAACCGCCAAACAGAGGCAGAACTTCTTTGTATCACCAGTTGACTTTGCACGTACTCAATTGCGATTTTCTCTGCTGGTTTGCCGCAGACGTCAAGTCGGCTAGGCGGGCCGCCGGCGTCGCCGCTGGCAAGCAGCGCGTCCCTGCCCGGCGGCGGCGGCGGCTCGTTCTTTGGTGGCAGCGGGCCTCCCTCCGGCGCCAGCAGCCGCCTGCCGCTCAGTGGCGCGGCGTCGCTAAACCCTGCGTCCTCCCTCGGGCTGGGCGGAGGCTACCCGGCGACGGCGGCGGCATATGGCAGCGGCGGCGGCGGGAATTCCATGCAGCATGGCGGCAGCATCAGCGATCGGCTGTCGCAGCTCAGGGACGCGCGGATTGACGACCTGGACTTCTGATGCGATGCCGTTTTGACTGGAATTGCAGATTTCGTGGCGACTTGAAAAATGCTTGAGGACAGTGCCGTAAGAACTGCGAATATAAGAAAGGCCACCCACAAAATAAACACTTTATACGGAACAACGCGCACTGTACGTGATTGTACCTCAGCAGCATCAGCAAAGCATGGCAGGTTACTGCTAAGGCACACCACCTGAGAAAGGGGCACAGAATCTTGTAGCAAGCCAGGGCGATGTTGAATGGATCAAGCGCCAGCGGTGAAACCTCCAGTGATTATGCACAGGTGTCAGGCAAAACACAACGACCTGCTGTGGGTCCTAGAGGCAGGTGCTGTCCAGCTTTCACATCATGCTGATGGCTGCAACATTGACAAGTCAACACCACGGCAAACCCGCTGCCCTGCCTGAACAAAACTGGAGCTGCTTGATTGCACCTTGTTTCGCAAGCTGCCGCAATTGCTTCAACAGCCCAATTTCCTGGAGCGCGGCTAGACACAACATCGAACGTGGAGTCCATTCACGCAAGGCGCCCAGCCGCATCCCCCCCCCCCCCCCCTTTCATGCGGCCACTCGTGTGTGGCTTACTGCGCCGCGCTCGCAAACTCGTGCTGTGACACAAAGGCGACCTGCACGGTGATGCCCGCAAACAGGCGCCCATGGATGGCCTCTCGCGCCTTCCGCGCCCCCTCGACGTCCGCAAACTGCACAAAGCCCTGCGCCGCAATGCCAACAGAACAACGTCAGCGTCCATAGTGAGAAGGTGCCTGCACCACGCGCAGAGCATGCTGCTGGCCGACAGGCAGGCATGATGCACAGGGTTTTCACGCAGCTGCCATGTCTGGTCGGGGCAAAGATAAGTATGATCGATCAAGTGACAGGGTGCAGCTGCGTCACATTCCGTGACCAGCACTGTCGCAACCTCAACCTGACCCCTCAATGCGCAAACCCTAAACCCTAATCCGAAGTCTCCCGGGTGGCGTTGCATTGACGCACCTTGCCGAAATTGCCGGTGCCAAAGACAGCGGCGGCGTTGTCGGCGTCCGGAGGCCGCGGCACTGTGACCGCCACCACCGCCCCGAACTTGGTGCACTCGTCCCGCAGGTCCTCAATCACCTGTGCCCAAGACAAAAGGAGATAAGGGAACAGAACAAAGGATGTGGAAGGCTACAAACGACGGATCAGGAGAGGAACTTTGTGCACTCGTCCCGCACGTCCTCGATCGCCTCCGACGAAATCGCAAGACGTGCGAATTTGATGATTGCGGGGCGGGCTGTTGCCTCGTGGCAGCCCTGTGGCAACGCTGCAGCACTTGCTTGGAGTCCAGCCTTCTGATTGACCAGACAGGGTGACGGATGGTCCACAGGGAGATTCAGCAGCCTGCCGAGCGCCTCGGGCTGCACAGTAGTGGACCAGGGCGGCCAGAGCATGTCTTTCGGCGCACCTCTGCATACTCCTCGTCGTCGGCCAGCACCTCCGCCGTCACCATGCCGGAGACGGAGAGGAAGGCCGTCGGGATGCCGGGCGGAGGCCCCATGGCCGCCGCCGCGGGCGCGGGCGAGACGCCGGCGGCACCTGCCGGCGCAGGGCTGGTGCCGGGCGCGGGCGCCGGCATGCCCGCCGCCGCAGCCGCCTCCAGCGAAATCTCGCCCCTCTGCGCACGGCAAGCGGAGTCCTTGTCGACACTGGTACATTACACGAGACAACTCGACGGTGTCGTGTGGCAGCACCCTCGAGGTCATCTTCCTCCCTCGGAAACTGCGTGCAGAAGCAACACGAGAGTCCCCAGGTGCCGCTGCATGCTGTAACAGTGAGGCCCGCCGCAGCGGAGGGTGTGCAGGGCACTTGCCTGAAACTGCTCCAGGGCCGCCGCCGCGGCGGCCGCCGCCTGCTGCGCGGCGGTCGGGTCCACGTAGCCCGATGGACGCCCCACGGAGATGGGCTGCCCCAGCAGCTGCACCTATGCGCCAGCAACACGCACAGACACCAGTGAGCACGGCGTTCAGCGCTCGACGCTCGATGGAGACACAGAATTCTTTACCATCCCCCTGGGCGCGCAGGGCCCAGTTGCACGATCATTTAAGAACTTGTTTGGTGCGTGTGTAGGATGCTGGGGCATGCGGTCGGCTGACGAAGGTGATGCCTCCAGTCGTCTTGGCAACTGCCAGCACATGTTGCGCTCGGGACAGCTTTGAGGGGTCAGGGTGTCGCCCTTGCCCCTCACTGTGAAGCGCGACAGGCGTCATGTCCGGCGCGCGCAGCTCCACGAAGGCCTGTCGGGGCAGGACAGGCAAGAAAGCAAAGGCAGTTGAAAGAAAGGGGAGTATGAAGATGGAGAGAACCCGCAGATCTGCCCACCTGGCCGCTGAGCTGCAGCGCAGCCGACGCCATTTCCGGCGTGCGCAGCTCCACAAAGGCGTACCGCCCCTCGCTGTGCATGGACACATTGACAACAGCGTCCAGGCCTGACACCATCTGCGGGCCCAGGATGTTGCATCTTTAGGGTCTGGAGAGCGGCCGTGTTCCTTGGAGCAAGCCCTGGCTGGTGGAGCGCCACACCAGATGACACAGCCACTTTCCCTAGAAATCGCAGCGTCGGTCGGCTTGAGAGGGCTGAGTGCATGACGCAAGTATGATCTGCAGAATCCGATAGGGAACAACGACCGGGAACAGTGCAACTGGGAAAACCAGGCACAAAACATAGGGTGAGCAAAAGACAAAATGTGGGAATCTCCGCACCTGGTCGGGGAACGCGGCGGCCATGGTGTTGTTGAACAGCTGACGCAGCGCCTCCTCGGTGACCAGTCCGCCCACCAGGTTGCCGATGTACACCTGCGCGCAGGAGTGGAACCGCAATATGTGAGCCAATCCCAAGGAAGCTGCGACATGTTTGGGGGGCAACATGAATGTTGCCAGCTGCAAGTCTTCCCAATGCAGCTGCCGATCGCCGTGCATCTCAGCGGGAACAGCTGGAACCAGTGCGGACAGGCAGGCAAGACGGCCAGGGTAGAGCGTTTTCCGGATTGGCTGGCGGAGGAAAGGCCGCTCTTGCAGGGACCTGTCTGGTCGACGCTGGCATCACACAGACACCAGACTTGCAGCCCAGAAGCGAGCCTACGCACATGTCAACAGACCCGGCCATGATGCAGGGGTGATAACCATGCCACAGTGTGGGCTACACTTGCGCCATTTGACTGCAGCAACACACACTGCATGCCTCCCAGAATGCATGGGCATGCCTCAGCCAGCACACGGGGCCAATGCTCCAGTTCCAGGCGGGAGCCACAAAAGAGCGCAAGATGCATTGTGTCAGGTGAGGGGACCCGATCGCATCAGAAAGGACGCACTTCCCGCTGCGTCTTGGAGGCGGCGGCGACAGCGGACGCCGCCTGCTGCTGCAGCACCAGCTGCCGCGCCTTCAGCTGCTGCTCCTGCATCTGGCGCTTGACTGCCAGGAAAGCGCAGGACATACTTCAGCTTGTGAGGCATGGGTCCACCTGTGAAAACGGTTTCTCCTACAACGGCTGGCCACTTGGTGCATGTATGCATGTGCTCCACTAGTCACTGCACTACTGCCCGGAGAAAAGGTTGCATCACTGTCACTGGCGTGTAGAATAGATGCTTCTCCAGGGAGATGCAGGACGCGGGGAAGAGGAAACAGGAGGGAATGAGGCGGCTCACTCTCTTCGGGCGTCATGGCGGCGGTGTTGCCGCTGCGCATGGCGCCGTACGGGTCCATGTAGCTGCTGCTGCCATAGCCCGCGCCCGCCAGAGACCAAACTGCATTTGCGGAGTGACACATGACACACATGAGCCACACTTTCTCTTCGTGCTGCAAGGGAACGGTGCGGCAGATGCTGTGGAGACCTGTAGTGCACATGGCAATGTGCAGATCTGCACACCTCCAGACAACCGGCATGGTGAAGCATGGGTGTTGAGTGCGACTGTATGCGGGGCCGCCGCCATGCAGGGTTAATTCCGTGAGGAGGCGGCCGCACCAGCGTCGCGGCGCTTCTCCTGAGGGACGTTGGGGTCAGGACGGCCTGTGCCGAACGGTCAAGGAGCAGCGTCAAGGTTCGGAGGCAGCAAGCGCGCTACAGTTTCGAGGCAGGGGTAGCAGCAACACACCGCCCTCATGCAGCGCCTGCTGCCGCTTACGGGGGACATAGCCGCCGTAGACTTCCGAGTCGGTCGATGGTGAGCGGTGCCGACGGCGACGGGAGGGCGACTGGCTGCGGCTGCGGCGGCGCTTGGAGCTGGAGCGGTGGCGGCTGCGGCGAGCCCTCGACCTGACGGACGTGGGTGATGAGAAGGGCATCAGAAGTGGATGGACTGAGCAGAGCGCAATTGATTGATGCCACTGCAAGAACTGGCAGCTGCCGATACTGCGAAGTTGCGCCGCAAGGCAGCTCAGGAAGGGCAAGCAGTACACAGCAATGCCGAGCTGTCTCATTCAACTGTATCTGAATCTGGCTGCCAGGCTTGCAGTGGCGGGCAGGTGATGCCAGCTGAAGAACTGCATGGATTGCAAACAAACATGCCACAATCGCACACCCGCTGCGGCTGCGGCTGCGCCGCGACCGACGGCGGTCGCGAGAGGAGGACCGGTGGCGCGAGCGGCGGCGCTCCCTGTCCACCTCCTTCTTCTCCGACTTGCGCTCACGGCTGCGGTCGCGCTCCTTCCGATCTTTTTTCTCATCGCGGCTGCGGCGGTCTTTCTTCTCGTCAGCGTCGCGCTCCCTGTGCCGCGACTTCTTCTCGACGGCTGCCTCCTCGTCGCCGCCACGGCTGCGGCGACTTTTCTTGTGATCCCGCCGCTCGCTGCGCTCGGAACGCTCTGCTGGTGCCTCGCCATCAGCCCCGGCTTGGTCCCTGTCTCGCCAGCCGCGGTGCGAGTTGCGGTGACGGCGCTCCCCTCCGGCCGGCTCCTCGTTTGCCGGCTCTGCTGCCGCGTCGCTGCGCTGCACTGCCAGCTCCGTGGCGCCGTCTGCAGCCTGATCTGATGCCCGCGAAACTTCAGCGCCGTTTCTAGCCTCCTCGGCTGGCGAGCCGGCCTCGTCCGCCATCGCGCCGGCCCTAGCCTTCGCACTCAGCACAGCCACAACCGGGTGTAAGCGTGTGAGCGTGACGAAGCCGAGACTTGCGTCTGCGCTATGATGTCGATTTCACTGGCCGGTTGAGGCAACAGCAGGCGCTGCCAACCGATTCGATGACCGCGGTAGCGATCGACGGTTCTGCTGATGGCAAGCTACCGAAAGGATTCGCGAGGCGGCATAGTCCGTGACGAACTCTGTTTGCAGCGCCAGGGGTCCATGAGATAGCGCCGGCAAGGGTCGGCGGTGAGTACGCAAGGGAGATGAATGTGACTGGACAGGTCGCTTCCATGCGTGGCGTTCGCGTTGCAGCTCTGTTGCACAATTATGCGCATTGCATCGTTTGTGAGACTTGCAACTGACAAGGCTGCTATCATCGGCCGACCTTCGTCGCTGAGCCTTGTGCTGGAAACACCCTTCACATCTAGTTTGCCGTGAGAAGCCAGGTCAGCCGCTGGAAGGATTCGAGAAGTTGACTGCATTTGATTGTTCACATTTGCACAGGGCAGCTGCTTCGTATCAACGATGGCACCTGTAGTAGGACAGGTCACATCCCTCCAGTATCTGTAAGTATCTCGGGCAACACCCATGACTGTCTCGCGTGCAGGTTGCAGACTCGCAGCAGGAGAGAGCCTCGGCGCAGCCCGCAATGTGCAGCATGTTGCACTGCCATGGGTGGAGTTCATGCGGCAGCCGGCAGCGCGGCACACTGCGGTCCGGCACAGCATGCTACGTCTTTGCCGGCACGCGCGCACGGGGCAGTGCCAGCATTCTCGGCCGATGCCTGGCGCTTCCACCGCACAGCATGACGATGCGCGCATGTAGCGTGGAGCGGCTGCCGCTACAGCTTTGCAGCACAGCCTGCGGGCACGGCAGAGCCGTGTTCGGTGCGAGCCGCTCGCAGCTGATTTGCGCCGCAGCCTCAGCCTCCAGTCAGCGTCCATGCAGCTGCTGCACGGGCGGCAGCTCCAGCAATGTGCGCAGCAGCCAGGGCGGCTACGGTCAGGCAGACTATAGCTCGCGGCGCTCGCACGGTGGCGCTCGGCAGGCAGCCACGGGTCAGTATGGCCACCAAAGCGTCGACGACGATGAGGAGGTGGGTGCAATCCGATCGAAAAATCAAGTTTAACGAACGACTGAGAGCTGGCGATGAAGTGTTGTGGCTAGACAAGAATCTCCTAAATGTGGCTCAACAGTCTCCTACAAGTGCAGCTTCTAGAATCTCAGATCAGCTGATACCCAGAAGTACTCCATTCGCCGTCTAGAACAGATAGGACGTGGAAGCTCTTGCATCTGTTCTCCACGTGAATGCGGGAGGACGCAGAGGTGGTGCGTGAACCGGAGGGGTACGAGGTGGAGCGTTTCCGCTAAAGCGCGTTCCTGGGTCAAGTCCTCAAACGTTTTATCACTGGAGTCCCAGCCGTTTCGACGAGCCTGCAACTTCTCACGCACCCCAGGGGGATGTGGAGGTGGCGCGGGAGCTGGAGGGGTATGAGGTGGAGCGCTTCCGCCAGATGGGCCGTCACCTTGACCTCATGTGGAACCTCGGCAAGGTGTGCCTGAGCCTCGCCTTCCATATAGACTCCAGCAATCAACATGGCTGGCTCAGACGCCTGCCCCTGTCCCTGATCCCGGAGTTGGCAGGCTCGTGCGAGTGAGCCCAAATTCCTTGAACAGTTCCAAGGCCGTGAGCCAACAGGCTGTGTGTCGCTGTCTCATGCAGAAGCCGAAACCGGAGCTGTGCGGTTGTTGCCAAGGGTCGGGCACCCGCAAGTGCGGCTTCTGCCACAGCACAGGTGCAGCGAAAGCCTGCAAAAGCCACTGCACAGCGTACTGTATTTCGCTTCACTAGGCGGTTGACCACCGCAGCACCGTCTCGCAGACGCCTCGGGCTCCTGTGGACGATAGCGCAGCGATAGCGCCTCTATGAAGGTTGTGTCAACGTAAATGTGTCCAATGGTGTCGGTTCTACTGACACCTCGCAGAGGTCCTTGCCAGTGCGCTCGTGTGCACAGAGGGTTTAGGGGTTATGTCATGCTGTCCGGAAGTCTTGCTCATGTGCGCTACTATGTGTCGTGCAGGCGCCATGATGGTGGGGCACGAGCGCTTCTGCAGTCTGGAACAGGGCTGCAAGCCCTGCCCCATCTGCAGTGGCACGGTGCGCTTGCTGCGTGTCAGGCACACGTCGGGCGCTGCCGCACATGCTGCGGTTTCTACGATATCATGATGTGCCCTTGATACACAGCTGTTGCCGCTGTCTTCTTGCTGCGAAGCAGCATCAGTACATCACGTGCCGCATCTGCGAGCTGGGGCGTTCCCAGGCTGGACATGCGTGTAGTGGCACACAAGCATGTGCCTGATAGTGCGCCTCCCACATGCAGGGCGATGTCAAGTGCAACCACTGCCAGGGGACAGGCTTCCGGGCGGGCTGGCTGGAACCCGGCTGCCCCGTTGAGTAATACGGCGGCAATGTAGACCAAGTTGTCCTTGAAACCTTGGAAGGTGTTATCAGCGGTGAGTGGGAGCGGCGAATAGAGATTGAGCCCGGCTGCCCTGGCGCGTGACGTAGCGGTGGCGGCTGCAGCGGTGCCGGCAGCAGCAGCAGACACTATGTAACGGTGCCGGCAGCAGCAGCAGACCACTACCCGCGTGCAGAACATAGGCGCAGTTGGCGGCTGCGAGACGAAGAAGCAGGAGTGGCAGCCAAAGAGCTGAAGGGAGGGGACAGGGCAGAGTTAAAGCTTCCTTGAAGAATACGGTGGTTGACAGTCAGAAATCTTGCTGGAATAGGATGCGTTACAGTGCTGCAACAGCGGAAAGCAGACTCGGCTCGTGTGTGCAAGCACTTTTTGAAGTGATCGTGGCTCTAGAGTCAGATTGGGTAGAGGAGAGGGAGATTGTCGAGCTATGTTTTTGTATAGTAGTGCTATGAAGTTTTTCTGCGTATGCCTTTGACAAACGAGTGCTGGACAGTGCTGGGGACGTTTATGCTGCCTGCCTTGATAACATGTGAATAACGTATGGAACAATGAAGGTGTCCATGGGTTGCAAGATTGCCTCGACCCTGCTGCAATGCGACTGGCTTGCCTGAAGTTCTGCCTGCACTCCACATTTCAGCAATGTTGCGTTGTGTAGGATAATGTACCGCCTGCAGCAATCGCATTGGCACGCCGTCAAACGCATGGTGAGCTCTAAGCATCAGGAAACAAGGAGTGCAGTCTGCGGTCAGTCAGGCAGTCATGGCCTGCCTGGCCCTCGCCATTCTCGCGTCGCACGAGTCTCCTGCGGCATGCGTACTGGCACATGCGTTCCGGCCAGCCCTTGCAGCCACCGATCTGCGCCAACATGGGAGAGTACAATTGTCAAGCCGAGCGCAAAGCAGGACCGCCTGTTGGCAGACGGCAGATTGCTGTGACGGGTGGCGCTGCACTGCACCGGGTGCACATCTGGTGTAGTCAATGCCTTTTGGCAGCAATACTGCACCATTTTCTTGGGGAGGGCTCACCAGCCAGGACTGAGGCAGCCGGCGCCACAGCAGTGAGCCGGCCTGCGGGCGCGCCGACCGGCCTCACACTGCCATGGGGCTTGCGCCCGACGGTTAGCGTAAAGATTAGACGCCCCAGACGGGGCAGGCGCCGCCGGGCGCATGATTCGGTATACGTACGCCGCCCCAAGCGGCATGACTCGAGTTTCGATCGCCGTGGAGCGCCTCAAAACTCGAGCGCCGCAGCGCTGTCCGCCGGCAGCGGGTCCTTCGCTGCGTATGCCTCGGCGGTGCCCAGCATCGCGACGATGACCTGCGTGTTGCGAACACCCAAACATAACTCAAAACACAAGGAGGTGCGCAAGTCTTTCGTCAACTAAATGCAGCGTGTCCAGCATCGTGTCATGACGGGGCGTTCATCTGATTGGCAGCTGGCGGTGGGCCCCAAGGCTTCGCATTGTTTCCTTCACGACAGGCAGATCACATATGCCTGACATGCAGATGATAGTCAGCCATGTAATCTCCTTACCTTGATTTTTCCGCGCGCCGCCTCCAGCGTCTCCAGCAGCGACTCGTCCTGCTGGGGAGAGCGAACACAGGTCAGGAAGCTTTATTGATGAGCTGCTGGCGACGTTGCATGCTGTAAGCGGCAATATTGTAAGCCACAGTCTCCTTTGCAGCAGGCACCCGCCGAGCGCAATCAGAACGGGTGTTCAGTCACGCCAAAAAACGCCACAGCGAAGGCAGCTGCGTGCAGGAGTACTTTGTATGGTGCCGGCAGTCCCACCTTGGGGTTGTCTAGCGGCATGCGGGCCAGCAGCTGCTCCAGGGTGGACACCGCCGCCTCCACTCGCGCAGGGAACGTCTGCGGGTCCCGCTGTCGCTGCTGTCGCCAGCCCTCCACGCAGCCTGCGTTCGGAGACTCCGATGTCATATTCATGCGCCGTTTTGCGTGAAGTGAGTGACTGCGCGGGCCGTGGGTCTGGAACGGTACAGGTGCATGTCCGGTCCATCCATGCCCAGTGTCTGGTGCGGCGATGTAGACTTTGGCAATTCGGAGCAGGCGGCCCAGGACCTTCGTAGACGCCGACCTCGTAGCCGATCTCGAATCCTTTCGCCTGCCCCAGCTCGCGGCCTTCTTGCAAACCTGCAGCCTTGCCTTCCCTGCATGCGCGCAGCAAAGCATCGAGAGGTTACGAGGAACACGAGTCATGTGTGCAACGCCAAAACCCACAAAAGCAACACTTACTCGATGCCTTGCTGGAATCCATCAGCAACGTGCTGCTCCTCGAGGTTCACTGTCGAGTCGAATAGGTCTCCCATCCCTTCAGGATCGATCTGAGAGGAGTCGATTCTCTGCACCGCAGCTGTGCAGCGGCCGGGATGATACGTGTTGCCGTCTGCAGTTCTCGGCGGACTGGCGAGGAAACTGTGTGAGCACTTTGCGGGGCTGTTGCCAAATGTGCCTGGCGCCGCACAAAACCCTCTTCATGCTTCTGCAATGGCGTGGCCTCGCCCAGGTTAGCAAGTGCGCATTACTATAGGACGACTGAATTACGAGTGCGAAGGCCAGTCATGCGTCAAATCATCTGTCACAACAGCAACTCACAGTACAACAACAATTCAGTTTTATGAACCTGCGGCGCCGTGCCGCAGCGACCAAGCTGAAGGAATCTCCGGAAACGTCTCATGCTGAACCATGTGTCCGTACATAGCAAAACACTCACAGCAGCCCTCCTTGCTGCAGCACGTTAAGGGCGTAGTACCAAGTGCATGCCACGGTAGCATCCCCCGGCGGGCGGGGACGATTCCCAACTCTGGATCTGAGTATGCCTGCACACTTACAGCAGCCCGCGCTGCTCCAGCTCGTCCAGGGCGTAGTAGCAGGTGCACGCCGACGGCAGCATCACCTGGCCGCCCCGCAAGATGCGCTTCAGCTCCGGCACCGCCACTCTGTGCACCTGGGGCAATTTCATGACACTAGTTGGAACGCACAATAGCAGCACAGCCGTCAGGTGTCCAGCATTCTGGTGCTGATAAGGCCGTTGTGCAGGGCGCACTGCTCTGAGATAGAGCAACCACCACAGGTGACATAACATCCGACCTGTGCGGGTGCATGCATGGCTTGCTTGAAGGTCTCGAGCAGAGAAATTCAATAACCCAACTCGATCAATCCGCATCCGCCGCCGGCGCCACGCACAGCCACCGCCACATGCAATGGCCGCGCCATGTCTTGGGCATGTCTCCCTTCTGGACAAATCGAGAAGAAGAAGCCTCACCTCGATGAACTCCTCCGCTTCCCGCCTCTCAGTGCCACGTCCGCCGCCGGGCCCACGCACAGCCAAGGCCGCATGCGGTTGGCGCACCACTTGGACTCAGACGTTGGTGGTCTGCTTTGGTAGATACTCAATAGAAGAATTCTCGCCTCGATGAATTCCTCTGCCTCCCGGACGCCCGGGGTCGCGTCCGCATGCGGTGCCACGCACAGCCAGGGCCGCATGCGGTTGGCGCACCATTTACTTTCCGGCGGCCCCGGCGTGCCGCCCGGGACCAGGTCCACCCACTCCCCACCCTGTAGGTGCGCCTGCAATGGAAGCGAAAGATCCAATTCAGGGGTTGATGATCGAGTGGAGACTTTCCACGTCCATCGTGCGCGCCGCCCGGCGCCAGGTCCCGCCCCAGTGGTGCACCCGCCACAGAAGGAGGTTTGACCAAGCGCTAAACCCTAAACCCTAAACCCTAAAGAGATGATCGCAGCCCCTCCATATCTATCTCGTGCGCCGCCCAGTGCCAGGTCCACCCGCACACCGACGCGGAGGTGTGTCTGCAACAATGAAAAGGTCAAAGCGGCAAAGCATTGCACTTGTGCCGCAAACCCACATGAACCCGTTATGCACGCCGCTATGGACCAGGTCCACCCACTCGTCGCGGTCCGCCCACTCGCCGCTGCGCAGGTGTCTGTAGCAGAAATAGGTTTATACTTCAAGGGCTAAAGTGTGCACTGGACCTTTCGTATGTATCATGCGCGCCGCACGGCACCCGGCCTATCCACCTTTCGCTGTGCAGGTGCGCAGCAATGATCATCCACCCGCTCGCCATCGCACAGGCGCGCCTGCAGCGGTGCAGGAGGACAGTTTCCTCCAACGAAATCGATCTGTCTTGCTTGGCAGGACTTCTGGAATGTTGCGGTCTGGCTGCCTAACGTGCAGGGATTCGGCATGTCGCACTGGTGGGCGCCATCAGGCAGGCAACGACCGGCGTCCGGTCTATTTGATTGCACTCGGGCTGCAGCTGCAGAAATCAGGCTGCAGCTGAAGACGGGAACAGGTGGCTGCAGGCGGTTCTTCTGAGACCCGCACCTCTTCTGACAGCTCCGCTTGCGCGGCCGCGAGGCTGTCCGCGTGACGCTTCGGGTCGAAGGCCCCGGTCGGTAGCACGAACATCATCTCATTCACCCCCTGGCTGTACTCGCGCAGCAGCGTGACCTGCGCGAATCAACAGCCTTCATGCTACCGTGTGAAAACATCCGCAAGGACTTTGCAGCCTATGCATCAGCATGAGAAGGGCACCTCCTATGAGGGGTGCCAATACATGCGCTCGAACTTCCTAATCCATATTCACAGGCGCCGAGGGTTGTGAGCATGCATAGCGCGCACCTCGTGCTGCGCCTGGCCGGGCCCGGCGGGGTGGAACGGGAACACCACCGCAAACTGAAAGGCGGCGCGCGGGTGGCCGACGATGTCGAACTCGTGCTCCGCTGCCTGCGGCGCCGCGGAGCCCTCAGCATGCGGGTGTACTCAAACTTGATGAGACTGATACCTGAACCACAGACCATCTGCCCTCTTGCACTGGCATGAGCCGCAGCACGTGTGAGCGCGAGGACTGCATGCGGGCACGGATTGTTTTGACAGCAGCGCATGTGATCCGTCGTATGAGCCAGGGGCAGCTGCCATCCTGATCTCTGCCCCATCACCGAGGGTTTTGATGCAGTGGCCAGAACACTGAGTTGCTTCGCTACATGCGAGAAGTTGTAAAAGTAAACTCACCGGGCGGCTGTCGTGCGCCGGGAAGCGCACAGTGCGGTTGCTGAGCTGCAGCCACCGTGAGAAAACCACCTCTTCACGCGTGATCTCAAAGCCCAGCTCCGCCGCTGAAGGCAGCCCTGCGCGTTCATGGTAGGGTTCAAGAGCGACGGGTCTATCAGGGAGGGTGGCAGAGCATCGCGGAGGCGGATGTAAGGGCAGAGAGCATGTTCATGCGGATGCCGGAAAACGACAGACAGAATGTCATTCGTCAAGCCGAGCGCCACAGGCAGTGTGAACATACGTTCCCTTGCACCTTGCACCGATTGCTTTGCGGATTCGCTGCCTTTCCTCGCGCCGCTTGCAGCTGCGGGCTGCGCCATGGGCCTGCGAGGGCGCCCTGGTTCTGGCGGCGTACTGAAATGTGGCCGCTGCCGCAACTGCGGCAATGATGGTAGTGCAGGGAATTTCCGCTTCGTACTCTTGCAGGTAAGTACAGCAGCCCCGCCAAATGCTCTGACGCTAAAGACACGCGACGCTGCTCTCATCTGACCACAACATGTGGCATGGAACGTGCGCGAATGGCAGTTCAAACTTCGTATGATGTGCGGATCCGACGGCAACGTGAATCTCAGCAGCGTCCAGATCAAACACGAAGTCCTCCGAGCGATAAATCGAGCCGTTGTGTGGTCAAACGCTCGCTGCTGTGCCACCTTTCAGTACACACTTGTGCGCGAGTCCCGAGGATGCAAAGCACGGTTGCAGGCCTGATCCGCGCACCAAATGAAAGCTTCTGGCTTATCTTTCAGCCAGAAATTCAAGACGAAGTTCGCGATTCCGTCGCAGTTAAATCGGATAGCAAATTCCAAGTTTCGAGCTCGCACAGCCCTGCAATTTTGCTGACGTCATTGTGAGCAAGTCATGCGTGCATAAGCCTCCTCACGTCGCTGCGGCCCACCTACAACGCCCACATTGCAACGTTTCGACAACTTGACTTCACTGTCAGTTTCTGCACGCCACCGAAGCTGCTAAACTCTGGCGCACCAGGCAGCGCAAGCGAGGTCATTGGTTGGGCACTGGCTGGTTTGCAGCAAGCCATCCAGATCCAAAGTGGATACCATCTTGGCCATCCAACGGCCGCTAGCCTGGCGCGATAAGTTTGCCTTCTGCTCGCTGACCTTCCGCTGGGGAAGCACCACTCGCTCGCCAGAAGGCAACATGGGCATCCAGCAGTGGGCCGGGCGCAGCCAAGTGGGGGTCTGTGACATCGAATGGTCTGCCAGCGGACTACGCAACGTCAAATCCGACGCCATCGACCCGTCTGAGGTGAGCTGCTCTGCACTTTCGGGTGCGCAACTCGCAATGCGGTCGCGTCCAAGTGCAGGCGCACGCCTGCGATGCGCGGTAGCTGTGGGCAGCTCGCGTCGCTGCATGCACAACGGAAAGGACACGCACACTAGAATGGTATTGCAAGCCCGCAAGAGAGACGAGCAGCGGTGTATGCCTGCAGCACTTGGTGGGTAGGCTGTTCTACCCGTGCACGCCCGAGGCAAAGGCTCCAGGCGGCGGGCGGCAGCCGAAGCGCGGCGCACCGTGGCTGTCCAGCCTGCAGGAGGCCGCCGGTGCGCAGCAGCCTCCCTGCTGGTCAGCGTCATCGTGTGGTGCATCAGCGTGTGGTGCTTCGTGTGTGGCCCATTCATGACGCCGCCCGGTGCATGGGTCCTCGTTCATAGTTCCTGCATTCGTTTCATCAGCCCGGCGATCGGCTTGCTGATCAAACGGCAGTGGTCTGCTGGCAGGCTACACCAGCTTCATGTTCTTCAAGGCCACGTCGTGGAAGGCGGCGGTCCTGCGGCCGCTGTTGCGCTTGGCGCTGTGGGTCGTCGGCATCACGCAGCGCCTGCCGTTATTCCGAGTGAGCCCAGATGCCTGTTCGAATGCTCCCAGCAACTGCTTCGTCAGCACAAGCTGCAGGAAGCACCTCCGACACTGTTCGAGACCTCCCTGTTGATGCTCATGCAACAGCACTTTTGCACCAGCCGCGGCGGCTCCATCACGCGGCGTCTGTGCTCGACGGGGAAATGACACCACCGCTGGACCTGCAGTGCATGCTCAGCGCTCTGCAGCAAGCGACGGCAGAGCCGGAAATCGCTCATCAGCTTCAGAAACCCACCAGCCGTCTCTTGTTGTTCCACAGGGGGCGGCGGTGGACTCTAGCGACGGGCCGCACCCGGTCAGTCGGAACATCACAAACACAGCAAATTATTATTTTTTCGCCACTCAGGAGGCGGCGGTGGACGCTGGCCTCACCTGGTCGTAGATTTCAGTAGACGGCAGAGCTGAAAGTCCAGAAAGTTCTGGCAAAACACTGTTTTCCTTTGCTGATGTGCAGGAGGCGGCTGTTGACGCTGGAGACGGACCGCACTCGGTCAGCCGGAACATCAGAAACCCCTGCAATATATCCCTTCTTTGCCGTGCAATATATCCCTTCTTTGCCGTGGGGGCGGTGGATGCTGGCGACAGGCTGCAAAGGGTCATATTTCAGTCAATGGCACAGGTGAGTTTCAGCCTCCGGTAATGAACTGTGTCTGTTGTCGATGTGCAGGAGGCGGCGGTAGACGCTGAGGACGGGCCGCACCCAGTCGTCGTTTTCAGCCACGGCCTGGGCGGCAGCCGCGGCACCTACTCCGTGCTGTGCGCCGAGCTGGCCTCTCAGGTGCCGCACTGCAACGCGCTTTGCAGTGACAGACCGGCTTCTGAACAGGCTGAGGAGCCATTTGGGCATTTTGCGCACGGCGAGCACTGACACCTGCGATGCCCGGATGGGGGGGTCTCTTGCACTACTGCGCCTCGGAGTTTTGGCTGCTGACCATGCCACGCCATAATCTGCAGTTTCACGTATCTCATCCCGCCTCTGTCCTGGCGTTCACAGGGCTTTGTGGTGCTGGCTGTCGAGCATGCTGACGGCACCGCCAGCTCCGTACGCCTGGCAGGCTCAGGTATGTGTCCCTGCCACATCTCGCACTTGCGTCCCAAAACCGATCGTCTAGCCTCTGCCTGTCCTGCTTGGCTCAAACGTCCGGGCGAGCTGGCGATGCTGCGGGTTGTTTAGCGGAACCAGGCTCGCAAACGAGAGCCCCCCCTGAGAATTCAAAAACATCTCCACTTGTCATTGTCAGACATGCCACCAGCTGCTGCGCAGGCGGCTGGAGGTATTATGGTGGCCTGGGCGAGGGCAAGGCCAAGTTTGACAAGGTGCGCTGGCGGCAGCGCGAGCTGGCGTCCGCGCGGCACCTGCTGTCGATTCTCCACGCAGGTGGGTACCACATCTCACCCGCGAGTCACTCCCGCATCCTTGGGACTTTGCCGACGCACTGCCCTGGCCGATTTTGTGCTTATTCTGCGCGCGCGCACACATGGGTGTCCCACTCAGCAACCAGCGTGCTTTCAAATCGCAGGCTCTGCAGAGCCGGCGTGCTGCCGCGTCTCCGGCGGCGTCAACCCCGCTGCTTTCCTGCGAGGTGTTGCTGATAGATTCCTACTTTATGCTCCTCTGGATCAGGACACATCCTCAAGAGCATGCCTGCACGAATCACTCGGCATGCCCAGCCTGACTGTGCACTGGCTGTTTCGATGACCAACGATGGCCCCCAAGGCCGATTCTGAACCCCACAAGCTGAGTCCGGGTGGTTGCCGCCGCAGGCAAGTTGGACTTGGCACGCCTAGCCGTGGCAGGCCACTCTTTCGGTGGTGCTACCGTCGGCGCGGTGGCCGCAAAAGAGCCCGCCTTCCGCGTCGCCGTCGCGCTGGACCCCTGGTGGTGAGGATCAGATCTGCAGGGCATTCCTGACGATACTGTATCTGTATCGATCACAAGCGCGGCAGCCGCAAAGACGCCCACCTTGCACGCCGCCGCCGAGCTGGAACCCTGGTAGTGCGCCGCTTGGCCGCAGGAGCACACTGAACGACCCTGCAATGCTATGGGTCGCCTTTCCTCGCTGCGTGCGAGAACGTGCACTTCAGGCCGGAAGTCCGAGCTCGAAGTCTGTCCGAAATAGTGCCAACTGGAGCTGCCATGGGCACCTGTCCCCACACATTGCGCGCAGCTGTCACGGACGAGAAATAAGCATTGTAAGGCTGTGGCGTCCTGTCCCCAATAAAGGTAAAGGTAAGGCTCGGCGTCCTGTCCCCAATAGTCCTGCTCATCACAGCACGCTTCGCGCATCGCGCAGGCTGGGCATGCCGCCGGACGAGCCGGCGCTGCGGGTCTTCCGCACCCGCACGCCCCTGCTGGTGGTGGGCAGCCACGCCTGGAACAAACCCTACAACGACAAGGGCGACATGGTGTGCGGCCGCGACCAGCAGGCGGCCATCCTGGCCGCCTCCAGCACTAGCGGGTGAGGTTTCCAGTTTCGGACTGCCGAATCCGGAATTTTATATGTTTGAGCACGTGATAGTCCCCCAGGACATTGTCCATGTGACGTCCATTGCGCCAAACGTTCGCCTGTAGCAGGTCGGTAGGGTTTCAAGCACCGATTTCAGTCGTCAATGATTTCAAGATCTTGAGCCACAGGGCGGACGGGCGGCCGGGCGGCGGCGCACTGCTGCTGGTCATCCGCAACAGCACGCACGACACCTTCTCGGACCTGCCGGTGCTGTTCGCCACCCGCTTCTCATGGCTGCTCTCCCGGGTGCGTTCGCTGCGCTGCTGCTGTGTTTCGGCTGCTGTCGTTGGGTCTCACTTCTCCCGCGGCAGAAGCAGCGACGGTTCTTGGCCCGGGTCTAATGTTCCTGCCAGCTTTTCTGATCCTTCGAGCCGCAGATATCTCCACTCTCCACCCGCTGCAGCAATGTGACTGGGCTACCCTGCCACGACACATCGCACCACCTGATGTACATCCAGCCTATCAACACTGTCACTTGCGCGCTTGATGATGCTAATCTTTGCGTCTTGTGACGCAGCTGGGCTTCAACGCGGAGCTGGAAGGCCGTGGTTGGCCTGCCCACCCTGCACTTCTCACATTTCGTTGCCTCATGTACCTAGTTACCTACCGTCCTGTTCCTGGTGCAGCTGGGCTTCAACACGGAGCTGGACCCTGTCGTGGGCATGAGGGCCGTCGCCGCCAGCACCGCGCTGTTCCTGCACCGGCACCTGCCGACGGGCAGCCCACCGCAGCTGCCGGAGTTGGTGGCAGGCGCCCCCGCCAAACAAGAGTCGCATTCTGGCGGCAGAATCGGCGTTGCGGAGCAGCGAACCGCAAACGGCGACGCGCCGGCGGACGGGGCGGCGCCGCCGCCGCCGCACCTGCCCGCCAGCGACAGCGGCTGGAGCCTCGTCAGCGCCGCCGAGGCGGCCGGCGAGGCTGCTACAAACGGACAGACGGCCGATTGGGCCAAAGCCGACGGCGGCGGCATGCCGGAGGCGCCGTCCGAGGCGACTCGCACGGACGCCGCGAACGCCGTGCGCGCCAGCAACGCCGCCAGCGGCGGCGGCAGCACAGTGGACCCCGTGCCTGGAGTTGAGGCGGGAGCGCACGCTGACGCTGCTGCCAATGGTGGCCAGCGCCGCAATGCAGCCAAACGCGACAGCGGCGGCGGCGGCGGCGGCGGTTTCATACCTTCCGCGGCGGAGCTGCGGTCCATTGGTGCCGATGCCGGCGCCGCGGGTCAGCTGAACGGCGGTGCTGCCGCCGGCGCTGGCGCCGGCAATGCGGCTGGCGGGCAGCACCGGCAGTTGCCGCATGAGGCGAGCAAGATCGCCGTGTCGAAGGACACAAAGGCAGCCGTCGCGGCGCTGCTGGGCGATCTGGCGGTCATCCTGGAGCTGCATGAGTGATGTTTCAACTTGGATTTTGCACTGATGTTTCAACTGGGATTTTGCACTCTACTAGATTCTTTGTTGGAGCTGCCAGCGTGACGCGATTTGTTTGGCGGCGCCTGCAACCTGCACTGCATCATGCGCGAGTGGTGCAGGTGCTATTGGCGGAGAGAAACATGTGCCTGCCCTGTCCAGGCTGACGATGCCCAGCTCACGGCCGCCGGGGTGGCGGCTCGGCGGCGGCCTCGGCCTGGCAACAGGACCGACAGGCAGCAAGTCACACACTTGCTTCTGCCATAGGAGGCCAGAGTGGAGACAGGGACAGCAGGACGCAGCCGCAT